>Ga0302279_10000244_pt1 | contig 79137 bp, 81 predicted proteins | sample III_Bog_N3_3_FD_194541 | JGI IMG/M metagenome (GOLD analysis project Ga0302279, IMG submission 194541) | Peat permafrost microbial communities from Stordalen Mire near Abisko, Sweden - III_Bog_N3_3 | ecosystem: Environmental > Terrestrial > Soil > Wetlands > Peat | place: Sweden: Abisko...
CCGTGAGTCCGGAGCGCGCACGGGAAAACCCTGGTGTGACGGGCGCCGGCAGGACTCCGAGCCGCCCCGGGCCATACTCAGATGGGTGCGGCTCGTTCGATCCGGTCTAATTTTTGCCATGTGCGCGGTTGTGTGCGCGTGCGGCGGCGGCGGTGGCGGCGGGGGTGCGACCCCGCCCAGTGCGACCCCAACCCCGGTCCCACAGACAAGCCAAACCGTCACGATCGCCGCCGGCACGCCGTTATCCACAACGTTTGCGACGATCGGTGCCGGTTACAGCGGAACGGTCGCGCTCCCCGGGACCACGTCGGGCAGCGGACAGGCAACCCTGGGGCTGACCCTCGCCAACCCGACGGGCGTCACGGTCGCGTACTCGTCGCGCCTGCCGAAGGCTATCGGCGCGTCTTCATTGACGCCGTTGGCGTTCGTCACCGTCACCGCGCAGGCGACGTTGACGTTCCCGTCGTCGCCCGGCTTTACGTTCAATTTGCCCGCAAGTCTGGGCGTCCCGAACGGCAGCCTCTACCTCGCGTTGTACATCCCAACCGGTCAAGGCTGGACGACACTGGCCGGCCCAGCCAGCGCTCTCGGAAACAACGCCTACTACTTTGCTCCGGTGGCCGGATCGGTTACGGTTTCGGCCGGCGTACAGTACACGTTCGTGCTGTTCTCGACCACGCAAGTGCTCGTCGTGCCGACGCCGACGGCGACTCCGACCGCGACGCCCACACCCTCTTCGACCCCGACGCCCACCCCAACACCGACCTCAACGGCCGTGGCATCCGGGCCGTTCGCGTGCCCGGCGACGGGGACCGCGGGTACCGGATCGTTTGCGCGCTTCGGGTTCGGCGAAGCGATCGCGCGCCGGCCCGAAATGCGGCGCCTGCCGGACGCAAACGCGCCGGTGACGCTTGCCGTCACCTACGATCGCAGCGCGGCGCTGGCGAATTCGGCGCTGCTGCAGGCACGCGAGCAGCAGCTTGGCGCGCGTTTGGTACGGTCGTTCGATTACGATCGGCAGAATATCGTCATGCGCGTGCTGGCCGTACCGGCCGGATCGCTTGCGCAAGTCGAATCGACGTTGCGCGCGCAGAACGGCGTTCGTAGCGTCGAACTCAGCGGGCAGCGCCGCTCCGCACTCACGAGCACGAGTCCGTACTATTCGGCCGATCCGTACTTCGACGGCTTCACGGCCGGACAGACGGGGACGGTCAGCACGTTTGAAACCACCTATGGTGAGACCGCGTCGATCCCGGGCCAATGGGACATGCACGTTATCGGACTCGAGAGGGCCTTCGGCTACGTCAATGGCGGTACCGGCGTCGCGGCGACGGGGAACGCGCTCGGTTCGACATCGATCAAGATCGCGATCATCGATACCGGCGAAGACGCGAGTCACCCGGAGCTGACTTCGAAGATCGCCTACCAGCACTGCTACATTACAAACCTATCGAACGTCCAATCGACTGGGTCGTTCAGTACGGATGAACTCGGCCATGGCACGGACGTCTCGGGCATTGCCGCCGCAGCATCGAACAACAAACTCGGCTTTACGGGCGTCGGCGGCAAGGCCGTGATCTACGCGTATCGCGTTTTCCCGACGCCCGACGACAACTGCGCGATCGAAGGTACCTCCGACGCGCAATGTTCGGCGGACACGACGGACATTGCGTCCGCGATCGACGACGCCGTAACGCAGGGCGTGAACGTCATCTCGATGAGCTTGGGAGGTGGCAGTTGTTCCGGTGGAGTCGATAGCGATCCAGATGAGCGTGCGGCCATTGCCAACGCCCTAAGCCATAACGTTATCGTCGTTGCCGCTGCCGGGAACTCGGGCACTGCGTCGCTCGATGCGCCGGCGTGTATTTCCGGCGTCATCGCGGTCGGCGCAACCGGCCTCGACGATGGGACCACCACGGGGACCACGTCGTACTCAAAGAGCGTTGCGGGCGCGTCCGCGTCGACCCCCGTCGAGTACGTCGCCGCGTATTCGCAGTACGTAGCTGGAGGTCCCAACAACAACGTGCATCAGGCAACTTCGTGGGGCATCGTGGCGCCCGGCGGTGATCCCTCAAACAGCGAGGTTTCGGGCACGCCCGACGACCTCCATTGGATCGAGAATATCTGGACCTCGACGCCCTACCAATCCTCGCCGAGCGACACCGCGTTCACCGGGAATTGCAACGGAGATTATCCGGCCGAAACCGGCACGGCTGATTGCCGCACGCTCATCGCCGGCACGTCGATGGCGACCCCGCATGTCGCCGGGGCCGTCGCGCTGATCCTCGCGGTCAACAGTAGCTACCAAACGCCCGCTGCGATGAAGCAACTCTTGTGCCAAACGGCGGACGATCTCCACGATACACACCAAGGCTGCGGCCGGCTCAACGTCTATCGCGCAATGGCCACGGCGCTCGGGGATACAAGCCCGCCCTAGCCCTCGGCCCGGCGTTTCGCTTGCTCTGTTTTCGGGGAAAATACCGGGAGAAACCGGAGGACCGAAATCATGGCGAGCAATGAAATTCAAGTCGGCATCTACACCGATCGCGCGGCGGCCGAGCGAGCGGTCGAACATCTGAAGAGTCTCGGGTACGCGCAGGATGCGATCACGATCGCGATGCACGGGCCCGTTCGCGAGAAGAACTTCGCCGATGTCGGCAGCAGCCACGTTAGCGAGGGCACGGTCACCGGGGTTGCGGTCGGCGCGGGTATTGGGGCGATTCTCGCCGGTGCCATCGCAATCGTCGGCACCGGTGGCGCGGCCGCGCCGATCGTCGTCGGCCCGCTCGCAGCCGCGCTCGGCGGACTCGGAGTCGGCGGCGCGTTCGGTGGATTTCTTGGCGCGTTGATCGGCGCCGGCGTCCCCGAACATCACGCGGCGCGCTACGAAGAAGGGCTCGACGCGGGCGGTATTCTCGTCGGCGTTACGCCGAAGCCCGAACATCGCGACGATCTGCGCCGGTTCTTTAATCCCGACGAAGCGTTCACCGCCGACACGATTTGAGTGTGCGCGGAGTCCGCTTCGCTCGCAAAGTATCCGGGTACAGTAGCAGTCCGGCCACCACTGTGGTGGCGGTCAAAGGCTCACCATGTCAATCTCATTCAAAGGCGCACTCAAGGGCTTCGCGGTCGGAACGGCGTTCGTCGCCGCTGTCACCGTTGCGCTTCCGCGTCCCGTCCAGGCCGACACGACGTCGACCGCACTCTTCGCCGTCGGCGCCGCGGCCATCGTCGGCGCGCTGCTCTACGACGGAAATAATCAGCCATATTACGTGAATAACAACCGCCGCTACTACGTCTCGCAAGACACGGCGATGTACTACCGCAACCATCATCAAGGCTACATGCGCCAAGCTTGGGTTCCGGAACGGGAATACCCGGTCGCGCAAAACGGCGGCTACAACATGAGCCGCGATAAGTGGCAGAACCGCGACCAGGGTCGCTAGAACACCTTCCGGATCGAGGAGCCGGCAACGCACTACGGTGCCTGCGGCTCTTTGATTCGTGCGGATTCACGCTGGGTAGGATGACACTCCGCTGCCGGCGTGGTGGTGGAGAAAGGTTCTCAGCATGTCGATTCAATTTTCGCGCAGCTTGAAAGGTCTTACCGTCGGAGCGGCGCTCGTGGCCGCGGTTACGATCTCGCTTCCGCGTCCGGCGCAGGCCGACACAACGTCGACCGCGCTCATCGCCGTCGGCGCGGCCGCGATCGTCGGAGCGTTGCTCTATGACGGGAACAATCGGCCCTACTACATCAAGAACAACCGCCGCTACTACGTATCGCAAGATACGGCGACGTACTACCGGAGCCATCACCAAGGGTATATGCGTCACGCCTGGGTTCCGGAACGGGAATATCCGGTCGCGCAAAATTACAACCCGAGCCGCGACAAGTGGCAGAACCGCGACCAGGGTCGCTAAACGGGAATCTCCGGATCGCCGATTCGGCGAGCCATCCGGATGAGGGCATCGGCGATCGCATCGCGCGCCGCCGTGCGGTAGGCGAAGCGGTTGCCGTCTTCGGGGCGCACGACCGTTATTGCGGCGTGCGCCTCGAAGACGACGATGCTCTTCGCGCCGGCAAGCTGCCGAACGCGCTCAAAGCAAAGTTTCCGTGCACGGAAGGCTTACTTGATTCGGCGGACAAGCGCTCCAAAAAAGGAGCGCTGTATGAAAATTTTCGACATCCACCCGCACGTGATCTCGCCGGACCGCACGAAATACCCGCGCTATAACGTCTTCGACCACGTTGCGCCGTACGTCGAGCAGCGTCCCATCGACTCCGAGCAAATGCTTCGCGAAATGGACGACGCAGGCGTCACCAAGTCGGCGCTCGTGCACTCGTCGACGGCCTACGGATTCGATAACAACTACGCGGCCGACAGCGCGCTGGCGCACCCCGATCGCTTCGTATCGGTGTGCAGCATCGACGTGCGCGCCGCCGACGCGCCGGCGACGTTGCGGCATTGGATTCTCGACCGCAAGATGAACGGTCTGCGCATCTTCACTGCCGGCGGAACGATGGCGGAGAACTCCGATTGGCTCGTCGATCCGGTGACGTTTCCGCTCTGGGAAGAAGCGACGAAGCTCGGCATTCCGGTCTGCCTGCAGATGAAAGCCGGCGGCTTTAAGGTGCTGCCCGCGCTGATCGAGCGCTACCCGAACGTGCGCATCATTCTCGATCACGTCTCGCATCCGAAGGCCTCCGACGGACCGCCGTATCATGCGGCCGATCCGTTGTGGGCGCTCAAGGGCGCGAAGAACCTCTACCTCAAGATCTCCACGACCAACTTCCCCGAATGGAACGAGGGCGCGAGCACGACCGAGCAATTCCTCGGCAAGTGCATCGCAACGTTCGGCGCCGACCGCATCGCGTGGGGCTCGAACTACCCGGCCTCGGAAGGCCCGCTCTCGCGGCTCGTCGCGATCGCGAAAAAAGAACTGGCGTTTCTCGGCGAGCGCGAGCGCGAACTGATCTTCAGCGGCACGGCGCTCTCGCTCTACCCGGCGCTCGGATGAGGCGCGCCGTCGCGCTCCTCGCCGCTGCCTTGGTGGCGGCGGCGGGGGCACAACCGGCTTTCGCCGACGATCCGTTGATCGTCAGCGGCAATTCGAGCCCGCAGTCGATCTATGCCGTCGTCGACGACACGGCGCTCTACGGCGGGTTCTTCAAAGAAGAGCATCTCGACGTCACGATCCAATACAAGAACCGGCCGGGACAGGTCGCGACCGCGCTCGCCGGCTCGCAGTTCGTGGCGAGCGGCGCGGCCGACGTCGCGACGACGACGCTCGAACCCGTGCTGCAGAACTACGGCACGGGCTTGCATCTGCAAGCGTTCTTTTCGCGCGATCCGTCGTACGAGTTCGTGCTCGCCGTGCTCGACGACAGCCCGATCAAGACGCTGGCCGATTTTAAAGGCGCGAAGGTCGGTGAGATCACCGCGCACGGCACCTCGGAAATTCTTACCGCAGCGCTGGCCGGCGCGGGCGTCAAGCGCGGCGATTTTACCTACGTGCCGATCGGTCAAGGGGAGAGTGCCATCGCGGCGCTCTCGTCCAAGAAGGTCGATGGCGCGGCGTTTCCGTTCGTCGAACTCGCCTCGTACGAGGTCAAGGCCCACCTGAAGTTTCGCTACCTGTGGGATCCGCTCACAAAAGATATCGGCGATGCGAGCTACTCCGCGACGCCGGCGACGATCGCGGCGAAGCCCGAGCTGCTCGCGCGCTTTGCGCGGGCGATCGTGAAAGCATCGATCGTCGTGCGCGAAAACCCGAAGGTCGCCGCGCGCTATTTTCTCCAGGGCGCCGGCATCCCGATCACCGCGCAATCGCTGAGCGATGAGACCGCGCTGCTCCAGCTGATTCAGAGTCAGTTGCCGGGCGTCGATCCGCTCAGCAAGAAGATCGGCTACATTCCGCCGCGCGGGATCGACGTGTACAGCAAGTATCTCTTCGATAACGGCGTGACCACACAAGTTGTGCCGTCGGCGACCCTCGTGACCAATCGCTTCATCGCCGCCGCCAACGATTTCGACCACAAGGCCTTCATCGCGCGCGCGAAGGCATTGCGCTAGCGAAGAAGGCCGGCACGCGCTCGAGCGCATCCGCGCGCGCGGCGGGATTCGTGCCCTCGATCGGCACGACGCCCGCCGCGGTGCGATCCTTGGGGACCTCGTGCACGGTCATGTGCGGCCAGTCGAAGTCGTGATAGGCGCCGGGATAGGTTTGAATTTGAATCGGCGCTCCGCCGTGCACCCTTTGGAGGGCCTCTTGGCACGGCGCCGCGCGCGTCCACACATCGTCCTCGCCGAGCAGCACCAGGAGCGGGATCGGTGCCTGATAGGCCCGTCCGATCCGGCCCGGCGTGCAGCCCGCCGGATAGAACGCAACGGCAGCGCGGAAACCCGCGGCGAGCGGGTTGCGCAGCGTATTGAGCGTGACGCCGCCGCCTTCCGACCAGCCCATCAGACCGATGCGATCGGCATCGACGGACGGCAACGACCGCAGATACGCGAGGGCGCCTAGCGCGTCGAGCGGACGAGCGGTGAAGACCGCGGCTTGATAGTCCTTCGGCGCGCACATCGACGTCACTCCGCGCGGCGTGAAGCTGTCGAGCATCAAGATCGTGTATCCGGCCGCATTAAAGCGTTGCGCCCAATCGGTTTGCCGGTTCTCGGGGACACCTTTTGCGGTCAGCAATCCGCCGCAACCGTGCAAGAACAGGATCGCCGGATGCGGGCCGTCACCGGGCGCTGCGAAGAGGTAGCCGTCGACGGTTTGGCGCGTGCCGTCCGCGCCGGTTGCGAGCGAGAGCACCGGCACGCGTGCGGGCATCGCCGCTCGGCTCGGTCCGCTGAGCGCGATCACTACAGCGGCAGTCGCCACGTAGACAAGGGACCGGCGCACGGCATGCGGTAGGCACACCGGTCGCCGTTTCGCCGGGTGGCCGGGGCGCACTTCCCGCACGAGGTCTATCGATGCCGGTTCTCATCCGTCTTTTACGTTGTTTGCCGCTGCTTGCGTTGATTGGCGCCGCGTGTGTGGCGAACGTCCGGCCGGCACTGGCCGACGACCAGCTGACCGTCGTGAGCGGTTCGCAGCCGACGGCGTTCTTCGAAGTCCTCGGCGACGTCGCGGAGTATGCCGGCTTCTACAAAGAAGAGCATCTCAAGGTCGACGTCAACTACGCCGGCAACCCGTACATCGCGACGCAGCTCGTCGCGAGCGGCAAGGGCGACATCTGCTCGCTGGCGCTCGAACCGATCATCCAAGGCTACGACAAGGGCGTGCGGCTCACGTCGTTCTTCGCCCGCGATCCGCATTACGAATATGCGGTCGGCGTGCTGGCGAATAGCCCGATCAAGACGCTCGCCGATTTCAAAGGCCAGAACATCGGCGAATATTCGCCGGGCAGCGGCGCCGAGATCTCGACCAACAACATGCTGCAAGGCGCGGGCCTCGCCAAGAGCGACTACACCTACATCCCGATCGGCAACGGCGCGCAGGCCATCTCCGCGATGACCAGCGGCAAGGTCGCGGGTGCCGCGTTCCCCTACGTCGAGCTGCTGCTGTACGTCGCGCAGGCCGACCAGCACTACCGGTTCTTCTGGAACCCCGTCCTCAAGGACATCGGCGACGTCGGCTACGCGGTCACGACGGCCACCCTCGCGAGCAAGGCCGATCTGCTCAAGCGCTTCGCCCGCGCGAACGCGAAGGCCGCGATCCTGATCCGCGTCAACCCCGATCTCGCCGCGAAGTACTTCCTCCAGGGCGCCGGCATCAAGGTGACCGACGACGCGATCGCGCGCGAATCGCACCTGCTGGCCTCGGCCTACGATCAGCTGCCGGGCTTTGACCCGACGAGCAAGACCGTCGGGAAGATGTCGACGACCGGCATGGGCGTGCTCGCGAAGTTTCTCGCCGACAACGGCCTGACCAAAGAGGTCGTGCCGACTTCGGCGCTCGTGACCGATCAGTTCATCGCCTACGCCAACGACTTCGACCACGTGGCCTTCATCGCGCAAGCGAAGAAGATGCGCTAGACCAGAGCAACCAAGCTCTCGATAAGGCGGTACTCAGGCGTGAGCGTTCTCACGCTTGCAGTGCCGCGCCGAGCGGACGGCGGAAACGTCATCGAGCCTAACGAACCGGGCCGGGGCAATGACGCGTGCGTGGTCGCTCGGCCTCGCCTTGCTGTTCGCCCTGGCGGGTTGTAGCGGCGCCGCGCAGCATGCCCTGCCGCAGGCCGCCGGAACCGCCACGACCGCGCGTGCGTCGGCCAGCGTGAAGATAACGGTGCCGCCGCGCAGCACGAGCGCCGGCACGCGGCGCGCGCAGTATATCTCGCCGGCCACGCAGTCGATCTCGATCGTATTCGTGCCGGTCGGCGGCGGGACGACCGTCTCCGACAATCTGAACCTGACGGTGGCCAACCCGAATTGCACGTCGAGCATCCTCACGGGCCTGGCGTGCACCATCAACCTCTCGCTGCCGGTCGGCGTCTACACCGTGAATATTGCGACGTACGATGGGCTGCTCGACGGCAATAGCAATCCGACCGGCAACGTGCTTTCGCAGTATTCGATTCCGCTGGTGACGATCAGCAGCGGTCAGACGACGCTGGTCAACGTCACGCTGCAGGGCGTTCCGGCGACGGTGGCGCTTGTGCCGAGCGCAACCGGGACGCTCAGTCAGACCGGTACGAACACGTTCGCGCTTTCGAAGTGCTTCAACGCGCAGACGGTCACGCTGATCGGCCTCGACGCGGACGGCAACTATATCGTCGGCGCCGGCGCGCCGGTGCCGTCGCTTACCTCGAGCGATCCGATGCAGCTCAGCATCACTGCGCCGTCGTCGCAATCGCCGAATCAGTTCACGATCACCCGGCCGGCGACGCCGACCGGGAACGCGACGATCTCACTCAATGCCACGTTATCGCCGGCCGCCGGTGACGGCACGCCGGTGAACGCATCGTTTGCGGTCACGTTCAACACCGACGTGTGCGGCGTCGTGAGTACGTTTGCCGGCAACTCGGTCGCCGGCTATCAAGGGTATCGCGACGGCACCGGTACGAACGCGTGGTTCTACGATCCGTGGGGTCTCGCTCTCGATGCGGCCGGCAACCTGTACGTTGCCGACGAGCAGAACGCACGCATTCGCGAGATCACGCCGGCCGGCGTCGTCTCAACGATCGCCGGCGACGGCAACCACAATTTTGCGAACGGGGCGGCGTTGGACGGAGCGGAGTTCTTCGCCCCGAGCGGCGTTGCCGTTGACGCATCCGGAAACGTCATCATCGCCGATTACGCGAGCAACCGCATCCGCAAACTTTCTGCAGGCAGCGTGAGCACGCTCGCCGGTAGTGGTGCCGCCGGAAACGTCAACGGTACGGGCACCGGCGCGACCTTCAATCAGCCCGAAGGGGTGGGAGTCGATGCGAGCGGCACCGTCTACGTGCCCGACTATGCCTACGGCGACATTCGGATCGTCACGGCCGGCGGGGTCGTCACGACCATCGCAGATAATGGCGGGGTCCTCAGCTATCAGAACGGCCCTGCGGCGACTGCGTATTTCGACCAGCCGTCTGCCATTGCGGTCGACGGCGCCGGGAACGTCTATGTCGCCGACACCGAAAACAACGCCATTCGCAAGATCTCTGCCGGCGTCGTCACGACCCTCGCAGGCGCGGCGCCGCCGACGGGCACGGGAGGCTTCCAAGACGGCACCGGCACGGCCGCGCGATTCTTCCACCCCTATGGCATTACCGTCGACGTGAATGGGAACGTTTTCGTTGCCGATTCGGGCAACAACGCGATCCGCGAGATTACGCCGGCCGGCGTCGTAACGACGATTGCGGGCGGCTCGGGAACCGGTTCGCTCGACGGCGTCGGCAGCAACGCGAGCTTTGATTTCCCGATCGGCATCGTAGCGGATAACAAGGGCGGCCTCTACGTCAGCGACTACTTCAACTGCACGATACGGTACATCAAATGACGACGCGCAAAGTGATTGCGGCCCTGGCGCTTGCAGCGCTCCTCGCGGGCTGCGGCGGAGGCGGCCAGAGCGTCGCGCCCCGCGCGAGCGCGCCGAACGGCGTGGCGCGCGCGACGGCGACAATTAAGCTGACGATTCCGGCGCGAACGACGCCGGCCGGCGTCCGCCGCGCGCAGTACGTCTCGCCGGCCACGCAAGCGATCTCGTTTGCGTTCGGCAACCCCTCGAACGGCGGCGTCGCCGTGGAGGCGAACTTCGATCTTACGCCGGCATCGAACCCGAATTGCGTGGCCAACCTCGTCTCGGCGCTCGTCTGCACGCTGTCCGTGGCGGTGCAGCCGGGCAGCTATTCGCTGAACGTTTCCACGTACGACGCGCTGCTCGACGGTAATGGGAATCCGACGGGGAACTTGCTCTCGACGAACCTGGGCTTCCCGGCCACGATTACTGCCGGGCAGCCCAACGTGCTGCCGTTGACGCTGAGCGGTGTCGCGACGTCGGTCGCGGTCACGGCCTGGTCGGCCTCCGGCGTCACCGGTTCGCAAGCCGGCGGTTACACCGTCGATAAGTGCCTCGCGAACGTGCATGTGACGGTGGTCGGACTCGATGCGGATGCCAACTTCATCCTCGGCCCCGGCGCGCCCACGCCGGCGCTGACCAGCGGCACCGCTGCCCTCACCGTTCTGCAGCCGGCACCGGCGTCACCGAACACGTTCGTCCTCACGCCGAACGGCACTCCGCAAGGCTTGAGCATCGATCAGCTCACGGCGGTCGTTTCGCCGGGCTACACCTCGCCCGCCGCGACCAACGTCAACCTCACGTTCAACGCCGACGTGTGCGGGAACGTCACGACCTTGGCCGGCGCCGCCGGTAGCGCGGGCGCCTTCGTCGGCGCGTTGCTGAATGCGCGATTCAACAGCCCCGTCGGCGTGGCCGTCGCGCCGAGCGGCACGATCTACGTAGCCGACACGTTCAACAACGAAATCCGGAGCATCAACCTTATCGGCGGTAACGTCGCCGTGTTCGCGGGCACCGGCGCGCAGGGTACGGCCAACGGCGCAGGGCTAACGCAAGCGACGTTCTACCACCCCAATGGTATCGCGGTCGATGCGGCGGGCAACCTGTACGTTGCAGATACACTGAATCACTTGATCCGGAAGATCACCCCGGCCGGCGTCGTGAGCACCCTTGCCGGGACGGGAAGTCCGGGGTCGGCCGATGGGCCGGGGGCGAGCGCGCAGTTCAACTTTCCGCTCGGCGTCGCGGTCGATGCGGGCGGGAACGTCTACGTCGCTGATGCGAGCAACGACGAGGTTCGCAAAATCACCGCGACGGGTCTGGTTTCGACGCTGGCAGGCAGTCCGGGTCAGGCGGGTTCCAGCGACGGTCAGGGGACGGCCGCCAAGTTCAACCAGCCGGCGGGGATCGCCGTCGATGCGAACGGCAACCTCTACGTCGCCGATTACAACAACTCGACGATTCGCAAGATCACGCCGGGCGGCTACGTCACCACCTTTGCGGGGACCGCAGGCGCGGGGGGGACGGCGAACGGCCAGGGCAGCGCAGCCGGGTTCATGACGCCCTTCGGGATTGCGGTCGACAACAGCGGGACGCTCTACGTGGCGGACACGAACAACCAATTGATTCGCAAGATCACCTCCGGCGGGCTGGTGTCGACGCTCGCCGGTAGCTCGAACACCGGCTCCAGCGACGGTGCGGGGGCGAACGCATCGTTCTATTATCCCGAAGGCATCGCGGTCGATAATGCGGGCGACGTCTACGTCGGTGATTCGAGCAACGATACGATTCGCCTGATCAAGTAGCGTTCTCGAAGCCCATTAGCCGCGCCGGGTTGTCGACCAGGATCGCTTTGCGGACCGCCGGTTCGGGGGCGTAGAGCGAGACGAGATCGAGCAGATCGCCGTCGTCGACGGCGGCCGGGTAGAGCACGTGCGGCCAATCGGTCGCCCAGACCACGCGATCGGGCGCGGCTTCGATGTACGCGCGCGCGAACGGCACGCACTTCGACCATTCGCGCTCCTTTGCGAACGCGCGATCGGTGTTTGAGAGCATGATCCACCAGTTGTCGCTGTTCTCGAGCAGATCGAGAATCAGCGCAAACCACGGATCGGTCAGGCTACCGCGATAATCGGGATGCGCCATGTGATCGAGCACGACCGGTAAGGTCAGCTCGCGCAACAGCGCTTCGTTGGGCAGAAAGTCTTCTTTCCAGCTGTTGAGCCGCACGTGCCAGCCGAGCTCGGTCATGCGCCGTACCTGGCGGCGGAACTGCTCGGCCCCTTGCCCCAGGCCCATTGCCTCGCCGAAATTGAAGCGTGCGCCGCGCACGCCCACGCTGTCGAGCCGCCGCAACTCCTCATCGGAGACGGAGTCGTCGATCACGGCGATGCCGCGGTAGTTCGGCTTGCCGGCGATCTGATCGGCCATCAGGCGGTTATCCGGGCCGTAGAGCGCCGACGACACGACCACGCCGCGCTCGATCCCGAGCGCCTTGTGCATGCGCATCGCCTCGTCCATCGTGCCGGCCGGGCGCGCGTACGGCGCGTCGGCGCGCAACGGATAGCGCGTCTCGTCCGGATGGTAGATGTGGACTTGGCAATCGCAACTCAGCGGCGGCGCCGGAATGGCCGGTGCGTGTGGGGCCGGATAGAACGACGCGTACTCGGTCACGGCTTAGCGGAGCGCCTTCATCTGCGCGATAAACGCCTTGTGATCGAAGTCGTTGGCGTACGCGATGAACTGGTCGGTCACGATCGCCGACGCCGGGGTCGCGGCCTTGGTGACACCTTGCTCGGCGAGGAACTTCGCGTAGACGTCGATGCCGCGCGGCGGGATCAGTCCGATCTTCGAGCTCGTCGGATTCGCCCCGGCGAGCTGATCGCCGGCGAGTTGGAGCAGCTTTACTTCGTTGTCGAGCATCTCGTCGGTCACTTTGATGCCAGCGCCCTCGAGGAAGTAGCGCGCGGCGACCTTCGGGTTCACGCGGATCAGGATCGCGGCTTTGGCGGTGGCGCGGCAGAAGCGCTTGAGGAGATCGGCTTTGTTCGCAATCGTCGCGGGGGATGCGGCGTAGGCGGTGTTGCCGATATCTTTGAGAATCGGATTGACGAAGTAGCGGAACTTGATGTGCGCCGCGAGCTCGTAGTTGGCGAGTTCCGGGTAGGGAAACGCCGCGCCGGCGACCTTCTTGGTCGTGAGCGCCTGGACGGCTTGCGAGCCGTTGCCGATCGGCAAGTAGGAGATCTCGCTCGGCTTCACGCCCGCCCCGGCGAGCATCGCGTTGGTCGAGAGTTCGGCCGAACTGCCGACGGAGTATTCTCCCAGGGCCGTGCCCTTGAAGTCGGCGAGCGTCTTGATCGGGCTATCGTCGAGCACGCCGACGACGAAATCGTAGAGCGGATCGCGGACGAAAAACGCCTGCAGGCGCAAGCCCTTCTCGTAGCCGAGGATGATCGGTTCGATCGACATGCCGCCGATGTCGCCCTTGCCGCTCGCGATCAGCTGCGCGGCGATCGTCGGATTGCCCGCGTACTGGGTCGTCACCGTCAGGTGCTCTTCTTTGTAGAAGCCCGCGTTGAGCGCGACGTTGTTGAAGACTTCGAAAAACGCCGTCGGCTGCGCGCCGGTGACGATCGTCAGCGTGTCGTCGGCGCGTGCGGCGGCCGGTGCGAAGATGAGCCCGCTCAGTACGAGCGCGAGCGTGGCGAGCGAACGTTTCATTCGCCGACGCGTTCGCCCGGCGCAAAGCGTTTCCCGGCTCGGCGGGAATCGGTGCGCGCCGCTGCAAAGCGCCGGGGCGGAGGACGTCATCATGCTCGCATCATCGTCTACGGTTCGCATCGCGTCGGGTGAGGTTGCCGGAACCGGCACGGATGTGCGCGTGTATCGCGGCATCCCATACGCGGCACCGCCGGTCGGACCGTTGCGCTGGCGCCCGCCGCAGCCCGTCGTCCCCTGGAGCGGCGTGCACGACGGCTCGCAGTACGGGCCCGACGCGCCGCAGACGCCGGAAGCGATTCCGTTTCGCCGTTCGCTCGCGCCGCGCCAGAGCGAAGACTGCCTCAACCTGAATATCTGGGCGCCGGCGGAAGCGCCGCCCGGCGGCGCGCCGGTGATCGTCTATATCGACTTCGGCGGTTTCGTCGCGATGTCGGCCTCACGCGAGCGGGTGAACGGCGAGGCCTTCGCCCGCCGCGGCGTCGTGCTGGTGACGGTCAACCATCGCGTCGGCGTGCTCGGCTTTCTCGCGCATCCGGCGCTGACGGCCGAATCGCCCGAGCACGCATCGGGCAACTACGGCCTTCTCGACGTGATCGCCGCGCTGCGCTGGGTGCGCGAGAATATCGCCGCGTTCGGCGGTAATCCCGATTGCGTGACGATCACCGGCGCGTCGGCGGGCGGCGGAATCTCCGCGCACCTGCTGCATTCGCCGCTGGCGAAGGGGCTGATGCACCGCATGATCTATCGCAGCGGCGGCTCGTTCCACCGTATGCGCACGCTCGCGGAGGCAGAAGAGAACGGTCGCGGTCTGGGCGAGGATATCGCCGCGCTGCGGGCGCTTCCGGCCGAGGCGATGGTCGAGCTCAACCGCTCGCTCAACCGCGGCCGGCGCGAACTGTTGCAATGGCCGTGGATCCGGCCGATCATCGACGGCTGGTCGCTCGATTGCGACGACGTCGATGCGTACCGCTCGGGCAACTTCGAGCGGGTGCCCACCATCGTCGGCAACACGGCCGACGAGGCCTTCGGGCGGATCATCTCCGACATCCCCGTGCACACGCCGGCCGAACTACGCGCGTATCTCGCGAAGCCGTTCGGCAAAGACATCGACGAGGCGTGGAAATTCTACGGCGCGACCGACGACGCGGGCGTATCGCGCGGCCTCGCCGACGCGTGGAGCGACGATCTCTACGTCTACGGCGTCCGCGGCCTCGCGCGCGAGATCGCGAAGCGCCAGCCCAAGACGTTCCGCTACGTGTTCTCCTATGTCGGTACGCACACGTACGATCCCCCGCGCCACGACAACGATATGACCTACGTTTTCGGGACCGGCGACTTCAACGAACGCGACCGCGCCGTCTCCGACGCCCTGATCGCGGCGCACTGCAACTTCGCCGCGACCGGCGATCCGAACGGTCCAGGCGCGCCGGTGTGGCCCGCGTTCGATCCGGCGCGCGACAACTACCTCAACATCGACGAACGCTTCGAAGAGCGCACCCACTTCCGGACCGCGCAGTGCGACTTCCTCGAGCGGCTCTACCGCGAACGGGACGCGCAGCGCGCGTGACGTGTGCCGTCGTCGTCGCGGCGTTGGCGTTGGCGCTAGGCCTCGCGGCGCCCGCGCGCGCCGACGACGCGCTGACGGTGATCGGCGGCTCGAACCCCGCAGCGTTCTTCGAAGTGCTCGACGACGTCGCGGAACTGGGCGGCTTCTTTAAAGCCGAGCACCTGACGGTAACGAAGCAGTATGCGGGCACCGCCTCGACGTGCGCGCAGCTCGTTGCGAGCGGCAAGGGCGATGTCTGTTCGCTCAGCGTTGAGCCGATTTTGCAGGGCTACGAGAAGGGACTGCGGCTGCAGTTCTTCTTCGGACGCGATCCGCGCTACGACTACGTGCTCGGCGTGCTCGACGACAGTCCGATCCGCACGCTCGCGGATTTTAAAGGCAAGGTGCTGGGCGAGATCAGCGCCGGCAGCGCCGTCGAGCCGGTCGTGCTCTCGATGCTCCAAGGCGCCGGGCTGAAGAAGAGCGACTACACGTTCGTGCCGATCGGTACCGGCGCGCAAGGTATGGCGGCGTTCACCGGCCGGCGCGTCGATGCGGCGGCGTTCCCGAGCGTAGAGCTGCAGACGTATCGCGCTTGGACCAACGTGAAGATCCGCTACTTCGAGCACCCGATCCTCAAGGATATCGGGAACGTCGGCTACGCCGCGACCCCGGCCACGATCGCGAGCAAGGCCGATGCGCTCAAGCGCTATTGCCGCGCACTGGTGAAGGCCGCGCTGCTCGTGCGCGAAAACACGACCCTGGCGGCGCGTTACTTCTTACAAGGGGCGGGCCTCAAAGTGACGCCGGATGCGGTCGCGCAAGAAGCGCGCGTGCTCGATGCCTCGCAGGCCGATTTGGCCGGCGCCGATCCCGGCAACAAACGCATCGGCTACATGCCGCCGAACGGCATTGCCGTCTACAGCCGCTTCCTCAACGACAACGGCGTGACGAGCCAAGCCGCACCGGCGGAGAGCGTCGTCACCAACCAATTCATCGACTACGCCAACGATTTCGACCACCGCGCCTTTATCGCCGAAGCGAAAGCGATGCGGTGAACGTCCGCATCGCGGACGGTGAGGTCGCCGGCACCGGCGATGCGGTGCGCGTCTATCGCGGCATCCCGTACGCGGCGGCGCCGATTGGCGCGCTGCGCTGGTGCCCGCCGCAGCCGCCGCTGCCGTGGAGCGGCGTTCACGACGGCTCGCGCTTCGGGGCCGACCCAATGCAACTCACCCACGCGCTGCCGGTACGGCGATCGCTGGCGCCCGGAGTGAGCGAAGACTGTTTGTTTCTCAACGTCTGGGCGCCGGCCGATGTGCCGCCGGGCGGGGCGCCGGTCGCGGTCTGGTTCGACGGCGGCGGGTACATCGCGATGTCCGGTGCGCGCCGGCGCATCGACGGCAACGCGTACGCGCGGAACGGCGTCGTGTTCGTCACGGTGAATTACCGCGTCGGCGTCTTCGGCTACCTGGCCCATCCGGCGCTGACGGCCGAATCGCCGCACCGCTCGTCGGGCAACTACGGCCTGCTCGACGCGATCGCCGCGCTGCGCTGGGTGCGCGAGAATATCGGGGCCTTCGGCGGCGACCCGCGGCGCGTTACCGCATTCGGCGGTTCGGCCGGCGCCGCGACGTGCGCGTTTCTGCTCACCTCGCCGCTCGCCGCGGGCCTGGTCGATCGCGCGATCTTGCGCGCGCCGAGCGCCTTGCGGCCGATGTGCGATCTCGCGACTGCGGAGGCAGCGGGGCGGCGCGCGCTCGGCGACGATCTCGCTGCGCTGCGTGCGCGTTCCGCCGAAGAGCTACTCGCGCTCAACGCCGCCGTGGACGGGCCGCCGGCGCCGCTGACGGTCGCGCGGCCGCTGCGACCGATCGTCGACGGCTGGGTGCTCGAGCGCACCGATCGGGAAGCGTTTCGCAGCGGCGCGTTCGCGGCGGTACCGGCAATCGTCGGGAACGCGGCGGGCGAAGGCGGCGAGCTGGTCGCGGCCGTGCCGACGAGCGCGGTCGCGCACGGCAACGAGTCGCTCGGTCAGCGCGTCTCGACGCCGGAGCGCTTACGCGAGTTTCTCGCCGCGCAGTTCGGTCCGGCTCTCGACGAAGCGTGGACCCGCTACGGCGCCGAAACGGACGCGGAGGTCGCGCCGCAACTCGCAGCCGTGTGGGGCGACATGATGTCAAACTACGGTGTACGCGGCCTCGTGCGCGCGATGGCGGCACGTCAGCCGCACGTGTACCGCTACGTCTTCGCGCACGCCGGTCCGCAGACGCTCGATCCGCCGGGCCACGGCGACGATATGACCTACGCCTTCGGCACCGGCGACTTCGACGAACGCGAACGCGCGATCTCCGATACGATCGTCGCCCTCTTCGCGCACTTCATCGCAACCGGCGATCCCAACGCCTCGGGCCTTCCGCACTGGACCCCCTACAACCCCGACCGCGACAACGCCCTCCGCATCGAGGCAGGCTTCCCCGAAACCACCCGCTGGCGAGCCGAAGGCGCCGAATTCGCCGAACGCGTGTATGCGGCGGTCTAGGGGGCGCGGTGGACGCAGACGAGGGTGTCGGTGCCGGGTTGCATCGTGGCTTTGATCTTTGCGAGCGTTTTGAAGCAGTCGCTTACGTTCGCGAAGGGCTGGCTAACGATGCGGTTGCCCGACATCAGGTAATAGCCGAGGCCCTTGGGCGGCGGCGGGACGAAAATCGGCGTGGGAGTGGGCTGGTTGTTCCGTTGTCCTGGGACGACTGCAGCAAGCGCGAGCAAAACGACGAGTGGGCCAACCATCATGCGCGTGGGTTCTGCGCCGCCGCGGCACAGCCATCTTGCCGCACGCTACTGCACCGCAAAGCTCTTCGCGAACGCGATCGCGGCGCGCCGGTCGAAGTCGTTCGCGTACGGGATGAATTGGTTGGTGACGATCAGCGTGCCGTCGACGGGCGCTTTGATCACGCCGTACTGCGCGAGGATCGTGCTGTAGAGATACACGCCGCGCGGATCGAAGAAACCGATGCGTTTGTTCAGGGGGTTTGCGGCCGGCAAATCGTCGGTGAGGCCGATCAAGATGCGCGTCGTGCGCTCGAGCGCTTCGGGCGTGACGTGCTGGCCCGAGCCGCGAACGTAGAGCAGCGCCGCGGCGGCGGGGTTGCTGCGCACGAACACCGCCGCTTCGACGATCGCGCGCGCGAAGCGCCGGAAGACGTCGGCCCGCGCCACGATCGCGGCCGGCGTCGCGCAGTATCCGACGTTGCCGACGTCCTTGACGAGCGGATGCCGGAAGACGCGGAACGTCATGTTGCCCGCGATCGAATCGTTGACGATCTCCAGGTACGGAAACGCGAGGCCCGTGACGCGTTTGGCCGCGATCGCGCTGAGCGCTTGCGGCCCCAGGCCGATCGGCACGAAGCCGTAGTCGGACGGCTTGAGGCCGACCCCGGCGAGCATCGATTGCGTCGCGATCTCCGACGCCGCGCCGGCCGTCGTCTCGCCGAGCAGCGCGCCCTTGAAATCTCCGAGCGTCTTGATCGGGCTGTCGGCCGGCACGGCAAGCACGTACGAGTAGCGCAGCTGCCGCGAGATGATGAACTGCAGCCGCAGGCCCTTCTCGTAGCCGGTGAGGATCGGCTCGACGTTCGTTGCGGCGAGGTCGGCTTTTCCGGTCGCGACGAGCTGCGCCGCGGTGCTCGGATTCGCCGCGTAGTTCTTGGTGACGTCGAGGTGCTGCTGCTTGTAGAAACCGGCGCCCGCGGCGATCAGCTCGAGCGTATCGAAGATGCCGGGCGCGGGGTTGCCGGCGACGATGCTCAGCGCATCGTCGGCGCTCGCGGGGTGCGGCGCGGTGACCGTGATGAGGAGAATGAACGTGCTCGCGGCGATGCCGAGCAGGCGGCGAATCGGGTGCATGCGGTGCTCCTTCCCCTTTCCATGTAGAGACAGGCGCCGTCGATGTTCCTGGGCGAAGGCGGGCCCATGACGCCGCGCGTCGCCGTGCTCGACGACTACCAGAACCTCGCGCTCGCGATGATGGATCTCGAGCGGCTGCGTGGCCGCGCCGAGGTGACGGCGTTCGCCGATCATCTCTTCGATGAGGACGCGCTCGTGGAGCGGCTCGCGCCGTTTGCCGCCGTCGCGTTGATGCGCGAGCGCACGCCCTTTCCGCGCTCGCTCATCGAACGGTTGCCGAACCTGCGGCTCGTCGTCACGTGCGGGCTGCGCAACCGGATCATCGATCTCGCGGCGTGCGCGGAACGCGGCATCGCGGTGAGCGGTACGGAGTCCAGCGGCTACGGCACCTCGCAGGTCACCTGGGCGCTGATCTTCGCGCTCGCGCAAGACGTCACGATGGTTGACCGCGACATGCGCGCGGGCCGCTGGCAGACGGGCCTCGGCGAAGAACTGGCGGGGAAGACGCTGGGGCTGCTCGGCCTCGGCCGCTACGGATCGAAGGTCGCGCAAGCCGCGCCGGCTTTCGACATGAAGCTCCTCGCCTGGAGTCAGAACATGACGGCCGAACGCGCGGCCGCCTGCGGCGCGGAACTGGTGCCGCTCGACGAGTTGCTGCGCCGCTCGGACTACGTGAGCATCCATCTCGTGCTGAGCGAACGCACGCAGGGGCTGATCGGCGCCCGCGAACTCGCGTTGATGAAGTCGACCGCTTTCCTGATCAATACGTCGCGCGGTCCGATCGTCGACGAGCCCGCGCTGATTGCGGCGTTGGAGCGGCGCGCGATCGCCGGCGCGGGGCTGGACGTCTTCGATGTGGAGCCGCTTCCGGCCGATCACCCGCTGCTGCGGCTGCCCAATACCGTGCTGACGCCGCACATCGGGAACGTCTCGCGCGAAGCGTACGCCCTGCACTACCGGCAGTTGACCGAGGACATCGAGGCGTGGCTCGACGGCACGCCGATCCGCCCGATCCGCAACTAGGGCTAAACAAGCCGGAGCGAACATCCGAACGACTGGTAGGTGACGCGAATACCCGGTAGACGTGACCGCTCCGGCGTGCAGCTCAAGCTCGCGGCCCTTTACGGGATCGCGGTTTTTGCCGTGCTCGCCGGCTGCGGCGGCTCGGGCGTGAATCTGCCCGCATCCCCGAAGCCCACGGCTACCCCGACGGCGTCGCCCACCCCGACACCCTCGCCGACGCCGACCCCGGTCCCGCTCGTGGCGAACCCGGCCAGCCTTTCGTTCGGCGGGGTGAACGGCAGCCAGCAGATCACGGTCAAGGAACCGGGCTTCACCGGTACGTTCACCGCGACGAGCAACGATACGACGATCGTGACGGTCGGGCCGTCGTCGGTCGGCGTCTCGGCCCTGGCGACGCCCGCGTCGACCGGCGTCTTCGTCGTCACGTCGATCGGCATCGGCGTGAACTTGAGCGGAAAGACCACGATCACGATTTCCGACGGCACGATCACGATCCAGGTCCCCGTCACCGTTTCGGTGACGAGCGGGATCATAACGTACCGGGCCCGCATACCGAGCGCCGTATTGAGGCACAAGTCATGAACGCTCGTCTGTACGCGATGCTCCTCGCAGCGGCGCTCGCCGGCTGCGGTGGCGGCGGAACGGCCGCCGTGCAGCCCGCCGGCAACCTCGCGCCCACCGGGGGCAGCGGCGGCACGGAGATCGTCTCGATGATCACCGTGCCTGCGGCAGTGGCGTTGCAGAACGCGCGTCGCGGAGCGCAGTACGTCTCGCCCTCGACCCTCGGGCTCAAGATCGTCCTGACCGACATTCCGCCGGCCGGCAGCGCGGCGTCGTACACGCCGGTCACCACGCTGTACACGCTCGGCGTCGGGCTCAACCAGATCGTCGTGCCGACCCCGGCGTCGGCCACCGGCCACACCGAAGATCTCGAATACATCGCCTACAACCTCGCGCCGGTCGCCGGTGCAATTCCGGGTGGTGCGAAGGCGCTGGGCTGGGGCCTCACGACCGGATTTGTCGTGGTCGCCGGGCAGAACGTGAACAACGTCGTGCTCTCCGGCATCGCCGACAGCTTCCCCGTGCCGCTCGCCGAGACCGGATCGTTCGGCGTGATGAGCGCCACGCCGCCGATCCTGGCCGGGGCGCAAACGACGCTCGGCTTCGGCGGCGCCGCCGTCCCCATCGGCCTCCCGAACATGGAAGACGCCGGGCTCAACAGCATCAACGCCGCCGCGGGCGGACCGTGGCCCGTCGTCGGCGCGTTGCCGGCGAACGCGACGACCGCCGCGACCGGCGTGCCCGTCACGATCGCGGAGACGGCCGGAACCTGCGGCGTGATCGGCAGCGGCCCGCACCTCAAGCTCTCATACAACGGCGGTGCCGGCGCGACCACCGCGACGATCGCCAAGACCAGCGACACCGTGGTACCGCAGTACGACGGCAGCGGCGGCGCGGGCTGGTATGCGGTGATCTCGGCCAAGGGCCAGACGCAAACGCTCACCTACACGCTCTCGAGCCTCGCGGCGACGTCACTCAGCGCCGATTACAGCTGCGCGAACCAGACGCTGTCGTTCAGCTTCCAGAGCGAAACCGCGCTGATGACGATCGTGCAGCACAACGCCGCGACGCCCTATACGATCACCGAGCCGGCGTCGGCCAACTGCACGAATCTGGTGAACGTATACACCGGCAACTCGACCGCGCCGGCGAACCTGATCACGCCGGGAACTCCGACGAGTCTGGGCGCGGCAACGACGTTCACGATTCAGCTCGTGCCGATACCACCATCGGCGAATCAGTGTAATATCGAGATCCAAGACGCGAATAGCGCGCAAACCGGCGGACCGGCATACCCCGGCGCGACGACCTACGTCGCGGCGCTGTTGCCGAGCAACGTCTACCAAATCATCGTCCCCTAGACCCGTGAGAGAGCGCGACGCGGCGCACGAGCAACTGCTCCTGGACCTGCAGAAGATCGTCGACTACATCGAGGTCGTCTACCGGTCGGTGTTGTATCGTCCGCCGACGCTCGCCGAAGCCGAAAAGCACGCGCAGGCGATGTACGGCGGCCAATCGCCGCTGGAATTCTTTCATGGCATCATCGATTCGCAGGAGCGCCGAGGGCTGGCGAAAGTCTTCGTTCCGCCCGGCTCCTATCAGTCGCCGATCGCCAATCCGGCGGAGCTGCACGCCTATGCGGCGGGCTTATCGGGCGTCGGCCCGGCGCTGCGCGGCATCGCGCTCGATCGCGCCGCCATGATCGCGACCTGGGAGCAGATCGTGCCGCTGCTCGCAACGTTCCCGTTCCCGGCGACGCAGACCGCCGGCTTTCGCTACTACTACGAGAATTTCTACTTCGGCTTGGGCGATGCGCTGTTGCTCTCTTCGCTGCTGCGGCTGCACGCGCCCAAGCGCTACATCGAGATCGGCAGCGGCTTCTCGTCGGCCTGCGCGGTCGATACGGTCGATGCGTTTCTCGGCGGCGCGTGCGAGCTGACGTTCATCGAGCCCAACCCCGAGCGGCTCCTCGGCATGCTCGGAACGCGCACCCGCGCGGCGCGCGTCTTCAACGTGCCGGTGCAGGCCGTCGCCCCGGCGCTCTTCGACGAATTGGAAGCGAGCGACATCCTGTTCATTGACTCGAGCCACGTGATGCGCACCGGCAGCGACGTGTGCTTCGAGCTCTTCGAGGTGCTGCCGCGTTTGCGCAGCGGCGTGTTCGTGCACATCCACGATATGCATTGGCCGTTCGACTACCCGGAGGACTGGATACTCCGGCAAAACCGCTCCTACAACGAGGCCTACGCCGTGCGCGCGTTCCTGACCGATAACCCGAACTGGGAGATCGCGTTCTTCAACGACTATTTCGCCCGCTTTGAGGCCCCGCGCATTCAACAGACCTTCCCACAGTTCTCCGGAAATCTGGGCGGTTCGCTCTGGCTACGCCGCCGCTAGCCGGGCCGCGGGGCGATTAGCGGGAACGGGGAGCGCCGAAAAAAAAAAGCGTCCGGAACTACCATTAACGCTCACCTACACGCTCCGTGGCTTACGGCCGGCGTGGCCGCTGCTTCGCGGAGACCGACCGGATGACCAGCTGGTTCGGCGCCATGCGGTCGAACGGCTTTGCCGAGCGCGCGACGGCGGCATCGAGCAACGCGCGAACCTCGGGCTCGTCGAGCGTTTCGGGACCTGCGAGCCGGATACTGCGGATTGTTTTCCCCGTGCCCACGAGGCGATCCGTCGGATCGGGCAGTTCTGCACCATCGGCGAAGAAGAGCGTCACCCAGCGTGGATAGAGCGCGATCGACGCGATGAACTCTGAAGGCCGCGGCGTCGCGCCGAAGCCGACGACCAACGCGTTGTAGTTGTCGTAGACCATCTCGACGGCACCGGGCAGAAGCGCGCGCATCTTTGCGAGCGCCGCGCGTCCCTGCTCGGCTAGCTCCGGTGCATACCGCGAAATAAAGGCGTTTAGTTGCGTTTCAGGCGACATGAGCGTCTGCGCAGGATTTGAATTGACCGCCTGCGGATTCCCACTATCCCAGACTTCCGGAGGGTGCTCGCGTGCGAATTGTCGTCAGTGCGATCGTTGCCATGCTGGCGCTGCCGATCGCGGCGTTTGCCGATCCGTCGACGGCGCCGGATTATACGGCCGCCGATCAGGTGCAGTTTGCGAAGCTCGGGGCCGCCAACGGCAGGTGGCAGTGCACGGACACGCCGGCCAGCGAGAAACCCGACGTGATCACCGGCAAGCAGCTCGGCAACTGGTATCTCTGGCGGGAGAGCGGCGACGATCCGAGCACGACCTACGTGCGCTGGGTCCACGGGCTAAAGAGTTACGTGCAGAACGAGATCGACGCCTCGGGCACCACGGAGATCTACACGACGACCTCGCCCGACCCGTTCAACGGGACCTGGAAGCCGGCGTACCCGCCGCGCGGCGGGGGGCTCTATCCGATCAAGTATACGTTTGCGGACGGCACGATGACCGCATCGGGCAAGTACAAGGATCGGAAGACGCACCAGGTCCTGACGTTCAAGGCCGTCTGCACGAAGCTTTGACGGAACGACAAGCCCCGCGCCCCATCTTGTGGCAAGTGCTGACGCCGCTGATGGTGGCGTTGGTGCCGCGCATGCGCGGTTGGATGAGCAACGGCCGCAATATCGGCCTGAAGCGTTGGATCTTCCGCTGCTTCACCGACCCGTACACGAATTTCCGCACGGACACGTTCGAAGCGACGTCGATCGACGGCCTGCGCTTCGTCGGCACGCTCAAAGGCGTCAGTCAGCGCATCCTCTACCACTTTGGGATTTTCGAGCCGAACATGAGCGCATTCTTGCGCGAGCATCTGCATCCGGGCGACGTCTATCTCGACGTCGGCGCGAACATCGGCTACTTTTCGATCTACGGCGCGAGGCTCGTCGGCCCGACGGGCAGCGTCGTCGCGGTCGAAGCGGCGCCGGCAACCTTCGTCGCGTTGCAAGCGTCGCTGCAGCGCAACGGCGCAACGAACGTGCGCGCGATCAACGAAGCAGCGTTCGACAGCGTCTCGACCCTCTCGCTGTTCACGGTGGAAGATGAAGAGAATCCCGGTGGCGCGAGCGTCGTGAAGGCGGTCGGCCCGCCGATCGCCGAAGTGCCCGCCCGCCCGCTTGCCGACATGCTCACCGCCGATGAAATCGCGCGCACGCGCGTGGTAAAGATCGACATCGAAGGCGCGGAAGGCCAGGCCGTCGCGGGTCTGCTGCCGGTGCTGCCGCAGATGCCGCACGACGTGCAATTCGTCGTCGAAGTACAGCCCGACACGCGCGCGGGCGTGGTGGAGCAATTCACCGCCGCCGGCCTAAAGCTGCGCGTGATGCCCAACCCACTGCGACCCATTGACTACGCTCACGAAGGCTTCGAATACCTTATCTTTTCACGCTGATATTCGAAGCACGACGCCCCCCGCCGCTGTCATTCCGAGCGAAGCGCGCAGGCGGTCGTCGAGGAACAGTCTTCATCGAAAAGATCAGGCAGTACAAAATCGCCCAGTGCTAAAGTGTCAGGGATGGCGGAAATTATGCATACCCGCATTCGGGTCGGTATCGTCGGGGCCACGGTGACGCCGGGCGGCAGCGGCTGGGGTGCGCACGCCCACATCCCCGCGCTGCAAGCCCTGCCCGAACTCTACGAGATCAAGGCGGTCTGTACCGCACACGCGGAGACGGCCAAAGCGTCGGCTGCCGCGTTCGGCGCCGAACTCGCATTCGATGATTTCGATCGGATGCTCGCGCATCCCGACATCGACTTGATCGTCGTGTGCGTACGCGCGCCCGAGCACTACGAGCTCACGATGCGGTCGCTCGAAGCCGGCAAGGCGACGTTTTGCGAATGGCCGCTCGGCGCAAATCTGCCCGAAGCCGAAGAAATGGCCGATTTCGCGCGCACCCTGCGCGTGCCGACGCTCGTCGGGCTGCAGGCGCGCAGCGATCCGGCGGTCCGGGCGGCGCGCGAGTTGATCCTCGAAGGCTACGTCGGCACCGTGCTCGTCGCCAACATGAGCCAAATCACGAGCGGCGTCTATCAGCGCGGCAAGGGTCGCATCTTCCAAGCCTGGCGGCAGAACGGTGCCAACACGCTGACGATCGCCGGCGGCCACAGTATGGACATCGTGCGGTTCCTACTCGGCGACTTCACCGACGTCTCTGCGCACCTCAAGACGCAGGTGCGTCAGTGGATGGACACCGACCTCGGGCACCCGATCGACGTCACCTCGCCCGATACGATCAGTGTCGTCGCGCGCACGCACGGCGGCGCCGAAACGACGATGCAGATCGCCACGGTCCCGTCCGGCGGCTCGGAATTCCGTCTCGAAATCTACGGAACCGCCGGCCGGCTCGTGCTTACGACAAACCCCGGCCTCAAGCAGGGCCTGGAGAAACGCTTGAGCGGCGCCAAAGGCAAGGACGCACTCGCGGAACTGCCGATCCCGGATCGGTTGAAGCTCGTGCCGCCGGCGCCCGACGCGTCGCGCAGCGTGAACGTCGCGCAGGCCTACGTGCGCTACGCGCAGGCGCGCGCCGCCGGACAGCCGTGCGATCCGGATTTCGATGCCGCCCTGAGCCTGCACCGTTTCATCGACGCGATCGAACGCTCATCAGCCGAAGGGATCGCCGTCCGGTTGCCGTGAGGAAGAAGAAGCCACCTTTGAGCTGCTCAGCCTGATCTTACCGCTTTAGGGGCAACGGTTCGGCTCAGTTGAGGGTCGCGTGGAAGAGGCCAGCTGCCGCGGTGACTCAATACCAGCCGTCGGCGAGCAACATCAGTTGTGTCGCTAGCCGATCGCTCGTGCCGGGAGGCATGACGTCTCGGATCGCGCGGTCGAAAGCGGCGTTTCGGGCGCGCTTGGCTTCGGTCAATCGTTCGATTTCGGTCCGCTCGAGTAGCGCTCCGATGCGTACATTCACTTTTGCACGCAGCTCCACGACTTCACCGCGCGCGAGGTCCGCAATGTTTGCGGAACGGACGGCCTGGGCGTGCGAGACGGACAAGGTCGGGACGTAAATGTCGAGCGGGTCAAAGTCGCCGTATCCGGCTGCGGTGCGTGTGCGCTCGCGCAGCTCGTTGACTTCGGCACGAAAGGAAGCCATTGCGGCGAGTAGCTCGCGCGCTTTGGCCTTCGGAAGCAGCCGATCGATTGCCGCGCGATACTCGTGATCTGCCTTATCCAAGCGCGCGACGGCCGGCACGAAGTCCTCGACGATGGCCTCGCTTGTGCCCTCCACGGGTGCACGTACGCATGCCAACGCCGCGAGTGAACGAGCTAGGAGCGGCGTCACGTCGATGCTTAGAAGTCGATCGCGAGCTTTTCGCCCACGCTTTCGCGGTCGTCGGCCAGCAGGACGTCGGCAACGCGGACTAGGCTCAGGTCGCGCTTCGCGACCGGGTGGCGAACCGCGATGCGGTCGCGGTTCTCGTCGGTGACGGGCCGCGTGGAAACCGTCTCGTTCCAACTCGCGATCTTCGATGCGTCGATCTGCGAGCGAAACCACGTCGCGACGTCGACGTCGCTATCGGCCTTCTTCGCCGCTTCGACGAACGCGTCGGGATCGACGCCGAAGTGCTTGAGGAACATTTCGCTCATGCTCGGGACGTAGCTGTAATCGCCGATGTTCCCGCCGGGCAACGTCGCACGGGCCTTGTCGATCGTGCGCGGAAAGAACATGATGCCGTCGAGTTCGGCGAGCGGCGGCCTAGGACGCCCTTTGGTCAAGTCGAGAGGTTTCATACCCGATCCCTTCGCCGACCAGGGCCTTCTCCTTGTGACTGTATCATCGCCTCCTCGGCCGAGCGCGCCGCATTGAAGCGATGCGGCACAAAGTACCCGCCGCACGGTGGATACGCATCTCGACGCCGACCGCGACGCCGTCGATCTACAGCCACGTCGTCGAAGGCAATGAGAGCGCAGCAATGGACGTGCTCGGCAGAAAGCAGATGGCTACCGAATGGCACGCGCGGCCGATCCGGCAAAGAAAAAACCCCGCCGTAGCGAGGTTTTAATGGTTGCGGGGACAGGATTTGAACCTGTGACCTTCGGGTTATGAGCCCGACGAGCTACCGGACTGCTCCACCCCGCGACGGGCGAACGCCAGTATAACGGGCTAGTATCAGGTTGTCAAACGATTGGGGTCGAAGGATGAGCTAATGGCCGGCCATACGCACTTCGATGAGTCCACCGAGGAGTATCTTGAGGCGATCTACCGGCTCGGCCGCGAGGGGCCGGGCGTCAGCACGTCCGGGCTAGCCGCCGACCTCGGCGTCGCGCCGGCCTCGGTGTCCGGCATGCTGAAGAAGCTCGCGTCCGACGGTTACCTTGCTTATCAGGCGCGCGGCGAGGCCAAGCTGACCGAGCGTGGGCTGAGCGTCGCGGTCCGGGTGATGCGTCGCCACCGGCTGGCCGAATGTTTCCTCACGACCATCTTGGGGATGCCGTGGGACGAAGTGAACGAGGAGGCGTGCCGCCTCGAACACGCGATCAGCGCCCGGGTCGAGGAACGCCTGGTGGCGATCCTCGGTGACCCCAAGTTCTGCCCCCACGGTCTGCCGATCCCGAACGCCGACCTCACCGAACCGCCGCGCGTCGATGCCAAGCTCTCCGACATGCCCGTCGGCGGCTCCGCGCGGATCATGGACGTCGCCGAAGACGTGCCGGAAATGCTGCGCTTTCTCGACGAGATCGGCGTGCGGCCCGGTGCGGTCGTCGAGATCGTCTCGCGCGGCCCGCTCGGCGGCCCCGTCACGCTCGCCGGCCCCAGCGGCCGCCACGCCATCTCGCTCGAACTCGCCCGGCTCATCTCGGTCGAACCAGCCGAAACCACGCTGCGCAGCGCCTAACGCGTGTTGACGCGCGTTCTCCTCGCGATCAACGTGATCGTGTATCTGTGGGAACGCACGACCGGCGTGCTTACCAACAACGTCACGCTCGAAACGCACGGCGCGCTGTTCGGCCCCGACGTGCTGGCCGGCGAGTGGTGGCGCATGTTCACCGCGGCGTTCATGCACTTCGACGACATGCACATCCTGTTCAACATGATCGCGCTGCTGTCGGTCGGCACGTACGTTGAAGCGATCTACGGCGCGCCGCGCATGGCGATCGTCTACGCGCTCTCGATCGTCGGCGGCGGCCTGGCGGTCACGTACTTCTCGCCCGACGTTATCACGCTCGGCGCCAGCGGCGCGATCTTCGGGCTCTTCGGCGCGCTCGCGGTGGCGGGCTTGCGCCTCGGCCAACGCGGCCGCGACATCATGCGCCAAACCACCGCGATCATCGTCATCAATCTCGTCGTCGGGTTCATCCCGGGTTCGAACATCTCGATCGTCGATCACGTCGGCGGCCTCATCGCGGGAACGATCTGCGGCGTGCTGCTCTTCCGCACGCCGCGTCCGCGCGTCGCCGCGGCGAGCGAACCGGCCTACGCGCAGCGCATCGACCCGCGCGACGATCCGGGCGCGGTGACGATCGAGCATCCGCCGCTCGAGTCGACCGAATCGCAACCGCACGCATGATCGCACTCGACGATACCTTCGGCCCGCACGGTCCGATCGCGCGCACCCTGCCGGGCTTCGAGGCGCGGCCCGGTCAGGTGCAGATGGCACAGCTAATCGAGCGCGGGATCCTCGAGAACGCGCACACGATCGTCGAGGCCGGCACCGGCGTCGGCAAGTCGCTGGCGTATCTCGTGCCGGCGCTGCGCACGGGCAAGAAGGTCGTCATCTCGACCGGTACGATCGCGCTGCAAGAGCAGCTCGTGCGCAAGGACATTCCGCTGGTGGTCGAGGCGCTCGGCATCACCGCGCGCGTCGAGTTGCTCAAGGGCCGCAACCACTATCTCTGCCGTCAGAAGTACGACCGCATGAGCGCCGAGCGCCTCGTCGCGCCGAGCGCCGGGATGGAGAAGCTGTGGTCGTGGGCCGAGCGCACCACCACGGGCGACCGCGCCGAGCTGCCGTTCACGCCGCGCGGCGACGATTGGGAAGCGCTCGACGCCGATGCCGACGATTGCGTCGGTGAGTTCTGCCCGCGCTTCGCCGATTGCCATTTCTTCAAGCGCCGCGACGCCGCGCGCTTCGCCGACGTCGTGGTGGTCAACCACGCGTTGTTCTTCCTCGACCTCGTCGCCGGCGGCAGCCTGTTGCCGGCTTACGACGTCGCGATCCTCGATGAAGCGCATCTGTGCGAGCGCTACGCGACCTCCGCGCTCACCGCGACCCTCTCCACCGGCGGCGTCGGCCGCATGATGCGCAAGCTGCATCGCACCTACGCCGTGCCGGCCGCGCACGACGCCGAGATCGACGAAGGCATGCGCCGCCTGCAGATGGTGCTCGCGGGCGTGCCGGGCGAGCGCTACCCGGTCGCCGCCAACGACGGTCTGCTCGAGCTGCTGCCGGCGTTGCGTGAGGCGTTCTTTCGCCTCGAAAACTGGGTCCACGGCAACTGGATGACGGCGCTGCGCAAGCCCAGCGACAACGAAGCCGAGAGCGAACGCCGGCGCGACCTCGCGCTCCGTGCGGTCGCGGCGCACATCGCCACGGTCGATCGCATCGAGTCGGCGGCGCTGCAGGCCACCTCGGGCGCGGTGCCGGCCGACGAGCGCGACACGATCGCGTGGGTCGAGCGTGGCGACCGCGACGCGCGCTACGAGGTCAACGCCGCGCCGTTCGAAGTCGCGGAGTTCTTGCGCGCGACACTGTTTGCGCGCACGCCGAGCGTCGTGCTCACCAGCGCCACGCTCGCCGAGGGCCGCTCGTTCGCGTTCCTGCGCGACACGCTCGGCATCGACGCCGCGCAAGAGCTGATCGCGCCCTCGCCCTTCGACTACCCGCGTCAGGCCCGGCTCTACCTTGCGCCCGCGCACCTCAACCCCAAGGATCGCGATTTCGCCGAGCGCGCCGCGCCGATCATCGAAGAGTGTCTCGACCGCACCAGCGGCCGCGCATTCGTGCTGTTTACCTCGTATGCGCGTTTGCGCGAAGTGCACGCGCTACTGGCCGGCCGCCTCGCGTTCCCGACGCGCCTGCAAGGCGATCTGCCGCGCTCGGCGCTGCTCGATTGGTTCCGCGCGACGAAGAACGCCGTGCTCTTCGGCACCGGCACGTTCTGGGAAGGCATCGACGTCGTCGGCGATCAGCTCTCGTGCGTGATCATCGACCGGCTGCCGTTTCCCTCGCCGAGCGATCCGCTCGTCGCCGCGCGCATCGCGGCGCTCGAAGCGCGCGGCCGTTCGGGCTTCGAGGCGTATATGATCCCCAGCGCCATCGTCCGCCTCAAACAAGGATTCGGCCGGCTCATCCGGTCAAAAACCGACCGTGGGCTCCTTGCGTTGCTTGACGGGCGGGCTCTGAGCATGCGCTACGGCGCGACGATCGTCGACGCGCTGCCGCCGGCCACGCGCATCGCGCATCTCGACGGCCTCGACGCGCTCTGGGACGAGCTGTGAAGCGCATCGTGATGCGGCCGCTCGGGCCCCCGCCCGCGACGTCGTGCTGGCACTGCGGCGGACCGATCGTGCGCGAAGTCGGCGTGCACGCTGCGCGCTACATCTATCGCGGCGACCAGCCCTCGCACGCGGTGATCGAGGACTGGATGGAGTGCGAATGCGGCGCCTACCAAAACATCCGGCGCCTGAACGAAATTACCGTGGAGTCGGTCGGGGAAGCATAACCCGCGCGGCGAAACGGCGCGCATGCGCTTCGCTTCGCTACTGCTCGTCTTGTTTATCGCAACGTTAAGCCTGCCGCAATCCGCGCTCGCCTGGGGCGCGTACGGCCATCGCATCATCAACGGCGATGCGGCGCGTGCTCTCCCGGCGGATCTGCCGGAGTTTCTGCGCACGCCGGAAGCGATCGCCGAGATCACCACGCTCGGGCCTGAGGCCGATCGCATCCGCGGCTCGGGGAAGCCGCGCGATGCCGACTTCGATCCCGCGCATTTTCTCGATCTCGACGACGACGGCACCGTCGGCGAAGCGGTGAAGCTCTCCGCGCTCCCGCCGACGCGTGAAGCGTACGACACCGCGCTGAGGGCCGGACCGCCGGTGAAAGGCGTCGCACCCGATCAGTACAGCGAGGGCTACCTGCCCTATGAGATCGCCGACGGATTCGAACTCGTGACCAAGGACTTCGCGATTTGGCGCGTCGACCGTTTCGGCGAGGCGAACGGCGCGCCGGCCGACCGCGCGTTCTTCGCCGCGGATCGCCGCTTGCGCGAAGACCTGATTCTACGCGATATCGGCTACTGGGGACACTTCGTTGCCGATGCATCGCAGCCGCTCCACGTCAGCGTCCACTACAACGGCTGGGGCGATTATCCGAACCCGAACAACTACTCGCAATCGCACGCGATTCACGCCCGGTTCGAGACCGCGTTCGTCAACGCGCATGCGAGCCCCGAAGCGGTACTGCCGCTCTTGCGGCCCTACGTGCCCTCGACGGCCCCGCTCCTGCCGCGCGTCGAAGCCTATCTCGCGACGACCGGCAGCTTCGTCCCCGCCGTGTATCAACTCGAGGCGGCCGGCGCGTTCGACGCCGCCACGCCCGCCGCGGTGTCGTTCACGCTTCAGCGCCTTGCCGCCGGCGCATCGATGCTGCGCGACCTGATCGCCGACGCCTACGTGGCCTCGCTCGATGAGAAGGTCGGCTATCCCGCCGTCAGCGTGCGTGACGTCCTCGCGGGAAGCGTTCCGCTCAAGCGCTCGATCGCCGACGGCGGCTAGCGGCTACTCTTCCTTGTGCGCCTCGGATGCGGCGCGTTCTTGCAGCTCCGCGACGACGCTCGAATCCGCGAGCGTCGTCGTGTCGCCGAGCATCCGGCCCTCGGCGATATCGCGTAAAAGCCGGCGCATGATCTTGCCGCTGCGCGTCTTCGGTAGCTCTTGCGTGAACGTGAGGTACTTTGGGAAGACGAACTTGCCGAGTTTCTCCGCGACGTGCGCGCGCAGATCGTCGGCGAGTTTGGGCGAGCCCGTCACGCCGGACTTCACGGTCACGAACGCGCAGATCGCTTGCCCCGTGATGTCGTCGTTCTTGCCCACGACCGCGGCTTCGGCCACGGCGTGGTGGTCGACCAGCGCCGACTCGACTTCCGCGGTCGAGATGCGGTGGCCGCTGATGTTCATCACGTCGTCGATGCGGCCCATGAACCAGTAGTCGCCGTCGGTGTCGCGATGGCAGCCGTCGCCTGCCAAGTAGCGGTGCTCGAAGCGCGACCAGTACGTCTCCTTATAGCGCTCGTCGTCGCCGTAAATCCCGCGCAGCATCGAGGGCCAGGGCCGCGTGAGCACGATGTATCCGCCGCCGCCGAGCTGCACGGTGTTACCGGCTTCGTCGACGATATCGACGCCGATCGCCGGGAACGGCTTGGTCGCCGAGCCCGGCTTGAGCGTGGTGATGCCCGGCAACGGCGTGATCATGATCGCGCCGGTCTCGGTTTGCCACCACGTATCCACGACCGGACAGCGTCCGCCGCCGATGTGCGTGTGGTACCACATCCAGGCTTCGGGATTGATCGGTTCGCCGACGGAGCCCAACAGCCGGAGCGACGTCATGTCGTGTTTTTCGATGTACTCCGTGCCCCACTTCATGAACGTGCGGATCGCGGTCGGCGCGGTGTAGAGGATCGTGACCTTATAGCGCTCGACGATCTCCCACAGCCGGTCCTTATCGGGGTAGTCCGGCGTGCCTTCGTAGATCACGCTCGTCGCGCCGTTGCACAGCGGGCCGTACACGATGTACGAATGCCCCGTCACCCAGCCGATGTCGGCCGCGCACCAGTAGACGTCGGTCTCGGGCTTGAGATCGAACACCAGCTTGTGGGTCGCGGTCACGCCGGTCAAATAGCCCGCGGTCGTGTGCTTGATGCCCTTGGGCTTCGCCGTCGTGCCCGACGTATAGAGCAAGAAGAGCAGATCTTCGGCGTTCATGCGCTCGGGTTCGCACGTCGAAGGCTGATCGCGCACGACGTCGTCCCACCAGTGATCGCGGCCGGCGACCATCGGCACCGGATCGCCGACGCGTTTCGCGACGATCACGTGCTTGAGCGAGGGCATCCCCTTCGCGATCGCCTCATCGCAGTTCGCTTTGAGCGGCACTTTCTTGCCGCGCCGCCAGCCCATGTCGGCGGTGATCAGCGCGACGCACTCCGAATCGTTGACGCGATCGACGATCGCATCGGGCGCGAAGCCGCCGAAGATCACCGAGTGCGCCGCGCCGATGCGCGCGCAGGCCAGCATCGCGACCGGCAGTTCGAGGATCATCGGCATGTAGATCGCGACGCGGTCGCCTTTTTTGATCCCGAGTTTGCGCAGGCCGTTGGCGAACCGGCAAACCTGATCGAGCAGTTCGCCGTAGGTGACGCTCCAGCGGTCACCCGGTTCGCCTTCGTAGTAATAGGCGACACGCGCGGCCAGGCCGTTGCGTACGTGGCGGTCGAGCGCGTTGACCGACGCGTTGAGTTCGCCGTCGGCGAACCACGTGGCGAAGGGCTCGTTCCAAACGAGACCCTGCGTGAACGGCTTCATCCACTCGAGCTTGCGCGCCCAGCCGGCCCACCAGCTCTCCCAGTCCGCGGCCTCTTCGTAGATGCCGGGCTGGGCGTTGGCGGCCGCCGCGAATTCGGGCGGCGGCGCGAAGCGGCGGACTTCTTTGAGCAGGGCCTCGATGGCTTCGGGTTGCGCGGGCGTCGTCATGGCGTCAAGCTTTGTTTCGCCGAGGCGATGCCCTTTCGGTCGCGAAGTCTCTTGCCCATGATACGTTGGACCGACGGGCTTTACGGCGGCCTTATCGCCGGCGTGGTATCGGCCATGTTCTTCTTATTGGTGGGCATGGGGGTCATTCACGAGCCCGTGCTCGGCCGGTATTTCGTCGATTTCGCGGTCGCGATCTTCGGCAGCCGGATCGAGAACCTGCCGGCGATCGGGCTGCTCTTCGGCCTGTTCCTCCACTTCGCGGCGGCGGCGCTCTTCGGAATTTTCTACGCCACCCTGGCGGCGCGTTTCAAGCCGGCCTGGAGTGCCCCGACGTCGGTCCTGTGCGGCATTACCTACGGCTTCTTCATGTTTTTCGTCGCCGAGGACGTCATGGTGCCGCTGCTCCGGGTCGTCAGCTACACCCCGGCCTGGGAAGGCCTCGTCGGCAACGTTGTCTTCCACGGGATCATCGTCTCGGAGTACATCACGATCGCCCACCGTCGCAACCTGGCGGGCGCTGCTTGACCCTCCGGGCCGGTCGTGTTAATCTGGCTGGTGACTTAGCACTCTCCAGTGCCGCCTGCTAAAATATGATGAACGACCGACCCGAACTCGATAAGAGGAAAGCCTTTATCCTGGCCACCGTGGTGTACGAGTACATCAACACGGCAGAGCCGGTCGGCTCGGTGACGCTCACTCAGAAGTACAACCTCGGCGTGAGCTCGGCGACGATCCGCAACGAGATGGCCGAGCTTGAGGCCGGCGGCTACCTGGTCCAGCCCCACACCTCGGCCGGCCGGATCCCCTCCGACGCCGGCTACCGGACCTACGTCGACCAGCTGATGCAGCCCGAGGCGCTCGACGAGTCCGACACGCGCCGGATCCGCGACCAGTTCCGCGAGGCCAGCCGCGAACTCGACGAAGTGATCGACCAGGCCACGCGCCTGCTCTCCGGCCTCTCGCACAACCTCGCGATCGCGATCGCGCCGGCCCGCGACACCCACGCCTTCAAACACGTCCAACTGCTCTGGCTCTCGGCGCGGACCAGTCTGATCGTGGTCGTCACCTCGATGGGCGTCGCCGCGCAAGAGCTGGTGGAATCGAAGAGCGACGTCGACGCGGATCAGCTCACGCGTCTGTCCAACGCGCTCAACGCCGTGCTCGGCGGCCGCATCATGGAAGACGTCTCGCCGTCCGCGATCGACCGCGTCTGCGATACCGTGAACGCGCCGGCCGAGATCCGGCGCGCGCTGCTCGCCGCGTTCCGCAACGCGCGGCGCACCGATCCGCACATGTCCGCCGCCGGCGCGCAGAACCTGCTCGACCAACCTGAGTTCCACGACTTGCGCAAACTCCGCTCGATCCTGCGCATCGTCGAAGAACAGAAAGTGCTCTACGATCTGATCGCCGACGATCTCGCCCAACCCTCGAATACGCCGGTCGTGCATATCGGCGCGGAACTCGGCGCCGACGAAGTTTCCGAATGTAGCGTCGTCACCGTACCGTATCGCTTCGGCGACCGCGGCGTGGGACTGCTCGCGATCCTCGGGCCGCGCCGCATGCCGTACGGGCGGCTGATGTCGCTCGCCGCCGGCACCGCGAAGTCGCTCGGCAACTACCTCGACGACGTAGAAATCCGTTAGCGTGCCGGCCGATTATTACGAAGTTCTCGGCGTGCCGCGCACGGCGCCCGAGGGGGATATCAAACGTGCCTACCGTCAGTTGGCACGCAAGTATCACCCCGATGTCGCCGAAGATAAAGTCGCGGCCGAGAACCACTTCAAGGAAATCAACGAAGCCTACGAAGTGCTCTCCGATCCGCAGAAGCGCGCCAACTACGATCGCTTCGGTCACGCCGGCGACAACGCGGGCGGCTTCGGCGCCGGCTTCGCGCCCGAAGGCTTCGGCGACATCTTCGACATGTTCTTCGGGCAGGCGCGCGCCGCGGCCGGCGCCGGCGGTGCTGCCGCGCGCGCCAACGGGCCGCAGCGCGGCAGCGACCTGCGCTACGATATCGAGATCACGCTCGAAGAAGCGTTCGCCGGAACGCAGCGCGAGATTTCGTTCCGTCATCTCGCCTCCTGCACCACATGCAAGGGCAACGGCGCGGAGCCTGGGACGCTCGTCGTGCCGTGCGATCGCTGCAACGGCACCGGCATCGCGCGTCAGGTCCGCCAGACGCCGCTGGGTCAGTTCGTCACGCAGACGACCTGCGGCAAGTGCGGCGGCGACGGCCAAGTCGTGCAGCAGCCGTGTCACGTCTGCCGCGGCCGCGGCCGGGTGGAATCCGACAAGACGCTGACGGTCAAAATTCCGGCCGGCGTCGACGACGGCAGCCGCATCCGCTTGAGCGGCAGCGGCGAAGCGGGCCTGCGCAACGGACCCGACGGCGACCTCTACGTCTACCTTTCCGTGCGCAAGCACGACGTGTACAAACGCGACGGGCTCAACATCTACGCCGAAGTGCCGATCTCGTTTCCGACCGCCGCGCTCGGCGCCGAGATTCGCGTCGACGCGCTCGACGGCGAGCACAATCTGCACGTTCCCGCCGGCACGCAAACCGGGACGCTCTTCCGCCTGCGCGGCCACGGCATGCCGGCCGTCCGCGGCGGCACCCGCGGCGACCACGTCGTGACCGTGCGCGTTGCCGTACCGACGAAGCTCGGCAAACGCGAACGCGAACTGCTCGAAGAGTACCAGCGCGCGAACGCCGACGAAGACGGCGACCGCTCGTTTTTCGACCGCGTCAAAGAAGCGTTCAAAGCGGACTAGGCGTGGCTTCGCTGCGCGACCGGTTCTTCGTCGAAGGCGTGCACGCGCTCGGCGAGCGCGTCGCGCTGGCTGCCGACGACGCGCGCAAGATCGTCACCGTGCTGCGCGGGCGCAGCGGCGAGCGCGTGCAGGTGATCGATTCGGCCGGCAGCGCGTTCGCCGCGACGTTAGACGTCGACGGTGCCGTCGTCGCTGCCGTGCTCGACGAACCGCTGGCGCGCGGCTCCCGCGAATCGGCCGTGCGGATCACGATCGCCCAAGCGATCCCCAAGGGCCGGAAGATGGATCTCATCGTCGAGAAGGCGACCGAACTCGGCGTTGCGGCGATCGTGCCGTTGCGCTCCGACCGCGTTACCGGCGACCGTACCGGCGAGCACAAGAGCGAGCGCTGGCAACGCATCGCGAAGAGCGCCGCCCAGCAGTGTGGCCGGACCGTCGTTCCCACCGTCGCTGCGGTCGCGAACTGGGACGAGCTGCTGCCGGCATTCGCCACGTACGACCGCGTCTATCTGCCGTGGGAACTCGCCGACGTGCGGCCGCTGCGCGACACGTTCGAGCGCGATGCGCCGCTGATCGGCTCCGCGCTGTTCGTCATCGGGCCCGAAGGCGGCTTCTCAGCGCACGAGGCCGAGCGTGCTCTCGCTGCCGGCGCGCTCGCGCTTTCGCTCGGCACGCGCATCCTGCGGACCGAGACGGTTGCGCTGGTGATGCTGACGGCCTTCGCGTACGCGCGCGGCGAGGTTTAGGCGGTCGGGCGTTTCCAGGCCAAGCGCAGGCGGATCGCCGTCGGCGGGCCGCTGGTGCAGATCTCGACGCCGTCCATCAGCGAGCGCATCAGTTGAAGACCGCGTCCCCGCTCCTCGCAGTATTGCGCGGCTTTCCAGCGGCCGTCGTCTTCAATCGTTACCTGCAGTTCGTCGGGCGAGACGGCCAGGCTCAGCCGGACGACCCCGGGGCGGTCCTCGTAGGCATGCTCGACGGCATTGGCCATCGCTTCGCCCACGGCCGTGATCAGCGCGTAGTGGCGATCCTCGTCGAGGCCCAGTCCCGCGGCGTAGCGCTGCAGCGCGCGCCGGACGATCGGCACCGACGCCGGCACCGCCGATGCCGCGTACGTGACCGTCGCGTTGGCGGGGTCGATGACGCCGAAGATCGCGGCAACCATCGGCGCCGCGTCATTTTCTCGAACGAGTTCGTCGACCGCGCGGACGACCGCGGCGGGGTGCGCCGGGTCGAGCGCGGCGGCGCGCATTGCCCGGCGGACTTTGGCCAGTAGCGCCGTGCCCACGGGCCCGCGATCCGCGACGTCCGCGACGGCGAGTGCGATGCGCCCGTCGGGCAAAGCGAAGCCGTCGCACCAGGCACTAGCCGGGAGTTGCTCGGGCAAGAGTGCCCGCACGCGTGCCGGCACCGGAGAATCAGCGGTCACGAATACCCCGTTCGTGGGTTGGCATACCCGCGGCGCGCACGCGCCAAACCTACTTGAAACGGGTTGCGTTCGCGGCTTGTCGAAGGACGCGTGCTGATGGCACGTACGATGAATGCCGGGAGACTCCGGCGCGCATGACGACGGTCGCTTCGGCTTCGAGCCCGGCAGCGACCGCGCTCAAATTTTCGATCGCGGTCCCGACGTACAACGAAGCGGACGGCATCGAGCGCCTGATCGTCACCCTGAGCGAGGTCTTCCGCGCCAACGGACTCGACGGCGAGATCGTCGTCGTCGACGACAACTCCCCCGACGGCACCGGCGCGATCGTCGACCGCCTGGCGGCTGAGTACCCCGTGCGGTGCCTGCATCGCCCGGGGAAGATGGGCCTCTCGTCCGGCGTGATCGACGCGTGGAAATTCGCGCGCCCGGAATCGGAAGCGCTCGGCGCGATGGATGCCGACTTCTCGCACGACGCGAACATCCTGCCGAAGATGGTTGCGGCGCTGGCGAGCGGCGAGTACGGCCTCGCGATCGGCTCGCGCTACGTGCCGGGCGGCGGGATCGAGAACTGGCCGCTCAAGCGCAAGGTCACCTCGCTCGTTGCGATCGCGCTGGCGAAACCGCTGACGCCGGTGCGCGACATCACCTCAGGATTTTTTCTGGTCAGCCGGCGCGCGCTCGAGGGCGTCGAACTCGATCCGATCGGTTTCAAGATCGGCCTCGAAGTGATCGCGAAAGCGCATTACGGCCGCGCGCTGGAAGTGCCCTACGTGTTCACCGACCGCATCGCCGGCACGTCGAAGCTCAATCAGAAAGAGATCGTCAATTACCTCCGCCAGCTCGGCCGCATCTATCGCGGCCGGTTTTTCGGACCGGCGCGTTGATCCCTGAGTGGTTGCGCATCCGGCGCGGACCGCAGCAGGCGCTCGAGGATGCGGCGCAGTGGACGAAGTGTCCGAAATGCTCGACGATGCTCTACCGGCCGGATCTGGCGAAAAATCTGTTCGTCTGCACGACCTGCAAGTATCACTTCCGCATGCACGCGTTCGACCGCATCGCCATGCTGGTCGACGCCGACTTCGTTGAGATCGGCGGCGAGATCGCGCCCGGCGATCCGCTGAGCTGGAGCGATAAAACGCCGTATCCGCAAAAGCTCGAACGCGACCGCGAGAAATCGAAGCTGACCGAAGGCGTCGTCTGCGGCTTCGCGGCGATCGGCACGTTCCCGGTCGCGCTCGGCGTGATGGACTTCAACTTCCGCGGCGGAACGATGGGCACGGTCGTCGGCGAACGGCTGGCGCGCTTGTTCGAGGGCGCGCGCGAACGCAAGGTTCCGGTCGTCGTCTGCACGGCCTCGGGCGGCGCGCGGATGGAAGAAGGCATGCTCGCGCTGATGCAGATGGCGAAGACGACCGTCGCGCTGCAGCGCTTCCGCGACGACGGCGGCTATGCGATCACCGTCCTCACCGACCCGACGACCGGCGGCGTGTCGGCGTCGTTCGCCTTTCAGACCGACGTCATCGTGGCCGAATCGAACGCCGCGATCGGCTTCGCCGGACGCCGGGTGATCGAGCAGACGATCCGCCAGAAATTACCGGAGAACTTTCAGACCGCCGAGTTCTTGCTCGAACACGGCGCGATCGACATGGTGATGGATCGCTCGGCGCTGCGCGAGACGCTGATCCGGCTGCTCGATTACGGTGCCGGCGCGCGGCGTGCGGCTCCGCCCGTGAACGGGCGTGCGAATGCGAGCGTGGCGCCGTGAACGCGATCGTCGAACGCGAACGCGGGCTGCTCGAACTCGAAGGGCGCATCGCCGATCTCAAGGCGTATGCGGCCGACCAGCCGGTCGATCTGAGCGCCGAGATTCGCGCGCTCGAAGCGAAGTACGCCGAGATCCTCCAGGAGATCTTCGGTCAACTCACGCCGTGGCAGCGCGTCAACATGGCGCGCCACCCCAAGCGCCCGCTGGGGTCGGCGTACCTGGCTGCGCTCGACCAGTTCGATGAGTTGCACGGCGACCGCCATCTCGGCGACGACCCGGCGATCGTCGGCGGCTTCGCCAAGCTCCACGGCCGGCGCATCGTGGCGATCGCCCAAGACAAGGGCGTCGACACCAAAGAGAAAGTCGTCCGCAATTTCGGCATGCCGCGGCCCGAGGGCTACCGCAAGGTCCAGCGGCTCGTGCGGCTGGCGGCCCATCTCGGCTTGCCGGTCGTGACCTTCGTCGACACGTCGGGGGCGGATCCCGGCATCGCCTCGGAAGAGCGCGCGCAATCCGAAGCGATCGCGCAATCGATCGCGGCCTTCGCCGAGGCCGAGGTGCCGATCGTCGCGACCGTGATCGGCGAAGGGGGCAGCGGCGGTGCGCTCGCGCTCGCATTGGCCGATCACGTGATCATGCTCGAGCATTCGGTGTACTCCGTCGCCTCGCCCGAAGGCTGTGCTGCGATTCTGTGGGGCGATGCCGCCAAGGCCGAAGAAGCGGCGGCGCGCCTGCGCCTGACGAGCGAGGATTTGCTCGGGTTCGAGATCGTCGATCAGATCGTTCCGGAGCCGCTGGGTGGTGCGCACCGCGACCCGCGTGGTACGATCGACCTTGTCTTGTCTGCAATTGACGGCGCGCTGACGCGCCTCACCCCGGTCCCGCCCGTCGAGCTGCGCGCCCGCCGCTACGACAAGTTCCGCCGTATCGGGTCGCCGGCGTGAGATCGCCGGCGCTGCGGGCGCTCGCGCGCGCCGTGTGCGTGATTCTCGCAGGGACGTTCGTCGTGCTGGTCGTCGTGCAGTACGTCCGGATCGTCCAACGCAATTTGGCCTACGTGCAGCAAGTCCGCGACGTCGAGCGGGATGTCGCGGCACTGCAGCTCAAACGCGACGACCAGCTGCGGCAGATCGTGCGCCTGAGCGATCCCCGCGGGGCGATTCCGGAGATCCACGACCGGCTGCACCTCGTCGGCGACGGCGAGGCCATCATCTATCTGCGCCGCCACGACGACCCCGCGGCGGCGGGCGCGGCGCAGTGAGCGAACGCGTCCGGGGCAGCGTGATCAGCGTGCACGCGCTCGGGGCCGCGGTGCGTCTGGAGGACGGGCGGCTGGTCGCGGTGCCGCTGGGCGACGTCAACAAGAACCGGGCCAGCTATACCCGCGCGCTGGGCCAGAAGACCACCCTGCCGTTCGATCTCGAAGGCCGGTCGGTGCGCTTGGCGACGACGCGTGTCGACGAGCCGATCGTACCGACGTCGACCACGACGGTGGTCGACGACCCGGGCTTCGAAGCCCAGATCGCAGCCTACCTGAAACAGACGGAGTCCTGGGCGCCGGCCGACGCGCAGCCGCCGGCGGAGCGACATTTGTTTAGAAAACGTAGCCGGGCCAAGCAGTTCCGAGGCGAGGGAGCGCCTTAGCGCGAACGTTGGCGGGGTGACTACATCTCGCGTCGACGCCGTTAAGGTCCCCGGTTGCTTCGTCCGCATCGAAGGTGCGTACGCCACCCTCCGCGCCGCCGAACAGCGCGTGGCCGACTTCATCCTCAAGCACCCTGATGAACTGATCTACCTGACCGTGACCGAGCTCGCGGAGCGCACGAACACCAGCGAATCCACGGTGGTCCGCCTGTGTCAGAAGATCGGCTACAAGGGCTACCAGGAGTTCAAGATCGTGCTGGCCCGCGATCTGGTCGAGCCGACCGCCGACATCTACGCCGAGGTCGAGCAATCCGACGACCTGACGACGATCAAGAACAAGGTCTTCCAGGCCAACGCCCAGGCCCTGCGCGACACGATCGAAGTCCTCGATGATGCCGAACTCGAACGCGCCGTGGCGGCAATCGCCGACGCCCGCCGGGTCGACATCTACGGGGTCGGCGGCAGCGACCCGCTGGCGATCGACGCCTACCACAAGTTCCTCAAGCTCGGCATCCAGTCGGTGGCGCTCTCCGACGGCGATCTGATGGCGATGTCCTCGGCGCTGCTGGGTTCGGGCGACGTCGCGCTGGGCATCTCGCATACCGGCGCGAGCCGCGACGTGACCGACGCGCTCGACCGCGCCAAGCGCAACGGCGCGACGACGATCTGCATCACCCACCGCTCGACCTCGCCGATCACCAAGGTCTCGGACATCCGCCTGTATACGGCGGCCAAGCAAACCGCGTTTCGCAGCAGCGCGAGTTCGAGCCGGATCGCTCAACTGACGATCATCGACACGATCTACGTCGGCGTCGCGCTGCGCGCGCACACACGCTCGCTCGAGACGATCGGCAAAACGCGCGAGGCGACCGAAGCCAAGCGCTATTAGCGCGCGGGCGCTCATCTCGATCGGGACCAACTCCACCCGGCTGTTGGTCCGCGATCGCAGCGAAACGCTCGCCGTCGAGTCGCGGGGCACGCGGCTAGGCACCGGATTGCAGCACAGCGGCCGCCTCGACCCCGGGGCCTGCGAACGGACCTTGGCGGCGGTGGCCGATTATATGCTCGCCGTGCGCGCGCACGGCGCGAGCGTCGCTTGCATCGCGACCAGCGCGATGCGCCGCGCCGCCGACGGCGCCGATTTCGCCGCCGCCGTCGGTGCCCTCACGGGCGCGCCGCCCGACGTGCTCAGCGGCGACGACGAGGCCGCGTATTCGTTTCTCGGCGCGACCCGCGCGGTGAACGGTTCCGTGCGGATCGGCGTGCTCGACGTCGGCGGCGGCAGCAGCGAACTGGCGGTCGACGTGCCCGAACGGGCCCGCAGCACGGCGACGGTCGCCTACACGTGTTCCGTTGAGGTCGGCGCCGTGCGGTTGGCGGAACGCCACCCCGCACTGCTCGGCGCGGTCGCACTCGACCGTGCGGCCCGCGAACGGCTGCTCGCGCACGTGCGGGCCGACGCCGCGGCCGTGCTCGCGCCCTACGCCGCGGCCCCGCCGCCGGAGCGGCTGATCGCCGTCGGCGGGTCGGCGTTTACCGCGGCCGCGATGGTGGCCGCCGAGCCGCTGCGCGACGGCGTGCGCATGACGCCCGGCGACCGCGCGGCGTTGCTCGAGGCGTTGCTCGAACGCGACCTGGACGCGCGCAAGGCGTTGCCCTTCATCCGGCCGCAGCGCGCCGACATCTTACCCGCCGGCATCGCGATCATCGATGAGGCGTGCCGCATCCTCGGCCTCGCCGACGTCACGGTTAGCGTCGAGGATCTGCTGGCCGGCTACCTCGATTCCGCCGCGTACGCGCGGCACGCCGTCGCAACGACGCCCTGAAGAACCCTGGGCGACCCGCCACCCAGGGTTCTTCGGATCCTCGTCCGGCGCTTCGGTCCCACACCCGGCCGGACGACGTGTGATGGTATCCGCCGGCTAGCGGATACTCTCGATCGTCACGGACTCGCCGCTCCGGAACATCGCGACGAAGCCGTCGACCAGCTCGGCGCTGAATTGCGTGCCCGCGCAGCGCAGCAGTTCCGAGAGCGCATCGCCCGGCAGCAACGTCGGGGCATACGCGCGCGGGACGGTCATCGCGCAAAACGCCTCGGCGATCGCAACGATCTGGCTTTCGAGCGGAATTTCCGCCCCGCCGAGACCGTACGGATAGCCTCGGCCGTCGATCCGCTCGTGATGCGCGATGATGATCGGCGCCAAGCGTTTGAGGCGCGGCAGGCCCGCCAACGTCGAGCCGCCGTGGATGGGATGCAGCTTCAGTTCTTCCCACTCGGATTGCGTCGGCGGACCGGGTTTGAGCAAGAGGGTACGCGATATGGCGAGTTTCCCGATATCGTGTAGCCGTCCGGCGAGCAGAGACGTGGACACGACCTGCGGATCGAACTTACAGTGGTCGGCGAGGAGCATCGCCATCGTCCCGACGGCCTCGAGATGCTCGGCCCCGGCGGCATCGAAGCCGGCCATCACGCGCAGAAGCAGATCGACCTGTTCGACCTCTTCAGCTGCGGCTAGGGTCCGTATGCTCGCGCGAATCTGCGGGGCGTAGCGCACGACCTCGGCGCCGGGTTTGCGTCCGGCGTCCCCGAGGGCGAGCGCGTCATCGATGGGCATAATCCGATCAGGCCGTGCGGTTCGTCCGTCGGCGGAACTGCAGCAGGCGTAACATGACCGCGACGATCGCCGGATCGAACTCGGTGCCCGCGTGCAGGGCGATCTCGCCGCACGCTTCGCTTGCGAGCAGCGCCTTGGCGTGCGGTCCGTCGCTGACCAGATCGATGAACGCCGCCGCTACGCTGATGATGCGCGATTCCAGCGGGATCTCGTTGCCGGCCAGCCCATCGGGGTAACCGTGGCCGTCGAAGCGTTCGTGATGCGAGCGTACGAACGGCGCGAGCCGGCTAAGGGCGGGCAGGCTGCGCACGAACGATTCGCCGAGCGCGGTGTGCCGGTTGATCCGTTCGTGGTCGCGCTTGGTGCGGATTTCGCGCTTGGCCCGCGTCGCCGCCGGAATACCGGCCATGCCGATATCGGCGAGGCGTCCGGCCAGTTCGACGTCGAGGACCGTTTGCGGTTCGAGCTTCATCGCCTGTGCGATGCGCGCGGCGAAGGCGCCGGTCGCATCGAGGCGTTCGGCAATCCCGGCGTCTTGCAAGGCGACGAGTCGCACGTATCCGGCGACCTGCTCGCGCAACATTCCGGTATCGGCCGCGGCGCTCTCCGCGGTACCGCGCAGTTCCGCGATGACGGTGTCGGCGACGGAACGCGCGTCGGCAACGTCGGCGATGAGCCGGCTGTTCCGCGCCGCGTAGCCTTCGGCAAGCAATGCATCGCAAACGGCGCCGGCGACGGCGTCGACTTGGCGCAATGACGGAGCGTGGGCGAGAGCCCGGACGGCACCGGCGATGCGGTAGGTCTGCCCCGAACGGATCGCCGGTTCGAGGTGTTCGGCACAACTTTGGAGCGCGAGGCGCGCCCAGTCGGTTTCGCCGAAGATATCGCCCGGTAATCGGTTCAGTACGCTATCGGCGGTGCTGCGCCGCTGCGCGTCACCGAATTGAGAGGATGCGATCACGCTGATATCTCCGAGAGGGCCGGAGATCAGCCGATCGGCGGCGGGAACGTCAGCGCGGGCAGCAGTGCCAGAAGATGAACGACCGAGGCGGCGATTTGCGTGGCGACATGGGCAACGGTTGCGGCCATGGTGGTAATCCCTTCAGAGAGAAGAAGTAGCTCTGAAGGGATCGTAGCTCCGGGGCTCGCCGGCCGAAATGATTAAATTTAGCTAGTGGTCGTATCGAGCCAGCCGCGTTGGCGGGCGTAAGCAAGCGCTTCTGCGCGGCCGGAGCACCCGAGCTTCTTGATCGCACTCTGAATTTGGTTCTGGACCGTGTACTTCGATTTGCCAAGCGCCTTGGCGACATCGACGGCCCGCCCGCCGAAGCGGTCGAACACGCGCAGCGTTTCGATCTCGGCGGCGCTCAGCTCGGCGTCGTTCGCGTCGCGCGCCGCCAGCCGGCGCAGGACGTCCAGGTACGCCCCGAAGCCGGCGCGCTGCATCGTCTCCCCGATCGTCCGCAGGATGCCGTCGTTGGGCAGTGGGTGCGGCAGCGAGCCGAACGCCTTGAGCGAATCGATCAGCACTTGATCGCGCGCGTTGATGTCGCTCGAGGTGAAGGCGAAGGCGCGGCGCGCTTGAGCCGGCCGGTCGAGGGCCCAGTAGGCCAGTCCGCGGTAAGCGTAGGCGTACGTGAGGTGCAGGTGGCTGTGAAAATCGTGACTGGCGTCGTGCAAGAGCCCCGGCATGAGAGCGGCTTCGGCCTCGTCGCGTTTACCGCGCAGGAGGAGGATCACCGCGAGAAACGCGTCGCGATACGCGCGCTCGGCGTTCGAGAGCGCGCTCGCCGGGATCGTGCGCAACGTGGACTCGGCTTTGTCGAGATCGTCCGCCGCGACGTACCGGAGCGCCCGCGCCTGGCGGAACAGGACGGTATCGCGGTAGGACCGGGCGTCCGCCAACCCGCCAAGCTTGGCCTCGATCAACTCGGCTTCGGAAAACGCGCCGCCCTCGGTCGCGATGACAAACTGGGCCCGCAGGGCGAAGATGCGCAGCGCGGTGTTCGCCGCCCGCTCGGCCGCATCGGCTTGCGCGCGGGCGAACGAGCGCGCCCGCATCGCGTCGGCGCCGGCCGCGCCGGCCGCGCTGTAGAGCGTTCCGTAGGCGAGCGCTGCGAAGGTGTCCATGCCGAGCTCCGTCGCGAGCAGGACGCAGTCGTTCGCGAGGCGTTCGGCGGTCTCGATGTCGCCGCAATAGTACGCGGCGCTCGCCAGCCGTTGCAGGATCCGGACTTGCGCCGGGGCCGGCGCGCTCGCGAGGCGCCGCTCGAGATTTGCGATTTGGGTGACGAACTCGCTGCGTTCGCCGGCCGGCGCCGCGGTGCGTAGAACGAGCCCCAGGGCCTCGTTTTCGAGCCGGTCTTCGGGCGCCAGCGTCGCGTCGCCGGCGAGCGGCGCCAGGACCGCGAGCGCGTCGTTCGTCAAGCCGCGGTTACCGAAACTTATCGCCAGACGGCGCGCGACTTCGGCTCGCATTTCCGGCGGCACGCCCTGTTTGAGGGCACGCTCGAGCAGGTGGGCCGAGTTCGCTCCGCTGCCGTCGGAGAGGGCCAACGTGCCGCGAATCGCGAGCGCGATGCCGGTATCGCCGAGCCCGCGCTCGTGGAGCAGCGCGAGCGCCTCGTTCACCGTTCCGCGGTGTCCGGTTTCGAGCAGATCGAAGGCGTGCCGCGCGAGCGCGCTCGCTATTTGCCCGGCGTCGCCCGCGGCGATGAGGATGCGCAGGCCGTCGGCCGCGTTGCCGCTGTTGACGAGCGCCGCGCCGATGCCGGCGGCAATGCCGACGCTCTGCTGCGGCGCGCGCGTGGTGACGAATTCCCGGAACAGATCGTGGATTGCAAACGTGTCGTCGTCGATCGGCTGGACGAACGGTACGCGCGCGAACACCGACGCCATCAGCGCGCGGGCGTCGGCGTAGCCGGCGGCGATCAGGGTCGAGATCGCCGGCGCCGGCACGAGCGCGGCCGCGGAGATCAGCTGCTGAAACATGGCGCCCAGCGGCTGCCAAATTTCGTCGTCGATCAGCGCGAAGAGCGCTTCGCGCGTCTGCATGCGGGTCTGTACGGCCCCGCGTTTGCGGGCCACGAGGCCGAGCGCGAGCCGCAAACCGATCGGCCAGCCCAGCGTGTCGTCGACGATGCGTTGCAGATCGTCCGGCGCGACCGCGACGCCGACGTGCTCCGCAAGTCCGGCGGCTTCCTCGACGTTGAAGCGCAGGTCTTCGCTCGTGACCGGGAGGCCCATCCAGCCGCGTGCGATCCACGCCCCCATCGGCAGGCGCGGCGCTTCGCGCGAGGCGACGATCCAACGCACGCGGCCGATCGTCGCGGCGATCGTTGCGCTCAGGACGCGCGCGACCCGTTCGTCGGCGGCGGCGCGGTGCAGGTCGTCGACGATCAGGCTTCCCTGGAATCCACGCAGGCGTCCGACGAGCCACTCAACGACGCCGTCCTCGAAGCCGCGCGCTTGCGGATCGGCGAACAGCGCGCCGATCGCCCGTTGAGCGGTCGGCGCCGCTGCGCCGACGACGCCGCGCACGAACGCCTCGAGATCGGCTTGTTCGGGGAGCGAGACGATCGCCGTCCCCGGATCGGTCGCAGCGTACGCGCGCAGGACCGTCGTCTTTCCGTAGCCCGGCGGCGCAACGACCAACTCGACGCTGGTCAGCGCGGACTCAGCGAGGAGCGCCGTCAGGCGGGGGCGAGGGAAAGGCATGCAGTTCGGCTTCCGGCAGCGCGAGGACGTCGTAGCGTCCTTCGACGAGGGGAGGCGTTCGTCCCAACCGTCGAAGATCGCCCTGCCGCACCGGGATGATGGTGGAATAGGCAGACACAGCAGACTTAGCATTGAGCCGGCCGACGGGAAACCCCGGCCGGGATGCGCTCAAATTCGGTGAACTCCGGCGTGCCGCGACACGTGGACGACGCCGAGCCAAGCCGCCGGATCGCCGGCGGAAGGTGTAGAGACTGGACGGGCGCGGCCTGCCCCCGGCCGCTCCGGCAGCCGGGAACGGTCAAGGCACAGTCCAGACCACGAACCGGCCCGCAGCTTTTCGCTCGGATCGGGCGGCGAAAGCCGAAGTGGTACGAAAATCTGCCGCCCGCGAGGGCATCCGAGTTCGAGCCTCGGTCATCCCAAAAGCGGGCCCCCTATCGGGTCGAGGTGGGAGAACGCCGACCACGGGAGAAGAACGCAGCGTGCGTCAACTAGCCGTGCCGCTTTTCGCTGCGGCCGCCCTCGTTCTCGGGTTTACCGCGCTCGGCGGTACCGGTCTCGCGCAGAGTGCGCCGTCGGCGGCGCCCAGCGCCTCACCGAGTCCGGCGCCGACGAAGAAGCCGTCGAAATTCACTCTGAAGATCGAAACCTATACGTCGGCGACGAACCAGCAGTTCGTCGGTCCGGGAACCGTGCAACCCGAGGCCACGCCGTTCGCGCAAGGCGGCGTGCAAGCGCCGTCGGTGCCGTACGATCTGTTCTCCGGCGCGCCGCAAGCGACGGGCGAGGGAACGACGCAAGATTTTCTGCTTACACCGACGTTCGTGATCAATCCGAACATCGATGCGGCGGTGACCATCGGCTACGGCTCGGCTTCGGGCACGGGCAACGTCGTCAACTATTGGGGCGACGTAATGATGCCGACGATCAACCCCAATCTCGGCGTGAAGGCATTCACGCTCGCGCCGGCCTTCCCGACGCATAACGGCCAAGACCCGGTCAGCGCGACGCGGCTGGGCTTCCTCAATGCGACGGTCAGCGAACATAGCGGGCTCGGCGGATTGAGCTTCGGCTGGTTCAACTTGCATCAAAACGTGCCGTTCGCGTTCGCGCAAGCGCCGGGCACGAACACGCCGTATCAAGCCGCGCCGCAACTGCCGGGCAGCATCGGCGACGGGCCGCCCGCGGTCGACGTGCTGAAGGAGGGGCCGCAAGTGTTGCCGCTCCAGGGCATCGATCTGTGGGCGAAAGACGGCATCGCGACGCTCGAATTCGCGAGCGGCGATTTGCCCGCGCCGATCGCCTCGACCGCGCGCGTGCAGACGCTCTCGGCGCTCTTTGCAAACGGTGGCGGCATCAGCTATTCCGGCGCGTTCTCCGCGCTGAACACCTACGGACCGGAGACCGCGCGCGTGCTCTTCGGCAGCAACGCCACGCTGGTCAACGGTGTTCCGCAGTCGACCGTGTACGGCCAGCACATGTTCGTCGCCGGCTTCGATACGACGCAGCCGCTCGGCACGAGCGACGGCGAGTTCCGCTACGGTTATTCGTGCTACGCCGCGAGCGCGGGCGCCGCGGTGACGACGTCCTCGTGCGCTTCCGGCAACTACTACTACGGTAAGATTCACCACGGCTTCGCGCACTTCGACCTCGCGCTCGAAGGCGAGCGCTACGAGCCGACCTACGCACCGGCGCTGCTCGACTACGGGACGATCGAGAACGTCTGGCAATATCCGGCCGCGCTCCCGAGCACGTGGCTGCTCGGCAATTACTCGTTCGTCGGCGGTGCGATCGGCGGCGCCAACCGCGCCGGCGCGCGACTCTCGACGACGTTCATCATCGCGGGCGTCGAAGTGCGCTTCGCGTTCGCCGACTTCCGCCAAATCACGTCGCTCGATCAGTCCTCGGCGGCCTCGATCGGGTTTGTCGAACCGTATTTTCTGCCGCAAAACGTGTTGCACGGGACGATCGGCAGCGAGCAGCGCTACGAAGGCTGGTTCAATTACCACGCGAAGTTCGGCGACCTCACGCTCGACATGAGCCAGGTCAATACGTCGCGCAGCGCGCCGGCGGCTTCGCCCGGCGACAACGTGTCGATGACCTACCCCTCGGCGGTGTTCAGCTTCTCGCGTCCGTTCGGTCCGAAGTTGACCGGCACCGCGGGCGTGGGCCGCTTCGCGCTCAACGGACAATTCGATACCTCGGGCACCGACAATGCGAGTTTGGCCCAAGACCTGGTGTTCGCGGGGCTGCAATTGCGCACCAACGCGACCAGCGGCTACGGGTTCCAATACCGCTTGTATTCGACCGAGGGCAATCCGACAAACCCCGGCGGTCCGTCGCCCGCTTACCACGGTCCGCAATTCCAGTTCTACCAGCGCTTTAAGACCTGACCGCGAGGAGGCCGGTTCTTTCGGCGGGAAACGCGCATGGTTCCGATACCCGGCACATCTGCCGGGTTTCGTTTGCCGAGGGTTAGGCGTTGAAGATCGTCGTCACCGTGAAATTGGTCCCGGATACGAATGCGGATAAGCGCATCGATCCGGCGACGATGCGACTCGTTCGCACCGGCGTCGATACCGTCCTCAACCCGTTCGACGAATATGCGATCGAGGCCGGGTTGCAGCTGCGCGACGCGCTGGCCGACGGCTCGACCGTCACGATCGTGTCGATGGCGCCGGAATCGGGCAAAGAGATCGTGCGCAAAGCGCTCGCGATGGGCGCCGACGATGCCGTGATGCTGTCCGATCCGGGCCTCGAAGGTTCCGACGTCTGGGCGACCGCGTATGCGCTCGCCCACGCGATCAAGCGCGGCGGCTTCGATCTGGTGTTGACCGGAACGCAATCGACCGATGCCGGCACGGGCGACCTCGCGGGCATGCTGGCGGAATTTCTCGGCGTGCCCGGACTGACGTATGCGCGCGAAGTCACGGTCGCCGGCGGCCGCCTGCGCGTGAAGCGCGAGACCGAGACCGGCTACCAAGTGCTCAGCGCGGCGTTGCCGGCGCTGGCGAGCGTCACGAAGAGCGCGAACGAGCCGCGCTATCCGTCGCTCAAAGGCATCATGGGCGCGAAGAAAAAGACGATCGCGACCGTCGCGCTGGCCGACCTCGCATTGACGCAGGCCGTCGGCAGCGCCGGCGCGCGCACCGAACTGCTCGAGCTCTCGACGCCGCCCGCGCGCGAGCGCGGCCGCACCGTAACGGCTGCCGACGGCGCCGACGGTGCGCGTGCGATCGTCGAGTTCCTCCGCGAGCGGAGCCTGGTATGAAGAACGTCGTCGCGTTTATCGAACACAAGAACGGCGTTGCGCGCCGTTCGTCGATCGAGGCGATCTGCGCCGCGCGCGCCGTCGCCGATACGCTCGGCGGCACCGTCCACGCCGTCGTCGCCGGACCGCAGGCGGCCGCCGTCGCGGCGGCGCTCGCGGCCTATCCGGCCGACAGCATTCACGTGCTCGACGATCCCGCGCTGGCAGGCGCGGGCATCGATCCGCTCGTCGACGCGCTGGAAAGCGTCGCGCGCGCGGCCGGCCCGTCGCTCGTGATCGTGGCGAATACGATGATCGGCCGCGACGTCGGCTCCCGCTTCGCCGCCCGCGTCGATGCCGGCATCAACGCCGACGTGACCGGGATCGAGGTGCGCGGCAACGCCGTCGTCTGCCGTTCGCCGAAACTCGGCGGCACGACGATCGCCGCGTGCGCGTTCAAGAATGCCGATTACGGCGTCGCAGCGATCCGGCCGAACGTCTTCGCGGTCCAAGCGACGCCCGGTGCCGGTGCGATCGTGCCGCTTGCGGCCAGCGGCAAGACGGCGCTCGTGACCGTCGAGGAAGACGTTGAAGAAGCGGCACCGGAACTCGGGGTCGAGGAAGCCTCGGTCGTGGTCTCGGGTGGACGCGGTCTCGGCGGCCCGGAGCCGTTCACGGGGATCCTCAAAGACCTCGCGGGCGCGTTCGGCGGCGCGGTCGGGGCGTCGCGGGCAGCCGTCGATGCGGGCTGGATTTCGCACGGTCACCAAGTCGGACAAACGGGCAAGACGATCAGCCCGCCATTGTACCTCGCGGTCGCCATCTCGGGCGCCATCCAACATAAAGTCGGGATGCGGACCGCCGGGACGATCGTCGCCATCAACAAAGACCCCGGCGTTCCGATCGCGGAGTTCGCCGATCTGCTGGTCGTGGGCGACGCGTTCGCGATCGTGCCCGAACTTACCAAACTCGTGCGTGACGCCAAAGCGGCGCACGCATAACCCCGAAAGAGTTGCTCGTGATCCGTTTCCGTCTCATCGCGCCGATCGCCACCGTCGCGCTCGCCGCGTTCGCCGCCGGTTTCTCGCCCGCCGCCTTCGCGGCGCCCTCACCGGCGCCCAAGCCTGCGGCCTCCGCAGCGGCATCGCCCGCTCCCACGCCGACGCCGACGCCCGAAGCGATGGACGTTCAGATCCCGCGGCTCGAGGCGTTACTGAAGACGAATCCGGACGACAAGGATTCGATGACGCAACTCGCGGCCGATTATATGACGGTCAACCGTCCGGATCTCGCCGTCGTGCTCACGCAAAAGCTTTTGACCGGCGGCACGAAGAATGCGCAGGTCTACTTCATGGACGGCGCCGCGCAGGCGGCGCTCGGCAAGGGCGACCTCGCGATCGCGAGCATGGAACAAGCGCGTAACCTCTCGCCCGATAATCTGCAGATCCTCATCCCGCTCACGCAACTCTACATGAGCGCGCAGCGCATGGCCGACGCCGAGCGCGTCGCCAAGAGCGGCTTGACGCTCAACCCGAACGCGAAGGATGCGGCCGAGAATTACGGTTTCGTGCTGGCCGCAGAGAAGAAGTTCGACGAGGCCCGCGCGCAGTTCGAAAACGCGGCCAAGATCGACCCCAAGGATCCGCATCCGCTCGTACTCGAAGCGCGCACCTACGAAGATACCAACGCCCTGGCGCTCGCGATGCCCCTCCTCGACCGCGCGCTCGGCGAAGACCCGAATAATTTGGAAGCGCTGGCCGGAAAAGCCGAACTCGCATCCGCGCAGCACGACGTCAAGACGTCCGTCGCGACCTACACGACGATCCTCGGCTTGATGAAGGACGACCTCAACCGTTCGGCCGTGCAGGATCAGATCGCTGCCGCTTACGTGCGCGAGAACATGAGCTCCGAAGCCGACGCGGCGTTCCACAAGGCGATCGATTCGTATGGCGGGCTTCCGCCCGCCCACATTGCGTACGGCGACTACCTCGCCTCGAAGAAGGATGTCGCCGGCGCGCAACGCGAGTGGACCGCAGCGGTGGGCGCGAACCGCGATAACCCCGACGCCCTCGCGCGTCTCGGTCAAGCTGCGGCCTCGACCAACGACTTCAAGACGGCGATCGACAATTTCAAACGCCTGACCGAAGTCGTGGGCTCCGATCCGCGTTCGTACTTGCTGCTCGGCGAAGCCTACATGCAGAACAAGAACTTCGACAAGGCGCACGACGCGTTCAAGGCGTCGTATAATCTGGCGCATTCGCTCGAATCGCTGGTCGGCATCGCCGCGGCCGACCAAGAAACGCGCAACTACCCCGAAGCGCTGCAAATCTACGCGATGCTCGCGCAGAATGCCGATCTCGTGAAGCAGCAGCCGGGCTTGCTGTTCAACCTGGCAAACACGTACAAGAACGCCGGCCAAACGCAAAAGGCGAAGGCGACGTTCACGCAGTTTCTGGGCTTCCTCAAGCCGGGCACGCAAGGCTACACGCAGGTCAAGCAGATCATCGCGGACCTCGATCGCGGCTCGCAGCCGGCGCCCAAACCGTCTTCGAAGCCGGCACCGAAGCCGTCCGCGAAGCCGGCGCCCAAGCCGTCCGCGAGCCCGGCGCCGAAAAAATAGTTCGATGCTCGTCGCCTACGACGAGTCGTTGACGCGCCATCTGGCTGCTCTCGCGCACGTCGAGCAGCCGGATCGCGTCCGCGCCGTGGCGGCGGAACTCGACCGGCGCGGGCTCTTCGAGGATCGGATCGATACGCGCGCTGCAACCGAAGCCGACCTCCAGCGCGCGCACGACGCGCGCTACATCGAAGCGGTCAAGATCGAATGCGCCCGGCTCGACGATGGGGCCGGCGTGCTCTCTACCGGCGATACCGAGATCGACGGCGGCTCGTACGAGGGTGCGCTGCACGCCGCGGGCGGTGCGCTGGCGGCACTCGACCGGGTCGTCGCCGAACGCCGCGCGGCCTTCGCGGTGGTCCGGCCGCCGGGACACCACGCCGAGCCCGCGCGCGGCATGGGTTTTTGCCTCTTCAACAACGCCGGGATCGCGGCGCGCAGGTACGTGGCGGAAACCGGGCGCGGCGTGCTCGTCGCGGATTTCGATTACCATCACGGCAACGGCACGCAGGCGCTGGTCGGCGGCGGCCTCTCGTATCTCTCAACGCACGCGGTGCCGGCGTACCCGGGAACGGGCCGGGTCAGCGACAACCACGGCGGCCGCGACGGCATGCTCGCCAACCTGCCGATCGCCGCGTCCGGTATTGCGACCGAAGCATTCGTCGCGCTGTGGATCGCCGCGCTGCGCAGCGTGGCGCGCGTATTGCGACCGGGCCTGCTCGTCGTGAGCGCCGGCTACGATTTCGTTGCCGGCGATCCGGTCGGCGATCTCGGTGTTGCGCCGTCGGCGGCGCGTCAACTCGGCCGGCTCGGGCGCGAAATCGCCGACGGCTACTGCCAGGGGCGCGCGCTGTTCGTGCTCGAGGGCGGGTACGATCCGGACGTATTGGCGAGCTGCGTCGCCGAAACGATCGAAGGCTACGATGAGTCGGTAGCGGTGGATGCGGCCGATGCGGCCGCGGTTCCGCCGGCGCAGCGCGCCGTGCTTGCGGAGTTGGTGAAGCGATGATCGACCGGATCGTGCTGCTGGTGCGCGTCGGCCTCGGCATCATGCTGGTGGCGGCGGGGGCGCTCAAGGTCGGGCATGCGAACGAGTTCGCCGCGCAGATCACGGGCTTCCAATTGCTGCCGAAAGCGATCGTGGCGCCGCTCGCATTGCTGTTACCGTTTCTCGAGCTGATGGTCGGCGCGTACTTGATCGCAGGGCTGTTCACGCGCTTCGCCGCGTGGTTCACCGCCGCCGAGATGGCCGTGTTCTCCGGCGCGATCGCCTCCGCGGTCGTACGCGGCATCCACACGTCGTGCGGCTGCTTCGGGCCGAGCGACCAGACGACGACGTCGTGGCCCGAAGCGGCGCGCGATCTGGGCCTCGCGGCGCTCGCGGTCTTCGTCGCGCTGCGCGCGCCCGGGGCGTTGGCGCTGGATCGCCGAATGGATATCCGGAAGTAATTCGATGCCGTTTCCAGGAGTACGCCCGTGAGCAGAGCTGCCCAACCCCCGGCCGGCGGGATCAACCGCAAGATCGTCATCTACGTAACCCTGGCGGTCGTGGCGATCGCAGCGATCGTCGCCGTGGCGCTCGCGAACCGGGTGAGCCAAACCTCGTTAACCACGAACCCGCAGGCGGCGCTCAAGGTCGGCTCCAAGGCGCCGACGTTCAGCGTTTCGACCAACGCCGGGCCCTTCGATCTCGCAACGGTGAGCTCGCCGGTGTTTCTCGAAGTGTTCGCGACCTGGTGCCCGCATTGCCAGCACGAGGTTCCGGTCGTCGACGCGCTCGCGCAGCATTACGCCGGCAAAGTGGCGTTCGTCGGCGTGACCGGCAGCCCGTATGGGGTCGACAGCAGCTCGCCCGAGAATCAGGCCGATGTCGACGCCTGGGTGCAGAAGCTCAACGTCACCTATCCGGTCGCCTTCGATGCCAATCTGACCGTCGCCAACCAGTACCTGCAAGGCGGCTATCCGACGATCGTGCTGATCGGCGTCGATAAGACGATCCACTACATCGGCAGCGGCGAACTCGCGCCGCAAGTTCTCGCGAAGGCCATCGACGCCGTTCTCTCATCGCATTCTTAGGACGATTCGCGGACCTCGCACGTAGCGTGGATGGGGGCGCGCGATTTCCGGCCTCGGGACGCGCGGTTCCCATCGCCTTCGTCGAGGAGACTACCGTGTTTCGACCCCAACTCGGCGCGATCGCGTTGATCGCCGCCTTCGCTCTGCCGCTTGCCGCAAGCGCCCAAACCGCCCCCGGCCCGGCGGCACCCGCCGCCGCTGCGCCCGCCATGGCCGCGCCCGCCATGGCCGCGCCCGGAGCGCCCGCCATGCTCCCGAAGCACCACCGCCACGGGGGCGACCGCTTCGTCCGCGCGCTGGCGCGCGTCAAGCTCACGCCCGGCCAGAAGCGGCAAATCGCCGCTCTCCTGACGCCCGCCCAGCAGGCGCAACTGCGAGCGGCCCTCGCCCGTCACCGGCCGGCGCAGTAGGTTTCTTCCGCCGGGCGGCCGATAATCAGAACGGCGGGGTCAACCACCCCGCCGTTCTTCTATGACAAAAGAACGGCTGCCCGACATCCACGACTACCTCACATTGCTCGAGCGGGCCCCGGAGACGTTCAAGCGGTCGTGGGACGCTATTGCCATCTACGATCTCCACGGCCGGGTCATGCTGGGGAACGCTGCGGCCCGCGCGATCGTCGGGTCCAATATGGCCGCGGCCTTGCCGGGCCGGCACTTCACCGAGCACCTGACGCTCGACGCCGCGACCAAGGCGGCGCGCGATTTCGCTCTCTGCGTGACCTCGGGCGAGATCGTCGAGGGCGAGACGGTCTTCCGCGATGCCGCCAACCGGCCGTACCCGGTCCGCATGCGGCTCGTGCCCGCGCGCGTCGGCGATACGATCGTCGGCGTGATCGGCTTCGCGCACGACGGGCGCGTGCTGCGCAACGTCGAGGATCAGTTCATTCGCTCCGAACAGCAGTTCCGCTCGCTGTTCGAGAACCACCCCGACGCGCTGGCCCTGCACGATCTCGAGGGGCGCTTCGTGCGCGTGAACGCGAGCACCGAACGGCTGACCGGATATACGGTCGACGAACTGATCGGTCAGACGCCCGCACTGCTGATCCCCGGAGGCTGGGTCGAAGGGAAACGCATCCGCGCGGCGATCGCGCGCGGCGAAACCGTGACGTATGCCGACCAGCTCCTGACCAAGAACGGCGATACGCGCGAGGTGGAGGGGATCTCGGTGCCGCTGCACGTCGACGGCACGGTGCGCGGGTTCTGCAGCATCACCCGCGATGTCACCGATGCGCGCCGCGCGGCACGCAGCGCGGCGCGGCAAGCCGCGCGCATCGCGGAACTGTATCGCATCGCGGCCGCGGCGAACGTTGCGAGCGCCGACAAGGTCGCCGCCGTGCTGCTGGTCGGCATGGCGGAACTCGGTGCCAGCCGCGGATTCGTCGGCCATTTCACCGACGGTGGAATCGAAATCGTGCATTCGGCCGGAGCGTCCGCCACGGCTCGCGACGAGATCCGTCTACGCGACGCGCGCGATCGCAACGAAGCCGTCGTGCGGACGTCGTTCGCCGGCGCTCCGCTGATCGTCGAGGGCAAAGCCTACGGTGCGGTCGGGTTCGCGCGCGATGCCGGGCCGCTGCAGGCCTCGCGCGCCGACCGCGAATACGTCGCGGCGTTGGCGGCGCTGATCGCCTCGGCGATCCAGCAGCACGAGCGCGAGAAGCGCCTCGACACGCTGGCCTTCGGCGACGCGCTCACCGGTTTGCCCAACCGCGCGCTCTTGCAGGATCGCTTGGAGCAGGCGCTGCTGTTCGCGCGGCGCCACCGGCGCTCGTTTGCGGCGCATTACATCGACATCGACCATTTCAAAGAAATCAACGATACCTACGGCCATCACGTCGGCGACGAAGTGCTGATCGCCGTCGCCGCGTGGCTGCGCACGATGCTGCGCGATAGCGATACGATCGGCCGCATCGGCGGCGACGAATTCGTCGTGCTGCAGCCCGAGATCGAATCGCAGCGCCAGGCCGAAGAGCTCGCCGCCAAGCTGTGCTCGATTCGCGACCATCCGTTCCAGATCGGCGCGCGCGAGATCTCCGTCACGATCAGCGTCGGCTGCGCCGTGTTTCCGGTCGACGCCGAGAACCCGGTCGACATGCTCCGCGCTGCCGACAACGCGCTCTACGACGTCAAGCACCGCGGCCGCGACGGCTACGCGGTCGGAGTCATCGGCACGACGTAGTGGCTGTCCCTCGACTGCGCGCCTACGCGCTCCGCTCGGGATGAGGGTTTAAGGAGAGACGCTTTGGCCGATGTCGGTGAGGGTTTTTAGGTCGAGATCGCCGACGAGCGTGAGGGCCAGGCCGCCGGCGCGCCACGTCAGCAGCACGGTCGGGCCGTCTTTCACGTATTCCGCGTCGTGACCGTCGAAGCGCACGCTCGAGGGCCGCAGCCCGCCGAAATCCGGCGACGAACCGACGTCGTTCTCGAAGAGCGAGAGCGTGCGGATGCCGTCGCTATAGAGCAGATGGATGTTGTGCACGCCGTCGACGGTCGAACTCTCCGCGCCGATGATGTGGAAGCCGTCGGGCAGATAGTGGGGGCTGGCCGGCTTAAAGCCCGCTTCGTCGCTGGTGCGTCCGACGTCGTCGCTGAGGTCGCCGAAGTGCCGCCCCTCGACTTCCACGAAGCCGGGCGGAATCGTCGCCGAAAAGACGTTGCCGGGAATTGCGCTCGTGAACCGGATCTCATCGAAGCGCGAACGCCAGGCGAGCGATCCGTCGGCACGATATGCTTCCTTCGCCAGCACGACCTTGGTCGCGTTGTCGATCCAGAGCCGCATGGCGAGCTGACCGGTGTAGCGATTGACCAGCGCGACCGTGGTGGCAGGGCGCGCGGCGACGATCTCCTCCGGGCCTAAGACCGCGCGGTAGTTCTCGTTGAGCAGCGCGATGTTGCCCTTGAGCGTCGCCGCGTTATCGGACGACGGGTTCTCGGTCACGATCGCGCGGCGGCCTTTGGGGTCGATCTTGGTCGTCGTCGTTCCGAGCGTTACGTCGTACTCGCCGTAGAGCGCTTCGGGTGCGAGGAACGTGCGCCGCGTGCGTGCCGGCGCGAGGTGCTCGATGCGCTGGATCGTCGCGCTCGCAGCGCGCAGGCCCCAGCGAATCGTTTGCAGTTCGCCGACGAACGACACGTGGCGCGGCGCGTCCAGCGCGGCGCGCACGAGGGCGTTCGAATCGGGTGCCGGCGTCGGGGAGCGGTCGGCCGCGTTCGCGAGCGCGGGAAACGCGACGGTCGCTGCGATTGCGAACATCGCGGCGAAAGCGCGCATCGTCAGCGGCCGGCCGCCGTCGCCGGGTCCGACGTTTCGATCAGCGCGCCGGAGCGTGCGTCGTCGAGGACCGAGGCTTGGATGACGAGGCCGCGGTCGGCGAGCGGATTGTCCGAGGCGACGGCCGCGTGCTCTTCGAGTAAGGTCGTTGCCGCGACGCCGGCCGGTGCCGAGCCGGGCAAGTGGATCGCCGGCGCCCCGACGTAGGCGAAGACGGCGATGGCCGCTGCGATCGGCAGCGCGATCGCGGGGCGGAACGCGGCGCGCAGCCGGTCGAGGAACGTCGGTTCGGCGGAGCGGACCGCTTCCCACACGCGCGCCTTGATCAGCGAGGGGAATTCGCGCTCGTCGGCGCGCGCAGCGGCGCGCAGCCAGTCGCGCACGCTCGCCGTTTCGTCGTAGAGCGCGCGGCACGCGACGCAGGCGTCGAGGTGTGCGTGGATGGCGGCGTCGGCTTCGGGCCCGATTTCGCCGTGGAGGTAATCTGCGAGGGTGTCGGCGTCGTAATGCATATCGTTAGGGCTGAGCCTGCTGTTCGCGAATCACAAGGCGGCGTAGCAACGCGCGGGCGCGGTGCAGACGCGAGCGTACCGTTCCGATAGAACACCCCATGATATCGGCGATCTCCTGATAGCTGTATTCCTCGATGTCCGCGAGGACGATGACTTGGCGTTGGTCGGGGGAGAGCTGGCCGAGCGCCTTGGCAATCGGCCCGCCCAACTGCCCGGCCATGTAGTCTTCGACCGGATCGACGGCCAAAGGCCTCGACCCGCCGTACTCTTGGGGCGCGTTGTCTTCCGGTATCTCTTCTTGGAAACGTCCTTTTTGCCGCCGAAGTTCATCCCGGTGCAAATTCGTCACGATCCGGTAAATCCAGGAGAGGAAGGACGTGCCCGGCTGGAACGAGCGCCAGGCCCGGTAGACCCGGATGAACGCGTCCTGGGTCAGATCGCGCGCGTCGGCTTCGTTTCCCGTGAGCCGGTAGGCAAAGTTATAGGTCGCTTTGCCGTATTGCTGCATCGCCTGCTCAAGGAACTCCGTCGCCTCGGGCGTAGGCGGTTCGGAGGGCTTCCGCGGTACCCCCATCAACCCGGTAGCGTTCGGGGCACGAATGGCTCCGGCCTTGAAGGCCGGCTAGCCTCGGCGATTCCGATGGCGTATAATTAGGAGAGGCAAACAGTAGTCTAAGGTGAAACTAAGGTGACTCCGATCTGATGGCCGCTCTTACGACGCCCTCCCTCGCTCCGCCGCGGTCTCCGCGTGCCTGGTGGTTGAAGTACCTCGCCGTCGCCGGCCCGGGGCTGATCGTCGCGTTCGCCGATACCGAGGCGGGCAGCGTCACCATCGCCGCCACCAGCGGTGCGCAGTTCGGCATGAAACTCGTGCTGCTGCAGTTGCTGCTGATTCTACCGCTGTTCGTGATCCAGGAAATGACGGCGCGCTTGGGCAGCGTCTCCGGCCGCGGTCATGCGGCGCTGATCCGCGACAACTACGGCCTCGGCTGGGCCTGGGTGTCGCTGGGGACGATGCTGATCACGAACGCCGCCGCGCTCGTCACCGAATTTATCGGCGTCGCGGGTGCCGCGATGATCTTCGGCTTCCCGCCCGCGCTCTTGGTGATCGCCGCGGCGACGATCCTGATCGGCATCGCGTTCTCCGGCCGCTACAAACGCGCGGAATACTTCGCGCTGGCGCTGTGTCTGCTCGAGTTGTTGTTCATCCCGGCAGCGTTCGCGGCGCATCCTTCGCTCACGTCGATCCTCCACGACGGAATCCTCGGCTCGCAGCCGCTCGGCAATCGCGACTATCTCATTCTGGTGGCCGGCAACATCGGCGCCGTCATCATGCCGTGGATGATCTTCTACCAGCAGTCGGCGACGGTCGACAAGCAACTGCGGGTCGACGACTTGCCGATGGCGCGCGCCGATACGGCGATCGGCGCCGTGTTCACGCAGCTGATCATGATCGCGATCATCGTGACGACGGCGGCGACGCTGTTCGTCCATCACCAGCAGGTCGGCGACGCCGCGCAAGCGGCGCTCGCACTCGTGCCGCTCACGGGCGCGAAGTGGGCGGGCGTCGCATTCGGCGCGGGTTTGCTGGGCGCGGCGATGATCGGCGCGCTGGTCGTTTCGCTCGCGACCGCGTGGGCGTTCGGCGAGGCGTTCCGCTGGCCGTGTTCGCTCAACTTCAACTGCACCGAGGCCAAGCGCTTCTACGGCCTCTACGCCGCGATGGTGCTCGTCTCGGCGGGCGTCGTGTTGATTCCGCACCTGCCGCTGATCAAGATCACGGTCTACGTCGAAGCGTTCAACGCGTTCGTGTTGCCGATCGTGCTCGCGTTTCTGCTCGTCATGGCCAACGACCGCAAGATCTTGGGCGACCGCGTGAATTCCTGGCTCGGCAACGTCGTGGCGATCGGGGTTTCGCTGGTGTGCGTGACCCTCGGCGTGTGGGTGGCGTACCTGACGTTCACGGGCCAGGCGGGCGTCTAGCCCGGTGCGCGTGCGCGTCGCCGCCAGCGTGGCGCTCCCGCTGACCGCCCTGATCGCGTGCGCCGTGACGGCGCTCGTGCTCGCCGCGCAGGCCGGCCTTGCGTTTTGCAACGCGCGCATCGCGATCCCGCTGCCCGCGGCCGATATGCCCGGCATGGCCGATATGCCCGGCATGGCCATGCCGAGCGTGGCGGCCGGCGGACAGACGCTGATGATCTGTCCGGTGGTCCTCGCGCTGATCGTATCGAGCGCGCTGTTTGCCGCGCTCGCGCTCGTCGCGCTCTGGCGCGATCCGCACGGCGATTTGGCGCGGCGCGGCGTCGTCCGCGCGCTGGCCGCACTGCCGCCGCTGCGCACGGCCGGCGCGCTTGCGGTGTTGGGCGCCGTCGCGGTCGCAACGATGCTCGCCGTCGATCGTGCCGCGCCGCCGGCGTTGCCGGCGTGTTTCGCCCTGGCTGGACTGCTGGCGGCTTGTTCGGCGGGCGCCGTTCTGCTCTCGATGGCCGCCGGCCGCGTCGCCTTGGCGCTCGGCCGCCGGATCGTGCTCGCGGTCGTCGCGGCCCTCGCGCTGCGGCCCGCGCCCGCCGCGCCGATCGCGTTACAACTCGTTCCCCGCACCTGCGGCCCACGCGCCGCTTCGCCGCTCGCCGCCGGCCGCGGCTTGCGCGCCCCTCCACGGTTCGTGCGCTGATCCAATCCCCCGCTTGCGGGGGCTTTCGTTGCACAACCGATGGAGAACGTTGCTTGAAAACGACGTCTGTATTCACGGCGTTCGTGAGTGCCGTCATGGCGCTCGCGCTTGCCGCCGCGGCTTCGGCCGAAGTCGCGCATATCCACGGCCGGATCGTGAAGATCGATCCCGCGCGCGGTACGTTTCTCATTCACCACGATCCGTTTCCGGCGATGCCGATGGCGATGACGATGGAAGTCGCGCCCAAACAACGCGCCGATCTGAAGAAGCTCCACCGCGGTGAGGTCGTCGATCTGACGGTCGATATCGCCGTCGAGCCGTGGGTCGGCACCGGAATCCGCGTGGCGAAATGAGACGCACGCTCGCCGCCCTTTTTCTGATCCTGACGACCGCTCTGCCGGCGCTGGCCGATGTGACCGGCGTCGTGCGCGGAACGCTCGCGCGCGCCGACGGCCGGCCCGTCGCCGGCGCCGTCGTCACCCTCGCCGGTGCGGATGCGACCTTGACCGCAACGACCGATCCGGACGGCCGCTTTGCGTTTGCGCGCGTGCCGTTCGGACACTACGCGCTGCATGCCCCGACGGCCGACGGCAACGTCGAAGCGGACGTCGACGTCGCGACGGGAGCGGCCGTCGACGTCGCACTCCAACCGGTCCACGTCATCGGCCGCACGCGCGCGACGACGACCGGCGTCCACGGTACGCCGCTCGCCGAATCCACCCTCGGTGCCGGTCAAATCGCGGAATTACCGTCTAACGCGACGATCAACCGCGTGATCGAAACGCTGCCGGGCGTCGTGCGCTTTTCGTACGACGAACCCGTCGTCGACGGCTTTCACGGCGTGACCTACGAGCTCGACGGCGCGCCGCTCCCGGCCTCGACGAGTTCGAACTTCGCCAACCTGATCGACCCGCGTGAAGCCGACGCGGTCGAAGTCTTCACCGGCGCGTTTCCGGCCGAATTCGGCGGCCAGCGCATGGGCGCGGTCGTCAACGTGCGTAGCTTCGGCTCGTCCGGCGGTCCGCCGCCGCCCGGTCTGATCTCGCTCGGCGCCGGCGAACTCGGGACGCAGGACGCGCAGCTCTCCAAACAGTTCGACCTCGGCGCGGCGCGCGTCGCATTCTCGCTCGACGCCACGTCGGGCTCGCGCGGTTTGGATACGCCGGCCCAGACGGCGTTGCACGATGCGACGTCGACGGCGAATCAGTTCGTGCGCGTCTCGATGCCGCTCGGCAAACGGAACGACCTGGCGTTCGACATCGCAAACCAATACGCAACCTACCAGATTCCGAACGCCGTCAATCCGAACGACCTGAATGCGGGTGTCGTCGAACTCCCGTCGCAGGATGACGTGCAGCGCGAGTACGATCGCTTTGCGGCGCTCTCGTTCACGCACCAGACGGCCGACGGCAACGGTTACGTTCGCATCGTTCCGTGGGCGCGCTACAACCGCGTCGTCTACGGCGGCGACATCGCGGCCGACGTGCAAGGCTATATTCTCGGCACGGCGGCCACGCCGCAGACGTGTCCGGTGAATGTGGTCAACGGGTTCGATTGTCCCTCGAACGGCCTCTACCAGGATCGGGCCGCCGCCTACGCCGGCCTGCGCGCTTCGGCGGGCCGTTCGATCGGCAATCACACGCTGAGCTACGGCATCGAGGCCCAAGCGGAGAACTTCCATTCGAACGTCGTGATTGCGTTCGCACCGGCCGAGAACCCGAACGGTCCGCTGGCCGGTCCGTTCCTCGACAATTCGGCGCAGCGCGGCACCGAAACATCGGCCTACGTCGAGGACGTGTGGGCGCCGAACGCGCGCTTGGCGATCAAGCCGGGTTTGCGTTTCGACCGCAGCACCGGTTACGTTTCGGGCGGCCAGCTCAGTCCGCGTTTTGAAGTCGACCAAACGATCGCGCCGGGCACGATTCTCGATGCGTACATCGGCCGCTACTACGCGGCGCCCGGTCTCGAGGACACGCGCCGCGAGGCCGTCATCACGAGCACGGCATCGACGGCGAATCCGGTGTACGACCTGCTGCCGGAGCGCGACACGCTTCTGCAGGCCGGTATCTCGCACGATTTCGGCGGCGGCCGGCGGCTGTCGTTGACTGCCTACGACCGCACCGTGGTCAACGTGCTCGACACCACGAATCTGCTGAACACTCCGCTGTTCGCCGTCTATAACAGCGCGGTCGGGGTGACGCGCGGGATCGAGGGACGCTACGAGGAGTCGACGCCCACGACCGACGTCGGGGTATCGTTTACCTACTCGCTCTCGCTCGCCGGCGGCGTTTCCGGCGGTACGTTCCTGTTCGCCCCGCCGGACGTCAGCGACATCACGCTGCAGCCCGAGGACCACGACGAAGCGTATGTAGCCGACGCCCATGCGACGCGCCGCTTCGGCCCGGGTCGCGCGAGCTACGTCACGCTCGAGACGCAGTACGGCTCCGGTTTTCCGGTCGCGTTCTTGGACGGCACCGGCGGCCGGTTACCGGCGCACTTCGAAGAAAACGTCGCGCTGGGGCGCAAGCCGGTGGGCAAGGCCCTCGGCTACGTGCTCAGCGTCGACAACGTGCTCGACAAGCGCTATCTGATCAAGGTCGACAACGGCTTCAATACCACGCAGTGGAACGCACCCCGGCGCGCGGAGTTCCGGCTCTTGCTGCCTTGGTGAAAATGAGAAGTCACTCGCAATAGTGAACGCCGCCGGTATGCGTTGGCAACCGGCGGCTTCTCTTTCGGCACTGTCCCTGGCGCTGGCCGCGAGCGTCGCGTTCGCGAGCGGGGCCGCGGCGGCGCCGGCCGGACCGCTGCGCGTCGTGGCGACGACGACCTTGCTCGCTTCGCTTGCCTCGAGCGTCGCGGGCGACCGGGCCCAGGTGACGTCGCTGCTGCCGGTGGGCGCCTCGCCCGAAACCTACCAGCCCGCGCCGGGTGACATCGTGCGCCTGCACGACGCCGGACTGATCCTGGAGAACGGCGCGGGCCTCGAGGCGTGGCTCGATCCGATGCTGCACGCCGGCGGCGCGGCCGCGAAGGTGATTGACTGCAGCGCCGGCCTGACCGTGATCGCGGCCAACCCGCATCTGTGGCTCGACCCCGAGTACGCGCGGCACTACGTCCTTGCGATGCGCGACGGCATGATCGCCGCCGACCCGGCCGGCGCGCCGGTCTACCGCGCCAATGCCGCCGCGCTCGATTTGCGCCTCGCCACGCTGACGGCGCATATCCGCGCGCAGATCGCGACGATCCCGCCCGGCAATCGCAACATGATCGTCTTCCACAACGCCTGGCTGTATTACAACCGGCGGTTCGGTCTGCGCACGCTCGGCGAGATCGAAGAGACGCCGGGCAGCGAGCCCAGCGCCGAACACATCGCCCAACTTGTCGACGCCGCTCGCGCGACGCATCTGCGCGCGATCTTCGCCGAGCCCGAGTACAATCCGAAGCTCGTCCGAACCGTCGCGCAGAGCGCCGGCATCTCGACCGTCGCCGTGCTCTACGACGACTCGGTCGGGACGTCGCCCCAAACGCGGGATTACATCTCGATGCTCGAGACCGACACCACGACGATCGTGAACGCTCTGCGATGATCCAGGCGCTGACCGCCCCGTTCCACTACGACTTCATGCAGCGCGCGTTCGTCACCGCGCTGCTGGTCGGCGGCTTGTGTTCGACCTTGGGTACGTTCGTCGTGTTGCGCAAGCTGTCGTTCATCGGCGACGGCGTCGCGCACGCCTCGTTCGCGGGGATCGTGATCGCCTACATCCGCGAGATCAACTTCGAATTCGGGGCGGCGGTCGTGGCGGTGCTGACCGCACTGGGAATCGGCTTCATCAACCGGCGCGGGCGCGTCTCGCTCGATACGGCGATCGGCGTGCTGTTCACCGGCGTGTTTGCGCTCGGCGTCTTTTTGATGAGTCGCGTGCGCACGTCGACGGTTGACCTTCAGGACTTCCTCTTCGGCAATATCCTCGGCGTCGAGACCAGCGACTTGTGGATCGACGTGGGACTCGCCGCGATCGTGTTCGTGGCCGTCGCCTGGAACTTTCGCACCCTGCTGTTCGCCTCGTTCGATCCGACCGTCGCGCGCGCGTCGGGGCTGCCGGTCGTGCTGACCGACTACATGCTGCTGGTGCTGCTGGCCCTGACGATCGTGATCTCGCTCGAGTCGATCGGGATCATCCTGGTCGCCGCGCTGCTGGTGACGCCGGCGGCGGCGGCGGCGCAGGTGACCCGGCGCTTCGTCCCGATGTTGCTGGTCTCGACCGCCGTCGGCATCGGCAGCTGCATCGGCGGTCTCTACATCTCCTATTACGCCGGCGCCGCCAGCGGCGCGACGATCGTCCTGGTCGCGACGGCGGCGTTCTTCGCGTTGCTCGCGATCGGTCGCCGTCGCGCCGGCCGGAGCCTCACCGCCCCGTGACGGGCGAACGCAATACGCGCCAGCGACGCACGATCCGCGACGTCGTCGATCGCGCCGGCCGGCCGCTGAGCACCGATGAGATCCTCAGCGACGCGCGCCAGTCGATCGCCTCGCTCGGGATGGCCACGGTGTACCGCTCGATTCGCGCGCTGCTCGACGAGGGCTGGCTGACCGCCGTCGACGTGCCCGGCCGCAGCCCGCTCTACGAGCGTTCGGGCAAGGTCCACCACCATCACTTCGCCTGCGCGCGCTGCAAGCGCGTCTACGAACTGGGCGCATGCGCGGCTGAAATCCGCAGCGATTTGCCGCCCGGCTTCGAGGCGACCGGCCACGAGATCACGATCTATGGGACGTGTTCGGCCTGTTCGGTGCTTGGCCGTAAGGGGAGCTAAGCGGCCGGTAGGCGCAACGATTTTCCCCTAGCGGCGGCACGCGTGCGCGTGATTGATGGGGGACCCAAGCTGGCCGGAGGTGACCGGCGCAGCATCACCGCAGAGAGAGCGTCCTGTGAACCGCCCCCACCCCACCTTCGCATCGGCCGATACCGTCAACCGCGTCGTCGCGCTGCTGGTCCGCTTCCCGCTGATCCATAGCCTGCGCTCGAACCCGGCCGATGCGTCGTTGACCCTGACCTACGCCGTCGCGGCGCGGCTCGAGGCCGGCGCCGCCCGCGCGTTGACCGAGGTGCTGAGCGAGCACGTCCGCGCGTTTTTCGCGCTCGGCGGCGAGACCGCCGGGAAACTGACGGTGGCGTGCGAGTCCGGCGGCGAGATCACGTTTGTCCACGTGACGCGGGACCTGGCGACGTTCTCACCCGACGAGCCGGCGCTGCAAGCGGCGGTGTTCGCCGAGCGCTTCGGCGTGGCACTGCTGACCAACCCGCAGGCCGAAGGTGAAGCCGGCACCGAAACGGGCAGCGGCGAAGACTCGGTCGAGCTCGCGCTCGACGCGATGCGCGATCCGCTGCGGCGCCAGCGCCTGGTCGGCGTGCGCGAAGAACAGCGGGTCGCCGTCTACTTCGTTCACCCCGGCAAACGCACGAAAGTTAGGGCACGATCCTAAAGCCGAACCTCACCATCCTCGCGATCGCCGACGTCGTCGGTTCCCCCGGGCGCGAAACCCTCGCCAAACATCTGCCCCTGCTGCGCGAACAGCACCACGTCGATCTCGTTCTCGCCAACGGTGAGAACGCCGCCGGCGGCTTCGGTCTCACGCAGCAAACCGCCGACGAGATGTTCGCGGCGGGCGTCGACTTCATCACGTCCGGCAACCACATCTGGGACAAGCGCGAATTCCGCGACGCGCTCGACGAGACCGATCGGATCATCCGGCCCGCCAACTATCCGCCCGGCTCGCCCGGCCGCGGCAGCGGGATCGTCGACGCCGGCGGGGTGCGCGTCGGCGTCTTGAACCTGATGGGCCGGGTCTTCATGCCGCCCGTCGACGACCCGTTCCGGGTCGCCCGCGAGATGGTCGATCAATTGCGCGAGCAGACGACCGTGGTCGTCGTCGACATGCACGCCGAAGCAAGTTCGGAGAAGATGGCGATGGGGCGCTTTCTCGACGGCCGGGTCGCGCTCGTCTACGGTTCGCACACGCACGTCCAAACCGCCGACGAGCAAGTTCTCGCGGGCGGCACGGCCTACATCACCGACATCGGGATGACCGGCCCGTCCGACGGGATCATCGGCATGGAGTCGGCCGGGGTACTGCAACGGTTCACCCAGGCTTACGGCGAACGGTTCACCGTGCAGCGCACCGGGCCACGGCAGTTTTGCGGGATCGTGACGAACGTCGAGGTAGCGACGGGCCGGGCGCTGGATGTCAAACGCATCAACCTGCGGGGACTCGCATGACCGTCGATTTTCATTGCCACACGCGCGAGTCCGACGGGGCGCTCGCACCCGAGGAACTCGTCGCGATGATGCGCGCGCGAGGGGTCGGCATCTTTTCGATCACCGACCACGACACGATCCGCGCCTACGGCCAGTTCGCCGCCGATTTCGCGACCGTCGTCCCCGGGATCGAGATCAACACGACCTGGGAAGATAACGAAGTTCACGTGCTCGGCTACGACGTTCCGCTGGGTGATGAAACGCCGCTCGCGCGCGTGCTGGCCGACAACCGCGACTTCCGGCGCACCCGCATCGAGCGCATGGTCGCGGCCCTCAACGCGGCGGGCTATCCGATCACCGTCGCCGACGTGACCGCAGAATCGAACGGCGGCGATGCGGTGGGCCGGCCGCACGTCGCGAAGGCCCTCATCCGCAAGCGGTTGGTGAAAGACGTCGAGACCGCGTTTCGCGATCTGCTGACGCGCGGAAAGCCGGGCTATTTGCCCTCCAACTACATCACGCCGGCTCAGGCGATCGACGTGATCCGCGAGAGCGGCGGCTTGCCCGTGCTCGCGCACCCCGGCCGCCTCAAGGACGAGGCGATCCTCGACGAACTGATCGAGCACGGCCTGGCCGGTCTCGAAGTTTTCTATCCCAGCCACACGCCCGCGCAAACGGCACACTTCCGCGCGAAGGCCGCAGCGCACGGCCTCGTCATGACCGCGGGCTCCGACTTCCACGATATCCGTTGGCACACGCGCGGCGTGGGTATGGACGTAGAAGAAGCGGATATCCGTCCGTTCCTCGACCGCATTCTCTAGGGAATCGTCATCCCTCGCCGCTAAGGAGCACTACATGAACGACGATGAAGTCCAACCGTTTGTCGGGAAGCCCGTTCGCTTGACGCTAGCCGACGGCCGCATCCTGGCGGGAACCTTGCACGCCCACGGCGATCACGGCCACGGGCACGTGCACTACGCGGTCGTGTCGGACCCGGTCCAGCGCGGCGGCGAGCCCGTCGTCGAGACGATCCACGGCTCCGGCCCGATCACCGATATCGAGGATGCCAGCGACGATCCGGCCGCGGTCGAGTAGACCGCGACGCTAGCGGTTCCGGCGTCCCCGGACGACGGACATCGCGCGCGATTCGAATTCCCGCGCGGCGCGATCGAGCGCCGCGAGCCGCTCGCGTTGATGCGCGACCACATCGGCATCGGTGATGTAGGCGTGGTTGACCTCGACGTTGGCGGCGCTCGCGTCGAACGCGGCGCGCGCGAAGCGCACCGCGCAATCGACGTCGCTCATCAAATTGGCATTGTGCAGGTCGGCGGTGCGGGCCGCGAGCGCAAACGCGTCGGTCGCGAGCAGCGCGGCTTCGAGCGGCGCCTCGGCCGCTGCCGTTAGGGCGCTCTGGAGCGCGGCGCGGCGCGCGAGCTTTTCGGCCTCATCGCCGCGCGGCAAGGCCTGCGCGGCCACGACCGCCGCGTAGGCCGCCTCGTCGACCGGACGCAGCGCGACGAAGCGCGCCCGCAGCTCGTCGGCGTCCTGGGCGATTGCCGCCGCCGCTTCGTGCGCGGGGGCGAGTTTCGCCGAGCCGAGCGTGATCCGGGCCACCATCGCGCACAGCGCCGCGGCGAGCGCCCCGACCAGGGTGGCGGCGCTGCCGCCGCCGGGCGTCGGATCGGCCGAGGCAAGCGCGTCCAGGTAGCCTTCGAAGTCCATGCGGACCCCATTCGGCAAGGCAACCTTGACAAACCCACCGGGGCGGCGAAACGGAAGGCGGACCGCGCGAATCGAACATTCCGGCTGCCGTTTTAAGATTGTTTCAAAGATCAGCGGTGACAAATTGCTCGATGTTCGTGCCCCGGCGCTCTGCGCCGTCCGGGCCGGACGTGCTTTGAAACAAGAAGAGATGCCTGTACTCGAACAACAGCGCGGCCACGTCAAAGATTACGGCTTGGCCGACCAAGGAAAATCCCGGATCGAATGGGCCGCCAGCTTCATGCCGGTGCTGGCCCAGATTCGCGACCGCTTCGCGAAGACGCGGCCGCTGGCGGGCGTGCGCATCGGCGCGTGCCTGCACGTGACGACCGAGACCGCCAACCTGATGCTGGCGCTCAAGGCCGGCGGCGCGGAGATCGCGCTCTGCGCCTCCAATCCGCTCTCGACGCAAGACGACGTCGCGGCGGCGCTCGCCCACCACTACGAGATCCCGACGTTTGCGATCAAGGGTGAGGACAACTCGACCTACTATTCGCACATCGAAGCCGTGATCGCGTCGAAGCCGCACATGTCGATGGACGACGGCTGCGACCTCGTCACGACGATCTACACCAAGCACAACGCGCTGCTCGCCGATATGATCGGCGGCTGCGAAGAGACGACGACGGGCGTGATTCGCCTGCACGCGATGGAGAAGGACGGCGTGCTGCCGTACCCGGTCGTCGCGGTCAACGACGCGCTCACCAAGCACATGTTCGACAACCGCTACGGCACGGGCCAATCGACGCTCGACGGCATCATCCGCGCGACCAACGTGCTGATCGCCGGCCACACGGTCGTCGTCGTCGGCTACGGCTGGTGCGGCCGCGGCGTCGCCTCGCGCGCCAAGGGCCACGGCGCCAACGTCATCGTCACCGAGATCGATCCGCGCAAGGCGCTCGAAGCGGCGATGGACGGCTTCCAGGTCATGGCGATGGCCGATGCGGCCAAGCTCGGCGACGTGTTCGTGACCGTCACCGGCAACTATCACGTGATCCGCAAAGAGCACTTCGAAGTGATGAAAGACGGCGCGATCGTCTGTAACTCGGGCCACTTCAACGACGAGCTCGATCTCGATTCCCTCGAAGCGCTCTCGACCGGCAAGACCCGGCCGCGCCCGTTCGTGGAATCGTACGAACTGCCGAGCGGCAAATCGGTCCGCGTGCTCGGCGAAGGCCGCCTGATCAATCTCGCCGCCGGCGAAGGCCACCCGGCGGCGGTGATGGATATGTCGTTCGCCAATCAAGCGATGGCCGCGGCGTATCTCGCGCAGAACTACAAGAACCTCGAAAAGAAGGTCTACTCGGTGCCCGATGAGATCGACGAGGAAGTCGCGCAGCTCAAACTGGCATCGATGCACATCACGATCGACGTCCCGACGGCCGAACAGGTGAAGTACATGTCGTCGTGGTCGGAGGGTACCTAATGGCATATCGCCGTCTGTTCACATCCGAATCGGTGACCGAGGGACATCCCGACAAGATCGCCGACCAGATCTCCGATGCCGTGCTCGACGCGATCCTGGCCGAGGATCCGATGGGACGCGTGGCGTGCGAATCGTTCGTTATCACGGGCCAGGTGCACGTCGCGGGCGAGATCACGACCAAGACCTACGTCGACATCCCCAAGCTCGTCCGCAAGACGATCTCCGACATCGGCTACAATCACTCGTCGGTCGGCTTCGATGCCGAGACGTGCGGCGTCTCGATCTCGGTCGACGAGCAGTCGGCCGACATCGCGCTGGGCGTCGATGAATCCTACGAAGTCCAAAATTCGGGCAACACGGATCCGTTCGAGCTCACCGGTGCCGGCGATCAAGGCATGATGTTCGGCTTCGCCTGCCGCGAGACGCCGCAACTGATGCCCTTACCGATCGTGCTCGCGCACGATCTGACCCGGCTGCTGGCGGCGGCGCGCCGCAACGGCAAGATCAAGTACCTCCGTCCCGACGGCAAGTCGCAGGTGACGGTCGAGTACGACGGCCACACGCCCACGCGCGTCGACGCCGTCGTCATCTCGACCCAGCACGACGACGACGTGCCGCTCGATCTCATCCGCCGCGAAGTGACCGAAGCGATCATCGACGAGGTGATCCCCAAATCGCTGCGCGATGCGAACCTGCGCGTCTACGTCAACCCGACCGGCCGCTTCGTCATCGGCGGACCCAAGGGCGACGCCGGTCTCACCGGCCGGAAGATCATCGCCGACACGTATGGCGGGATGGCCCGTCACGGCGGTGGCGCGTTCTCCGGCAAAGACCCGACCAAGGTCGACCGTTCGGCAGCGTACGCAGCGCGCTACGTTGCCAAGAACGTCGTCGCGGCGGGGCTCGCCGAGCGCTGCGAGGTGCAGGTCGCGTATGCGATCGGCGTCGCGCATCCGGTGAGCGTGCTCGTCGAGACGTTCGGGACCGGCGCGATCCCCGAAGAACGCATCGCCGAACTGGTCAAGGCGCACTTCGATCTGCGCCCGGCGGCGATCATCCACAACCTCAACCTCCGCCGGCCCATCTACCGGCAGACGGCGTCGTACGGCCACTTCGGCCGCCCCGACCTCGATTTGCCGTGGGAGAAGACCGACAAAGCCGAGGAGTTGCGCGCCGCAGCCGGCCTCGCCGGAACGGTCGACCGCGAACTGATCCGGGCCTAGCCCGCGCTTTCGTGCCCCGCCGGCGCCACCACGTGGCGCCCGGCGGGGTATGTAGCATTATGTCAGCTGTCGTTGCGAGGGAACGCGGCTGGTCCGGGCGCTCCCTCACCATTTTACGGACCTTGTTCGGGCGTGATTTCGCCCGCACGTTCGGGGTGGAGCTTTGGGACGGCTCGCGCGTCGACGCTGCCGAGGGTCCCCGCTTCACGCTCAAGCTGAACGCACCGCACGCATTGCGCGCCGCGCTGTTGCCACCGCTCGATCTAAGCCCCGGCCGGGCGTTCGTTGAGAACTGGATCGACATCGCGGGCGACGTCGAGGCCGCGATCGACGCGCTCGAGGGCGCGATCGAGGCCTTCCCGCGCGCGCGGTTGCCGGCGATGCTGGCGCAATTGCTGCTCTTGCCGAAGCCGCCCGAACCCGCGGGCGAGGGTGCGCAGCTCAACGGCCGGCGGCACTCCAAAAAGCGCGACGCGGAAGCGATCGGGTTTCACTACGATCAGCCGATCGCGTTCTACCGCAGCTTCCTCGACGAACGCATGGTGTATTCGTGCGCGTATTGGGACGACGGCGTCGGCACGCTCGACGATGCCCAGCTCGCGAAGCTCGACTACACCTTGCGCAAGGTGCGGCTGCGCCCGGGCGAGCGATTGCTCGACATCGGCTGCGGCTGGGGCGCGCTCGTGGTGCGCGCGGCACAGCAGTTCGGCGCGCACGCGCTGGGCATCACGTTGAGCCGCAGCCAATACGAAGAAGCGCAACGGCGCATCGCTGCGGCCGGCGTCGGCGACCGCGTGCGAGTGGAACTTCGTGACTACCGCGACCTGCGCGGCGAGACGTTCGATAAGATCGTCAGCGTCGGTATGGTCGAACACGTCGGGCGCGAGCGGCTCGCGACGTATTTTCAGACGGCGTATTCAGCTTTGCGCGACGGCGGGCTGTTCCTCAACCACGGCATCGCGCAGCAGAGCCGCGACGGCAAGGGCTATCGCGTGAGCGGCTTCATGGACCGCTACGTGTTTCCCGACGGCGATTTGGTCAGCGTCGATGCGACCTTACGCGGCGCCGAAGCGGCCGGCTTCGAGATTCGCGATGTCGAAAATCTGCGCGAACACTACGCGCGTACGCTGCGCGCGTGGGCGGCCAATCTGGAGGCGCGGCGCGACGAGGTGATCGCGGCGACCGACGAGCGAACCTACCGCATCTGGAAGCTTTACATGTCCGGCAGCGCCCACAATTTCTTACGCGGCCAAATGGGTCTCTTCCAGACGCTGCTGGCCAAAGCCGACGGTGGCCCGGGCCCGGTCCCCGCCACGCGCCGCGACCTCTACGTCTAGCGCGCGTTTAGCCGCCGGCTTTTTTTACGCGCCGGCCGAGTTCGGTAAAATAGGCGATCACCGCTTCGCGGTGGTCGCCTTGTAATTCCACGACGCCGTTTTTCGCCGTGCCGCCGGTGCCGCAGCGCCGGCGCAGCTCCTTACCGGTTGCGTCGAGTTCCGCCGGCGGGACGCCATGGATAAGCGTGACGGAACTCGCGCGGCGCTTCTCGCGGAAGACGCGCACGACGCCGTCGTCGGGAACCGGGTTACGGGAGGGGGTAGGCGTCGCCTTTGACTTGCGGTGGTACATGAATGGAGAGGTAGCGCAGCGGTCCGTTGGCGGTGGTGATTTGGCCGGCGTGCGCGGTGCCGCGCGGGATGATCAGAATGACGCCGGGCTTGATATCGACCTGTTTGTCGCCGAGCCACTCGGTGCCCGTGCCCTGGAAGAAGAACTGAATCTCGTCGGTGTTCTTGTGGTAGTGCCGGGGCACCGGGCCCTCTTGCACCGCGACGGCCGCACCGTCTTCTTCGAGCAGCGATTTGAACCGGTCGATCGGGATCGTCGTGAGGTCGATCGCCTGTGCCGTGATCGGCGCGGCCTGGGCGCCGGCCGGCGCCGAGAGATGGGCGACGCCGAATCCGGCGCAAAATGCAGCCAGGACGACGACGGCGGTCGCGGCAGATTTTTTCATGACGCGAATTCCGCCGCGGGACGCGGAGCGGCCTTCTGCACGCGCGCCGCGAAGCGGCGGCGATGGAGACGTCCGACGACGCCGCGCTGCGCGCGCTGGCCGAAGCATTGGAGAGCGCTCGCGCGCGGGCCCGGCCCATCGAACCGCCGCCTGCGCTCGCCGGCATGACCTTGGCTCGGGCCTACCTGGTCCAGGACGCGCTCGTTGGGGTGCGCGGCGCGGCGGGCGCGCAGCTTGCCGGATGGAAACTCGGCATCACGAGCCCCGTGAAGCAGCGCGTGATGGGCATCGATCATCCGCTCTTCGGGCGGATCTTCGCCGCGGGCGAACGCGCCGCCGGCGACGAGGTGCGGCATGCGGATCACATCGCGCCACGCGTCGAACCGGAACTCGCCTTCGGTCTCGCGCGGCCGCTCGAGGAGTCGATGGACGAACGGGGGCTGGCGGCGGCCGTCGCCTGGATCGCCCCCGCCCTCGAGATTACGGATAGCCGCTTCCATGCTCGGCAACGGACGGCCGTGGAACTTGTCGCCGACAACACGTCGTCGTCGGCATACGTGATCGGCCCACGCAGCACGGCGCCCTTCGCGGCGGCCTTCGGCGCGTACGAGACCGAACTGGTTCGCAACGGCGACGTCGTCGCGCGCGGGTCGACGGCCGACGTGCTGGGCGACCCCATCCGCGCTCTCGCAGCGCTCGCGGCGCACGTCGCTTCGCGTGGCTTGCGCACGGCCGCCGGGCAGATCGTGCTCAGCGGCGCAATCACCGATGCCGTCGCGGTCTTTCCGGGCGACATCCTCGAGGCACGGCTACGCGGCCTTGGCGAGGTTGAGGTGCGATTCGTTTAGGCCGGCAGACCGTCGACGATTTCGGCGAGCGCATGCAGGTCGCGCAGCGTCCAGCGCGGCGGCGGCCCGAATGTTTCGGCCGGTGCCCCGATCCGGTTGCACCACGCGACGGGCAAGCCGAACACGGTCGCCCCGGTCGCATCCCAGCCGTTCGAGGTGACGAAGATCAGGCGCTCAGCGGGTACCCGGTAGTGGGCCGTGACGAGGTCGTAGACGGTGCGGTCCGGTTTGAAGACGCCGGCCGATTCCACGCTCAGCGTGACGTCGAGCAAGGCGCCGATACCGGCGTTGCGAATCGCCGCCGCAGCTGTCGCGGGGGTGCCGTTCGTGAGGACGGCGCACCGCAGGCCGCGGTCTCTCAGCGCCTGCAGCGCCGGGACCGCATCGGGATATGGCGCAACGTTCTCCCACGCGGCGACGAGCCGCGCCACCGCGTCCGCGTCGAGCACCACCCCGTGCTTCGCCGCGGCGAAGCGCGCCGCATGGCCGGTCACGGCATCGAAGTCCTCGTGCGTGCCCATGATCGCGCTCGCGAAACTATAGGCGATCTGCTTGTCGCGCCACGTCGCGACGAACGCTGCCGGATCGGGCGCGACGAGCGCGGCCGCGTCGCGTAGCGACGCGATGTCGAGGAGCGTCCCGAAGAGATCGAAGACCAGCGCGGCGGGTTTCATGGCGAGCCTCTTCCCGCCGCGCGGGCGAAGTTACTTCGGTAAGAACGACGTGTTGATGAAGGTCGCGTAATCGGGGACCGCGGCGATTTCCTTAAGCGTGACCATCTGCGCGCCGTAGTACTTCGCTTTGGCCATGTAATCGGCGTCGATCATATAGTCGAAGTTGATGTTGTTCATCGCCAAGTCGAGGGTCTCTTTGGTCGGGCCGAGGATCTTCGTCACCATCGCCTCGAACTCGACGCGGTTTGCCGGCTTCGCGACGTACTGGCAGGCGAGACAATGCGTCTTCACGGCCGCGCGCACGTACGCCGGATCCTTGGTGATCAAGTCGGAGCGCGTCGCGAAAACGACGTTGATCGAACCAACCGGCGTGCCGTAGGGATAGAGCAGCACCTTGCCCTTGCCCGAGAGCACGCTGATCGACGGGCCCGGTTCGGCGCCGAGATACGCATCGACATCGCCGCGCGCCAGCGCATTGGCCATGTCGCCGAAGCTCAAACGCACGAGTTGTACGTCGGAGGTCGTCATCGAGGCCGCCTTCATCAGTTCGCGCAACACGACTTCCTGGGTCGAGCCGGGCTGGTAGGCGATCTTTTTGTCCTTGAGGTCGGCGAATGTCTTGGCCGTACTCGCGGCGGCGACGACCAAGGCCATCGCTTTGCCGCCGGCGGCGGCCACGACGGTCACCGGCTGGCCGCTCGCCGCTCCGAGCGTGGCTGCGGCGAGGCCGAAGATGCCGAAGTCGACGCTGCCGCTCACCAGCGCGTCCTTGCCGTCGGGCGGCGTGTCGAAGAGGATCACGTTGTACGTCGCGCCGGGCGGGGCGAACTTCTGATAAAACTGCATGACCGCCGTGTTGACGGTCTTGAGCATGCCGACGTTGATCGTCTTAGCGTCGGCGGCTCGCGCGAAGGACGGCACCGCGCCGGCGGCAGCGGCGGCTGCGGCGGCGCCGAGAAACGAACGGCGGTTGGTGTTCATATCGATTAATGTGCGCACCGGCCGGGCCTTCCGTTCGCCTATTGCTGCGTACGCTTAGGGCTCGACTAGCCGCTTGGACAGGGCCTGCGCCCGAACGCGTGCGAACGCGACGGGCATGGAAGCTCAGGCCGCAGCGGCGGCATACATCGACGGAGCGGCCGCGCTGCTGGAGATGCCGCTTGATACCGAGCGGCGCGCCGCCGTGATTGCCGCCACCCTGCGTTTGGCGGCTTTTGCCGCCGACATGGCAACGATCGAGTTGGGGCACGAGATCGAAATCGCGGGCGTCTTCGTTCCGTGAACGCGTGCGAGACCGCCGCCGCCGTGCGCTCGCGCGGGATCAGCGCCCGCGCCGCGACCGGCGCCGCGCTCGAGCGGATCGCGGCCGCAGACGGCCGGCTCAACGCCTTCACCGCGGTGTTCGCCGATCGCGCCCTCGCGCGCGCCGATGCGATCGACGCCGCGCTTGCCGCCGGGCACGATCCGGGTCCGCTGGCCGGCGTTCCGTTCGCCGCAAAGAACCTGTTCGACGTGGCCGGCGTCGTGACGCGCGCTGGTGCGAAGGTCACCGCGAGCGATCCGCCGGCGAGTGGCGACGCTGCGGTCGTCGTGGCGCTGGAGCGCGCCGGCGCCGTCCTCGTCGGCGCGACGAATATGGACGAATTCGCGTACGGCTTCGTGACCGAGAACGCCCACGACGGCGCGACGCACAATCCGCACGACCTCACGCGCATCGCCGGCGGCTCGTCGGGCGGCTCGGCCGCGGCCGTCGCGGCCGGCATCGTGCCGCTCGCGCTGGCGTCGGACACGAACGGCTCGATTCGCGTGCCGGCCGCTCTCTGCGGCATTTTCGGTATTCGCCCGACGTACGGCACGATCTCGACGCACGGCTCGTATCCCTTCGTCAATAGCCTGGACACCGTGGGGCCGTTCGCGCGTACCGCCGCCGATCTGCGCGCCGCGTTCGACGCACTGGCGCCCGCGAGGGAGCGGGCCGCGCCGCCGCGCGGTCCGTTGCGTTACGCCCGGCTGGGCGGTTATTTCGATGCGGAATTGCTGCCCGAAGCGCGCGCCGGCGTCGATGCGGTCTGCGCCGCGCTTGACGTGCGCGGCGTCGTCGAACTCGCGCACGCGCGTCAAGCACGCGAGGCCGCGTTCCTCATCACGGCG
>Ga0302279_10000246_pt1 | contig 78803 bp, 58 predicted proteins | sample III_Bog_N3_3_FD_194541 | JGI IMG/M metagenome (GOLD analysis project Ga0302279, IMG submission 194541) | Peat permafrost microbial communities from Stordalen Mire near Abisko, Sweden - III_Bog_N3_3 | ecosystem: Environmental > Terrestrial > Soil > Wetlands > Peat | place: Sweden: Abisko...
CGTCGGTGGCCGAGTCGGGCAGGAGGTTCTTGTCGCCGCAGGCGGTGCAGGTGGTGTGCGTCGCCTGGGCGAGGAGACTCGGGATCGGGTCGGTCGGCCCGGCCGTCGCGTACCCCGAGTACTCGATCACCGTGGGGCAGGGAGCGGCCGCGCTGCAGGTGCTCCCATAGGGATACCGCACCGTGGCGACCAACTGGATGCCGTCGCGCATGGTGATGTAGTTGAGTCCATCGTGCATCGCCTGGCCGGTGTAGAGGGCGGAGTTCCTCGCCGGGTCGGCTCCAGGCGCCAGCACGGCGAACGTGGACGACGACCGTCCGGAGTCGACCCACGTGTACCCGGTGCCGGGCGTCAGATCCCGCAGGATCAGCGAGCCCAGGGAGTCGGCCCGTCCCGGGTTGCCCGCCACGTCCACCTTCGTCCCGTTCCGATGGAGCGTGACCGTCGAACCGGGTACGGCCCCGGTCAGCCACGCCTCGTCGACCGATCCGCCGGCACGCACATGGTCCGACGAGGCCGCACCAGCCTCCGCCGACGGAACGGCGACCAGTGCCGTGGAGACCGCCACGGCAACCACGACGACGGCTGCGATCAACCTCATGGACGGACGACGACGGATCGTGCGCAACTGCTTCCTCCCCGGAACCTTGCGATCGCCCACGATCACGTGGGGCGACCCGGGTTCTAGCACTTCGTCGGAACCGGCGTTCGTCGTCGCCACGGCCCGGACGCGCCACTCCCGTGCCAGGAGGCACGGGAGTGGCGACGACGATGCGTGGAGCCGGGCCCGATCAGCCGATCCCCACGGCGAGCTTCATGCTGGTCGTGGTCGTCCCCACCGCGGCCTTCACCGTGATGGTGGAGGAGGCGTCCTTCGACCCCGGCGTGCCGGACAGCGTGGCCGTACCGTCGCCGTTGTCGTGGAAGGTCAGACCGGCCAGCTTGGCCGGCAGGCTGGACGTCAGGACCACGCCGGACAGGCCTCCGGTCGTGGTGATCGTGACGCTCCCGGCCACGCCCTTGGTGAAGGAGGCAGCACCGCCGGACGAGAACCCCAGCACGTGCACCGTGACCACCTGGGTGGTGTCCGGGCCGGAACCGTTGTTGGCATGGACGGTGAGTGTGTAGACACCGCCACCCGCCGGCCCCACGCCGGCGACCCTGGCCGTCCCGGCCGTCCCCTTGGTCGCACCCGGGGTGAACGTCATCCATGCCGGGACACCGGTCGCATGCACTGTCGCCTTCGGGGTCCCGCCGGTGGTGACGATGAGCTTCAGCTCCTTGCCGGCCGCGATCGTCACCGAGGCGGCCGAGGTGATCGTCGCCGAGTTCGACGACGGAACGACGCTGTTCGACGGGCTCGACGCGGCACCCGCGCCGTCACCGTTGGTCGCCTTCACCGTGAAGGTGTAGGCGTCACCGTTGGTCAGGCCGCCGACCGTGATCGGACTGGAGGCGCCCGTCGCCGTCTGGCCGCCGTTGGCCGGTGTGGTGGTGTCGTTGGCCGTGACCGTGTAGCTGGTGATGGCCGAGCCGTTGGCGGCCGGGGCCGTGAAGGCGACCGAGGCCGAGCCGATGCCGGCCGTGGCCGTGGCACCCGTAGGTGCATCCGGGACGGTCGACGGTGTGGCACCGAAGGTGACCGGGGTGCTGTACGCGGGAGGCGAGGCCAGGGAGCCCGCCTGGTTGACCGCTACGGCGCCCCCGACCACGGTGGTGCCGTTGTCCAGACCCGTGACCGTGCAGGTGGTCGCCGGGTAGGCGGCCTCACAGAGGATGACCTGGTCCGAGGTGGCGACGACCGCGCCGACGAGCGGCGAGCCTCCGTCGTTCGTCGGGTAGGTCCACGAGAAGGTGATCTCGTGGTTACCGGGGACGGCCGTGAAGTTCGTCAGTGGGTCGGGCACCGTCGACGGGGTGACCGCCGCCGAGGCCGTCGAGGGGGCACCCGTGCCGACCCCGTTGGTCGCCGTCACCGTGAAGGTATAGGCGTCGCCGTTGGTGAGGCCGCCGACCGTGATCGGGCTGGATGCACCCGACGCGGTCTGGCCGCCGTTGGCCGGTGTGGTGGTGTCGGTGGCCGTGACCGTGTAGCCGGTGATGGCCGAGCCGTTGGCGGCCGGGGCCGTGAAGGCGACCGAGGCCGAGCCGTTGCCAACCGTGGCCGACACGGCGGTCGGCGCATCGGGAACGGCCGCCGGCACGGTCGGGTTCGACGCGGCCGACGCCGCACCCGTGCCGACCCCGTTGGTCGCCGTCACCGTGAAGGTGTACGTCGTCCCGTCGGTCAGACCCGACACCGTGCACGATGTCGTGCCGGTGGTGCAGGTCTGGCCCAGGTTGCTGGTCACCGTGTAGCTGGTGATGGCCGAGCCCTCGTCGAAGGGTGCCGTCCACGAGACCGTGGCCGAGTTGCTCCCGGCCGTGGCCGACACGGCGGTCGGAGCGTCGGGAACGCTCGACGGGACGACGGTGCTCGAGCTGGCGGACGCCATACTCGTGCCGTTTCCGTTGGTGGCTGTGACCGCGAAGGTGTAGGCGTCACCGTTGGTGAGGCCGCCGACCGTGACCGGGCTGGAGGAGGCCGTCGCCGTCTGGCCACCGTTGGCCGGTGTGGTGGTGTCGGTGGCCGTGACCGTGTAGCCGGTGATGGCCGAGCCCTCGTCGAACGGTGCGGTGAAGGACACCGAGGCCGAGCCGTTTCCGGCCGATGCCGACACGGCGGTCGGAGCATCGGGAACGCCCACCGGGGTGACGGCTGCCGAGGCCGACGAGGCAGCACCGGTGCCGTTGCCGTTGGTCGCCGTGACCGTGAAGGTGTAGGCGTCGCCGTTGGTGAGGCCGGGGACCGCGATCGGGCTGGAGGAGCCCGTCGCCGTCTGGCCGCCGTTGGCCGGCGTGGTGGTGTCGGTGGCCGTCACCGTGTAGCTCGTGATGGCCGAGCCCTCGTTGAACGGAGCCGTGAAGGACACCGAGGCCGAGCCGTTGAAGGCCGTGGCCGACACAGCCGTCGGGGCGTCGGGCACGTCGGACGGGGTGACCGCTGCCGAGGCCGCCGACGCTGCACCGGGGCCGTTACCGTTCGTGGCCGTCACGGTGAAGGTGTACGCATCACCGTTGGTGAGGCCGCCGACCGTGATCGGGCCGGAGGAGCCTGAGGCGGTCTGGCCGCCGTTGGCCGGGGTGGTGGTGTCGGTGGCCGTCACTGTGTAGCCGGTGATGGCCGAGCCCTCGTCGAACGGTGCGGTGAAGGCGACCGACGCCGACTCGGCCCCCGCCGTGGCCGACACAGCCGTCGGAGCGTCGGGCACGTCGGACGGGGTGACGGCTGCCGAGGCCGACGAGGCCGGGCCGGTGCCGTTGCCGTTGGTCGCCGTGACCGTGAAGGTGTAGGCGTCGCCGTTGGTGAGGCCGGGGACCGCGATCGGGCTGGAGGAGCCCGTCGCCGTCTGGCCGCCGTTGGCCGGCGTGGTGGTGTCGGTGGCCGTCACCGTGTAGCTCGTGATGGCCGATCCCTCGTTGAACGGTGCGGTGAAGGCGACCGACGCGGACTCGGCGCCGGTCGTGGCCGACACACCGGTCGGGGCGTCAGGCACGTCGGACGGGGTGACGGCTGCCGAGGCCGACGAGGCAGCACCCGTGCCGACACCGTTGGTGGCCGTCACGGTGAAGCTGTAGGCGTCGCCGTTGGTGAGGCCGCCGACCGTGATCGGGCTGGAAGAGCCTGAGGCGGTCTGGCCGCCGTTGGCCGGTGTGGTGGTGTCGGTGGCCGTGACCGTGTAGCCGGTGATGGCCGAGCCGTTGGTCGCCGGGGCCGTGAAGCTGACCGAGGCCGACTCGGCACCGGCCGTGGCCGACACAGCCGTCGGGGCGCCGGGCACGTCGGACGGGGTGACCGCCGCCGAGGCTGACGAGGCAGCACCCGTGCCGACGCCGTTGGTGGCTGTCACGGTGAAGGTGTAGCCGTCACCGTTGGTCAGGCCGCCGACCGTGATCGGGCTCGAGGAGCCGGTCGCCGTCTGGCCGCCGTTGGCCGGTGTGGTGGTGTCGGTGGCCGTCACCGTGTAGCTGGTGATGGCCGAGCCGTTGGCGGCCGGGGCCGTGAAGGCCACCGAGGCAGACTCGGCGCCGGCCGTGGCCGACACGCCGGAGGGAGCGCCGGGGACATCCAACGGGGTGACCGGCGACGAGGCCGCCGAGGCCGGGCCGGCGCCGATGCCGTTGTTCGCCGTCACGGTGAAGGTGTAGTTGTCGCCGTCGGTGAGGCCGGTGACCGTGATCGGGCTGGAGGAGCCCGAAGCGGTCTGGCCGCCGTTGGCCGGCGTGGTGGTGTCGGTAGCGGTGACCGTGTAGCCGGTGATGGCCGAGCCGTTGGCGGCCGGGGCCGTGAAGACCACCGAGGCAGACTCGGCGCCGGCCGTGGCCGACACGCCGGACGGGGCGCCGGGGACGTCCAACGGGGTGACCGCCGACGAGGCCGCCGAGGCCGGGCCGGTGCCGTCGGTGCCGGTGGCCGTGACCTTGAAGGTGTAGGCGTCACCGTCGGTGAGGCCGGGGACCGTGATCGGGCTGGAGGAGCCCGAAGCGGTCTGGCCGCCATTGGCCGGCGTGGTGGTGTCGGTAGCGGTGACCGTGTACGAGCTGATGGCGCCCGAGTTGGTGGTCGACGGGGCGGTAAAGGCCACCGAGGCGCTGCCGTGGCCGGCGGTTGCCGTGCCGATGGTCGGGGCCAGGGGCTCGGTCTCGACCGTCACTCCGTTGGAGGCGGCGGACGCCGTGCCGGTGCCGTTGGCGTTCACGTCCTTGACGGTGAAGGTGTAGGACGTGCCGTTGGTCAGGCCCGTCACGTTGCAGCTGGCCGTCTGGCCCGCCGTGAGGTGGGTGTTGTCGGTGCAGGTCTTGGAACCCGCCGACGAGGTCGCCGTCTGGCTGGTCAGTGCCGAGCCGCCGTTGTTGGGCACGGTCCACGACACGGTCACCTGGCCGGTCGAGGCGTTGGCCACCGGGGTCAGGACCGCGTGGGCACTGGTCGGGATGCCCGGGTACCCGGCGTTCTGCGACGTGGAAGCGGTGGATGCCGCGGAGGTGCCGTACTGGTTGGTCGCCTTGACCGTGAAGGTGTAGGCGGTCTTGGCCGTGAGCCCGGACACGTTGCAAGTGGTGGCACCGGTGGTGGTGCAGGTGTAGGCACCGACCGTGCCACCCGACGCGTTGGTCACCGTGTAGCCGGTGATCGGCGAGGAGCCGTCAGGGCTGGTGGCGGCTGCCCAGCTGACGTCGAGAGTGGTGGAGCTCGAGGCGTCGGCACCGGACACCACGCCGGTCGGCGGGTTCGGCGCGCCGGCGGCCAGGGCCGTCGAGGCGGTGGAGGCGGCCGAGGTCGCGTACTGGGTCGTCTCGGTCACCGTGAAGGTGTAGCTGTCGCCGTTGGTCAGGCCGGTGACCGTGACGGGGCTGGCGGCGCCCGTGGCGGTCTGGCCGCCGTTGGCCGGCGTGGTGGTGTCGGTGGCCGTGACGTTGTACCGGGAGACGGTGCCGCCCTCGGCGTTGCCCGCCGTCCAGGAGACCGTCTCCTGACCGTTGCCGGTGGCGGCGGTGACGGCGGTCGGTGCCGCCGGCGTGGTCGCCGGGACGATGGCGTTGGAGGCGGCAGACGCCGCGCCGGTACCGATGGCGTTGACGTCCTTGACCGTGAAGGTGTAGCTGGTGCCCACCGTCAGCCCGGTGACGTTGCACGTGGCCGTCTGGCCGGCGGTGATGTCGGTGTTGTCGGTGCAGGTCTTGGACCCCGCCGACGAGGTGGCCGTCTGGCTCGTCAGGGGTGAGCCACCGTTGTTCGGCACGGTCCAGGTCACCGTGACGGTCCCGTTACCGCCGCCGGCAGCCTGCGTCGCGGTCACCCCGGTGGGTGCCAACGGGACGCTCTTGGGCACGGCCGGCGCCGACGGCGCCGAGGACGCACCGGTGCCCGCCGCGTTCACGCCGGCCACGGTGAAGGTGTAGCTGTCCGCATTGGTAAGGCCGGTGACGGTGCAGGAGTAGGACGGGGTGTCGGTCGGGAAGACGAGGGTGTCGGTGCAGGTCTGGCCGCCGTTTGCCGGGGTGGTGGTGTCGGTCGCGGTGACCACGTAGGAGGTGATGGTCGAGCCCCCGTTGCCGCTCGAGGGGGTCCAGGTCACCACCGACTGGGCGCTGGCGCCCGAGGTCCCGGCCACGCCGGTGGGCGCCGTCGGGGGGCTGATCGGGGTCACCGGCGCCGAGGTGGCGGCCTGGCTGGTGCCGGACGCGTTGGTGGCCGTGACAGCGAAGGTGTAGCTGTCACCGTTGGTCAGGCCGGTCACGGCGATCGGGCTGGACGTGCCTGTGGCGATCTGGCCGCCGTTGGCCGGGGTGGTGGTGTCGGTGGCCGTCACCGTGTACCCGGAGATGGCCGAGCCGTCACCGCTGGTGGCCGGGGCCGTGAAGGACACAGCCGAGGAGGCCGGCCCGGCGGTGGCGGACGCGCCGGTCGGGGCCGAGGGGGCACCCTCGTCGAGCGTGACCTGTCCGGCCGCACTGGTACCGATGGCGTTGGTGGCGGTCACCGAGAAGGTGTAGCTGTCGCCGTCGGTAAGGCCCGACAGGGCGCCGCTGGTGGTCGAACCGTCAGGGGTCGAGTACGTCTGGCCGCCGTTGGCCGGTGTGGTGGTGTCGCTGGCCGTCACCGTGTAGCCGGTCACGGGCGAGCCCTCGCCGAAGGACGGGCTCCACGAGACGACGGCCGCGCCGTCGGCCGGGTTCCCGTCACCGGGAACGACCGAGATGCCGGTCGGGGTGTCGGGGGCGCTCGAGGGGCTGTAGGTGAACTGGTCGGCGGACGACGTCTGCGACGTGGCCCCACCGTTGACCACGGTCACGTCGACCGTGCCGTCGGTCCCGGGTGGTGAGACCGCGGTGATCGAGGTGCTCGAGTTGACCGTGAAGGAGGTGGCCGGGGTCGAGCCGAAGTCGACCGCGCTGGCGCCACTGAAGCCGCTGCCGGTGATGGTCACCGTGGACCCGCCGGCGTCGGTGCCGCCGGGGGACCCGCCCGGGGTGGACACCCCGGTCACACCGGGCACGATCTCGGAGAAGGGGTAGATGGTGGGTGCCGCGTAGGGCGGGGTGGTGGATGAGGAGCAGGGCGCCGACGTGTAGTTCTCGGCCGGCGAGCTGCAGGTGGTCGGGTAGCCGTCGAAGGGGGCCGTGTTGGAGCCGATGATCGGGATGTCGACCTGGGTGCTGAGGCGGAACTCGGTGAGTGCGGTACCGATCTCGGTGCCCGGAGTACCGGTCGCCTTGAACTGGGCCTGCACGTAGGGCAGCGTCACCATCGAGCCACCGGCGATGTGGATCGACGACGGAAGCTCGAGCTCGAGGTAGGGGTAGGTGGTCTTGTAGTTGCCCGACAGGGTGGCGTCACAACCCGTGCGGGGGGCGGTGCAGTACTGGACGGTGGCCTGGCCGCGCGTCGTCGGGTCGCCGCCGACTGCCTGGGCCGTGCCCGGCACGTACGTGACTCCGTTCGGGACCGGGACGATGGAGGTGAAGTTGTCGCCGTACTGGATGGTGGCGTTCCCGATGGACGTCGACTCCTCCACCGGGATGGTCGAACTGCCCGGGATGGTGTCGTAGGTGAACGTCTGTCCCGGCGTCACCGTGGCGGGCGCCACCGTGGCGGAGCAGATGGCCTGGTAGATGTCGGACGACGAGATCGAGACGGTCACGTTCTCGCCCACCAGCTCGCAGTGGACGGCGTCGACGTAGGTGACCGTCGCCGTCGAGCAGTTGCCGTCGCTCAGTCCGCTCGGATCCGAGGTGAGGGTGACCCCGGGGACGCAGTAGGCGTAGGTCAGCGTGAAGTTGCCCGTGGCGGTGGGCTGGGGCTGCATGAAGATCTGGCCGGTCGTGGTGTTGACCGTGGCGTAGCCGTTCGAGATGGCCGGCTGGCTGGTGATGGTCAGCGAGGCGGTGTTGACGTTGGAGGCGCCGCCGGAGACGTTGGCGAGGGCGTAGGTCGCTTCGGGGGAGCCGACCGAGTACACCTCGGACCCGCTGGGGATGGTCGTGGTCGAGCTGCACGCCGGGTTCGTGTAGACGAGGCTCGCACCGGTGACCCCGGTCCCACCCGAGGCGAGGCTGGTGCCCGACACGGTGAAGGGGTTGGCCGTGTAGGTGAAGATGTAGGACGGGAGCTGCGTACCGGTGCCGGTGTTGCTGCACGCGGCGTACACGTCGACCGCGCCGACCGGGGCGAAGACATCGCTGGTGGTGACCGACGAGAAGGAGAGCGTCGTGGCCGTGGAGGGGTTGGACACCGCCGCCGTGAGCGATGCGTCCGTCTGGTTCGCCGGTGCGGTGCCGGTGAAGGCCTTCGGCAACGGCGTGCCGGTGAGGGTGTAGTCGGCGTTGACACTGGCGATCACCGGCGTGGCGGTGGCGGAGGCCGGCGTGGCGGTCGCCAGTGCGACGCCGGTGGTGGCGACCCCCATGGTCACGATCGCCGCCAGCAGGAGCTTCACCCAGCCGTACAGACGAACACGAATCCGATCGATGCGGACCATGGCATACCCCCAACTACTCAGTACTACGCCGAACCGTCGAGCGTCCCCCGCCAACGGCGCGCCGACCCCACGTAGGAGATCAGTGCATAGCGGTTGTAACCCGGAATATGGCGAGGGTCAAGACACAACAGCCGCAAAATTTGATGATTTCGCAATTCCCGGTCACAGCGACCGAGGGCGTGGTCCGGATCACCTCGGGGCGCCACCTGCGGTCCGAGAGGACGCTCCCGAGCGGACACCTGGGCGGTCGACCAGCCGGTCGGAAGTCCCTAGCTGCTGACGAGGAGGTCGCGCAGTGTCTGGGCGAGCAGTGCGTGCGCTGTGGCCGGCGACAGACCCCGGAGCCGCCGGTAGAAGTCCAGCGACTCGAACTGGAACAGCGCGTCGACCGCCGCCCGGCCCGATTCGCGTCGGGCCTCGGGCAACGCGGCCAGTTCGGCGGCGAACTGGAGGTCGACCTGGCCGGTCAGGAGGTCGCGGACGGCTGCCAGCTCGGTGCGGACGATCCGGCTCGTGGCCGACATGACCGCCGATGCCCGTGCGGTCGCTCCCAGCACCTCGTACGCGTCGAGGCGGACCCGGACGAACTCGTGGACACGGTGCTCGAAGGAGCCCTGACCGATGGCGTGGATCCTGTAGAGCGGAATCCCGATCTCGATCTGACGGTCGACGGCCGCCCGGAGCAGTGCCCGGTTGTCGGGGAAGTACCGGTTGATGGACCGGTGCGAGACACCCGACCTGGCGGCGATGTCCCCCGCTGTCGGCTGGAGGTTCCCTTCGGCGAAGAGGGCGATGGCTGCGTCGAGCACGGCGGTGCGGTTGCGGGCCCGGCGGGCCGCTCGACCATCGGTCGAACCGGCGCGCTCGTCCGCTGCCGGAGCGTCCTCCGATGGGGGCGCCGTCAACGGTGCTGCACGGTCGGTCACACGCACTCTCCGAGGTCGAGGACGGAACTCCAGCATGCCCGATTCCGGGCCGGCTGAACCATCGCTACGGAACCAGACGCCAGAGTAGTCCGCAGCGACCCGACACACGTGTGGCCGTCCTCATCCGCAGTGCGCCACCACGCCGACCGCCCGCTCCCCCGCCCGCGCGATCGGCCGGTCGGGCCGTCAGTCCTCGGTCGGGATGTCCCCGGGTGAGTAGAACTGCCGGAACCAACGGCGGTACTGCGGAACCGGGCCGTCGATCCTCGTCGTGATCGGCCGCTCCCGGTAGATCTTGTGCTCCCAGATGGGCACGTCCTGGGTGAACTGCAGGTTGGTGATCTCGTCGTTCATCGCGCAGATCGACTCCGTCGCCGCGTCGTCGTCCAACCGCTTCATCGAGAAGCACAGGTTGACCTCCGTCAGCTCGTCGTCGATCGGCGTCTGGGTGATGTAGGTGAGCATCTCGAGGGGCGCCTGGTGCACCTCGACAGCGACGATGCCGGGACCGCACGTCGTCGTCGTGGTGTTGATCTCGAAGCCCGCCTCGGAGACGGCGGTCACGGCCAGACGCTGGTCGACGACCATCGACGGTCCGGCGAAGCGGACCTCGAACTGCTGCTCAGCCGGCGGCCTCATGTCGTGGACCGTCGAGAAGTGGGACCGGTCGATGATGTTCTCGGTCAGATCCTGCACGTGGACGCGCACCGTGTAGCTGGTGGTCCGCCATGGCGTCCACCCGTCCTCGGCCGGTCGGTACGGGATGACGTCGAACGACGGTGGGCTGTCGTCAGCGTGGTGCCAAACGAAGATCCGCCCGTTGCGCTCGCAGACCTCCCACGCCCGGGCTGCGGCGCGTGGCGGTCGGTCGAGCCCGGGCACCTCGACCACGCCACCGTCCGGGCCGAGTCGCCAACCGTGGAACGGACAGGTGATGCCGTTGCCGCACACCCGCCCGCCCACGCCGAGGTGGGCGCCCAGGTGCGGGCAGTGGGCATCGAATACCCGGGCCTGTTCGTCGTCCCCACGGAAGAGCACGAGGTCGTGGCCCAGGTAGGACAGCGCCCTGACATCACCGGTCTCGAGGTCCGATGAGGCCCCCACGCCGAACCACCCGTTGGGTGATGCAGGGAACGGATAGCGGCCGGCCATCGGCCTACCGGGACGCCCGAGGCGTCGCCCCACGGAAACGGCCGGCGAAGGCACGCAGGGGCAGGTCGGCGCTCGTCAGCATTCCCGGGTGGGCATCGCACACGGCCCGCATGGCGTTGAGGGCCGGCATGCCGGTGATCGTCATGCCCAGCGAGGCGAAGTAGTCGGCGTCCATGAGGCTGTGCGGCTTACCGGAGGTCGGCAGGATCATGTGCTTGTTGATGATCATGGGGTCGCCCTCGATGGTGGTGACGTAGCACCCCTGTACGTTCCAGCGGGGCACCGTCTTCGGGGTCATCTGCCACTCGAGGTGGACCTCGATCTTCGACTCGCCTCCGGACATCCCCTTGAACTTGGCCAGGCTCCCCCCGACCGATCCCTTCGGCAGCGTCCACCACCCGAGGTCGACTTCCTCGGTACATGCACCGAGCTCACAGTCGAAGACCACCTCGTCGATGGCGAGGTCGAGACAGTCGGCCATGAGGTAGATCGAGTCGGCGAACACGGTGCAGCCCTTCTCGAGCATCCCGGGGACCTCCGGGTCGTCCACGGGCCGGCCGTAGCCGACGTTCTTCCAGGTATCGAGGGAGTGGTGACAGGAGACGTCGACGGTCTCCAGCACGGTGAGGTGATCCACGTACCCCATGCCCGCGGTGGCGACGACACTCAGGATCTGGGCGAGCCCGGGGTTCATGCCGGTGCCGTAGAACGACGTCCCCCCGCGCTGACACGCCGCTTCGACCAACTCGGTCGGCAGCTTGCCGGAGGGGTGCGGGTGGTTGCGGTCCCGATGGTGCCCGGTGATCCAGTCGGACGTGGTGACGACGTTGACACCGCGCTCGAGCAGTGCGCAGAACAGGTCGACATCGGGCCAGACTCCGTTGAAGTTCACGATGTCCGGCTCGGCCCGGAACACCTCCTCGAGGTCGCCCGTGGCGATGACGCCCACGGGCGGCAGCCCGACCAACTCTCCTGCGTCGCGCCCGATCTTCCCGGGCGAGTAGCAGTACAGGCTGACGAGTTCCAGGTCCGGATGGTCGATGATCCGCCCGATCATCTCCGATCCGACATTGCCGGTCGCGAACTGGGCTACTCGCAGAGGTGTCGTGGACAATGGATCCCCCCAATGTGCGGGCGCCCCTGCAGGTGCGCCGTCCGTGGGAGCGTACCGTCGACTTGGACACTTGTCCAGAGACTTGTCCGGATAGATGTCCAAGTCGCGCCGGGGCTGCGCCGCCGAGCCGGCCGCTCGTCACGGTTCGGCCGTTCGCTCCCACCCGACCCGCGGGGACCGCGGGTACGGTCTGCATCCTGATGGCGAACACCAGCATCGATCCAGATCTCCGGTCGATCGCCCGGTGGCTTCCGCGTGGTGCCGTCGGGCGTCGCTCGCTCGGAACCGTCCGGCTCCTGACGCGACTTCCGGCCAGGAAGACGGCACCGGACGTCACCGTGGAACGGGTCGGCTCCACCTCCGTGCGGCTGCACGGGCTCGATCCGAACGACGAGCCTCGACCGGCGCTCCTGTGGATCCACGGCGGGGGCTACCTCATCGGCACCGCCGCCCAGGACGACGCGATCTGCCGGGAGTTCGCTCGGCGGCTCCGGATCGTGGTCGCCTCCGTCGACTACCGGCTCGCCCCCGAGCACCCGTATCCGGTGCCGTTGTACGACTGTTACGACGCGCTCTCCTGGCTCGCCCGGCACCGGGGTGTCGACCCGGCCCGCCTGGCAGTCGGCGGGGCCAGTGCCGGTGGTGGGCTCGCGGCAGCCCTGGCCCTGCTCGCTCGGGACCGCGGGGAGCTCGAACTCGCCCTCCAACTACTCGCCTATCCCATGCTGGACGATCGCACCACACTTCGGAACGACATCGACGAGCGGTCGTTCAGATTGTGGAACAACAGGTCGAACCGCTTCGGTTGGGCGTCATACCTGGGATGCATGCCGGGCTCCGCCGGGGTGAGCGGACTGGCCGCACCCGCCCGCCATGACGACCTGGCCGGCGTGGCCCCGGCATGGATCGGCGTGGGGACCCTCGATCTGTTCCACGACGAGGACCTCGTGTACGCCCACCGCCTCAGGGGGTCCGGCGTCGCGTGTGACGTCGATGTCGTGGACGGAGCGTTCCACGGTTTCGATGCCGTGGCGCCGGAGGCGCGCGTGTCCCGGGACTTCCGTGGGGCGCAGATCGCAGCGCTGGCCGGGGCGCTCGACCGCTGAGGCCGGCATCCGGATCGAACTGAGGGAGAGGCGGAGCTGAGCCATGGCGAACAATCCGATCGGGCCGCTGACGGGTGTGGACGAGGGCTTCCATCACCAGGTCGCCGACACCTTCGCCATCGTGGGCACGAGTGATCCGGCGTGGACCGAGAAGGTCTGCGCGATGGCGATGGCCCGCGACGGCAGCCTGCAGTTCGGGTTCGGGATGGGGAGGTATCCAAACAGGAATGTGCTCGACGGCTACGCCGCGTCGAGCCGAGGACCGGAGCAGATGACCGTCCGCGGCTCGCGGTCACTGGCGTCGGACCCGGGCTCGACGTCCGTCGGTCCCATCCGCTACCAGGTCCTCGAGCCCCTGCAGCGCGTGCGATTCGTACTCGAGGCGAACGAGATCCAGCCGATCGCCTTCGACCTCGAGTTCGAGGCTGTCGTCCCACCGCGGCTCGAGGAACGGACCCACCTGCGGGATCAGTTCCGGGTCATGGCGGACCTCGTCCGGTACCACCAGACCGGTGTCGCCTCCGGATGGGCGTCGGTCGACGGGGAGCGCATCAGGGTGGACAAGGAGTCCTGGGTGTTCACCCGGGACCACTCCTGGGGCGTTCGCTATGACGTCGGCCCGCCGACCGTGGACCGTGGGGATTCGACCACCTTCCCGCCCGGTGTGGGCTTCATGATGATGTGGTGCCCGGCGCTGCTCGAACGACCCGACGGGAGCCGGTATGCCGTCCACCTCCACTTCACGCTGGTCGAGATGCCCGGGTTCACCCAGAAGACGGTGACCGCCGGCATCGAACATCCCGATGGCTCGGTCGAGCCGATCGCGGACCTCGGTCCCGACCTGCGATTCGCTCCGGGCAATCGACGCCTGCTCGGTGGCTCCGTCACCGGGACCATGGAGGATTCGAGTAGCCGACGCTTCGAGATCGAGGTGCTGGGTGACACCGGGGTCCAACTCGGCGCCGGTCTGTACTTCGGCTTCGACGGCCACCACCATGGCGAGTGGCGGGGCGAGTTCCATCTGGATGGGGAACGGATCCCCGACTGCCGACCCGATGACATTGCCCGACGGCTGCACCAGATCCGTGACACGGCCGTCCGCATCTCCGACCCCGTCGGCGGCGGAATCGGTGTGGGCAACTGTCAGGTCATCGCGGCTGGACCGTGGCCAGCCCTCGGACTTGCCGACGATCCATGGATGTAGCCGCACCACCGGGACACCGTGCGAGCCGGCCCGTGGACGGCGGTCCGACGTCGGCACACCGAAGACGGGGCAGACGTCTCCGGTGACACACGACATGCCAGGTGCACGCCTCATCGCGGTGAGGTGCGGCTAGTCGCCGGCTCTGCGGCCGTCGTCCCGCGCCCGGTGCTCGGCGAGACGGGCGGCCGTGAACGCCTCGGTGCCGGCGTGCCAGGTCTGGTCGAGGTGCGACCCGTCGAGGAATCGCTGGTCGAGCTCGAGGATGAGCGTTCCGTGGGCGAAGGACCACAGTGCCTGGGCGAGGTACGGCTCACCCATCGCGAGGAAGAACGGCGCACCGGCCCATTCCTCCAGACCGGGGAGCAGCCCAGCGCGTGGAAACGAACTGGCGGTGATCAGGCGGTAGAGCTCGGGATTTGCCGACCCCACCCTCCGGTACGCGCCGAGCAGGTCAGTGACCGGATCCCCGCCCGAGGCTTCCATCGACGCGTGCATGGCCAGCCCGGTCTCGTCGAGGCCGATCTCGACCAACGCCAGTTCGAGTGCTGGGCGCCCGGTGAAGTGCTTGTACAGCGACGGCGCCCGGATCCCGAGTTCGTCGGCAAGCCGTCGCATCGTCAGACCTTCGCTGCCGACTGCCTCGAGGAGCACACGCGCCGTGTCGATGATCTGGCGGGCCCGGGGGGTGCGCTCCCGTGGCGACGGTCGCGGTACGGACGTGTGCGCCCCGTCGTTCACGATGCCGGACGGAGGAGGAAGACCGGGTGGTTGGGCCCCGCCGCCCGGAGCTCGTCGTCGGACGAGTCGGCGGAGACTCCCTCGAAGAACACGCCGACCTCAGCCTTCCATCGGCTCAGGTAGGCGCGCAGGACCGGGGGCTTCTCCTCGTCACTCAGCTCAGTGGCCACCCAGTGCTTGCGCGAACGACCGTGGAGCAGGTCGAGGCGGCCGTCGGCGGCCCGGACGTTGCGGACCCATTGGCCGGTGCCACGTGCCGAGACCAGGTACTGGTTGTCGTCGAACGACAGCAGGTTCACCGGTACCCGCCTCGGTTCACCCGAGGTGCGTCCGGCCACCTCGAGGACCCGGCTACCCCAGACGCTGATGCCGGCCCGGGTGAGCAGGGCGACCGCCTTGTTGAGGATGTGCTGGGTGAACCAGCCTGGCTTGCGGTATCGGGCTGGACCGGCTTCGTTCATCGTGACCTCCGATTGTGTGGTGGCTGACGGTTGTGTGGTGGATGACAGGTGTGGAGTGGCTAATGCTGTTAGCCACCAGGCTAGCTAACGCTGTTAGCCGTGTCAACGGGTGAGGATGTTCTGGCCCGAGCGCACCGGCCGCTGGAACGCTCCCGGGAGTCATCGCGTGCGAGCATTGGCAGGTGACCAGCTTCGAGTCCGGCGAACAGCTGTGGATCGAACGCCTCGGCAGTCTGCGCAACGTGGTCCGCCAAGAAGTGGTTGCCCGTCAGATCGCCCCGTTGGCCGTCCGGGGAGCATCGGTCCTCGACGTCGGCTGCGGCCAAGGCACGCAGGCACTTCGGCTGGCGTCGTCGGGCTGCCAGGTCACCGCGGTCGAGCCATCGTCGGAGCTACTTGCCCGGTGTGGCGACGCGGCCCTCGCCCAGAGTCTCGAACTCGAGTTGTTGCAAGGGCGAATCGGGGACCTGGGCGAGTTGTGCGGGGATCGGACGTTCGATCTCGTGTGCTGCCACGGAGTGATGATGTATCTGGACGACTGGGCGCAGGCCATCGCCGACATGGGCGAACGCGTGAAGACCGGCGGCCGGGCATCCATCACGTTTCGCAACGGAGATGCTCTGGCCATGCGCCCCGGCCTCAGGGGTGACTGGGCGGCAGCGCTCGCCGCGTTGGAGTCGACCGACTACACCAACGAGCTCGGGCTCCCCGCCCACGCCTGCACAGCCGCCGAGATCGACGTTGCGCTCGCCTCTGCCGGATTGCGCCCTGACGCCTGGTACGGGGTTCGGGTCTTCACCGATCGAGAGACGGCTGACGCCCCTCCCCCAGATCCGGAGACGCTCGCGCTTCTGCTCGATGCGGAAGAGCGAGCGGGCGCCACGGACCCGTACAAGTGGGTGGCTTCCCAGTTGCACGTGGTGGCCGCCCGGCTTGCGTGACCGCAAGGCTCCGATCACCGGGTGACCGGAGGGACGACCCCGTCGTGCGGCCATCCATGACACGGTCCACGCCCGGCCGTCCGACCAGCGCTCCTGGGGGCGGCTCCCGCGCTCAGGACTTACGGAACTGGGCGCTGATGACGACCCGGTTCTTCACACCGGCTCCGAAGGGCGTCAACGTGAGGCCCCATGCACTCCGGTCGATGTCGAACTCGGCGGAGACGGTCACCGAGTCGGCGGTCCTGCCGAGTTTGGCCGACACGGCCAGCGGCCTCGACTCTCCATGAACCGTGAAGGTGCCGTCGAGGTCCACTGTTCCTGGTCCGGAGAGTCGGCCACTCGTCACCTCGTACGTCATCGTGGGAAACGTCTCGACGTCGAAGAAGTCGGCCGTGCGCAGGTGGGTGTCCCGCCTCTTGTTGTTGGTATCGACCGAGGCCGCATCGATCACGAGCGTTCCGCTGACGCCACCGTCGCCAGCCACGGCTCCCTTCCCCTCGAGCGCCCGGAACGTCCCTTTGGCCGGCAGGACCCAGAGTGCCTTGGTGTGGAATTCGATTGACGTCCGATCACGATCGAGTTCCCAGTTGCCGGCGAAGCTGCTCAGGTCGATGGAGTTCTGGCTCGGGGATGTCATGGCGATGCCTCCGCAGAGTTGACGACCACCTCATCTGACCACACCGGAAGTTCGGCGACCACACGAACCCCGACAACACCGCACCCGCGCGACCGGGGGTACGCAACGGTCTGCCCCGGAACCGTGACCTGGTCCCCCATGGTCCGGCAAGCGATTCGGTCACCTCCGGCGAGGGGTGGTGAGACCCACTCCTCGCTGGCGATGGCGCCGTAGGTGGGCACGCCGGCTGTCTCGTAGGTGAGGTGGACCGTGCCGCTCGGGTAGGTGACCGATTCGGTGAGGTGCAGTGCGGTGGGAACGGTCCCGTCGGCGAACACCCGCTCGCCGCTGCCGAGCAGCAGCGGGTACACCCACAGGTTCATCCGGTCGACGAGTCGGAGGCGCAGCAGGGACTGCACGAGGTCGAGGCTGCCGATGACGTGGACTTCGTCGTGGCGGTCCTTGACGGTGGCGATGTGCTCGGCGAGGTCGCCGGCCAGGAGTGTCGGTCCCTGCCAGGCGAGTGAGCCGGCGAGCGTGCGGCTGGCGACGTACTTGGGGACGCCGTTGCGCAGGCCGGTGAACGGGATCTCCTGGGGAGCGCTCGGCCAGAAGTCGGCGAAGATCTCGTAAGTCCTGCGCCCGAGGAGCAGGGCATCCATGCTCCCCGCCTGCCCGAAGATGACCTCGCCCGACTCCGGGTCCGCCACCGGCGCCTGCCACCCGCCGTGGACGAAGCCGCCGTCACGGTCCTCGGCGGGCCCTCCCGGTGCCTGTGCCACTCCGTCGAGCGCCATGAACCCGGTCACGATGAGTCTTCCCATGGTGTGCTCCCCGTCGGGTTCCGCCGCGTTCCCGGGTACGGCGCTCCCGTCGTGTCGAACTCACCGCTGGCGCCGCAATCACCGGCCAGAATGCTCACGGCTGTCTGAGCGAGTTGGGCCGGCAGACCAGTGGTGCGGGTGACAGGCACGGCGGTGATCACCCCAACCACCGGACGAGTGGGGCGCAGACGAGCAGCGGGGTTCCCATGCTGCGGCGAACGGGCTGGCCGGTTGGCCTCGGACGACCGGCGCGTAGGCTGGTCTTGCTTGGTCCGTCGAGCGAAGGTTCCGCCACCCGAGCTCCGGACCGGGCACCCTGGTCCCTCACGGGGGGCAGGGGGCCAGGGGCCTGCACCGGGCGTCGCTGCGTCTCCCACGATGGCACTGCCGGATCCGCTGTGCCCGATCGCCTGGGCACCTGTCACGCTCCGGATCGAGAAGGATCCTGGCTGATGCACGATCGGGAGCATCCGTCAGACGCAATCCGCCGGGTCGGTCGAACACCATGCCACTCGGCGCTCGGGGCCACTCGGCGATGTCCGCTCCAGGCCGCGCTCAGCCGAGTTCTTCGATGACGAGCGACGCATTGACGTTCGCTTGCGTGCCTCCGATGTCGGAGGCCAAACCGATGGCCGCCGCTGACGAGTGGTTCACGAGTGTCAGAACGTCTCCGGCGACAAGGCTCACCATCACCTGACCGCCGTTCTGCTGGGTGCCGGCACCGGATCCGTAGGTCGTCCCGGCAAGTGCGCTCCCATCAGCGAAGAGCGAGAACTGATTGGGCTCTGTTCCGGAGACCGAGAAGTCGACCAGGTAGGTACCCGACGACACGACCGTGACCGCCGCCGACCCCGCGGTGTGGGTGAAGCCGGTGAGCGGGCCGTTGCTGTCGAAGAGGACGGGTCCTTCGAGCGCCACCGTCTGTGCTGCCACGTTGTAGATGTACGCGTAGTCGGGCTGGCCCACAGGTCCCTGGGGCCCGGTTGGTCCTGCCGGCCCGATCGGTCCCGCGGGCCCGGTGGCCCCCGTTCCCGCCTGCTGCACGCTCGCCCCGGCGACTACCGGAGTGGACGTACCCGTGCCCCCCTGGGATCCGTAGAAGGAGGCGTCGCCGAAGGCGAACACGCCGCCGTCCGCGCCGAACAGCCAGTAGCCCTTGCCATCGGGCGACGATGCGATACCCACGATGGCCTTGGTGAGATGCTGCCCGTTCATGCCTCCGTAGTTGGTCGCACCACCGAAGGCGTAGACCTGTCCGGCCGAGGTGACGAGCCAGTAGCCGGGCCCGGAACTCACCGACGCCTTTGCCGCTACGTCGCGTGCGGCGGGTGCCACCGCTCCGGACGTCGCCGGACCCGTACCGGAGAGCGCGAGCGCCGCAACTGCCAGGAGCGTCACGGCACCCAGGCTTGCCGCCAATCGACCGCTTCGCCCCCGGCCGTCACTGTGGCGGGCCTGCCGACGACGACCGGACTCCGGGGTTGGTGAACCTGCCTGGGTACTGCTCATGGCCGTGGCCTCCTTGGTCGCGGGCTGCGCGACCGCTTGGGATCTACCCGGCTCTCGTCGCGTGCGCCCGATCGGGCCAGCTCGATTCGCAGCGGAGGTACCGACCAGGTGACGCTGGCTTGCGCACAGCACAAGACACGAATCGCCAATTCGACCACGCCTGAAGCAACTCCCCGTCCTTGGTGACAGACGTTCGGAGGGCCACCGGCCACACTACACCCGTCGTCCAATACTAGCAATAACCTTCTATAGTTTCAGAGGTCTCTGCATGATGGCTGCTTCGAGGAACGTCGAGGGAGCCCGCTCGCTGCGTCCCGGCTGGGCGGAGCCGTCCATCCACCCTGCAACCGACCGCTGCTGCTGCGGGACGAAACGTCCGGAGGTGCCGGCTTCCGGGCGGGGCGACCAGTGGGTCGAGCCCTCGGGGCAGCCCTGTTCCGGCCGGAAGGTGACGGAGCGTCACGAGCGTCTCCCATCGCCGAGCGCGTGAACCCAGGCGCTCATTCCCTGGTTCCGAGTGGCCGCCTACTCGACCGCCGTGTTCCCATCGGCCGGGCGCAGCAGCAGGACGTTCCGGATCGCGGACCGAACCCGTCGGTGGAGGTGAACGGACTCGAACCGTCGACTTCTACATTGCGAACGTAGCGCTCTACCAGCTGAGCTACACCCCCGGGTGCGTTGGAGAGACTAGTCGCGGCCCGAAGGGCCCAGGCAACGGCACGACACCGGTGCCGGACCGTCCGGCCCGGGTCAGGGGACCGTCGTGGTCGTCGTGGTGCTGGTGGTGGTCGTCGTGGCCGCTGGTTTCGTGGTCGTGGTAGTGGACGGCGGCCGCGTGGTCGTGGTGGGGGCCACCGGAGTGGAGGTCGGGGTGGAGGCCGGTGGCGTCGTCGTGGTGGTGGTCGGCGTCGGCGACATGACCGGGAAAGCGAACATGGCCGTCACACAGTCGGTCGGCGCCGTGGCGACCGCCACGTCGAAGCCGGGCAGCGCGCTGAACGTCCAGACCGAGATGTGGGGGTCGGTGGCGAGGCAGGCCAGTGCGGGGTCCGTCGTGGCGAATCCGCCGAGGAAGCCGACCAGTTGTGCCGAGCCGCCAGCCGGCGGCGGCGTGATCGGGGTGAGCGCCACGTTGGTGGTCCCGGCGAAGGTCGCAACCGATACGAAGCCGGTGCCCGGGGGCGGACCCGTCGAGGCGTCCTTGGCCGCCGGGGCATTGCCCAGGAGGGCGGCCAGCATGGCCGGGTCGTTCCCGTCCATACCGAGTGCCCAGATACCGACCCCGGCGATGTGGAAGTAGTTCGCCAGCTGGGCCTTGAGCGCCATCGACGTCGGATCGTCGAACCAGGTCGTGTGCCACTGGTTGCCCACCTGGTAGGAGGTCCATGGGGTATCGGTCACCGGGTCCCAGTAGGTCGGGTGCCCGGCCGCCTTGATCTCGGAGTACGAGAGAGGCGATTCCGACCCGGTCGCGGTGGCCGGCAGCGTCCCACCCGTCGTCGGCCAGTCGTACCCGTAGAACGGTAAGCCGAGGACGATCTTGGAGGCCGGGACCACCTTCAGGAACGACTGGATCGCCTCGACATCGCTGTAGCTACCGCCGAACAGTGGCGACGTGGCGCTCGGCTGGGTCTTCGAGTTCATGTCGTAGGCCATGACGAAGAACCCGTCGAGTGCGGGTGCGATGGCGCCGATGTTGTAGAACCCGTTCGGGTCGCCGGCGGCACTGGCGTAGACGGCCATCGTGACCTGCCAGTGGGGATCGGCGACGTGGAGCGCGGCGGACACCTTCGTGATGAGGTTCGTGAGGCCCACCTGGTCCGCGCTCCCCTCCCCCTCGAAGTCGAAGTTGACCCCGTCCAGGTCCTTGCCGCGGACGGCCGCGATGAGGGCGGCCGACAGCCGTGCCGGAGCGTTCGGGTCCGACGTGATGGCGTTGAGGGATTGCTGATTGAAGCACGTGACGGTCAGGACCACACGGGCACCGGCGGCATGGGACCTGGTCACCAGGTTCACCAGGTCCTGGCTCTCATAGCCGTTCCATCCCGGTCCGCTCTGGTCGAGCGTGCCGTCTGCGTTGGCGTCGACGCTGAAGTACGCCAATGTGGTGAGGTCCTGGACGTCGAAACCGGATGACTGGGGCAGCGTCCAGTACGGCGCGTAGCCGAAGATCTCGTGGGATTGGAGCGGGGTCGAGTTGGCCAACGACGGTGGTGCCGGGGCGGGCGCTGTGGTGGCGGCAGCCAGATCGGCCGACCGGTGACGGGCCGCCTCGGCGCGGTTGCCGGACGCCGAGGTCGTCGTCGGCGTCGGGGCATGGGTCGCACTCGCCGACGAGGTGAGGAGCGACATCAACAGGGCCACGACCAACCCGATGGCCGCCGCGGCACCGGCGGCGGCCCCGATGCGGCGTGCCCGCATCCGGTGACTACCGCCGCCGTCCGGGGTTGTCGCAGCGTCGTCCGACACCGGTTCCGGGACGTCGCCGGGGGTCGGGTGCTTGTCCGTCCCGAGTTCCAACTCGGGGACGGACACGGGCCCGCCGGACGCGGGGCTGTCGGGGTCGGGGGTCGCAGTCATGGGAGTAGGTCGGTCAAGATCCGGCGGATGGTCTGTGGAACCGTGATCCCACCTGTTCGGGTGTTCAGATCATCACTCTCAGTGAAACTTAGCGGTCGGCTACCTGCTCAGCAGGGCCTCCTGTCGCACGGGAGTCCCGCCGGCCTCTCCAGAAAAGCCTAGACGACGTCCGGCGCGTGTGGCACCCGCCCCCTCAAGGTTCGGTCGCATGTATCCGACAATTGAAGGTGTACGGCCGCGCAGTTGCGCGACCTCGACACCATGACGGAGCGACCACGACGATGACGCAGCCCAACAGCGCCGCAGCGCCTCGCGGAAACGGTGTGATCTTCGTCGAGGGTGTCCGCCTCATCGTCGTCCTGCTGGGCGCCCTGGTGGGCTACGAGATCGGCCACCATGTCAATCCGCTCAACACCAGCGATGTGACCGGGCTCCTGATCGGGGCGGCCATCAGCTACGTCCTCGGCGGCGTGGTCGGGCGCACGCTCGACCGCGGTCTCCAGCGCGGCCTGCGCCTCTTCCGCAACAGCCCTCCGGGGGAGATCTTCGCGGCCACCATCATCTCCACCTCCGGCATGATCCTCGGACTCATCCTGGGCATGGCCCTGGTGGCCATCGTCCGGTCCGCCTACGCGTTCGTGATCACCGCAGGGATCGTGTGGGTCTTCGCGGCGTTCGGTTGGCGGCTGGGCATGGTCAAGGGGCGCCAGATCGTGGCGGCGGCCGGCCTGTCCCGCATCCTGAATCCCCCGTCCCGGCCACTACCCGGGCAGGCGCTGCTGGTGGACGCCTCGGCCGTCATCGACCGCTTCCTCATCATCCTCGGACGCAACGGACTGCTGCCCGGTGGTCTCGTCGTCCCCCGCTTCGTGGTCGACCACGTCCAGGTGATGGCCGAGTCCCCCGACCCGGTGACCGCCCGGCGTGCCCGTCGGGGCCTCGAGGGTCTGGAGGCGATGCTCGGCATGGGCGTGTCGGTCGACCTCGCCGAGGACGAGGTTCCCGAGGTCGACGACCCGACCACCAAGCTCCTGACCCTGGCCCGGCGCACCGGACTCCGCATCGGCACCTGCTCGACGACCGTGATGGAGGCCGCCCAGGAGTGGGACCTCACGGTGGTGAACCTCCACGCCGTCACGACCGAGTTGGCCCCGGACCACGTCCCCGGTGAGCGCATCTCGGTCTCGCTGGTCAAGGAGGGTCGCCAACCCCGCCAGGCCGTCGGCTACCTGCCCGACGGCGACATGGTGGTCGTCAACGACGCCACCCACCTGATCGACGAGGGCCCGGTGGAGATCAGCGTGCTGTCGACCCGGCCCACCAGCCAGGGCCTGATGGTCTTCGCGAAGCTCGCCCCGCCCACCGGGGTGGACGGAGCGAGCTCACTGACATCGAGTTGAACGGCCTGCGGCCGACACGGCGTCCTTACGAGGCGACGGACACCACTGAACCGGACGCCCCGGAGCCGACCTGGCTGCCGTAGTAGTTGGCACTCGGGTAGGCGAACACCGCACCCGACGTTCCGGCAAGGGTGTAGCCGCCCGCAGCTCCGGCCGAGATCCCGACGATCGGTGTGTTGGTCACACCGTGGGCGGAACCCAGGAACGGGGCGTTGTAGGCGAACACGCCACCGTCGGCTGCGGCCAGGTAGTAGCCGGAGCCGTTGGCCAGGGCCGAGATCCCGACGACCGGGGCCACGAGGTGCTCGCCGCCGGCCGAACCGTGGAAGGTGGCCGAGCCGAAGGCGAAGATGCCGCCGTCGGCGCCGACGAGCAGGTAGCCGCCCGTCCCGTTGCCGGCGATGCCGACGATCGGAGCGTTGAGTGCCTTGCCTCCCATGGAGCCGACGAAGGCGGCATCGCCGTAGGCGAACACGCCACCGTCCGAGGCGACGAGCCAGTAGCCCTTGCCGTCCGACGTGACGGCCATGCCCACGATGGGCTTGGCCAGGTGCACGTTGCCGGCCGAGCCGTAGAAGCCGGCGTCACCGTAGTTGAACACCCCACCGTCGGCGCCGACGACCCAGTAGCCCTTGCGGTCGGGGGTCGGGACCAGCGACACGATCGGGGCGCTCAGCTTGAGCCCGGCGGGCGATCCGTAGTTGACTGCCGCCCCGTTGGTCAGGACCGCACCGGTGGACGTCACCATCCAGTAGCCCTGGATCGGACCGCTGGCCGACGGAGTGACGAACGCACTGGGCAGCGACCCCGGTCCGGGACCCTGGGCGTTGAGCGCCCGGACCTCGAACTGGTACGGGGTCCCGTTGGTCAGGCCCGTGACCGTGCACGTGGTTGCCGGGGCGGTGACGGTGCATCCTGCGCTCGTGGGCTCGGAGGCCACCTGGTACGAGAGGATCGGCGACCCCCCCGTCGAACCCGGGGTCCACGACACGGCGACCGAGGCGTTGCCCGGCGACACGTCGGTGATCGTCGGGGCACCCGGGACCGTCAGTACGTGCAGGGTGAAGCCCTGCGTGGCATTCGGCGACACCCCGTTCGAGGCCGTGATCGTGACCGGGAAGGACCCGGACTGGGTCGGTGTCCCGGCCAGCACGCCACCCGAGGTGAGGGTCACGCCGGCCGGCAGCGTGCCGGTCTCGGCGAAGGTCGGAGCCGGCGATCCGGTGGCCGTCACGGTGAACGTCCCGGCCGTGCCCAACACGAAGTTGGTCGAGGCGGCCGAGGTGATGGCCGGTGCCTGGTTGACCGTCAACGTGAAGTCCTGGGTGGCATTGGGAGTGACCCCGTTGGTCGCCGTGATGACGATCGGGTAGGTGCCGCTCTGTCCGGCGGCCGGGGTGCCCGAGAGTACGCCCGCCGAGGTGAGCGTCACGCCGGTCGGCAGCGTGCCGGTCTCGGTGAAGGTCGGTGCCGGCGATCCGGTGGCCGTCACGGTGAACGTCCCGGCCGTACCGACCGTGAACGTCGTGGAGGCGGCCGACGTGATCGTCGGCGGTGCCGTCACGGTGAGGGTGAACGACTGCGTGGCGTTCGGCGACACGCCGTTCGAGGCCGTGATGGTGACCGGGAAGGACCCGGACTGGGTCGGCGTCCCGGCCAGTACGCCCGCCGTGGTGAGCGTCACGCCGGCGGGCAGTGCGCCCGTCTCGGTGAAGGTCGGGACGGGCGAGCCGGTGGCCGTGACCGTGAACGTCCCGGCCGTGCCCTCCACGAAGTTGGTGGAAGTGGCCGACGTGATCGCCGGGGCCTGGTGGACCGTGAGTGTGAAGTCCTGGGTGGCATTCGGGCTGACCGTGTTGGCCGCCGTGATGACGAGCGCGTACGTGCCGCTCTGGCCGGCCGCCGGGGTGCCGGCCAGGACGCCACCGGAGGTGAACGTCACGCCGGTGGGCAGTGCGCCCGTCTCCGAGTACGTCGGCACCGGGTAACCGGTGGCCGTGACCTGGAAGGTGCCGGCGGTGCCCACCGTGAAGGTGGTGGCATCGGCCGAGGTGATGGTGGGGGCCGTCGGCGGCGCCGTCACGGTCAGCGTGAAGGACTGTGTCCCCGCGGGGGTGGCCCCGTTGCTGGCCGTGATGGTGATCGGGTAGGCCCCACCCGTCCCCGATGCCGGGGTGCCGGCCAGCACCCCACCGGAGGTGAGCGTCACGCCGGTGGGCAGTGCGCCCGTCTCACTGAAGGTCGGGGCCGGGTTGCCCGTGGCGGTGACGGTGAACGTCCCCGCCGTGCCGACGGTGAAGGTGGTCGAGGCGGCCGAGGTGATGACCGGGGCCTGGTCCACGGTGAGCGTGAAGCTCTGCGTGGCGTCCGGGCTGATCCCGTTCGTCGCCGTGATCGTGATTGGGTAGGTACCGCCCTGGCCCGCAGCCGGGGTGCCCGAGAGCGCACCACCGGAGGTGAGCGTCACGCCGGTGGGCAGTGCGCCCGTCTCACTGAAGGTCGGGGCCGGATTGCCGCTGGCCGTGACCGCGAAGGTGCCGGCGGTGCCCACCGTGAAGGTGGTCGAGGCCGCCGAGGTGATCGACGGGGCCACCGGCACGGTTGTCACGCTCAGGGTGAAGCTCTGCGTGGCGTTGGGGTTGATGCCGTTGTTGGCGGTGATGGTGATCGGGTACGAGCCGCTCGACCCGAGGATCGGCGTACCGGAGAGCACACCGGCCGAGGTGAGGGTGACCCCGGCGGGCAGGGCACCCGTCTCCGTGAAGCTGGAGGTCGGGTAGCCGGAGGCCGTGACCGCGAAGTTGCCGGCCACGCCCACCGTGAACCCGGTCGAGTTGGCCGAGGTGATGGCTGGGGCCTCGTCGACCGTCAGCGTGAAGCTCTGCGTGGCGTCAGGCGTGACGCCGTTGGCGGCGGTGACGGTGATCGGGTACGAGCCACCCTGGCCGGCGGCCGGGGTTCCGGACAGGATGCCGGCGGTCGTGAGTGTCACACCGGTGGGCAGCGTGCCCGACTCGGTGATGCTGGCGGTCGGGTACCCCGTGGTGGTGACCGAGAAGGTCCCTGCGGTGCCCACCTTGAAGGTCGCGGACGCGGCCGAGGTGACGGCCGGCGCCTGGTTGACGGTCAGCGTGAAGCTCTGCGTGGCGTCAGGCGTGACGCCGTTGGCGGCGGTGATGGTGATCGGGTACGAGCCACCCTGGCTGGCGGCCGGGGTTCCCGAGAGCACGCCGGCCGAGGTGAGCGTGACGCCCGTGGGCAGCGTGCCCGTCTCGGTGAAGGTGGCGGACGGGAACCCGGTGGCGGTGGCGGTGAAGGTCCCTGCCGTGCCGACCTTGAACGTCGTGGCGGCGGCCGAGGTGATGGCAGGAGCCTCGTCGACCGTGAGCGTGAAGTTCTGTGTCGCGTTGGGGCTGACCCCGTTGTTGGCCGTGATCGTGATCGGGTAGGTGCCACCCGAGCCGGCGGCCGGGGTGCCGGCCAGCACGCCGGCGGTCGTGAGGGTGACCCCGCTCGGCAGCGTGCCCGTTTCGGTGAACGACGACGCCGGATTACCTGACGCCGTCACGTTGAAGGTCCCTGCCGTACCTGCGGTGAAGGTGGTCGTATTGGCCGAGGTGATCGACGGTGGAGTCGAGCCGCCACCGGAGATGGTGACCGTCCAACGAGGACTCGGTGCCGCGTACGTGGGCACCGGAGCCGACTCACCCTGATTGAGGTACGACGCCAGATCCGTCGGGTACGCGTCAAGGTTGAGCGAGCCGATCGTCTGCACGTTCGTCACCACGACGAACTCTGTCTCGGCCGTGCTGACCGTGCCCGACGACGCCGTGACGGTCCACTGGGCGGTCACGGTGGGCAAGCTCAGCTGCGAACCGCCGGGGATCTGCGTCCCGACGTTGAGTGAGGTTTCGATGTAGGGGTAGGTGGCCTTGAAGTTCCCGGTGAAGTTGGCCGTGCAGGTGTTCGGCACGAAGCCCATCGCCTGGGTGCACAGCGTGGCCGTGAACTTGCCCGTCGTCGCGGTGTCACCGCCGGTCACCGCCAACGAGCCCGGGACCAGCGAGATGCCGGTCGGCACCGGGGTGATGGACCGGTAGCCACCGATCCCTTCCACCGTGAACCCAGAGTTGGTCGAGGGCAGGTTGGCCTCCGTCGGGGCGGTCACCGTGGTGAACGTCGAGCCGGTGGAGGCCGTGGACGGGGCGACGACGCCACTTCCCGTGTCCTCGACGACCGACACCACGATGCCGTCGGCGTCCAGCTGGTTGCCGACATAGAAGCCGTTCGCCGCTGGCGTGTACGTCATGGTGGCTGTGGCACAGGTCGACGTCGGTGCCGACTGGCATACCTGGATGGTGGCCGTCTGCGTTCCGGTGGTCGTGACGTTCGTGTCCCAGATCGTCGACGAGCCTTCGGTGACGGGGGTTGGGTTGCCCTGGGCGGGCGTATAGAGGAGTTGGTTGCCCTGGACCGCAACGGAGCCGGACGAGGGCTGGGCGGTGACGGTCACACCCGGCGTGACGGTGCCGCCACCGGTGATGAGCGTGGCGGCGTTGAAGCTCTGCATCTGGTAGGGGATGGCCGTGCCTGTGCTCGTCCCTGTGAGGGTCGGCGCGAAGGTGATGGTGAAGCTGCCAGTGGTACCTCCGGTGACTGCGTAGTTGCCGGTGGTCAGCCCGTTGGTGAAGCCAGTCAGGTACACCCGCTGTCCCGCGAACCAGGTGCCCACGGAGGAGATGGTCACCGTCGTGCCCGCCTGGCTGGTGGCCGTGACCGCGGAGGCCGTGACCGTGGTGAACACGAGGGCGCTACCGGTACCTGAGCCGGTCAGCGCCGGGGCGAAGGTGAAGGTGAAGCTTCCCGTGGCCCCGGTCAGGACCGTGTAGGTGCCAGCGGTCAGTCCGTTGGTGAACCCGGACAACCCGACCTGCTGGCCGGCCGTCCAGGCGCCTGCCGCGGTGACGGTCACCGTCGAGCCGGTCTGGCTCGTAGCCGTCACCGGGACGGCGACACCGGCTGCGTTCGCATACGAGGCGTTGCCATTGGCCACCGCCAGCGTGCCGTTGTAGGCGAACCGGTCGGATGAGCCCGTCGCCGAGGTCAGTCCATCGGCGGTCACCGTGATGTCCACGGTGCCCGTGCCGGCCGGCGCCACGGCGGTGAGGGAGGTCAGCGAGTTGACCAGGAACGAGGAGGCAGCAGTGCCGCCGAAGTCCACTGCGGTCACGTTGTCGAAGCTCGTGCCCGAGAGGGTGACCTGCGTGCCGCCACTATCCGGGCCACCTGCGGGGCTGGCCGTGGTGGTGACGCCGGTCACGGTCGGGGTGCTCACGTAGGTGAACGTGTCCACGGCCGGGTTTGCGGCAGTTGTCCCGCCCGATGGCGGAGTCGTCACGGTGACGTCGACCGGGCCGACGGTTCCCGGCGGGGCGTTGGCGGTGATCTCGGTCGACGAGTTGACCACGAACGACGTCGACGGGGTCGATCCGAAGTCGACCGCTGAGGCACCCCCGAAGTTGGAGCCGAAGATGATCACGGGCGTGCCACCGGCCGCGGAGCCGACGGCACCCGCCGAACTCGGCGACACGAGGCCCGTACCAGTGCCCGTGGTGGAGCCCCAGTTCGTCACGGTGAAGCTGCCGGTCCCGCCGGTGATGACGGTGTAGACGGCCGCCGGCAGGTTGTTGCGGAAGGCCGAGAGGTTGACCAGCTGACCTGCCGTCCAGGTACCGGCGGCGGTGACGGTGAGCACCGTTCCGACCTGGCTGGTGGCGGTCACCTGGGTGAGGCCGACGCCCGTGACCGTCGGCGGGGTGAGCCACTCGTAGGTGTACGTGTCGTCACCGGGCGCCGCGGGGGTGGAGGCGACGCCGCTGACGGTGACGATCACCTCTACGGCGGCCGGGGAGTGGGCCGGGGCGGGAGGTACGGTTGCGGTGATCTTGATGCCGGAGTTGAGGACGAAGCTCGTGGCCGGCACGCCACCGAAGGTCACCGAGACGCTGCCGGCGACCGTGCCGAACCCGGAACCGGCGATGATGACGCTGTTGCCACCATTTGCGTTGTTCGTCGCCGGGGTGAGCGACTTCACGGTCACGCCAGTTGCGGCGGAGGCCTGGCTGACGCCGACCACGGAGAGCCCGACGAGGCTCAGCAGCGCGACCAGAAGGACTCGTGCGACCTTGCCCACTGCGGACACGCGCGTTACGGACTGCTCCATCGACCCAACCCCCGGGATTCGTCATCCATGCGCAACCGTCGCCCGACTCACCCCGGCGACGACTGCGGGCCCGCATCTGCGGACGGCCTGACGGTAGGGGATGGCGCGGGACATTGCAATGCGAACGGGAGAATTGTTCCGCCGCCCCGAAATCGTGTGGTCGATCACCCACGCAGGGTGGCGGCTGTGATCGGTCGGGGGACGCGTAACGGCCCCTCCCTGGAGGGGGAAGGGCCGTCGCGCCGTGGCGGTTCCGGTACGACCGGTCCGGTCAGGCCTGCTCGACCGCCTTCACCAGTTTGCCCAGGGTGTCCTTGGCGTCACCGAACAGCAGTGTGGTCTTGTCGTCGAAGAGCAGGTCGTTGTCGATGCCAGCGAAGCCAGGGCGCATCGAGCGCTTGAGGAAGATGACCGCGCCGGCCTCGTCGGCGTTGATGATCGGCATGCCGTAGATCGGGCTGCCCGGCGTGTTCTTGGCCGCCGGGTTGACCGTGTCGTTGGCGCCCACCACGAGGGCCACGTCGCACGTGCTCATCTCGGGGTTGGCCTCGTCCATCTCCTTCAGTTCGTCATAGGGGACGTTGGCCTCGGCCAGGAGCACGTTCATGTGCCCGGGCATGCGGCCGGCCACGGGGTGGATGGCGTAGAAGACCTCCACCCCTTTGGACATGAGCAGGTCGGCAAGCTCGCGGGCGGTGTGCTGCGCCTGGGCCACCGCGAGGCCGTAGCCGGGGATGATGACCACCTTGCGGGCATAGGCGAGGAGGACGCCGATGTCCTCGGCCGTGCCGGTCTTGACCTGGCGGGTCTCCCCCGTCCCGTCGGCACCGCCGGCGGCGGTGACCACGGAGCCGAATGCGCTGAACAGCACGTTGGCCAAGGACCGGCCCATCGCCTTCGACATCATCCGGGTGAGCAGGATGCCCGAGGCGCCGACCAGGGTGCCGGCGATGATGAGCAGGTTGTTGTTCAACGTGAACCCCGATGCGGCCACCGCGAGTCCGGTGAAGGAGTTCAGCAACGAGATCAGCACCGGCACGTCGGCGCCACCGATGGGCAGGACGAAGATGATCCCGAGCACGAGCGACAGCACTGCGGTGATGATCATCAGGGTCACGCTGCCGGTCAGCAGGGTGGCCACGGCCAGGCCGACGATGGCGACACCGACGAGTCCGTTGATGACCTGCTGGGCCGGGTACGTGATCGGGCGCCCCGTCATCAACTCCTGGAGCTTCGCGAACGCGATCGCACTACCGCTGAAGGACACGCAGCCGATGAGGAGGCCGATCAGGCCCTCGGCGATCGTGTACACCGCCGGTTTGTTCGGGAGATGGGAGTGCTGCAGGAACACGACGATCGAAATGAGCGCGGCGGCACCGCCACCCACCCCGTTGAAGATGGCCACCAACTGCGGCATCGCCGTCATCTTGACGAGGCGGGCGACCGGCACCGCGATGACGGCGCCGATGACCATGGCCACGATCGCCAGGACGAGGTTGGTGGTGTGGTGCCCGAACCCCGCTTCGGGGTTGAAGAACGTGGCCACCACGGCGACGGTGGCCGCACCGGCCGCCAGCAGGTTGCCGTTGCGCGCCTGCTTGGGCGAGCTCAGACCCTTGAGCGCGACGATGAAGCAGACCGCGGCCAGCAGGTAGACGAGGTCGATGATCTCGGTGCTCCAGATGACGGCGATCACTTGGCACCGTCCTCGGCGTCGGCGGACTTCTTGCGGGCCGGGCCGTCACCCGGCTTGGCCTTGAACATCTCGAGCATCCGGTCCGTCACCGTGAACCCGCCGACGATGTTGAGAGTGGCGAGTAGCACGGCAAAGAAGCCGAGGATCATCTGGGCGGTCCCGGAGGCCGTACCCAGCACGATCATGGCGCCGACGAGCACGATGCCGTGGATGGCGTTGCTGCCCGACATGAGCGGCGTGTGCAGGATGCTCGGCACGCGCGAGACGACTTCGTTGCCGACGAAGATCGCCAGGATGAAGATCGTGAGGAATTCGAGGATCCCCGTGGTGTTCATGACTCCCCCTGCTGCTTGTCTGCGTCGCCGTCAGGCGCCTCGGTCGCTTCGGGTGCGGGCTCAGGTGCCGCCGGTGCCGGGACGCTGATGCCGAGCGCCTCCGCCGTCGGTGCGTGGACGACCTGTCCCGCCCGGACCACGCAGGTGCCGGCGACGATCTCGTCGTCGAAGTCCGGGACCAGCTCCCCGTCCTTGACGACGAGGCCCAGGAAATTCGCAATGTTCCGGGCGTAGAGGAAACTGGCGTGCGTGGGCATCGACGATGGTGGATTCGTGAGGCCCACCACCGTGACACCACCGACCCGCACGTCCTCCCCCGGCTTCGACAGTTCGCAGTTACCGCCGGAGTCGGCGGCCATGTCGACGATGACGGCGCCTTCGGACATGCCGTGGACCATCGCCGCGGTCACCAGTACCGGCGCCTTCCGCCCCGGGATCTGGGCCGTGGTGATCACGACGTCGGAGGCGACCACCTCCGCGGCCAACAGCTCCTGCTGCTTGGCCAGGTACTCGGCCGACTGCTCCTTCGCGTACCCGCCGGCGCCGTCCTGGGTCTCGAGGTCGAGCTCCACGAACTTCGCTCCGAGGCTCATCACCTCTTCCTTCGCCGCGGCACGCACGTCATAGGCACGCACGACGGCGCCGAGGCGGCGCGCCGTGGCGATCGCCTGCAGGCCGGCCACGCCCGCCCCCATCACCAGGACCTTGGCCGGCGGCACGGTGCCGGCGGCGGTCATGAACATCGGGAAGAACTTGGCGAGGTGCTCGGCCGCCGACAGCCCGGCGCGGTAACCCGAGACGGTCGCCTGCGACGACAGGGCGTCCATCGACTGTGCCCGGCTGATACGCGGCAGGAGGTCGAGGCTGTAGACCGTGGCGCCCTTGGCCGCCAGCGCTTCGATCAGGTCGGTCGATGCCAGCGGCTGGAGGAAGCTGATGACCGATGCGCCCTGGGGCAGCAGGGCCACCTCCTCGACGGTCAGCGGCTGCACGTGGGCGACGAAGTCGGCGCCCGCGAGCGCGGCCGCCGCATCGGGGACGACAGTTGCCCCAGCCTCGACGAATTCCTCGTCGGCGAACCGGGCGTCTGCAGCGGCGCCGGCCTGCACGACCACGTCGACGCCGGTCTTGGCCAGCTTTGCCGCCACCTCGGGGACGATCGCGACGCGATGCTCCCCCGGGCGCGACTCCTTGATGACAGCGAGTTTCACGGGCATGGGTATATCAGGCAATCGGGGGGCAGAGACCATTCCTGCCTGGCAGAGGAGTGGTGCTGCAGCGGACAGGACATCGTAGCCACGTGCCCCGCCGCCGACGCTGGTGGCTGCGGCGTCCGGGCGGGCCTGCCCCGCCGGGCCCTCGTCACCGGTCGGACAACGGGCGGGGGGCAGGCGGTGACGGGTTCTGGTCATCGCGACCCGAACACCCGGTTCACGCCCGGGATACTGCGGTGCAGCCGATCGTTCAGCCCCGCCGCACCTGGTCCATGTCGGGCACGGCGGCGGGGGCGGGCGGCGCTTCCGAGGCATCGGGCTCGGGCTCGAGGTCGGTACGGAGCGAGTCGACCGGGACCGTGGTGCCGTCGGCGAGGAGGAGGGTCTGGCCCTCGGTCCGGGAGAAGACGGGGATCTCGGGACCTGCAGCGAATGTGCGGACGTCATCCCGCGAGATGGGATGGGCGAAGAAGAAGCCCTGGGCGGCGTCGGCACCGAAGCTGGCGGCGATGCGCACCTGGGCGGCCGTCTCGACCTGCTCCACGATGGCGGACATCCCGAGGGAGTGGGCCATGTGGATGACGGTCTCGACCACCAGACGGTTGATCCCCTGGTTCGACTCGAGACCGGCCACGAACGAGCCGTCGATCTTCACGGTGCTGATGGCGTGCCGCTTGAAGGGCTCGAACGACGACCAGTTCGTGCCGACGTCGTCGACCGACAGCTGCACGCCCATCTCGCTGATGGCCTGCAGGTCAGCGGCGGCCGTCGGGTCCACCACGGCGTCCTCGGTGACCTCGATGTTGAGCTGGTCGCTCGGGAAACCCGTCTGCTGGAGCGCACCGCGCACCGCCTCGGACACCTCGCCACGCTGGAGCTGCTCCACGGTGCAGTTGACGCCCAGCTGGATGCTGCGGGACCAGCTGCAGGCCTCCTCGCACGCGGCGGCCACGATCCACCGGGTCAGCGGACCGATGTCACCACTGGCCTCGGCGGCCGGAATCAGCAGATCCGGGGAGATCCGGCCCCGGGTCGGGTGGCGCCACCGCACCAGGGCTTCCATGCCGAGCAGGCGTCCGGTGGAGACGTCGACGACGGGCAGGTACTCCAGGTAGGGGGTTCCCTGCAGGGTGAACGTCGGCTCCGGGTAGGTCAACATGTGACTCGTCACTCCTGGACACTGTTCTGCCGCCCCAGGCGGGGCGATCCACGACTTCCGGTCCTGTGCACTTCCATCGTCCCGGAACTAGGCGAACTTGAGCGCCCGGGCGGTCGTAGTCGGCACCCCCGGTGGCGACCCGGACGGCGGTGCCGGCCCGGATCGCCGGGGTCAGGTGGAGCGCTCGACGGCGGTCAGGAAGGCGGGACGCTCACCGCCCCCGTGGGCGACCAGGTTGGCGCCGCTGATGTAGGCGGCCAGGGGCGACGAGAGGAAGAGGCAGATGCCCGCCATGTCCTCGGGCGTGCCGAAGCGACCGAGCGGGACGGTGGCCGCCACCGCCGCCATCCCGTCCGGGCCGCCGTAGTGCCCGTCGGCCGACTCGGTGGCCACCAGGCCCGCACTCAGGGTGTTGACCCGCACCTTCGGTGCCCACTCGACGGCCAGGGACTGGGTCAGGCTGACGAGTCCCGCCTTGGCCGCGCCGTAGGCCGCGGTGCCCGGCGAGGGCCGCAGGCCGCTGACCGAGCCGATGCTGACGATCGACCCGCCCTCCTCCTGCTCCTGCATCACGGCGTTGGCGGCCTGCGCGCAGTAGAGCGGCGCGAGCAGGTTCAGGTTGACGATGGACGCCGAGAACCTCGGCGAGGCCGTGGCCGCGTCCGCATTGGGCGACCCGCCGGCGTTGTTGACCAGCACGTCGAGCCGGCCGAACCGCCCGACCGCCGCCGTCACGACCCCGGTCGCCTGCTCGGGGTCCCGGATGTCGGCCGGCACGAAGACGGCTCGGCGGACGGTGCCCGCCCGGTCCCGCCCCGTGGGCAGGTCGGCATCGGTCATCGCCGACCGACCGCAGACGACGACGTCGGCACCGGCGGCCAGGAACGCCTCGGTGATGCCGCGGCCGATACCCCGTCCCCCGCCGGTCACGACGGCCACACGCCCATGGAAGTCCAGGGGATCCCCGCCGTCGTCCCTCCCGTCCGCTGCCACAGCTGCCTCCCTGGTTCCGACTGGTACTGTCCTGACCACTATTACCTGACACTGCATCAGATCGGAAACCATCGGGGCCCGGTCGTGGTGTCGGGCGAGCCAGCACCCGTGCACGCCGAGTGCGTGGCCGCGCCCTCGCCGTGCCCTCCGGCCCGGCTCGGTCCGCGAGCCACGCCGCAGACCTCCGGAGCCGACCATGCCCATCACCACCCACCAGGACCGACCCGGCATCGCCGAGGTCGTCATCGACCACCCGCCGGTCAATGCCCTCGACGTCGCCGGTTGGTTCGGTCTGGCCGACGCGGTGCTGGCCGCAGGACGGGTTCCCGAGAACCGGGTCGTCATCCTCCGTGCCGAGGGTCGCGGCTTCTGCGCAGGGGTCGACATCAAGGAGATCCAGGCTGAAGGGGACAAGGCGCTCATCGGAGCGAACCGCGGCTGCTTCGCCGCCTTCGCCGCCGTCTACGAGTGCGAGGTGCCCGTCATCGCCGCGGTCCAGGGCTTCTGCCTCGGCGGTGGCGTCGGGCTGGCCGGCAACGCCGACATCGTGGTGGCTTCGGACGATGCCACCTTCGGACTCCCCGAAGTCGACCGGGGCGCCCTCGGCGCCGCCACCCACCTCTCCCGGCTGGTCCCCCAGCACCGCATGCGGTCGATGGTCTACACGGCCAAGCCGGCGACGGCCGCCGAACTCCACCACTACGGCTCCGTCCTCCGGGTTGTCCCGAAGGACGAGCTCGTGTCCGCGGCCTACGAGGTCGCCGAGGACATCGCGGCGAAGAGCCCGACGATCATCCGCCGTGCCAAGGAGTCGCTCAACGGCATCGATCCCGTCGACGTGAAGTTGAGCTACCGGCTCGAGCAGGGCTTCACCTACGAGCTGCACGTCGCCGGTGTCGCCGACGAACAGCGCGCCGCGTTCGTCGAGAAGCGTGACGCGGACACCACCCGATGACCGCCGACACGCACGCCCCACCGCCCGTCGACCGGCCGGCTCCCGAACCGAGAGGATCCGCTCATGTCTGACAAGCGCCTCAGCCTCGACGAGCTCGTCGGCGGACTGTCGTCCGGCATGACCATCGGTATCGGCGGCTGGGGGTCGCGACGCAAGCCCATGGCCGCCGTCCGGGCGATCCTCCGCTCGGATCTGACCGATCTGACCGTCGTCTCCTACGGCGGCCCCGACGTCGGACTGCTCTGCGCCGCCGGCAAGGTGGCCAAGGCCGTCTACGGCTTCGTCACCCTCGACTCCATCCCTACCGATCCCCACTTCAAGGCCGCCCGCCAGTCGGGCGCCATCGAGGCCATGGAGGTCGACGAGGGGATGTTCTACCTGGGCCTCCTTGCCGCCTCGCAGCGGGTGCCGTTCCTCCCCACCCGGTCCGGACTCGGTTCGGACGTGCTGACGGTCAATCCGTCGCTGCGTACCGTCCGTTCCCCCTACGACGACGGCGAGGAGCTCGTCGCCATGCCGGCGCTCCGCCTCGATGCCGCCATCGTGCACGTCAACCGTGCCGACGCCTCCGGCTCCGGCCAGATCCTCGGACCCGACCCCTTCTTCGACGAGCTGTTCCTCGGTGCGGCCGACCGCCGGTTCGTCACCACCGAACGGATCGTGCCGACCGACGAGCTGGCCACAGGTGGCCCGCTGCAGTCCCTGTGCATCAGCCGATTGCTGACCGACGGGGTGGTCGAGACTCCCGGCGGCGCCCACTTCACCGCGTGCGTACCTGACTACGGCCGTGACGAGGGGTTCCAGAGGGAGTACGTGGCTGCTGCCCGCGACCCCGACTCGTGGGCCGCGTTCCGGGATCGCTTCCTGGCCGTCGACGAGGACGGCTACCAGGCCGCCACCCGCGAGGCTGCCGAGGAACGGGCCGCCGCCAAGGCCGCCAAGGAGGGCGCATGAGCGAATCCACCACCACCGGTGTCACCCGGGCCGAGTACTGCGCCGTCGCCTGCGCCGAGGTCTTCCGAGGTGACGGCGAAGTCATGGCGAGCGCCTTCGGGACCGCCCCGGCCCTCGGCGCCCGGCTCGCCCGGCTGACCTTCGCGCCGGACCTCGTCCTGACCGACGGCGACGCCGCGCTCGTCGACGGCGCGCCACCACTCGGCGCGCCCCCGGCATCCCTCGTCCTCGAGTCCCACATGCCCTACCGGCGGGTGTTCGACGTCGTCTGGTCGGGGCGGCGCAACCTCATCATGATGGCGTCGCAGATCGACCGCACCGGCAACCAGAACATCAGCGCCATCGGCCCGTGGGAACGACCGAAGGCACAGCTCGTCGGCGTGCGGGGCGCACCCGGCAACACGGTGAACCACTCGACCAGCTACTGGGTACCCAACCACTCGACCCGCTCGTTCGTGGAGCAGGTCGACGTCGTCTCGGGCGTCGGCTACGCCCGGGCCGAGGCGGCCGGACCCTCGGCCACCAGATTCCACGAGATCCGCTTCGTGGTGTCCGACCTCGGCGTCTTCGACTTCGCCTCGCCCGACCACTCGATGCGGCTCGTGTCGGTGCATCCCGGCGTGTCCGTCGACGACGTGGTCGCAGCCACGGGGTTCGCGCTCGTCCTCCCCGACGAGGTTCCCGAGACCCGTGACCCGACGCCCGAGGAGTTGGAACTGCTCCGCACGGTGCTCGACCCACGTGGACTGCGCGACCGCGAGGTGTCGGCATGACCCACGCCGCACTGCACACCCCGTTCTGCGACCTGGTCGGGGTCCGGTACCCGATCGTCCAGACCGGAATGGGCTGGGTGGCGGGGCCCCGACTGGTGGCGGCCACGGCGGAGGCCGGCGGCCTCGGGATCCTCGCCTCGGCCACGATGACCTACGAGGAGCTCGTCGAGGCGATCGGTGAGGTGCGGGCGCGCACCGACCGACCGTTCGGCGTCAACATGCGCACCGACGTCGCCGACGTGGGCGACCGCGTGGCGCTGATGATCGACAACGGCGTCCGGGTGGCGAGCTTCGCCCAGGCGCCGAACCCGGCCCTGGTCGACCGGTGCCGCACGGCCGGTCTCGTGGTCATGCCCACCATCGGCGCCCGCCGCCACGCGGAGAAGGTCGCCGAGTGGGGTGTCGACGCGGTGATCGCCCAGGGAGGAGAGGGAGGTGGGCACACCGGTGCCGTTCCGACGTCGCTGCTGACGCCGGCGGTCGTCGACGCGGTCGGTGACCGTGTCGCTGTCGTGGCGGCCGGGGGCTTCTTCGATGGTCGTGGGCTCGTCGCCGCGCTGGCCTACGGCGCGTCCGCCATCGCCATGGGGACACGCTTCCTGCTGACGCAGGAGAGCCGGGTCCCCGATGGCGTCAAACGCCTCTACCTCAAGACACCGGTGACCGGGACGGTCGTGTCGACGGCCGTCGACGGGGCACCGCAGCGCGTCATCCGCACCGACCTCGTCGACCACCTGGAGAAGTCGGGTTGGCTCCGGGCACTGCCCCGGGCCCTCACCAATGCCCACGCCTTCCGCAAGGAGACCGACACCACCCTGGTCGCCCTCGCGAAGGAGGGCGCGGCGATGAAGAAGGGCAACGACCTGTCGTGGCCGCAGGTGGTCATGGCGGCCAACGCGCCGATGATGACGAAGGCCGCGCTGGTGGACGGGCGCACCGACGTCGGCGTCCTACCGACCGGCCAGGTCGTCGGCGCCATCGACGAACTGCCGACGGTGGAGGAGCTCATCTCGCGGATCATGGGCGAGGCCGGCGCGGTGCTCGACCGACTCGGCGCCTGACCGGTCAGCTCGCGCCACGCCGGCGCGGTTCACGACGCGTCACCCGGCGCCGGCCCGTCGACCGAATTCCACCTTCCGTCACGCCACGTCGGCGCATCTCGTCACCTGTCGTCGCGTCACATGCTGTCGTTCCCTATCTCGTCGCCGCCCACCGATGCGCACACCGCCATCGGCCACGCGCCGCGCGTTGCGCGTCACGCGTAGGCACCGCGGCGACGCGTCGGCCGGTCGCCTGGCGGTGCCCACGACGCGGCGGCCGACCGAACGACGAGGCGCGGGCATCGACGGGCGTGTTCGCCCACATCGGCCACGGACAGGTCCTCGGCATCGGTATGGACAGATTGCCCATTGTGCGGCTTGGGCAACTAAGCGATAATCGGGTCCCCAAGGCGAAGCCCATCAGACGGAGCGGACCGCGCGGTACGTGGTGCACACCGGAGGAGCGGGCGACGTCGGGCCGGGTCGCTGGTCGTCCAGCCGGAGAGGAGTTGCGGTGTCGGAAGGTACCTTGCCGGGAACTACGGAGCGCACGGCACGACGGAACACGCCCACCTCCATCACCGGCGTCGGCGCCGTCACCGGGTACGGGTGGGGACGCAAGCACGTGTGGGACGGCTTCCTCCTCGGCGAGAGCGCTGTCCGGCTGACCACGGGACTCGACGGCTTCGTCGACGGTGGCGAGGCCTGGTTGGCCACCATCACCGATGAGGGTGACCGTCGCGACGGGCCGAGCCGGTACATGCAGGCTCTCCGCTTCGCCGCCCGCGAGGCCATCACCGACGCCACCGATCGCGGGTGGAAGCCCGGGAAGGTCGTCGGCGTCGTCCACTCCATCGTCCTCGGCGACGTGGAGATGTGGAGCGAGTACTACCACGAGGCCCCCGAGCGGGTCCGCGTCAAGCGCTGGGTCAACATGCTCCCGTCCACCGTCATCTCGCAGTTGATGAAGGAGAACGACTTCCACGGTCCGACGATGTCGGTGTCGGCCATGTGCGCCTCGGCCAATGCCGGGATGTTCACGGCCAAGTCGTGGCTCGACTCCGGTATCTGCACCGACGTCATCCTCCTCGCCACGGACCTGTCCGGCATCCCGATCAACCTGCGTCGGTTCAAGGATCTCGGCGTCGCCGTGCTCGACTCCCCTCCCTTCGACGCGTGCCGTCCGTTCCAGGAGGGCAGCCGCGGCTTCGTCGGCGGCGAGGCGGCCGTCGCCATGGTGCTCTCCAGCGAGGACACCGGCTCCTACGCGCAGGTCCTCGGCGGGGCGATGACGATGGATGCGTTCAACCTCGTGGCCGTGGCCCCCGACATGTCCGAGCTCGAGCGGTGCTACCGCGAGGCACTGGCGGTCAGCGGCGTCGACGCCTCCGAAGTCGCCTACATGAACGCCCACGGGCCCGGCACGGCCCAGTGCGACGCGGCCGAGGGCATCATGCTCGACCGTCTCTTCCCCGAGGCGGCCGGCATCTTCTCGATCAAGCCCCTCGTCGGGCACTGCCAGGCCGCCGGCGCCGCCGTCGAGATCATGGCCACCATCTACGCCTTCCAGACCGGCTACGTCCCGGCCCCACCACAGGTGGCCCCGGGACATCCCCGACTCGTCGACGGGCTCACGGCCCGACGCCCCGGCCCGATGCTGAAGTCCTCGATCGGCATGGGCGGATACAACACGGCCATCGTGCTGGGAGAACCCTCCACCTGAGCTGCAGCTCCGCCGAAGCGCCACCTGTGGCAAAGGCTAAAGATTGACCGGGGGGCCGCCGATATCTAGGGCCTATGGTCACGACGAGCGAATTCGACGGCGGGCGCCGGACGGTCTCGTTCGACCGTGTCCAGCTCGGCGACACCACCTTTCCCGAGCACCCGTTCGAGATCTCGCAACCCATCGACCTGACCGGCGACGGGCTCCCCACGGTCACCTGGGTCTACGACAGCACGAAGGACCTCGTGACCTGGTCGTCCCCCATCGAGGAGTTGTTCGGGTTCCCCCTGGGGATCCGGGGGTTCTCGGTCGTCCAGGGATCGAACCTGGGCGAGCCTGAGGTCCTGCGACCCCCGGCCGACTTCGGCCAACCGGCCGACATCGGTGCCGACCTGCTCGCCCCGATCCTGGCGCCGATCCGCGCGGGGGTCCCGCCTGCCGAGTTCGACCTCAACTTCACGGTGACCTGCCCCGACGGCACCACCCGGGTGGCCGTCATCCGCGCCTCCCCCCTGCCGGACGAGGACGACCCGAGGAACGCCGCGCTCTACGGCGGCGTCGTCATCGACGTCACCGCCCAGCAGAAGTTCGAGTCGGAGCTGGGTGAGCTGGTCGACCGCTACCGCCTCCTGACCGAAGTCTCCCCCGACGTGGTGATCGTGCACCAGGACGGCCTCCTGGTCTACGGCAACCGGGCCGGAGTCAAGCTCTTCAAGGCCAACTCGATGTGGGACTACTACGGCGAACCGGTCACCAACTACGTCCATCCCGACGACATCAACGGCATGATCGAGCGGCTCGCCCAGTTGACCGAGCCCGGCCAGTTCTTCGAGCACGGCGAGGTCCGTGCCGTCGCCCCCGACGGGACGACCACCGTGATGGAACTCACGAGCATCCGCACCACCTGGGGAGGCAAGCCCGCGTATCAGGCGATCCTCCGCGACGTGTCCGAGCGCCGGGCCGCCGAGGCCGCCGCCCGCTACCGGGCGAGCCTGGTCGCGCACGTGTCGGACGCCATCATCGGCATCGACGCCGACGGCAGCATCGAAAGCTGGAACGAGGCCGCACAGAACATCTACGGCTGGTCCGAGGAGGAGGTGGCCGGCAAGCCCATCGGCGCGGTCGTCTCCGGGAACCGCACCGACAGCGCCGCGTTGGTCGAGCGCGGTCAGCGCAGTCACCACCGCAAGGACGGATCCACCGTCGACGTGCTGGTGTCCATCGACCCGCTGGTCGACGACGACACCCTGCCGTCCGGCTGGGTGGTCGTGATCACCGAGTTGACCGACGCCCGTCAGGCCGAAGCAGGTCGACGTGCCGCCGAGGAGCGCTACGAGGCAGTGGTGGCGTCGCTGAGCGAGGGCATCATCCTCTTCGACGACGCCGGCCGGATGAGCGCCCACAACCAGGCGGCCGAGTCCATCCTCGGCGACCGGTTGACCGAAGGCGACGGCCACCGGCTCTTCACCGGCTCGTCCATCGCCACCTCGGCCGAGGGCTTCCCACTCACGCCGACCATGTTCCCCCACGTCAAGACGCTCGCCACCGGGGAGTCCGAGGACGGCGTCATCATCGGGGTCACCGACGAGCGGGGCCGGCGCCAGTGGCTGTCGATGAGCTCGCGCCTCCTGTCCGGGGCGAGCCAGACCGACTCTCCCATGGTGGTCTGCTCGTTCACCGACGTGACCGACCGGCGGGCGGCGGAGGCCCAGCTGCACTGGCTCGCCTATCACGACTCACTCACCGGTCTGGGCAACCGTTCGTTCTTCAACGACGAGCTCGAGCGCGAACTGCTCATGTCCATGCAGAGCGACGCCAACCTGGCCGTTCTCTTCATCGACCTCGACCGGTTCAAGCTCGTCAACGACTCCTTCGGCCACGCCAGCGGCGACGAGCTGCTGCTCGAACTGGCACGTCGGTTCAAGACGGCGGCCCGCAAGGGCGACGTGGTCAGCCGCTTCAGCGGCGACGAGTTCGTGGTGCTGTGCCCGAACGTGCGCGACGAGGACCATGCCGTGGCCCTCGCCCACGAGTACTCGACCGTCATCGACGCACCGTTCAAGCTGTCGACCGGCCGCTCCGTGGTGGTCACCTGCAGTGTGGGCGTGGCGTTCGTCGAGCGGGGCCGCCAGAGCGCCCAGGACATCCTCCAGCAGGCCGACACCGCCATGTTCAAGGCCAAGGGCAAGGGTCGCTCGCGCATCGAGGTGTTCGACGAGTCGCTGCGGGTGAACTCGGTGGCCCGGCTCGAGATCTACGACGACCTCCGCCACTCGATCGAGCACGACGAGCTCGTCGTCCACTATCAGCCGATCGCGTCGGTCGAGACCGGCAACATCATGGCGCTCGAGGCCCTCGTGCGCTGGAACCATCCGACCCGCGGCCTGCTCGGCCCGATGGAGTTCATCCCCTTCGCCGAGGAGACCGACCTCATCTTCTCCCTCGGTCGGTGGGTGCTGCGCGAGGCCTGCCACACCATGGCCCGCTGGCGCAAGGAGCTGCCGGGGGCCGAGGACGCCTACATCACCGTCAACCTGTCGGTGCATCAGCTCAGCGACATCTCCCTGCTCGACTCCATCGCCGAAGCACTCGCCGACTCCGGACTCCCACCGGAGGCACTGATCCTCGAGGTCACCGAGTCCCTGCTCATGAGCGAGACCCAGGAGACGGTCGACGCCCTCAGCGGCATCCATGCCATGGGCGTGGGCCTGGCCATCGACGACTTCGGCACCGGTGAGTCCTCCCTGGCCCGCCTGAAGCGGTTCCCGGTGAAGGTGCTCAAGATCGACAAATCGTTCGTCGACGGCCTCGGCATCCTCGAGACCGACGAGGCCATCGTGGCGGCCATCGTGCAGCTCTCCAAGGCGCTGGGCCTGGTGGTCCTGGCCGAGGGCGTCGAGACCCCGGCGCAGCTCGAGCGGGTGGCCGCCCTCGGATGCGACCTCTACCAGGGCTACCTGATGTCCCGGCCCATCAGCGCGGACCACGTCGACTTCACCAAGCGGGCGGAGACGACTCCCCAGAGCGACCTCCCCGCGTAGCGGCGTGCCCTGGCACCCGCTATGCGGGGCGGGCCCGCTGCCGACCCCCGCGCCGGGGGCGGCAGCGGGTCGTCAGCCCAGTCGCTCGATGATGGTGGCGTTGGCCTGGCCGCCGCCCTCACACATGGTCTGCAGCCCGTAACGGGCCCCGGTGCGCTCCATCTCGTTCAGCAGCGTGGCCAGCAGACGAGCGCCCGAGCCGCCCGTCGGGTGCCCGATGGCGATCGCACCGCCGTTGACGTTCACCCGGTCCATGTCCGGGTGGTGCTCCTTCTCCCACGCCAGCACGACCGAGGCGAAGGCCTCGTTGATCTCGATCAGATCGATGTCGTCGAGTGAGAGCTTGGACTTCTGGAGGACCAGGGTCGTCGCCGGAATCGGCGCCGTCAGCATGATCACCGGGTCGTTGGCCGCCACGGCGAACGTGTGGAAGCGCGCCCGGGGCGTCAGGCCGAGCTGGCTGGCGCGCTCCTCGGACATGATCAGCACCGCGGCCGCGCCGTCGGAGATCTGCGACGACGACGCCGCGGTCACCAACCCGTCCTCCACGAAACACGGCGGCAGCGAGGCGAGCTTCTCGTAGGTCGAACCGGCACGCACACCTTCGTCGAACGTCAGCGGCCCCTCGTCGGCAGGGTCACCCTCATCGGTCCCGGCCACGGCCACCTTCTCCTCCACCAGGGCCCGCCGGGTGGCGAGGGGCAGGATCTCGTTGTCGAGGCGTCCCTCGGCGATCGCCGTGGCCGCCCGCTCGTGGGAGCGCAGCGCGAACCGGTCCATCTCCTCGCGGGTGATCCCCCAGCGCCGGGCGATCTCCTCGGCACACAGGCCCTGATGGATGAAGTCGAACCGCCCGTGGACCGTCGGCCCGTAGGGCTCGCCGGGCCCGTGATCGGTGGTCGAGCCGATCGGCACCCTGCTCATGGCCTCGACGCCGCCGCCGATGACGATGTCCATGGCGCCCGAGGCGACGGCCTGGGCGGCGAAATGGACGGCCTGCTGCGCGGAACCGCACTGGCGGTCGACCGTCGTGCCCGGCACCGTGTCCGGGAACCCGGCGGCCAGGGCGGCGTTGCGCCCGATGTTCATGGCCTGCTCCCCCACCGTCATGGTGCAGCCGTAGATGACGTCCTCCACCAGCGTCGGATCGAGGTCGTTGCGGGCGATGAGCGCCTGCAGCGGCTGGGCGGCCAGGTCCACGGCGTGCCAGCCGGAGAGCCGTCCGTTCTTCTTGCCCACCGGGGTGCGGACGACATCGACGATCACTGCGTTGGCCATGACGCCATTGTGCCCGATGGGCCCCGGTTGCCGGAAATCTGGCGGTGTGTCAGATTTCCCGGACCCCCGCGCACCCCCGTGGGCCGGCCGATCGAGGGACGCACCCGATGGATGGATCGAGGGACCAGACGATGGACCTGCACTACACCGACGCCCAGGAGGCGTTCCGGGCCGAGGCCCGTGACTGGCTGGCGGCCCATGTGCCGGCACCACGGTCACTGCCCTCGCTCGACACCGCCGAGGGGTTCGAGGCACATCGCGCCTGGGAGGCCGAGCTGGCCGCCGACCGGTGGTCGGTGGTGTCCTGGCCCGAGGAGTTCGGCGGCCGCGGGGTGGGCATCCTCGAATGGCTGGTGTTCGAGGAGGAGTACTGGCGGGCCCAGGCACCCCTGCGTGTGAGCCAGAACGGGGTCTTCCTGCTCGCGCCCACCATGTTCGAGTTCGGCACGGACGAGCAGAAGGCACGCTTCCTGCCGCCCATGGCCTCGGCCAGCGAGATCTGGTGCCAGGGCTGGTCCGAGCCCGATGCGGGCAGCGACCTGGCGGGCATCCGCAGTCGGGCCCGCAGGTCCGACACCGAGGGCGGCTGGGTGCTCTCGGGCCAGAAGACCTGGGCGTCGCGGGGCGCCTTCGCCGAATGGTGCTTCGGCCTGTTCCGCACCGACCCGGAGGCCGAGCGCCACCGGGGCCTCACCTACTTCCTCATCGACATGGCGACACCGGGGGTCACGGTGCGGCCGATCCCGCAGATCGACGGGGAGACGGGCTTCGCCGAGCTCTTCTTCGAGGACGTGTTCGTGCCGGACGACCTCGTACTGGGCGACGTCGGCAGGGGCTGGAACGTGGCCATGGCCACGGCCGGCTCCGAACGCGGGCTGAGCCTGCGCAGTCCGGCGCGCTACAGCCGTGCCGCCGACCGCCTGGTCGACCTCTACGCCGCCACCCTGGCGGTCGACCCGGCCCGGGCGCACCGCTCCGGCGACGCCGTGGCCCGGGCCTGGATGGCAGCCGAGGCCTACCGCCTCAACACACTGTGGACGGCCACCCGCGTCCTCGACGGTGGCTCCGTCGGGCCCGAGGCGAGTGCCAACAAGATCCACTGGTCCGAGACGGACCTGGCCATCCACCGCGCCGCGCTCGACCTGCTCGGCCCCGTGGCCGAACTCCACGGCGACGGCGTGGACGCCCCCTGGCTCGACGGCTATCTGTTCGCCCTGGCCGGACCCATCTACGCCGGCACCAACGAGATCCAGCGGAACGTGGTGGCCGAGCGCATGCTCGGGCTGCCGCGGGGCTGAGGGGAGCACGACATGCACTTCGCCTTCACCGAGCAACAGCTCGAATTCCGGGACGCCGTACGCCAGGTGCTCACCAAGGAGTGCACGACCGACGACGTGCGCGCCGCCTACGACGCACCGTCCGCCCGGTCGTCGCGCTGGGCCACACTGGCCGAACTCGGCGTCACCGGACTGACCGTGCCCGAGAACTTCGGCGGTCTCGGTCTCGGGCTCGTGGACCTCGTGCCCCTGGTCGAGGAGGCCGGACGCGTCGGGCTCCCCGAGCCACTCGGCACCACCGTGGGCATCGCCGCCCCGTTGCTGGTCGACCTGTCCGCCGAAGGGCACGGGGACGCGGCCGCACCGCTGCTGGCGGCGCTGGCCGCCGGGAACCTGACGGTCGCCGTCGCCGACTCCCGTTGGCCGTCGGCCCCGGTGGCCGGAGCCGACGGTGCCGAGCTCCTGCTCCTGGTGGACGACGGTCCCGGTGGACCCGGGCTCCATGCGCTGGACGGTGCCAGGACGACGGTCACCCCGGTGTCGTCCCTCGACCCGACCCGGCGGCTCGGCACCCCGGAGTGGACGCCGTCGCCCGACACCCTGCTCGTGGCCGGGAACCCCGCACGCGACGCGATCGCGATGACCGCCGACCGGGCCGCCGTCACCACCGGTGCCGAGCTGCTCGGCCTGGCCGACGCCATGATCGCCCTGACCGCGGACTACGCCCGCGACCGGCAGCAGTTCGGCAAGCCCATCGGCAGCTTCCAGGCCGTGAAGCACCTACTGGCCGGGGCACGGGTGCTGCTCGAATTCGCCAGGCCCGCCGTCTACGGCGCCGCCTGGGCACTCGACTCCCGGGAGGCTGACGCCACCCGGTCGGCCTCGGTGGCCAAGGCCTACGCGTCGGAGGCCGCCCTCGAGGCGGCCCGGGTGGCGCTCCAGGTCCACGGCGCCATCGGCTACACGTGGGAGTGCGACATCCACCTCTTCCTGAAGCGCACCTGGGCGCTGGCCGAGGCCTGGGGGTCGGCGGGCGACCACCGTGCCCGGCTCCTCGACTCACTCCTGGCCGGGCGCTGAGGCCGGCTCCTCATCCCGGCCCGGGATCGAGCAGCCGCTTGAACCCGACGTGGCTCGGCGAGAACCCGTGGCGCTCGTAGAAGCGGTGGGCGTCCGTCCGGACCAGGTTCGACGTCAGCTGCACCCGGTAGCACCCGGCGTCCCGCGCCCGGTCGACCGCCGACTCGACCAGGACGCCACCCACGCCCCGGCCGCGCACTTCGGGTGCGACGTGCATCGACTCGAGCTCGGCGCAACGGCCGCCACCATGCTGCAGATGGCGGAAGGTGATCAGCTGGCACGTGCCCACCACCCGTCCGTCGAGGACGGCGACCAGTACGTCGGTTCCCGGAGTCGCCCCGATGTCGGCCAGCGCGACACGGTAGGGGGCGAGGTCGGTGTCGTCCGCGTCCTGGGTCAGCGCACCGGCCTGCAGGAGTGCCACCACGTCAGCGGCGTCGTCGGGCGTGGCCGTCCGGACGACGACCCGTTCCGACGCCGGGTCAGTAGCGGGCAAACGCGTAGACGGGCATGCCGTTGTAGGACGCCGACTGCGACGGCAGATACGGGCCGTTGATGATGACGGCGAGGCTGCCGCTGGCTGCCGGACCGGCGTCGCCCTCGATGGTGACGATCGCCCCGTCCGGCCACACCTGGGCGACCAGGCCGACGTGGACCGACGACGATGTCGACCAGGGTCCGCTGCCGTAGAGGACGGCGTCGCCCGGCAGCGGAACTGCCGTGGGCGGCAGCACCTCGGTGTGGTCTTGGGCCCAGTAATACATGTCACCGGTGAAGGCATACGACGGGATGGGCACGCCGGCCTGACGCCACACCCAGGTGGCGAACAAGGAGCACCACGCCTCGCACGGTCCGTAAGGATTGCAGAAGTAGCCCGTGTCGGGGTCGGCGTTCACCTGGCTCGCCGCCACCGACACGATGGCAGCCGCGGTCGGCGATGCCACCGGATCCGGTGGGTTGGCGAACGAATAGTTGAACCCGTCCGGATCGAGCAGCCAGTAGCCGACGCCGTCGGGCGCGATGGCGATGCCCGCCAGCGGGATCACGTCGTGGGAGTCGCCCCCCAGGCCGCCGGAGAGGTCGCCACGGAACGGCGCGTCCCCGAAGGAGAACACGCTGCCGCCCGCGCCCACGAGGTAGTAGCCGCCGTCGTCGGGCATGGACGCCATGCCCGCAACCGGGTCGCCGAGGGCGACGTTGCCCGTCGACCCGAAGAATCCCGCGCTGCCGAAGGAGAAGATCCCCCCGTCGGAGGCGACGAGCCAGTAGCCCGCGCCGTGGTGCCTGGCGGCCATCCCGACCACCGGGGCGTTCAGGACCGTGCCGCCCATCGAGCCGAGGAACGCGGCGTCGCCGAAGGAGAACACCCCGCCGTCGGAGGCGACGAGCCAGTAGCCGCGGCCGTCCGGCGTCGACGCCATCCCCACGATGGGCTTGTTCAGCGGCTGGCCGCCCATCGATCCGTAGAAGCCGGCATCACCGAAGGCGAACACCCCGCCGTCGAGTGCGGTCATCCAGTAGCCGCGGCCGTCCGGTGTGCTGGCGATCGCCACGACCGGGCCGGCAAGACGGAGGTTGCCGAGCGACCCGTAGAAGCCCGCATTGCCGATGGCGTAGACGCCGCCGTCGGCCGAGGCCAGCCAGTAGCCCTGGTCGGTGGTCGACGTGGCGGGGTCGGGGGCCATGCCCACCACCACGGAGTTCAGGGGGATGGTGAGCGGGGCGGGCGTCTGGGCCGAGCCGTAGGCGAAGGTCCCGCCCCCCGCGTAGGCATGGGGCCTGGCCAGGGCCTGACCGACCGTCTCGGCACCGGCGGGCGCAGGTACCACTCCCGCCAGCAGCACGGTGACGAGCGGGACCACGACGGCGCACATGGCCACGAGTCGACGTGTCCGTTGCATGGGTACCCATCGTAGGCACTCCCCCACTGGCCCGATAGGGCCTATTCGGGGGCTCCGACGACGGCTCGGTGCCCGTGCGCCGCCAGGACCGGTGGACCGGCCCCGCGGATGCGGGTGGGGTGGCGCGACAGCTGACACACCGTCAGAAGCGGGGATATGCTCGCCCCATGGCCGAACTGCCGATGATCATCTCCGTCGACGACCACATCGTCGAACCCGCCGACACCTGGACGAGCCGGATGCCGGCCAAGTTCAAGGAGGCCGCGCCGCACATCGTCCGCAAGGACATGCCCGACGTCACCTTCGTCGGCGGCAAGCTCACCGTGAACGAGGGCGGCGGGGGCGCTCCCGCCGACTGGTGGATCTACGAGAAGTTGCAGCGCCCACTGCTCCGGGTGGACTCGGCCGTCGGCGTACCCCGCGACGAGGTGACCATGAAGGGCGTCACCTACGAGGACATGCGTCCTGGCTCCTACAGCCAGAAGGAGCGCCTCGAGGACATGGACATCAACCACATCGAGGCGTCCCTGTGCTTCCCGACGTTCCCCCGGTTCTGTGGGCAGACGTTCTCCGAGGCCGACGACAAGGAGCTCGCCCTCCTGTGCGTCAAGGCCTACAACGACTACCAGGTGGAGGAGTGGTGTGCGGGGACCGGCGGCCGCCTCGTCCCCCTCGTCATCGTCCCCCTCTGGGACGCCCATCTCGCCGCCGAGGAGGTCCGGCGCAACGCCGACCGTGGCGTCCGCGCCGTCTGCTTCAGCGAGATCCCGGCCTACCTCGGCCTACCGTCGATCCATGATGCCGACAACTACTGGGACCCGTTCTTCGCGGCGTGCGACGAGACCTCGATGATCGTCAACATGCACATCGGATCGAGCTCGAAGATGCCGTCGACGTCGCCGGACGCACCTGCCGCGGTGGGATCGTCGCTCACGCACATCAACGCCGAGCTGTCGATGACCGATTTCCTGATGTCCGGGTTGTTCGAGCGGTTCGCCAACCTCAAGGTCGCCTATTCCGAGGGCCAGATCGGCTGGATCCCCCACCTGCTCCACCGCATGGACGTGGTGTGGGAGGACAATCGGGGCTGGGGCGGGGTGGCCGACAAGGTCCCGAACCCGCCGTCCAGCTACTTCAAGGACCACGTCTTCGGCTGCTTCTTCGACGACCCGAACGGACTCCGCCTGATCGACGAGATCGGCGAGGACAACATCACCTACGAGTCCGACTACCCCCACTCCGACTCGACCTGGCCCCGAACCCGGGAGATCGCCGAGAAGCAGATGGCGGGCCTGACCGACGAGCAGCGCTACAAGGTCGTCCGGGGCAACGCCATCAAGCTCTTCGGCCTCGACTTCAAGTGACCAGCGGGCAGTAGCCACCCGTGGACCTCCGGTACTCCGACGCCGAGCAGGCGTTCCGCTCCTCCCTGCGCGCCTGGCTCGACGCGACCCTGCCCAGCCTGCCCCCCAAGCCGTCCCCCGACGACTGGCCGGGCCGCCGCGCCTACGACACCCACTGGCAACGCGTGCTGTTCGACGCCGGCTACGCCGGGGTGGACTGGCCGGTGGAAGGCGGAGGTCGAGGTAGTTCGGCCGTCGAGGAGCTCATGTTCAAAGAAGAGTTGGAGCGGGCGCACGCGCCCTACGTCGGGGTGAACTTCGTCGGTCTGCTCCACGCCGGGCCGACCATCATCGCCGAGGGGACCCCCGAGCAGCGGGCCCAGTTCCTCCCCGGCATCCTGCGCGGCGACGAGGTGTGGTGCCAGGGGTTCTCCGAGCCGAACGCCGGGAGCGACCTGGCCTCCCTGCGGACGCGGGCCGTCCGTGACGGCGACGACTACGTCATCAGCGGTCAGAAGATCTGGACCTCCCACGCGGAGGTGGCCGACCACTGCGAACTGCTGGTCCGCACCGGTTCCGAGGACAGCCGTCACCGCGGCATCTCCTGGCTCATCCTGCCCATGGACTCGCCCGGCGTGGACATCCGGCCGCTCCACACCATCGCCGGCTCCACCGAGTTCGCCGAGCTGTTCCTCGATGAGGTCCGGGTGCCGGTGGCCAACCGCGTGGGCGAGGAGAACGACGGGTGGCGGGTCACCATGGTCACCCTCAGCTTCGAACGTGGCACCGCGTTCGTGGGCGACCTGCTCGAGGCGGTGGAGCTGCTGTCCACAACGGTGGGACTGGCCCGTCGCACCGGGGCCTGGGACGACCCCGGTGTCCGCCGCCAGGCCGGTCACCTGAAGGCCGAGCTCGACGCCCTGTGGGCCCTGACCAAGCGCAACGTGTCCCAGGCCGCCCGCACCGGGATCCCGGGAGTGGGTGGCACCTACTTCAAACTCGCCTACTCGGAGACCCGCCACAAGCTCGGCGAGTTCTCGCTCGCCCTGCTCGACCGGGCCGGCCTGGCCGCCCATGACCTCGAGGGCACCGACGGACTCGGCGTGCTGCCGGCCGGGACCATGGTCGAGGACTGGCTGCGGGGCATCTCGCTGACCATCGCAGCCGGCACGTCGCAGATCCAACGCAACATCGTGGGTGAGCGCATCCTCGGGCTACCCAAGGAGCCCCAGGTCGCCGCCGGTGGGAAGGGCTGAGCCGATGGACTTCGAGGTCTCCGAGTTCCAGTCCGACCTGGCTGACGGCATCCGCCGCCTGTGCGAGGGCCGGTTCCCGCTCGAGTCGATCCGCTCCCGCGAGTCCACGGCCCACACCGTCGACCGCGACGGCTGGAAGGAGTTGGGCGACGCCGGGGTGTTCCACCTGTGCCTGGCCGAGGAGGCCGGCGGTGTCGGTCTGGGCCTGGCCGAGGCGGCGCTGGTCTTCGAGGAGCTGGGGCGGTCGCTCGTTCCCGGCCCGCTCGTCGCCTCCCACCTGGCCGCCGGCCTGATCGACGGGGCCGACGACGGCACCGCCATCGTCGGACTGGTCGAGCGGCCGGCCGCCGGCACCGCGGGCACCGGCGTCCTGCCCGTCGTGATCGAGCACCTGGCCGACCTCGACGTGCTGTTGGCGCTCTCCGACGAGGGCATCGAACGGCTCGACCCGGCTTCGCTCGAGGCCACGCCGCTCCCCCGCCCGATGGACCCGCTCACCCCGGTCTGGTCGGTGGCCGCGCTCCCCGTCGGCGAGCCGGTGGCGGGGCCCGACGTGGCCGCGTGGTGGCGCCGCGACGGTGCGGTGCTGACCGCCGCCCTGCAGGTGGGCATGGCCCAGTGGGCCTGCGACCTGGCCGTCGAGTACGCCAAGGGTCGGGTCCAGTTCGGCCGACCGATCGGCGGCTTCCAGGCGGTCAAGCACCTCTGCGCCGACATGGCCGTGCGGGCCGAGGTGGCCCGCATCGCCGTGCAGGCCGCGGCGGTCACCGTGGACCAGCCCGATGTCGGCGATCCTGACGTCGCCGCCGCCGGCGCCAAGCTGCTGGCCGACGAGGCGGCGGTCACCAACGGCCGCTCCTGCATCCAGGTCCACGGCGGCATGGGCTTCACGTGGGAGGTGCCTGCGCACCTGGCCTACAAGCGGGCCCGGGTGCTGGCGACCACGTTCGGCACCGACGGCGCCCTGGCCGAGGCACTGGCCGACGCAGTGGCATCGCCGACCGGTCGCTGACGAACGACAGCTGACAACGCCCACCCCGGTGGGCCGGACCACATGAGGACGACCCGATGACCGAACCGATCCCTTCCCCTCCCGCCGACGTCGTGACCGTCCTGCCCACCGGGGTGGTGTCGTTCGGCATGCAGCTCCCGATCCAGTCGCAATCGACCATCTACGCCGAGCCGTGGGAGGCCGGTGCCGGTCCCGACGAGCTCGCCCGGGTGGCGCTGGCCTGTGAGTCCGCAGGTTTCTTCTATGTCGGGGTGTGCGACCACACGTTCATCCCCGAGCGGTTGGCCGGGGCCATGAGCACAGTCTGGTACGACACCATCGCCACCCTCGGGTGGTTGGCCGCCGTCACCTCGGAGATCCATCTGCTGTCGCACATCTACGTGGCTGCGCTGCGGCACCCGTTGCGGGCGGCCAAGGAGTTCGCCACGGTCGACGTGCTGTCCAAGGGGCGTGTGGTGTGCGGCGTGGGCGCCGGCCACGTGACCGAGGAATTCGACCTCATGGGACCGGCGTTCGACGAGCGCGGGCCGGCCACCGACGAGGCCGTCGCCGGCCTGGCCCTCGGACTGACCGAGGAGTACCCCACCCTGCCCGGACCACGCTGGCCCGCCTCCGGGGTCGGCCTTAAGCCCCGCCCGGCTCGCTCACCGAGGCCGCCCATCTGGGTCGGAGGGTCCTCACCCGCCGCGCTGCGACGGACCGCCCGCTTCGCCGACGGGTGGCTGCCGCAGTCGGTCGGTCCCAACGTCGAGCTGCTGGCGACCCTCCGCGAACTGCGGGCGGAGTACCGCGACGGGGCACCACTCGACATCGGGTCGATCGCCTATCCGATGTACCTCGGCACCCCACCGGCCGACAACGAGCTGCCACCGGGAACCGTGCAGGGCACCCCCGAGACGCTGGCCGAGCACCTCCGTCCCTACCGGGACGCGGGCTGCGGCCAGGTTCAGGTCCGGTTCCCGGCCCACTCGGTCGAGGAGCTGTGTGACCAGATCGGCGCGTTCGGCGCCGAGGTCGTGCCGCTCGTCAACGGCTGATCCGTCATCGTTCCGACATCCCGGCGCTCCGCCGAGATGTCGGAACGTGGAGGCCGGGACGTCAGACGATCGACGCGTGGAACCCGTTGAGCACCGCGGCCGCCGCGTCGGGGTCCTGGAGCGCCCACCAGTGGCCGACCCCGGACAGCGTCGCCCGGCGTGCACCGAGCATGGCCGCCACCTCGTCCGACAGCGCCTCGTCGCCGAACGAGTCGTCGGCGGCGTGCAGCACGAGGCCCGGAGCGGCGGTCGGTGTCAACGCGTCACCCCAGTGGTCGAAGATCCGCGGCGTGGCCGACCGGTAGAGGTCCATGATGCACGGGGCCATCACGGGATCACCCAGCGGGACGAGGACGCCGGTGTCATCGGCAGGCACGCCCATCGCCTCGTACCCCGCAGCCAGGTCCTCGGCCGACACGCCGGCCTGTGAGGCGAAGAACTCCTCGCCCGCGCCTTCCGTCTGCCAGATCTGTGCGAAGTCGTGCCACGTGTACCGGGGGTGCATGACGTTGGCCACGTCGGCGGCCCAGGAGCGCAGGAGGTCGGCCCGGGTGGTGGCCACCCGGTAGGTCAGCGCGGCTCCCCAGTCGTGCCCCACCAGATCGACGGGCTCACCGATGGCCTCGAGTTCGTCCACCAACCAGGCTGCGTAGTCGTCCTTGGTCGCTCCGAACCCGTCGGGCCGGGGACAGGCGAAACCGGGCAGCGCCAGTGCCGTGGTCGGACCGTCGAGCCGCTCGCGCAGCGTCTCCCACAGGGCGGCGGACTCGGGTACTCCGTGCACGAGGACGATCATGGCCGCCACCGTACCCATCTCGACCTCCACGTGCCCGGCCCTCCTGCGCGTCCTGGAGCCGTGGGCCCGGGGCCCCTCCTGGGGACGGGGTTCAGGGCGTGACGGTGGTGGTGGTCGCCCCGGTCGCCAGGGTGGTGGTCGCGCCGCCCTTGGTCGTGGTCGTCGTCGACGCCCTGGTCGTCGTGGTGGTCGTCGAGGTCCCACCGCCCGCACGGGTGGTGGTCGTCGTCGGGCGGGTCGTGGTGGTCGACGGCGGCGGTGGCGCCGTGGTGGTGGTCGTGGACGTGGACGTGGTGGTGGTGGTGGTCGTTGCCGGCACGAGACCGGGCACGATGTCCGAGTTGGGATTGGACGTCGTCGCCTTGGCGGCCGGCGGATAGATCGCCATCAGTGTGCCGAAGCCGAGGAACGCCACGGCCATCAGCACCGTCGACCGGCGCACGGTCACCCGGGACGAGACCGGGCGCGCCATCAGCCCCACCAGCCGGCTGCGCATCACCTCGCCGTCCTCGACCGGCTCCGGTCGATCCGCACCGACCGGTGTGCCGGCATCGCCCGGTCGTTCGTTCCCCGTCGGGGTCGCGTCGCTCACGCGTCCCCCCTCGTCGTAGGCGAGCCGATCCCAGGTGAGGCGATGCCGGACCTGCGCAGCGCGATCGCGGCCCGGAGGCGGATCTCGCGAGCCACCTCGAACTGTCGGCCCGGCAGGGTTCGGGCGATCAGGCGCAGCTGCACGTAGCCGACGTCGATGGTCTCGACCCCCGCCACCACCGGCTCGCCGAGGATCAGGTCGGACCACTCCGGGTCGGCGGCCATTCCCTCCACGACCTCCTTCAGCAGGGCGGTCACCTGCTCGAGATCCTCACTCACGTCCACCGGGATGTCGATGACGGCCCGTGACCAGTCCTTGGACAGGTTGGTGACCTGGCGCAGGGCGCTGTTGGGCACCACCACCAGCTCGCCCTGCTGGGTCCGCAGCTTGGTGACCCGGAGCGTGAGTTCCTCCACCGTCCCCGTGATCCCGGTGGTCTGGCCGGGCATCGACAGACGGATGACGTCGCCGAAGGCGAACTGGTGCTCGGCAAAGAGGAAGAAGCCGGCCAGCAGGTCCCCCACCATCTGCTGCGCGCCGAAGCCCAGGCCGATGCCGACGACCGTGGCGGGCGCCACGAGCGTGGTGAGGGGAATCCCCAGTTCGTCGAAGGCCAGGATCGCCGCCACGAAGTAGGTCAGGGCGACGACCACCCACTCGATGGCCGCACTGATCGCCCGGGACCGTTTGAGCGATTCCGATGCCACCATGCCGGATTCGATCTGGCTCCGGATCTGGACGTCGATCCACCGGCGTCGACGCATGCCCACCCAGTGGGCGAGGCGCACGAGGAGCCCGGCCCCGAGCACGAGCACGACGACCGGCAGCAGGCTGTCCCGGAAGTAGTGGAGGTGGAGGATGCCCGAACCTTACCGTCGGGCCCGCGGGGGTCCGGGCGCCGGCACCCGCCGGGCCATGTCCCCGGGTCGCCGTGCGTGGCATAATCTGACGCACTGTCAGTTCCGGGGGGACGAGGCGGCGGCATCCGGCCGCACGCCGACACCCTCCGGCCGCAACTCACGTTCATCGGCCCGTCGGCACACGCACCGGGCCCCACGAAGGGAACCGCACCATGCTCGACTACGTGATCCGCAACGGCCTCGTCGTCGACGGCACAGGGGCGCCCGGCTTCCGGGCCGATGTCGGGATCCGGGACGGGATCATCGTGACCGTCGGCACCGTCACCGAGGAGGCGACGACCGAGCTCGACGCCGACGGACTGGTGGTGGCTCCCGGCATCATCGACCCCCACACCCACTACGACGCCCAGCTCTTCTGGGACCCGACGGCCTCCCCCTCCAACCTGCACGGCGTGACCACGGTGATCGCCGGCAACTGCGGCTTCACCCTCGCACCGATCAAACCCCAGGACCACGACTACATCCGCCGGATGATGGCCAAGGTCGAGGGCATGCCCCTCGTGGCCCTCGAGGACGGCATCAACTGGGACTGGACCAGCTTTGGCGAGTACCTGGGCAAGCTCGAGGGCAACCTCGGCGTCAACGCCGGCTTCCTCGTGGGCCACTGCGCCATCCGACGCTGGGTGATGGGGCCCGAACGGGGGGCTGAGGTGGCGAACGACGAGGAGCTGGCCGCCATGACCATGCTGCTGGCCGAGTCGCTGGAGGCCGGCGGCATGGGCTTCTCGTCCTCGCAGTCCCGTACCCACTCCGACGGCGACGGCAACCCGATCTCGTCCCGGTTCGCAGACCGACGCGAAATGCTGGCGTTCTGCGAGGTCGTGCGCGATCACCCGGGCACCACGCTCGAGTACATCACCAACGGCTGCCTCGACTCGTTCAGCGACGACGAGATCGACCTCATGGTGGCCATGACCACGACGGCCCGGCGGCCGCTCAACTGGAACCTGCTGACCGTCGATTCCCGCACCCCGGACAAGACGAGCCGCCAGCTCGAGGCGTCCAAGGCCGCGGCCGCGGCCGGAGGGCAGATCATTGCGCTGACCATGCCGACGCTGGTCCCCATGAACATGAGCTTCCGCACCCATTGCGCCCTGTTCCTCATCCCCGGTTGGGGTGACGTGATGGGACTGCCCGAGGAGCAGCGGATCGAGAAGCTCAAGGACCCCGAGGTGCGGGCCCAGCTCGACGAGCTCGCCCACTCCGAGGACGCCGGCGTCTTCCGCCGCCTCTCCCACTGGGCCAACTACATCATCGGCGACACGTTCGCCCCGGAGAATGCGGGCTACAGCTGGCGTGACGTGGGGTCCATCGCCGAGGAGCAGGGCAAGGAGCCGTTCGACGCCCTGCTCGACCTGGTGATCGCCGACGGCCTACGGACCGTGCTGTGGCCCAAGGCCTCCGACGGCGATGCCGCCAGCTGGGAGGCGCGCGTCGACGTGTGGAACGACCCGGGCGCCCTCGTCGGCGGGTCCGACGCCGGTGCGCACCTCGACCGCATGTGCGGGTCGAACTACCCGACATCGTTCCTGGGTGACTGCCTGCGCAACCGCCAGCTCGTCCCGATGGAGCAGGCTGTCCACTGGATGACCCAGTCCCCCGCCGACCTGTTCGGCCTCCACGACCGGGGCCGGGTGGCCGAGGGCCTGCGGGCCGACCTCTTCGTCTTCGACCCGACGACCGTGGCCTCGGAGCCGGCCACCCTCGTCGAGGACCTGCCCGGCGGCACGGCACGCCTCATCGCCGACTCCATCGGCGTGGTCCGCGTGCTGGTCAACGGGGTCGAGACCGTCGCCGACGGGCGCCCCACCGGCAACCTGCCCGGCACCCTCCTGCGCTCCGGCCGGGACACCGTGACCGTCGACCCCTCGGTGGCCGCCGGCTGAGTCCGTCGCCTTCACCACCGGACCGGCCCCGGACGGGTCGCGACCTACACTTCTCGCTGCGCCCCGGGTCCACCGTCCGTGCCGGCGACGGCATCGCACATCCGCTCCATCTCCACAGCAATCCATCTGCACGACAATCCACCGCACCACCTCGACGAGAACAGGGGAGCCACCATGGCTAGCAAGGTCACCAAGGACGAGAAGCAGCTCCTGATCGGCGGTCGTTGGGTCGACGCCGGCGACGGCACCTACGACGTCATCAACCCGGCCACCGAAGAGGTGGTCGGCCAGGCCCCCAACGCGTCGGTGGCCGACGCCGAGGCGGCCGCGGCCGCGGCCCGCGAGGCCTTCCCGGCCTGGTCGGCCACACCGGTCGACGAGCGCCTCGCACTGTTGAAGAAGGCCGCCGCCGCCATCCGGTCGCGCAACGACGAGCTGGTGCCGCTGGTGATCGCCGAGACCGGTGCCACCGCGTCGGTCGGCTCACGCATGCAGGTGCCGGTCAGCAGTGACCGCTTCGACCGGTACAGCCGAGACATCCGCCATGTCCAGGAGAAGATGCTCCCGCCGATCACCTCCAACGCCACGCCGTTGGCACCGGGCGGCCTGATCAGCGCCTTCGCCTACCGCCAGCCGGTCGGCGTGGTGGCCGCCATCGCCAGCTACAACTTCCCGCTCACCAACATGGCCGGCAAGGTCGCCCCCGCCCTCGCCATGGGCAACACGGTGGTCATCAAGCCCGCCCCCCAGGACCCGCTGGCCGTCATCGAGTTGGCGCGGATCCTCGACGAGGTCGGGTTCCCGCCGGGCGTGGTCAACCTGGTGTGCTCCCAGGGACCCGAGCCCGCATCCGTGCTGACGTCGACCCCCGACGTCGACATGGTGTCCTTCACCGGTTCCACCCAGGTCGGCCAGCGCATCGCCGCAGCCGGCGCGCCGACCATGAAGCGCCTGCTGATGGAACTGGGCGGCAAGGGCGCCGCCGTGGTGTTCGAGGACGCCGACCTCAAGGCCGCGATCACCGCAATCGGCTCGACCTGGGCCTTCCACTCCGGCCAGATCTGCACCGCCCCGACCCGGGCCGTCGTCCACCGGAGCATCTTCGACCAGGTGGTCGAGGGCCTCAGCGCCTTCGCCGGGCGGCTCACCGTGGGCGACCCCACCGAGGCCTCGACGGTGGTCGGCCCGGTCATCTCCGGTGCCCAGCAGCAGCGGATCCTGGACTACATCGAGTCCGGTCGCCAGCAGGGCGAGGTCGTGGTCGGCGGCAAGCGCCCCGAGCACATGGAGCGGGGCTACTACGTCGAGCCCACGCTCATCACCGGCTCCAACGACATGACGGCGGCCCGCGAGGAGATCTTCGGGCCGGTCGTCGTGGCCATCCCGTTCGACGACGACGACGAGGGCGTCGCCATCGCCAACGACTCCGAGTTCGGCCTCTACGACTACGTCTTCTCGGGTGACACCCCCCGGGCATTCCGCGTCGCCAAGCAGCTGCGGGCCGGCCACGTCGGCATCAACACCGCCCAACGCAACATGGACGCCCCGTTCGGTGGCTTCAAGATGAGCGGCATCGGTCGGGACGGTGGCGACTACGGCCTCGAGGCCTACTCGGAGCTGCAGTCCATCATCTGGTCCAGCTGACCGACCCCGACGGCACGGGCCGCCACCGGGACGGACCCCAGGTGGGTCAGACCGCGCCTTCGAAGGGGGCGTCGAACGCGAACACGCCGCCGTCGGCGCCGACGAGCCAGTAGGCGTCAGCGGCGGTGTCCGCGGCCATGCCCGTCACCGGGGCGGCCAGCGCCAAGCTGCCGGCACTGCCACGGAACGGCGCGTCGCCGAAGGCGAAGATGCCGCCGTCGGAGCCCACCAACCAGTAGCCGTGACCCGAGGAGTCGGCGGCCATGCCGACCACCGGGGCGTTGAGGTGCAGCGCGCCGGTGGAGCCGTCGAAGGCGGCGTCGCCGAAGGCGAAGATCCCGCCGTCGGAGCCTACCAACCAGTAGCCGTGACCCGAGGTGTCCGCGGCCATGCCGACCACCGGGTCGTTCAGCGGTTGGCCGCCCATCGAGCCGTCGAACACGGCGTCACCGAAGGCGAAGATCCCGCCGTCGGACGCGACGAGCCAGTACCCGTCGCCGGACGGTGTGGGGGTCATGTCCACCACGGGGGCGTTGAGCGGCTGACCGCCCATGGACCCGTGGAAGACGGCGTCGCCGAAGCTGAAGATCCCGCCGTCACCGGCCACCAGCCAGTACCCCTTCCCGTCCGGGGTGGCCACGATGTGGGTGATCGGCGCAGCGAGGGGTTTGCCGGCCATCGAGCCGTAGCCGACGGCCGTGCCGTGGGCGACGACGGTGCCGTCGGCACGCGCCTCCCAGTACCCGGTGTCACCGGCCGAGGCGGCGATCCCGACGTACGGGTTCGGCGGCGGCACGTAGGGCAGCGGCTCGCCCGGCACTGCGGGCACCGGATACGGGTAGGGGAACTGGCCCCCGTCAGCCGTGACGGCCCCGTTCGGCCCCGTGGTCTGCCCGGGGCAGTAGACCGGGGCACCCGTCTGCAGTCCGGCGACCGACGGCCCGGCGGGGACCGGATCGCCCTCGACGGCGTTCTGGGCCGCCTCGCGACCTTCGGCAGGACCCAGGTCGCCGTAGGCGAAGCCGAACAACTCGACCGTGTAGGCCTGGCCGCCGCTGCAGCTCACACCGATCCCGACGGTGTCGTAGCCGGCGTTCAACATGTTCTGCCGGTGGCCGGCCGATCCCATGTACGCGGCCTCCATGCCATCCGAGCCGTCACCGGGCCAGTAGCCGTTGCCCGAGACACCCGAGTTGCCGGCCAGGACGCACAGCGTCGACGGCGACGGGTTCCCACCGCACCCGGTCAGCGGCGGATCGGCGATGGCGCCGACCGCAGCGATGTGGTCCGACCATGCCTGGGCGGTCGCCTGGAGGCCGGGGTCCACCTGCAGCGCCGGGACGGGTTGGACGGTCGAGGACCGGACGGCCCGTTCGGCATTGACCCGGGCGGTGAGATCGGCGGCGTACAGGGCCTCGATCGATCCGAGGTCGTGCGGTGCGACGGCGGCCACGGCGCGGCCTGCGGCCAACGGGCCAGCCGGCGCGAGGAGGCCCGCAACCGGCACGACGAGCAGGGTGGCCACCATCCACCACCCACGGAGGGAACGTCGGCATACTGAGGTCTGATGGGCGCGTTGTAGCCACGAGCGGCCGACGACCGCACGCGTGCTACCACTGGTCTGTTGCACCATTGAACCGTCCCTCTGCGGATAGTGCGCCACCGGCTCGAGCCCCTCGAGGTTCGCGGCCGAGTCTCCCAGACGTCTGTCCGGTGCTCAACCTGGTCTCTGTATCTCCTCCTCCATCGGCACGTGGGGACGAAAACTGTTGCCCGGATCGGCTACAACAGGTGCGTGCCCGTGCCCGTACCGCCCTCGATCCCCCAACATTTCACCGAGATGGCCGCACAGGTCTCCAATTGGGGCCGGTGGGGCCCAGACGACCAGCTCGGGACCCTGAACCTCATCGACGGGGCCGCCCGGCTGCGGGGCGTCGCATCGGTGGTCGACGGCACCGCGCTCCACCTCGGGATCCCGATGTCCGAGGCCGAGGGCATTCAGATGGGATTCATCGAGGGCCGGGTCAACCCCACCCACACCATGGTCACCGTGAACCATCCCCAGAGCGACCTGCCCGGCTGGGTCGCCTTCAGCGAGGACGTGGTCTCCTTTGCCGTGCAGTGCGCCACGCACTGGGACGGCCTGGCCCACGCCTCCTACGGGGCGGCGCCCGACGGCGGGCGCCTCTACAACGGCTTCCCGGCGTCGTCGATCACCGAGGACGGGGCATCGCTACTCGGCATCCAGCAGATCCCCACGCTGATCAGCCGCGGCATCCTGCTCGACGTCGCCCGGGCCAAGGGGCTCGAACTCCTCGATCCGGGCTACGCCATCGCCCCCGACGACCTCGACGCCGCCCTCGACCTGGCCGAGATCGCCGTCGAGCCCGGTGACGTGCTCCTGGTCCGGACCGGCCAGGCCGCCCACCTGGCACTGCCCGGGCGTCCCGGTATCGGTGGGAACGACCCCGAGCGCAACCTGATCGCCTACACCTGGCCGACGCCGGGGCTGACCGTGGCGACCGCCGGATGGTTCCACGATCGGGACGTGGCCGCAGTGGCCATCGACACCATGGTCCTGGAGGTCTACCCGTGCGAGTCGGACGAGCTCTTCCTGCCGGTGCACCTCCTCCACCTCGTGGAGATGGGGATGACCCAGGGCCAGAACTGGTTCCTCGACGAGCTGGCGGACGCCTGTGCAGCCGACGGGCGCTACTCGTTCCTGCTGGACGCCACGCCGCTGCCGCTCACCGGGGCGCTGGGCTCGCCCGTGAACCCCGTCGCCCTGCGCTAGATGGAGTGACCACGAACGTTGTCGACACCGGACCCCGCCGGCGCGTTCCCGGCGGGGCGTCAGGCCGACGGTCCGGCCTTGCCCACGACCCTGGCCGTGCGGGCCGAGGCGGCGCCACCTCCGACCACCGGGCCCGTGCGCGGCGCCGGGCTCTCGGCCCCGGGGACCTTCGCCCCGTCGGGCGCGGGGCGTCCGGTCACGGACCAGTGGAGGAGACGCGCCTGGCTGTCGACCAGGGACGCGGTGCGGATGCCCCAGAACTCGAATCCGTAGCGGTGGCCCGCCACCTGGGCGAGCATGGCCACCAACGTCCCGGCCGCGGCCATCGGGTCGGCGCCCGCCGGTGAGCCCGACGTCCCGGCGTGGATGGCGATGACCCGGGCCAGCGTGACCGTCACCGAGTTGAGCGCCCGGACCCGGAGACCCTGGAAACGCAGGTCACCTTCGACGGTGGTGAGCTCGACCACCCGGAACACGGCACGGTTGCTTTCCCAGTAGTCCATGAACCCTTCGACCACGGCGACGGCCGTCTCCCACGAGGAGTCGTCGGACCAGTTGCCGTCGACCATCTCCCCGAGGACCCCTGCCCCCTCGACGAGCTCCTCGGCCAGGACGGTGATGGCCGACTCCACGTTCTCGAAGTACTGGTAGAAGGTGGCCGGCGAGGTGCCCGCCTCGCGGGCGATGTCGATCACCTTGATCGACCGCCACGGGGTGGCCACCAGGAGTTCGGCCGTGCACTCGAGCAGCCGCTGGCGGGTGGCCAGGCCCCGACGGCCCGGCACCCGGCCGTCGGTGGTTGCGATCAGATCCTGCTCGTCGTCGGTGGGCTCGGCGGTCGGCATGGCGGCCCATCGTACTGACGGAGCGCCTCCGGGGCCGGGTGGATGGCGACCGCCGGTCGCAGGCCCGTCCCGGGACCACGCTGACGGGTCGGTGTGGGTGGTTCCCCGGGGCGGGAAAGGGTGTCCGACTAGGGTGTTCACCCATGGCGACAGCTCCGGTGCCACGCACCCTGACGCGGGCCCAGCAGGCACGACGCCAGCGCGTGATCGACGCCGCTATGTCCCTGGCGCTCGACGGCGGGTACGAAGCGGTCCAGATGCGTGATGTCGCGGCGAGGGCCGATGTCGCCATGGGCACCGTCTACCGCTACTTCACGAGCAAGGACCATCTGTTGGCGGCGGCCCTCGTCCACTGGGTCGAGCAGCTCGACATCCGCCTGGCCCAGAGTCCCGCCCAGGGGGACACTCCGGGCGCACGGGTCATCGACGCCCTCGACCGGGCCCTGCGGGCCATGGGCCGCCAGCCACGGCTGGTCGGGGCCGTGTTCACCGCCCTGGCCTCCCCCGATCCGGCCGCCATCGAGTCCCAGCAGCAGGTGGCGGTGCTGATGGAGGGCATCATCACCCGGGCCATCGGCGAACCGCAGCCACCGGACATCAGTGACCGGGCCCGGATCCTGGGCCACGTCTGGTACTCGGCCCTGGTCGGATGGGTGAACGGCTGGAGCAACATGAACCGGGTGCACGACGAACTGGTCGTGGCGATCGGGCTGCTCCTGCCGATGGACGTCTACGCCGAGGTCTGACAGTCGAGGACTGACGGCTGCCGCCTGATCTCCAGAGTCCGACGCTCGGACATCCGGACCGATGGACGACACCGGACGACCGGTGGATCAACTCGTCGGAGGGGGTGGCCCCTCCCGACGCCGGCCCCGGAGTACGGTCGCACAATGACCTCTGCCATAGAAGTGCGCGGCCTGAGCAAGGAATTCGGGGCCATCCGCGCCGTGGACGACCTCAGTTTCGAGGTGGCGGAAGGTCGCGTCACCGGCTTCCTCGGGCCGAACGGTTCCGGCAAGACCACGACCCTCCGGATGCTGCTCGGCCTGGTGTCGATCACCGGGGGGACCGCCACCTTCGGGGGGAAGCGCTACACCGACCTCGACCATCCGGTCCGCCACGTCGGAGCCGCACTCGAGGCCACCAGCTTCCACCCCACGCGCCGGGCGGAGGACCACCTGAAGACCGTGGCCCTCGCCAGCGGCATCCCCCTCGCCCGGGTCGGTGAGACGCTCGACCTCGTCGGGCTCACCGATGTCGCCCGCCGCCGGGTGGGCAAGTTCTCCCTCGGCATGCGCCAGCGCCTCCAACTCGCCACGGCCCTCCTCGGGGACCCGGAGATCCTGATCCTCGACGAACCCGCCAACGGCCTCGACCCCCAGGGCATCCAGTGGCTGCGTACTTTCATCCGCGGCCAGGCCGCCGCCGGTCACGCCGTCCTGGTGTCGTCGCACCTCCTGTCGGAGATGGAGGAGACCGTCGACGACGTGGTGATCATCTCGCAGGGCAAGCTCGTGCTCCAGACGACGTTGGCCGACATGGCGGCGCAGGCGGGTGCGGGAACGGCCACGGGCATGAGGATCCGCACTCCCGAGGTCACGCGTCTGACCCAGGTCCTCAGCGCCGTGCCCGTCGGATGGCGCCAGACGGCGCCGGACACCATCACCATCGACGGCGCCACACCCGAGTGGTTCGGGCCGTTCGCCGCCCAGCACCAGATCATCCTCTACGAGTTGGTCAGCGAGCGCGGCAGCCTGGAGGACGTCTTCCTCCGACTGACCCACGGGTTCGACGCCGAGCATCCGCTGGGCCACGGCGGAGGCCAGTCGGCTCCCTTCCAGATGCCGGAGGACCAGGCATGATCGCCATCGTCCGCTCCGAATGGCTCAAGCTACGGACCACGGCGATCCCGTGGGTCCTGGCCGGCATCTCGCTGGTCATCACCGGCCTGCTCATCCTCGTGTACTTCATCAACCACGGCGACGGTGGGGGTGGGGGTGGGCCCCAGCAGGGGCCGAACACCGGGTTCGGTCCTCCCACCCCGAGCGTTCCCCACACGGTCCAGCAGCTGCGCAACCTCATCGGCCGGGGGATCGAGGGCTACATCTTCGCCCTGCTGCTCGGCGTCCTGATCATCACCGTCGAGTTCCGGCACAAGACCGCCACCACGTCCTTCCTGGTGACCCCCAAACGCTGGGAGTTCGTACTCGGCAAGCTGCTGATGGCCGCCCTGGCCGCCATCGCGCTGGCCGTCCTCCTCCTGGCGGCCACGGTCGTCGGGGGCGGGATCGCACTGTCGGCCAAGGGGGGCTCCTTCAGCGCCCTCGCCCACCAGATCGGCGCGGTGGCGCCCGGGATGATCCTCGTCTTCGTCCTGTTCGCCCTCCTCGGCGTCGGGGTGGGGTCGCTGGTGACCAACCAGGTTGCCGCGCTCATCATCTGCCTGGGTTGGTTCCTGATCGTGGAGAACATCATCACGGGCATCTGGAGCGGCACCACCAAGTGGCTGCCGTCCGGCGCCGCCGCGGCGGCCGCCAACCTGACCGCCGGACGCGGTGCGGACGTCGGGCTGTTCAGTTGGTGGCAGGGCTCGCTCCTGATCCTCGCCTACGGTCTGGCCTTCGCCGTCATCGGCTCGCTGGTGCTGGCCCGGCGCGACATCACCTGACCCGGGCCCGGCGACCCCCGGCGCCTCGCACCTAGGCTCCGACCATGGCCGACTTCGCCGACCACCGGCTCCCGCCCCACGGTCTCGACGCGGACGCCGTACTGTCCCGCCTCGACCAGCTGGCGGTGGACGACCGCGACTGGCGGGGCGGCCGGGTCTTCAGCCTCGTCTACTCGGCAGGTGACGAAGTGCTCGACCTGCTCACCCGGGCCGCCAACCGGTTCGCCGCGGAAAACGCCCTCAACACCATGGCGTTCCCGAGCCTCGGGTGGATGCAGCACGACATCGTCACCATCACCGCCGGACTGCTGGGTGCGGACCGGCGCCCGGCGGACAGCCCGAACTTCCGCGGTTACCTGACGTCGGGCGGCACCGAGTCCCTCCTGCAGGCCACCAAGACGGCCCGCGACTGGGGGCGCGAGCAGGGACGGACCACCCGGCCGAACATGGTGCTCGCCACCAGTGCCCACGCCGCCTTCGAGAAGGCGTCCCACTACTTCGACGTCGAGGCACGCCGGGTGCCGGTGCTCGCCGACGGGAGCGCCGACGTCGCCGGGTTCGCCGACCGCGTGGACGCCGACACCGTCCTGGTGGTCGGGTCCGCACCCTCCTACCCACAGGGCGTCATCGACCCCATCACGGAGATCGCCACCCTGGCACAGGAGCAGGGCATCCTCTGCCACGTGGACGCCTGCCTCGGTGGGTTCATCCTCCCGTTCCTCGGCACGCTCGGCCACATCACCACGGCATGGGACCTGTCCGTGCCGGGGGTCACCTCCATCAGCGCCGACCTCCACAAGTACGGGTACTCGTCGAAGGGCGTCTCGGTGATCATCTACGGCGATGCGCAGCTCGGTCGGTTGCAGCCGTTCGTCACGTCGAATTGGCTGGGTGGCCTCTACGGGTCACCGGCCATGGCCGGCACTCGGCCCGGGGGTCCCATCGCCGCCGGGTGGGCCGTCCTGCACCACCTGGGCGAGGACGGCTACCTCCGCCTGGCCGAGGATGCCTGGCAGGCGGCGTCCGCACTGCGCACCGCCATCGGGTCGACTCCGGGCATCGCCCTGCGGGGCGCCCCGGACGCGACCGTCATGGCCTTCGGCGACGACGGCTCCGGTGCCGTGGACACCTTCGCCCTGGGTGACGCGCTGACCGAACGGGGTGGCTGGTACTTCGACCGCCAGACGCCCCCGGACAGCCTCCACGCCACCGTCCACGCCGGACACCGGGCCGTCATCGACGAACTGTGCGCCGACCTGGCCGACGTCGCCGGCGAGCTGGCCCGGTCGGGCGCCCGGGCGGACGACCGCGGCACCCGGTACGGAACGGTGTGAGTCGACGCGGGCACGGTGCCCGCGTCGTCGGCCCCTGGTCCGTTGCCGGCCGCGCGCCCATCGTCTATACATGCCGAAGGGGTGTCGGGCGGCGACGATGACCCGGTGGAGCTGACCTGCAGTCGGCGGAACGACCTGAGGAGATCGTCGTGGATCGCAAGTGGTGGACCCTGATCGCCGTGTGCTTCGGGACCTTCATGCTCCTCCTCGACATCACCGTGGTGAACGTCGCGCTGCCGGACATCCAGGTCGCCCTGCACTCCACGTTCGCCGATCTCCAGTGGGTGGTCGACGCCTACGCCCTCACCCTCGCCGCATTCCTCCTGACCGCCGGCGTCCTCGGCGACATGTACGGCCGCCGGGGGATGTTCGCCATCGGCCTGGTGCTGTTCTCCCTGGCCTCACTGACGTGCGGCCTGTCCACGACGGCCCTGATGCTCAACCTGTCGCGTGCGGCCCAGGGTGTGGGTGGCGCCATCATGTTCGCCACATCCCTCGCGCTCATCGCCCAGGCCTTCGCCGGTAAGGAGCGGGGCACGGCCATCGGCGTCTACGGCGCCGTGGTCGGCGGAGCCGTGGCCATCGGCCCGCTCGTCGGCGGAGCGATCACCACGGGCATCGGCTGGCGGTGGATCTTCTTCATCAACATCCCGATCGGCGTGGTCGCCGTGATCATCACCTTGACCAAGGTGGACAACGCCAAGATCCCGACCGGCCGCAGGATCGACTGGCTCGGGGTCGTGACGTTCACCTCGTCGCTGTTCCTCCTCGTCTACGCGCTGGTGCAGGGCAACGCCAAGGGGTGGGGCAGCACGTACATCGTGTCGATGCTGGTGGGCTCGGTCATCCTGATGGTCGTGTTCATCGTCGGCGAGTTGCGGCAGAAGGACCCGATGCTGGACCTCGGTCTCTTCAAGCGGCCGGCCATGGTCGGCGTCTCGCTCGGGTCGTTCACGCTCTCGGCCTCGATCTTCGCCATGTTCCTGTACCTGACCCTCTACATGCAGGAGATCCTCGGCTACAGCCCCCTGGCCGCCGGGCTCCGCTTCCTGCCCCTCACGATGCTCGCATTCATCGTCGCCCCCGTCGCCGGAAAGCTGACGGTGCGCATCCAGACCCGGTTCCTCATGAGCCTCGGACTGGCCCTCGTGGCCATCGGCTGTGCGCTCATGACCCACGTGGGGGGCACGTCCTCCTGGCTGGTGCTCCTGCCCGGGTTCCTGGTGTGCGGCGTGGGCATCGGCATCACCAACCCGGTTCTCGCCTCCGGCTCGGTCTCGGTCGTACCCCCGGAGCGCAGTGGCATGTCGACCGGCGCGGCCAGCACGTTCCGACAGGTCGGCATCGCCACCGGCATCGCCGGCCTCGGCGCCATCTTCGTCGACCAGATCAAGTCGGCCGTCGTGTCCAACCTCTCGGCCACCGCCACTGGCCAGAGCGTCCTCGCCCACGGGGGCCAGGGGCTCGGCACCGCGCTCGCCTCCGGCGGGGTCCGCCAGGCGGCGGCGTCCCTCCCCTCGCCGGCCGGACGCCAGGCCCTGCTCACCGCCTACCAGGACGGCTTCGCCTCGACCTTCAACCACCTGATGTCGATCGCCGCGGTCATCGCGCTGATCGGTGCCGTCGGCTGCCTGTTCCTCGTCCGGCAGAAGGACTTCGTCCCGAGTGTCGGCGCCGGGGAGTGGTCCGGCCCGACCCCGCCCGACGGTGCCCCGGCGGGCGCACCGACCCCGACGGGTGTCGACGGCGACGGGCACACCTCGGCGGACGAGGACCCGACCCGCTCCGCCGACGTCCGTTCCGGGTGACGACCTCCGACCGATGACCGGCGGCGAACCCCTGGCCGGGCGGGACCCCGACGAGCCACACCCGTCGAGGCTGGCGCCCGACCACCCCCGTCGGGCGGAGATCCTGGCCGCCCACCACGCCGCCCGGGTGTCGGGCGCCGACAGCTACCCGGATCCAGCGACCGGCTACCTCGTGATGACGTCGGACTACCTCGCCGGCCGAGGTACCTGCTGCCACCAGGGCTGCCGCCACTGCCCCTACCTCGTCTGACGGCGCCCGGCCGGGCCGCGTCGGTGCGCGTCAGCCCTGCTGCAGCACCGAGCGGTCGCCCGCACGGAGTCCGGCGATGATCGAGCGGTAGGTGCCGGCAGCGTCCCGGCCCATGGCATCGGTCTCCAACCAGGTGCCACCGGGGCCACCCCGGTCGCGGTCCACGCCGTGGATCCCGAAGCGGGGTTCGTAGGAGCCCCACTCGTAGTTGTCGACCAACGACCAGTGCCAGTAGCCCTCGACGGGCACGCCGGCATCGATGGCATCCACCACCGCGGCCACGTTGGCCCGCAGGTACCGGGGTCGGTCCCACCCGTCGAGTCTCCCGAAGGAACGACCGCTGCGGAGCCGGTTGCACAGCCCGTTCTCCACCACCCACAGCGGCAGGCCGGGTGTGAGCGCGGCCTGGACGCCGAGCCACCGGGTGAGGCCCGCAGGGTCCGGCGGGTCGTCCCACAGCTCCCGGACGGGCAGCGGATTGCGCCCACCGGCGGTGCCGTGGCCGGGTAGCCGGAAGTGCCGCGAGGCCTGTGGGTCGTAGTAGTCGATGCCGAGCACGTCGAGGGTGCACTCGTGCGGGCTCGCCTCGACGGCATCGAGCGCCCGGCGTGGCGTGCGCCCCCACCGGCCCGACGAGCCATAGGGGGCGACGGCGCGACCGGCTCGGCGCAGCAGTGACTCACCCACCCCCGGTGTCGGCAGCATGGCGTAGTGGTCGCGCCGACGCGCCGCGATCCACCCGTCGAGGTCATGGCGCTCGACACCCATACTGCGGGACAGCAGGAGATCCAGGAGCATCCGGTCGTACTCGTAGACGGACATGCAGAAGTTGTTGGTCGTGACGACGGCGTCGGGACGCTCGGCGTGGAGGATGTCGTACGCCCGCACGTGGGCGGCCAGCAGGTTGTCGAGGGCGACCGCGGTGTCGTCGATCCCGGCGAGCCGGCCCGGGGGGAACGCCCCCAGCAGGTACGTCGACAGCGCCAGGACATTGACCTCGTTGAGGGTGACCCAGTGGCGCACCGACGGTGCGAGGGCCGGCACCACCACCCGTGCCCACGTCTCGAATCGAGCCACGGCGTCAGGCCGGAGCCACAGGTCCTCGCCCAGCCACTGGGGATGGGTGAAGTGATGGAGCGTCACGAGCGGGGCCATGCCCCGCTCGACGCACCCCTCCACGATGGCGACGTAGCGGTCGAGCGCCGTCTGGTCGACGCCGTCCGGCTCGGGTTGCACACGTGCCCACTCGACCCCGAGGCGGAAGCTGTCGCAGCCGAGTGCGGCCGCACGGTCGAGCGCCTCCTCGGGCCGACGCCAGAAGTCGACGGCGTCACCGGACGGGGCCACCCGGCCGACCTGCTCCCAGGCCAGCCAGTTGTTGGCCGGTTGACCGGGCCCGTTGAACCCGCCCTCGATCTGGAATCCCGCCGTGGCCACGCCGAACAGGAAGCCGTCGGGCAACGGTCCGCGCACCGGCGATCGCCTCTGCCCGCCCGTCTCCTCCGGTTGCTCCGTCGGCCCCACGGCACGCTCTCGATCGCTGGGGGCGTCCCCGACCACCGGGGCCACCACAGGGTGGCGATGGTAGCTTGCCGCCCCGGGGGGTCCCCGTCCCGGCGACCCCGAGCCCCAGGACACGCCACCATGCCGCCAACTGCACCCGATCCCGAGCGCCTCCCCGTCGTCATCGCCTCCGGTCAGGCGCTCGAGCGTCTGGACCTCGTCACCCCGGTCGACCTCATGGCCCGGGCCTGCGAGTCGGCGCTTTCGGCCGTGCCCCGCCTGCGTGACCGGATCGACCGGCTGACCGTGGTGGACGTGATGACCAAGGTCGGGCCTGCCCCGGCCACCGAGCTCGCCCGCCGACTCGGCCTCGGCGACGACGTGTCCCGCGAGGTCACGACGGTGGGCGGCAACACCCCGCAGTGGCTGGTCAGCCGGGCCGCCTCCGAGATCGCCGCCGGCACGCTGTCGGTCACCCTCGTGGCCGGGGCCGAGGCCATCCGATCGTCCCGGGCCCGGCGCGCCGCAGGCCTCCCGCGCGACGAAGGGGTGGCCGACCTCGCGCCCGATGCACAGGTGGGTGACGACCTGCCCGGGTTCGGGCCGGCTGAATTGGCCGTGTCACTGCTGGCGCCGGTGCACGTCTACCCACTCTTCGAGAATGTCATCGCATCCCGGGCGGGACGCGATGCCGATGCACAGCGGGCCGCCATCGGGCGCCTGATGGCGCCCTTCACCGACGTGGCCGCGGCCAATCCCCACGCGTGGTTCCCCGAGTCCCGCAGCGCGGAGGAGATCGCCACCCCCACCCCGGACAACCGCATCGTGTGCGAGCCCTACACGAAACGCATGACGGCGTTCCTCGGTTCGGACCAGTCCGCCGCGCTGATCGTCTGCTCGCTGGCCGAGGCGCGCCGGGCCGGCGTCGAGGACCGGGCCGTGTTCGTGTGGTCGGGCGCCGAGGCCGTCGACGTCCGCGTCGTCGCCTCGCGGCCCGATCCCGGCCGGTCACCGGCCATCCGGGCGGCAGGAACGGCCCTGTTCGAGGCAGGCACGGCTGCAGCCGGTCGCACCGTAGGAGTCGACGACCTCGCGCGCATGGACCTGTACTCGTGCTTCCCGTCCGCAGTGCAGATGGGCGCCGAGGCCCTGGGCATCGCGCTCGATGACACCCGGGGTCTGACCGTCACGGGGGGCCTCCCCTACTTCGGCGGGCCGGGCAACAACTACACGACCCACGGCATCGCCACCCTGTGCGACCTCCTGCGGGAGTGCGACGGCGGCACGCGACTGGGCATGGCCACCGGGCTCGGCTGGTTCGTCACCAAGCATGCACTCGGCCTGTACGGCACGACCCCGCCGCCCGCCGGGTTCCACCGGGGGGACACCACGGCGGCGCAGGCCGCCATCGACGCCTCCGCCGTCGACGTCGCCGAAGGTGTCGACGCATCCGAGACCGCCACCGTCGTGACGGCCACGGTCTGGCGCGACACCAGCGGCACCGCTGCCGGCGCCCCGGTGGTGGCACGCCTGGCCGACGGCCGTCACCTGGCGCTGGCACCCGCCGATGACGACGTCGTGGCGGCCATGGGCGCCACCGACATGCCGGGCTTCGTGGGCGCGTCCGTGGTCGTCCAGGCCGGCGAGCCGCGCTACCGTCTGCCAGAGCGCTGAACCGACTGCGCTGACCGCCCGAGGGAGACCACCATGTCCGACGAACTGCTCCGCGAACGCCAGGGTCACATCGAGATCCTGACCATCAACCGGCCCGAGGCCCGCAACGCCATCAACCTGGCCACGGCCACGGCTCTCTCGGATGCCTTCGACGAGATCGAGGCCGACGACGACGTGTGGGTCGTCGTGCTGACCGCGGCCGGCGACAAGGCGTTCTCGGCCGGCATGGACCTGAAGGCGTTCGCCACGGGTGAGTTCCCCATTACCGAGAAGGGGTTCGGGGGCATCACCAAGCGGGATTTCCCGAAGGCGCTCATCGCCGCCTGCAACGGATCAGCCCTCGCCGGCGGCTGCGAGATCATGCTGAGCTGCGACCTGGTGGTCGCCGCCGACCATGCCAAATTCGGTATCCCCGAGGTCGCACGTGGCCTCGTGGCCGGTGCCGGCGGCCTGATCCGTCTCCCCAAGCGCCTTCCCCAGGCGATCGCGCTCGAGCTGGCCCTCACCGGTGAGCCGATCGATGCCGCCCGGGCCCTGCAGATCGGCCTCGTCAACCGCGTCGTGCCCGGCGACCAGTTGATGACCGAGGCCCTGGCCCTGGCCGGACGGATCGCCAAGAACGCCCCGTTGGCCGTCCGCCTCTCGAAGCAGGTCATGAAGCAGGCCGCCGAGCTACCGGAAGACGAGGCGTGGGCCATCAACGACGCCGTCTTCGGGGAGATCGGCCGGTCGGCCGACGCCATGGAGGGTGCCATCGCCTTTGCCGAGAAGCGCGAGCCCAACTGGACCGGCAAGTAGCCCCCGACGTGACTCCGCTCCACCTCGTGGCTGACGCTGGCCCCACGCTGGCCCCCGGCCTCGACGGATTCCGCCTGATCCTCCACGTGCTGGCGGCCACCATCTGGGTCGGGGGCCAGTTCGTGGTGGCCGGCCTCCTGCCCACCATCCGGACCCTGGGCGAGGACGCCCCGAAGAAGGTGGCCCGGGCGTTCAGCCGGCTCATGTGGCCGGCCTACGCCGTCCTGATCGTCACCGGCTTCTGGAACATCAGCGCCGTACAACCGAAGAACGCCACGTCGGCCTGGAACGCCGTGCTCATCATCAAGATCGTGTTCGTGGTGGTCGCCGGAGTCGGGGTCTTCCTCCACCAGCGCTCGACCTCCAAGGTCGGACTGGCCGTCTGGGGCTCCGTCGGCGGAGTGGCATCGGTGGTCGCACTCTGCCTGGGCGTCTTCCTGGCCGGTTGATCCGCTCCAGCCGGCAGGTGCCCCGGTGACGAACCGCGCGGCAGGGCACCCCGTCCACGTCTAACCTTGGCTGGCAGTCGACAAGGGAGCAAGTGTCATGCCGTTCACCCCTCCAGCAGAACTCTTCGGCGAGCAGGGCATCATCGTCCTGATCGTCATTGCCGTCGTCCTGTTCGGGTCGACCCAGATCCCGAAGCTGGCCCGCTCGCTGGGCTCGGCCCAGAAGGAGTTCAAGAAGGGGCTCGACGAGGGTGCCAACGGCGAGACGGGCACGGACGCCAACGCCGCGGCGCCTGCCGCCCCCCTGGCCCAGGCCCCGCAGGTCGCAGCGCCAGCGCCAGCGCCAGCGCCGGCACCGGCACCGGCTCCCGCACCTGCCCCCGCTCCGGCCTCGGCACCCCCCGCCGCAGACGGTTCCGCCGGCCCCGCTTCCTGAGCACCTCCGGACCGTGCCGTCGGACGCCGGCGGCGGCGCCACACTTCCGGGTCACTCGCCCGGCGCCAATGAACGCTGGCAGCTGCCCTTCTGGGCCCTCCAGGTCCTGGAGTACGGCGTGGCCTTCCTCCTCGTCACCCAGTCCGTCCACGTCGGGCACGGCGGGCTCCTCATCGCCGGCGGGACCGTGCTCTTCGTCCTGGCCGTCACCGCCGACGGGCCGCTCGGGATCTTCCGGGTGTGCGGTCAGCGCCTCCATCGCGTCCTGGTCCTCACGGTGGCCGTCGTCCTCGCCGCCTGCTGCGCGTTCGCCGCGCTGCGTCCCGACGTCGAGGGCCTGCTCGTGATCGGTGCCGCCATCGTGGCCCTCCTCGTGCTCGCCTCACGCACCACCGTGACGGGTGGCCGGGGCCGCAGGCGGAAGGGAGCGCCCCGACCGGCCGAAGTCATCGACGCCACCGCCACCGTGACCCCCCCTCCGGATGCACCTGTCGTCGAACAGACGGACCAGACGGGTGGGTCGGCGGCGCGCAAGGCCGGTCGCACCACCGGTGCGGCCGCCGCCGCCGGCAAGCGGGCCGTCGACGAGCACCGGCCGCAGGTGGAGGACGGGGTGAAGCGGACGATCCGCGGTGCCGGACGCCTGGCCGGGAAGTTGGCCGGGCCCAAGGCGCCACCCGCTGCAGACGCCCCGTCCTGACCGGACCGGATCGACCCGGTCGTGCACGGACCTGACCTGGTCCTGAACGGACCTGACCTGGTCCTGAACGGACCATGAGAGGACACCTGAACCTATGACCCCGACGGACGACGTCCTGGCCATCGCCGATCGCCTGTGGTCGGGTGAACCGGCCACCGATGGCACTGCGGTCAACCCCATGGCACCGGGCGGGGGCCTGGCCGAGGTGGCTGACGGCGTGGCCTTCGTGCCCTCGTTCGCCAACGTGTCCGCCGTCCGCACCGACGAGGGTCTGGTCCTGGTCGACGTCGGGAGCCCGTTCCTGTCGGGAGAGGTCCACCGGATCCTTCGCACCTGGTCCGACGCGCCGCTGCATACAGCCGTGTATTCCCACGGTCACATCGATCACGTCTTCGGTGTGCACCGCTGGGAGGCCGACGCCGCGGCAGGCGGCTCGCCCGCACCCCGGGTGGTGGCCCACGAGGCTGTCGCCGCCAGGTTCGACCGCTACATCCGGACCGCGGGCTACAACACGGTGGTCAACCGGCGCCAGTTCGGGATCGACGACCTGGAGTGGCCGACCCGGTACCGCTACCCGGATCTCACCTTCCGCGAGCGGCTCGATCTCGAGGTGGGTGGCGTATCCGCCGAGCTGCACCATGCCCGGGGCGAGACGGACGACCACGCCTGGGCCTGGTTCCCCGCGCAGCGCGTGCTGTGCGTCGGCGACCTGTTCATCTGGGCGTCCCCCAATGCCGGCAACCCCCAGAAGGTCCAGCGCTACCCCCTGGAGTGGGCGGAGGCGCTTCGACGGATGCTGACGCTCTACGACACCGCGGACGGCGGGCCGGAGGTACTGCTGCCCGGCCACGGCTACCCGATCGTCGGAGAGGAGCGGATCCGGCAGGCGCTGTCCGAGACAGCCGAGCTGCTGGAGTCGCTGGTGGCCCAGACCCTCGACGTCATGAATGCCGGGGGCCGGCTCGACGAGGCGATCCATTCGGTCACCCCGCCGGCCCACCTGACGGCACGGCCCTACCTGCAACCCGTCTACGACGAGCCGGAGTTCGTGGTCCGCGGCGTCTGGCGCCTGTACGGGGGCTGGTGGGACGGCAACCCGGCCACCCTCAAGCCGGCATCCGAGGTCGCACTGGCCACGGAGCTGGCCGACCTGTCCGGTGGCCCGGGCGCACTGGCCGAACGCGCCGTTGCCCTGGTGGGGTCGGCCGACGCGGGCCCCGACCCCGAATCCGCACTCCGGCTGGCCGGCCACCTGGTCGAACTGGCCTGGTTGGCGGCGCCGGGCGACGTCGGCGTGGCCGAGGCCAGGCGTGCCGTGTTCACCCGGCGGGCCGAGCGCGCCACATCGACCATGGCCAAAGGCGTCTTCAACTGGGCGGCACGGGAGTCCTGAGACGTCGGAACCTCGGCCGCCGCCCATCCGGCCGCGGAACCCGAATTTCCACGCTTGTGACCTGGGGATTCGCGGGGCCGTCCTACCTGGATGCTCAACTTCTCAATTCGGTGCGGACCCCACTAGTGTTTCGCCCGTGATCGCCTTCACAAACGGTTCTCCGACGCCAACGTCCGCCCGCGACCAGACGGCTGCCGACACACCGGAGACACCGGCCGCCGGGCGCCGTTGGAAGCGCTGGGCCGCCGGCCTGGCGGTGGCCGCGCCCCTGGTCCTGGGCGGCTGCAACTTCTACCCGAGCTACGGGGCCAGCCGCGGGTCGACCACCCAGGGGCAGGACACCTTCAAGCTCTACTCGGGGATGATGACCACCGGAATCATCATCGGCGGCTTCGTGGGCCTCCTGATCCTCTTCACCATCGTGCGCTACAAGCGTCGGTCCGATGCAATGCCGAAGCAGTTCCACGAGAGCATCCCGATCGAGATCCTCTACACGGGCATCCCGGTCCTCATCGTGGCGGTCCTCTTCCTGTTCACCGTCATCACCGAGAACAAGGTCGACGCCACCGTTCCACTGGCCGCCAAGATCACCTCGTCCGGCAGCCCGGTGGTCGACGTCAAGGTCACGGCCTTCCAGTGGGGCTGGCGCTTCGACTACCCGAACGACAACGTCACGGTGTCGGGTGAGGTCACCAACGGGCCCCAGAACCACGGCCCCCAGATGGTCCTCCCCTTCGGCGAGACCGTCCAGGTCACCCTGGTGTCCAACGACGTCATCCACGGTTTCTACGTTCGGGACTTCAACTTCAGCCGCTACGCCCTGCCCGGCGTGGTGAACGTCTTCGACCTCAACATCGTCAGGGCCGGGTTCTACCCGGGCCAGTGCACCCAGATCTGCGGTCTGTACCACTCCGAGATGCTGTTCAGCGTGCGTGCCGTCAGTCCCGCCCAGTACCAGGCATGGGTGCAGGGTGAGATCGCGAACGGGCACACCATCAAGCGGACGCCAGAGCCGGCCGCCAACACGCCCCCGCCGTACGACCACGTCACCCAGTCCAACGCCCTGGCCGCGCCCGATTCGAAGAAGGGTTCCCTGTGACCACCACCATCGAGTCCCCCGAACTGATCGAGCCGGAGGAGCCGGGCGGTCCCGACGGCCACGGACCCGACGAGCTCGGCCACGAGGAGGCACACGAGCACCACGGGCCTCACGGCATCCTCAACTGGATGACCTCGACGGACCACAAGGTCATCGGCAAGTCCTACATGATCACCTCGCTGGTGACGTTCTTCATCTCAGGCAGCATGGCCCTCGTCATCCGCGCCCAGCTGGCCAACCCGAGCTCGTCACTGGTCAACTTCCAGACCTACAACGAGCTGTTCACCATGCACGGGAGCCTCATGCTGTACCTGTTCGCCGGGCCCTTCGCCTTCGGTGGACTGGCCAACTACATCGTGCCGCTCCAGGTCGGTGCGCCCGACATGGCCTACCCCCGCCTCAACGCCCTCTCCTACTGGCTCTACCTGGGCGGGGCGTCGATGATGACACTCAGCTTCGTGGTGGCGGGCGGGGCGGCGAGCTTCGGCTGGGTGGCCTACGCGCCGCTGTCCAACTCGATCAACTCCCCCGGCACCGGCACCGACATGTGGCTCATGTCGCTGGCCCTGACCGGCTTCTCGGCCATCTTCACCGGGGTGAACCTGGTGGCCACGATCTTCTACCTGCGGGCGCCCGGCATGACCATGTTCCGGGTGCCGATCTTCTCGTGGAACATGCTGGTGACCGGCATCCTGATCCTGATCGCCTTCCCGGTGCTGTTCGGCGCCGTGGTGATGCTGTTCTGCGACCGTCACTTCGGCACGCACATCTACTCGGTCCAAGGAGGTGGTGTGCCGGTGCTCTGGCAACATCTCTTCTGGTTCTTCGGGCACCCGGAGGTGTACATCCTCGCCTTGCCCTACTTCGGCATCGTGACGGACATCATCCCGGTGTTCAGCCGCAAGCCACTCTTCGGCTACCGGGGCATGGTGTTCGCCACCCTGTCGATCGCCGCCCTGTCGACCGGTGTGTGGGCCCACCACATGTTCACCACCGGTGTCGTGCTCCTGCCGTTCTTCAGCCTCCTGTCGTACCTCATCGCCATTCCCACCGGCATCAAGTTCTTCAACTGGATCGGCACCATGTGGGGCGGGCAGATCAGCTTCCAGACACCGATGCTCTTCTCGGTGGGCTTCCTGTTCGCCTTCCTCATGGGTGGCGTCACCGGTGTGCTCCTGGCCTCGCCGCCCGTCGACTTCATGACCCACGACACCTACTTCGTGGTGGCCCACTTCCACCAGGTGCTCATCGGCACCACGGTGTTCGCCGGGTTCGCCGGGTTCTACTTCTGGTATCCCAAGATGTTCGGCCGGATGCTGAACGAGCGCCTGGGCAAGCTGCACTTCTGGTTCCTGTTCATCGGCTTCTGGGTCACCTTCATGCCCCAGTACCTCTTGGGTCTGAAGGGCATGCCCCGGCGCATCGCCGACTACCTCACCACCAACGGCTGGACGGGACTCAACCAGATCTCGACGGTCGGTGCCTTCATCATCGGGTTCTCGTTCCTCTTCTTCCTGGTCAATCTGGTGATCTCCTGGAGTCATCCGGTGGCGGCGGGCGACAACCCGTGGGACGGCGGTGCGCTCGAGTGGTTCACTTCCTCACCTCCGCCGCACCACAACTTCACGCACCTGCCGCCCATCCGCTCGGAGCGGCCCACGTGGGACTACAACCATCCCGAGCACCGCAAGGACGAGTCGCACGGCGACAAGCGGCATCGGGAACAGGACCAGGAGACGGAGACGGTGGGGGCCAGTTCATGAAGGTGAGT
>Ga0302279_10000248_pt1 | contig 78596 bp, 64 predicted proteins | sample III_Bog_N3_3_FD_194541 | JGI IMG/M metagenome (GOLD analysis project Ga0302279, IMG submission 194541) | Peat permafrost microbial communities from Stordalen Mire near Abisko, Sweden - III_Bog_N3_3 | ecosystem: Environmental > Terrestrial > Soil > Wetlands > Peat | place: Sweden: Abisko...
CTTGCCGGGACGGGACTTTCACCCGTAGGAGAAGCGCAGCTAGGAGACAGGCTCGTCACCGCTTGCGCGGCTCCTCGCTCGTCTTCGTCACGGCGCACCATCGCTGCGATGATACCAGGCACGGGCCGCGGGCGAGCATGCCACGACCAGGGGACGCCCGTTCGGCGGGAAGAGCCGACGACGGAGACCTTCGCGCCCTACCCGATCGCCAGGCTGCCACCTTCCGGGACTCCCCGCCAACGCTCGCGTACACTCGTCGTGGAGGGTTCAATGTTCGCCAACCGCGCGACAACGTCGCTAGGCCTAGTCCTCGCTGTCCTGCTCGCCTGCGTGGCCGGCTGCAACAGCTCGCCCAACAAGCTGCTGGGCAGCAGCGGCCACGGCCCGGACGCCTCCGCCGACGCTCCGTCGCCCGTCGATGCCACCATGGGCTTCGGGGATTCCGCCGTCGCGGAGCTGCTCATCCAGCCCCAGAACCAGACGCTCACCGCCATGGGCCCCGGCGCCACCCTCCAGTTCTCTGCCGTGCTGGCTGGCTCCATGAGCCCCGTCCAGGCCACGTGGTCGGTCACGTCGGGGGTCCAGATCGGCAGCATCAGCGCGGCAGGCCTCTACACGGCCGGGGGGACGGCCGGCGGGACGGTGAACGTGCAGGCGCAGTACGGCACCCTGACGGCGCAGACGCAGCTCCACGTCGTGCTCTCCATCGTCGACAACGCCGGCAACCTGCCGCCTTCCGAGCAGCAGCAGCTCACGGCCGGCGGCGATGCCGGCGCAGGCGATACGGACGCGGGCCCCGACGGAGGCGCCGACGCCGCCTTCGCCTGGCTCTACCCCTACGACGGCACGGTCTTTCCGCGAGGCCTGCTCCCCCCCACGCTGCAGTTTGGCGGCGTGCCGCCGGACGCCGTCTACCTCCACATATCCTTCGGCTCGCTCGACTACCAGGGCTTCTTCGGCCCGTCGAACCCCGGCCGCATCACCCTGTCGGCCGCCGCGTGGACGGCCATCACCGAGAGCGCCGGGTCGGGCGACAGCGTCCAGGTCCAGTTGACCAAGCTGTCCGGTGGGGTCGTGGCTGGGCCAATCACCGAGCACTGGACCATCGCGCAGGGCTCCCTCAAGGGCACCGTGTACTACGAGTCGCGTTCCGGCAGCTCGGCAGGCTCCACCAACCGCATAAGGCCGGGCGCCGCGCAGCCCGAGGTGCTCTTCACGACGTGCACGGTGTGCCACTACGTCAGCGCGGACGGCTCCACGCTGGTGGCCGAGAGCGACATCAACGCGGTCCGCTCGAGCGCCGCCTACGACCTCACGAACGCGCAGGCCGTCCTGTCGCAGGCAGCCGGAGAGACCTACGCCTTCGCCGCGCTCTACAAGGACGGCACCATTGGCATGTCCGGGGGGCTCGGCGGTGTGCTCGGCTCGCAGGGTGTCAGCCCCTCGCAGCTCTACGACATCAAGACCGGCATGCAGATCCCCGCGACGGGGTGGGACGGCACGATCACCAAGGGCGTCCTCCCGTCGTTCTCCCCCGACGGGACGCAGATCGTCTTCAACCACTTCGACACGGGCCAGGGACACACGCTCGCGACCATGGGCTTCAACCGGACGACGACGACCTTCTCGAGCCCCGTCGACATCGCGACCGACCCGAACAACTTCCTCGCGTACCCTGGCTTCACGCCGGACAACGAGTGGGTCGTGCTCGACGCGACCTCGGACCCGGACTTCCTCACGTGTGCCCCCGCCTGCTGCGGCAACTTCGCACCGGGCCTCCCGAAGGCCGACCTCGAGATCGTGCACACGCCCTCGAAGACGATCGCCACGCTCGACTCGCTAAACGGGCTCGCCAACGGCCAGTACTACCTCCCCTACGGCGAGGCGGCCGAGGGGCACATGAACTTCCAGCCGACCATCTTGCCCGTCGCCGTGGGCGGCTATTACTGGGTCGTCTTCACGAGCCGGCGTGAGTACGGAAACCTCGTGAACACCTCGGACCCGTACTACTGCTCCGACAGCTCCGCCGCGCCGTGGCGAAAGAAGCTCTGGGTCGCGGCGCTCGACATCGACAACCCGGAGACGCCGAGCACCAGCGCGCACGACATCAGCCACCCAGCGTTCTACCTGGACGGTCAGGATCTCCAGACCGGTAACTACCGTGGGTTCTGGGCCCTCAGCCCTTGCGAGCAGATGGGCGAGGGGTGCCAGAGCGGCGACGAGTGCTGCTCGGGCTTCTGCCGTCAGGTCACGGGCGACGCGGGCGCTCCTTCAACGGGGGACGCCGCGGACGACGCGTCGGGCGGGGCGGATGGGGGGCCGTCGTACGTGTGCGTGCCGCCGCAGGCGTGCGCCAACGAGTACGAGAAGTGCACCACCTCCGCCGACTGCTGCGGGATGAGCCAGGGCCTGCAGTGCATCGCGGGCTACTGCGGTACGACCGCCCAGTAGACCGCCAGCTCAGACGCTCAATGCCGAGGGGGCGGCGCGGGCACGACCGGCCGCCCAGGCACCGGATGCGGAGGAGGCGGCGCGACCGCCGGCTTCGGCCCCGGCGCTTGCGTCGTCGCCGGCGGAATGGTCACGGCCACGGGGTGCGGCGGAGCGACCGCCGCCGGCTGCGCAGCCGTCACTCCCGTCACGCTGGCGTTGCCGCCCTTGCGCGTCGTCCCCACAACCGTCGCGTTGCCCAGCACGTTGATGGTCGCGTTCCCACCCGCCGACAGTGCCGCATCCGTGCCGGTCACCGAGCCGTTCATGATGGTCACCTGCGCGTTGCCGCCCGCTTCGACGCCGACGGGCGCCTTCAGCGTGCAATCGCGGCACGTCACGTGGCAGTTGCCGCCGGCGAGAATGGCCGAGCCGGAGGTGAACGTCGCGTTGATCCCGCTCACGTCGATCTGGTCGTTGCCCCCGCACATGAGCGGGCTCGTCCCGTCCCAGCCCCCGAGATCGCCGGCGAGCCCGACCCCCGTGGACCCACGCACGAAACGCCGGATGAGCCACCCGCCACCGCTGATCGAGATGACGACGACGGCCACGATGAGCCGGAAGGTCCAGTAGGCGCCGAAGCCCGAGCCGCCCGAGTACACGATCGGCGTCGGGGAGCTGTTGTTGTGGAAGACGATGACCTGCGGCGGGGGGCCATAGCCGCCAGCAGGCGGCGGGCCGTAGCCGGGGGGCGGCGCCGGCTTCGCGACCTCGAGCTGGAGCGTGTGCTTGCAGTACGGGCAGGTGTAGCTGGCTGCGTTGGGCTCCGCCTTAACGGCTGCGCCGCACTTGGGGCAGTTGTCCGGGGTCATCCTCCGAGCTTATCCGCGCCGCGGACCGTCGCTCTAGAGAATTGGTCCCAAACGAGACGCCTGGGTGGTTTTCGTCGAGGGCAAGCGGTGGCTAGGAGGGGAGAGGAGACGCACTTTTGTACGTTGGCTCGACCCGACGACGCCAGCGCGCCGCCATCGGCGAAAAACACCCAGGGCTCTAGCTCAGGCCTCGGCGCCGAGCTCGCCCTTCTTCTTCTTCGCCTTCTTGTCCTTCTTGGCGCCGTTCTTCTTCTCGCCGGTCGTGCCGTTCGTCGCGAGCGGCTTCGCCTTGGAGCCGAGGAGGTCGGCCGCGATGGCCGCCGCGCGGTGGGTCTTCTCCCAGGAGAACTCGCTACGGCCGAAGTGGCCGTAGGAGCTCGTCGCCTTGTAGATCGGCGCGAGGAGACCGAGCTCGTCGATGATGGCCTTGGGGCGCATGTCGAACGTCTCCATGATGTACTTCTCGAGCTTCTCGTCATCCACTTTGCCGGTGCCGAACGTGTTGATGTTCACGCCGACCGGACGGGCGACGCCGATGGCGTAAGCCACCTGGACCTCGCAACGCTTCGCGACCTGGGCCGCGACGATGTTCTTGGCGACGTAGCGCGCGTAGTAGCACGCCGAGCGATCGACCTTCGACGGATCCTTGCCGCTGAACGCGCCGCCGCCGTGGCGGCCCATGCCGCCGTACGAGTCGACGATGATCTTGCGGCCGGTGAGCCCGCAGTCGCCGAGCGGCCCGCCGATGACGAAGCGCCCCGTGGGGTTCACGTGGAACTTCGTGTCCTTGTCGAGGAGCTTCTTCGGGATGACCTTGTTGATGACAAGCTCGATGATCGCCTCGCGCAGCGTCTTGTACTTGACGTCCGCGTCGTGCTGCGACGAGACGACGATGGCGTCGACGCGCACCGGCACGTGGTTCTCGTACTCGAGCGTCACCTGCGTCTTGCCGTCGGGCCGGAGGAAGTCGACCTTGCCGGTCTTGCGGATGTGCGCGAGCTGCTTCGCCAGCTGATGGGCGTAGTCGATCGGGGCGGGCATGAGGTTGGGCATCTCGTCGGTCGCGTAACCGAACATGAGGCCCTGGTCGCCGGCGCCCTGCTCCTTGTGGAGCCCCTCGCCCTCGGTCACTCCCTGGGAGATGTCCGGGCTCTGCTTCTCGATCGCGGTGATGACCGCGCAGGTGTTCCCGTCGAAGCCCATCTCGGAGTGGACGTACCCGATGTCACGGATGGTATCGCGGACCACGACCGGCATGTCGACCCAGGCGGTCGTCGTGATCTCTCCAGCGACGACGACCATCCCCGTCTTGGCGAGAGCTTCGCACGCGACGCGGGCGGTCGGATCTTGCGCGAGGATTCCATCGAGAATCGCGTCGGAGATCGCGTCGCAAACTTTGTCCGGGTGACCCTCGGTGACGGACTCGGACGTGAAACGATAACGGGACATGCGGTACTCCTCCAAACAGGGGGCGCGGAGCATAGCGGGGCTCGACCTGAAGCGCCACCGCCATGTCGCCTCTCGCGAGCGGCCCCGCCCGCGCAATGATCCCGCCGCCCAGAGCGAGCCGAAGGATCGACTGCCGCGCTAGGATGCGCCGGTGACCCCGCACCTCGTCTTCGCCACCCCTAGCTACGAGTACCTCCAGCGAGCGATCTGCGCCGCGGGCCACCACACGATGGGCTCCATCGAGCGGACCGACTTCCCCGACGGCGAGCACTACCGCCGCCTCATCGACGACGTGGCCGGCCGTCACGTGGTCCTCGTGGCTGGCACGGTTTCCGACGCCGATACGCTCGAGGTCTACGATCTCGCCTGCTCGGTCGCGAAGTACGGCGCCCGGTCGCTCACGCTCGTCTTCCCGTACTTCGGCTACGCCACGATGGAGCGCGCGATGCGCCCAGGCGAGGTCGTGACCGCCAAGACCCGGGCCCGCCTCTTCTCCTCGATCCCGTCCGCCCCCGACGGCAATCACGTCGTCCTGCTCGATCTGCACGTGGAAGGGGTCGCCCATTACTTCGAGAACGACGTCCATCCCGTTCACGTCTCGGCGCGAACCATCGTCGCGGACGCCATCCGTGAGCTGGGCGGCACAGACTTCGTCCTGGCGAGCACGGACGCAGGCCGCGCGAAGTGGGTCCAGGCGCTCGCCAACGATCTCGGCGTGCTGCCGTCGTTCGTATGGAAGAGGCGGCTGACGGGCTCGCGTACGGAGGTCGTCGCAACCAGCGCCCAGGTGGCGGGCAAGAACGTCGTGCTCTACGACGACATGATCCGCACGGGCGGCTCGCTGGTGAACGCGGCCCGAGCCTACCGTGACGGAGGAGCCGCCAAGCTCAGCGCGGTGACGACGCACGGCGTGCTCCCGGGCGACGCGCTGGAGAAGATCCGAGCGACCGGCCTCTTCGACGCCATCGTAGCGACCGACTCCCACCCTCGCGCCGTCGAGCTCGCGGGCGACTTTCTTCGCGTCCGAAGCATCGCGGGGCTCTTGACCGAAGCGCTCGCCAATCGCGGCGCGTGAGAAGGTCCTCTACGGTGCGAGGCGCGTCTCGAGCCACTCGGCGCCGCGCCGCTCGAAGAGCCGGCGGTCGTGCAAGCGATCGGCGCCCGCGGTCCATAGCTCGACGCGGCTGGCGACGAGCCCGTAGCCGCCCCAGTTGGCCGGCCGCGGAACCGGAGCCCCGGCCAGCTTGGCCTCGAGCTCCACCTGCTGGCGTCGGAGATCCTCGAGGCTCGCGATGACGCGGCTCTGGGGCGACACGCACGCGGAGATCTGGTTGCCGCGCGGGCGGGACTGGAAGTAGGCGTCCGAGTCCACGGCACCCAGCCGACCCACCGTGCCCTCGATGCGCACCTGGCGCTTGAAGGACGCCCAGAAGAAGCCGACCGACGCACGGGGGTTACTGTCGAGCTCGAGCGCCTTGCGGCTATCGTAGTTGGTGAAGAAGCGCACGCCTTCGTCGTCGATGCCACGGCAGAGCACGAACCTCACGGAGGGAACGCCTTGGGCGGTCGCCGTCGCGAGGGCCATCGCCTCCGGCTCCAGCACACCCGCGGCGCGGGCCTCGTCGAGCCAGGCGGCTACTTGGGCGAGTGGTTTCATGAGGGCCTCGGTTGGGGAGCGGCCCGTCTTACCCACGAACGGCGTCGGTTGTCACCTGGCCTCGTCAAGGACGGACCGCCCGCTCGAGGCGCCCTTGGTGGTCCAACTGGGTCCTACAGCCCCCATCCCGCGACCCTTTTGGCCCATTCGTCCGTCGCTCTCTTGCCAGGCTCTACGGCCTTGCCCGACTATGGCAGAGCCAGACAAACTCTTACGTACAGGGTGCGACATGAAATTCTCCAGCTTCGTTCTTGCCCCGCTGATGCTCGCCGCGATCGGGGTGGTGACCGCCGCAGGCTGCGGAAGCAACAGCCCCCATACGGACAACCCTCTGGCGGACAGCTCGACCCCCATGAACGGCATGGACACGGGCACCATGATGATGACGGGCGGGGACTCGGCGTCGCCGTTCGACACGGGCATGACGACGCTTCCGCCCCGAGACGCGAGCATCGACGGAAGCAAGACCCCGGTTCCGGCCGGGAAGTGCCGCGCCGCGGGCGCGACGTGCATGGCGTACACCGACTGCTGTAGCGACTCGTGCTCCGCCGGCGTGTGTACCGGCGCCCTCTGCCGCTCGACCGGCCAGGGCTGCGCGCAGGCGAGCGATTGCTGCAGCAACACGTGCACGTCCGGGGCTTGCGCCGCACCGGCGTGCTCCGCCTCCGGAGCCGCGTGCACGACGTCGAGCCAGTGCTGCACGGGTACGTGCACCGGCGGCGCCTGCGCCGCACCCACCTGCGCGCCCCAGGCCTCGGCCTGCATGCACAGCACCGATTGCTGCAGCCACGACTGCGTGTCCGGCACGTGCGGCTCGGCAGCCTGCAAGTCGGACGGCGTGAGCTGCACAGCAGCGAGCGACTGCTGCAGCAACAAGTGCACGGATGGCGCGTGCGGCGCTCCGCCGCCCTCCCGCGACGCGGCCGCGCCGCCGCCATCCATGGACGGAGGGGTCGCGTGCCAGCAGAACGGCGCGTCGTGCTCCGGCTTCGCGCAGTGCTGCTCGCAGGACTGCACCGCGGGCAAGTGCGCCAGCAGCACCACGGGCGGAGGCGGTGTCGGCAGCGACGCCGGCCACCCCGTCCCCACGCAGGACGCCTCCGCAGACTCGGGTGGTCTCTGCGTCGACGACGGCAACAACTGCAACACGGACGGCGACTGCTGCTCGATCTTCTGCGACTTCGGGACCTGCGCCCCCGCGTGCGCCGGGACGGCCGGCGACTGCCTGAGCGACGACGACTGCTGCGGAGCTCTCCTCTGCGACCAGACGTCGTTCACGTGCGCGCTTCCCACGTCGCCCGACGCCGGCGCGTGCACGGACGATGGGCTCGCCTGCAGCAGCGCGGACGACTGCTGCTCGGCCTTGTGCGTCAACGGCACCTGCGGTTGCGCTTTCGCCGGCTCCACCTGCGGGTCGAGCAGCGACTGCTGCGGCGTCCTCCTCTGCGGCTCGGACGGAACCTGCGCCTGCCAGCAGGCGGGCAGCTCGTGCAGCGCGAGCTCCGATTGCTGCGGCTCGCTCCTCTGCGGCTCGGACGGAACCTGCGCGTGCCAGAGCCAGGGCGACAACTGCTCCTCTGACTCCGATTGCTGCGGGACGCTCCTCTGCGATCCCACGTCGAACACGTGCGCGTCGCTCTGCGCCGACCAGGGGGCGAGCTGCACGTTCGACAGCGACTGCTGCGGGAGCAACCCGTGCGTCAGCGGCACCTGCGGGTGCGCCACCGCGCAGGCCAGCTGCCTCGTCGACAGCGACTGCTGCGGCAACACCTGCAACGCCAACGGGACGTGCGACTACGCCTCGGTGGACGCGGCCTGCACGCAGAACAGCGACTGCTCGACCGACCTGTGCTCGAGCGGATTCTGCCTCTGCTCGCTCTCGGGCGAGGCCTGCCAGACGGACACCGACTGCTGCTCGGGCAGCAGCGGGGCATGCTCGAGCAACCTCTGCCAGTAGTGGTCGACGTGTCCGCCTGAGCTGAGGCGGACCGGGGCCGGCAAGCGGGGCACTTGCCGGCTCGACGGGGGTGGGGCTCGGGGTTTACTCTCCGGGCCCCAACATGACCTCGCCCCTCCGCAGGACCTCCCTCTACGAGAGCCACGCGCGCCTGGGCGCGCGCATCGTCCCGTTCGCCGGGTGGGAGATGCCGGTCCAGTACTCCGGGATCGTCGAAGAGCACACGGCAGTGCGGACCGCCGCCGGGCTGTTCGACGTCTCGCACATGGGCGAGCTCGAGATGCGAGGCGAGTACGCCGGGCAGGTGGTCGACTACCTCATCACGAACGACGCCAGCAAGCTCGCGGACGGGCAGGCCCTCTACACGTGCGCGTGCAACGACAAGGGGACCATCCTCGACGACCTCATCGTCTACCGCTGCGCCGTCGACCGCTACCTCATCGTGTGCAACGCCTCCAACGTCGACAAGATGGCGGCGGTCTTCTCGAAGGCAGCCGAGCACCACTGCACCTTCGAGAACCAGAGCGACGGCACGGCGCTCATGGCCCTCCAGGGGCCCAAGGCGTTCGACGTCCTCGCGCTCGCCGGGAGCGACGCCGCGAAGCTGCGGGAGCTCCATAGCTTTCACTTCCGGGACGCGGTCGTCTGCAACGTGCGCTGCACCGTCGCCCGGACGGGGTACACCGGGGAGGACGGCGTCGAGATCTTCTGTGCGTGGAACGACGCGCCAGCCCTCTGGAACCAGCTGCTCGAGCTCGGCAAGGACCTCGGCGTGAAGCCGGCAGGGCTCGGCGCCCGGGACACGCTGCGCCTCGAGTCGCGCCTCTCCCTCTACGGAAACGACATCGACGAGACGACCAACCCAATCGAGGCGGGCCTCGGCTGGGTCGTGAAGACGAGCAAGCCCGATTTCATCGGGAGGGCGGCGATCGAGCGGATCAAGGCCTCTCCGCTGCCCCGAAAGCTCGTGGGCTTCGAGGTCACCGGGCGCGGGATCGCGCGCCACGGCTACCTGCTGCGCGACAAGGACGGCCAGGAGGTCGGTCTGTGCACGAGCGGTAGCCCCGGGCCGACCGTTGGCAAGAACATCGGCCTCGGCTATCTGCCTACCTCGATGAGCGCCGTCGGAACGGAGCTCTTCGTCGACTGCCGCGGCAAGAACATCGATGCAGTCGTCGTGAAGACGCCTTTTTACAAGCGCGCCGGTTGAGACGGCGCGACCGCGCGAACCAGGAGAATGGATCCGATGAGCGATGTGCCGGCGAACCTCAAGTACACGAAGGACCACGAGTGGGCACGAACGGAGCCTGGCTCGGCCGGCGTCGGCGTGACGGTCGGCATCACCGCGTTTGCCGTCGAGCAGCTCGGCGACGTCACCCTCGTCAACCTCGACGTCAAGGTGGGTGACACCGTGACGGAGGGCAAGGCGTTCGGCACGATCGAGAGCGTCAAGACGCTGAGCGATCTCTTCGCGCCGGTGACGGGCAAGATCCTGGAGATCAACGCCGAGCTCGAGACCAAGCCCGAGCTCGTCAACGAGGACTGCTACGGCAAGGGCTGGATGGTGGTCATCGGGCCGAGCGACCCGGGCGCCGTCGGCGGTCTCATGGACGAGAAGGCATACGGCGAGCTCTTGAAGTCGACGGCGCACTGAGGCAGCGTTCGCGGAAGAGACCAGGAACGGAGCACGACGATGGGGACGACGAGCAGCACCACGAACAAGACTCTGCGGGTGGCCCTGACGCTGGGCGCGATCGGCGCGGCGCTGACCGGGCTCCTCGCCGGTTGCGTCGCAGGGGCCGAGGGCACGGAGTGCACGAGCAACAGCGACTGCAACGGTCTTTACACGTGCCAGCCCATCGAAGGTCGGACGCACGACTATTGCTGCCCGACGCTGGGCCCGGAAGAGCCCGCCAGCGAGGCCTCCTCGCCGAATTGCCAGCCGGTCACGGCCAGCACCCCTGCGCCCGCCAGCTCAGCGGCGACGGACGCCGGCGCCGGCGGCTGACGCCCCGCTTGGCGGGGCTGCCCGGGGGCCCTATAAAGCTCTACCTCCGCCATGCGCTACCTGCCCCACACCCGTGAAGAGATCGCCTCGATGCTCGAGGCCATCGGCGTCCGCGACATCGACGCCCTCTTCGATCCCATCCCCAAGAACGTCCAGCTTGGTCGGCCCCTCGCCATCGAGCCGGGAATGGACGAGGCGGGGCTGATGGATCACCTCGCCGCCCTGGCCGGCGCGAACACCGCGGCCGGCGCCCTCTCGTTTCTGGGCGCGGGCATCTACGATCACCACGTCCCGCCGGCGGTGGACCAGCTCCTGCTCCGCGGAGAGTTTTACACCGCGTACACGCCCTACCAGGCCGAGGTCGCGCAGGGGACGCTGCAGGCGATCTTCGAGTTTCAGACGATCGTGTGCGAGCTCTTCGGGATGCCCATCGCCAACGCGTCGATGTACGACGGCGCGAGCGCGGCCGCGGAGGCCGTGCTCATGGCCCGCCGGCTGACGAAGAAGCAGCACGTGCTGGTCAGCGAAGGCATCCATCCCGAGTACCAGGAGACCATCCGGACCTACGTCCGTGGTCTCCCCGGCGGCGCGGCCCAGATCGAGACCGTGCCGCTCGCGCCGGACGGGACGGCCAGCGCCGAGGCGCTGCGCGCCAGGATCACGGACGATACGGCCTGCGTCGTCGCCGGCTACCCGAACTTCTTCGGCTGCGTGAACGATCTCCGCGCCATCGGCAGAGTGGCGCACGAGCGCGGCGCCCTCCTCGTGGCGGTCACGGCCGAGCCCTACGCGCTCGCACTCCTCGAGCCGCCGGGTGCGCTCGGCGCCGACATTGCGGTGGGAGAGGGGCAAGCCATCGGCCTCGCGCCACAGAACGGCGGCCCCGGCTGCGGCCTCTTCGCGTGCCGCGATACCCGCGAGTTCTTGCAGCAGATCCCCGGTCGCCTCTGCGGCGAGACCGTCGACAAGAACGGCAACCGCGGCTACGTGCTCACGCTGTCCACGCGCGAGCAGCACATTCGCCGTGAGCGGGCGACCAGCAACATCTGCACGAACCACGCGCTCTGCGCGCTCGCGATCACCATCCGGGCGTGCCTGCTCGGCAAGCGGGGCTTCGTCGAGGTCGCCGAGCAGTGCCTCGCGAAGGCCGAGTACCTGAAGGGCGAGCTCGCCAGGACCGGCTCGTGGGAGCTGCCGTACGGCGCGCCGACGTTCAACGAGTTCGTCGCCCGGAGCAAGCGCGGGCCCGTCGGCCCCGTGCTGGAGAAGCTCGCCGGCCAGGGCATCCTCGCGGGCGTGAACCTCGGCCGCTGGGGCAAAGAGCGCGAGCGGGAGCTACTCATCGCCGTCACCGAGCGGCACAGCCGCGCGGACCTCGACCGGCTCGTCGCCGCGCTCAGCGCGTAGAAGCGTCGCTGCTCAGTTGTTCTGCTGGGCGCTGCCGGCATCGCCCGGCATCTTGCCGAAGACCATCAGCGAGTCGACGAGGTAGATGCCCGAGCCGTCGACGATGAGCTCGAACGTCGCGACGTGACCGGGGACGCGCCGGAGGGACATCACGGCTCGCTCCTCCAGCGTGGCCTTTTCCGACATGTGGAGGAGCCGTGTCCCGACGCCGAGCGCGTCTGCCCGGATGCGCGTGCCATCCACGTAGAAGGGATGATCGATGGTCGTCAGGAGCGACTCGTTCACGAGCACGAGCTCCGGGGCAGCCTCGGGGGCGTGGGTGCGCGTTCCCATCACGCGGCCCGGCACGACGAGATGGCTGCTCGGGTTGAAGCTGAGGACGATCTCGCCGGCGCGAACGGCGTCGATACCCTTCGAGGTTCCGTCCGCCATGACCACGGGCATCCCGGCGGGGAAGCACGCGCCGCCGTCGGGCGAGCTCGCCTCGGATGGGGCGCCCGTATCCTGGGGGGAGAGGGAGTCGAGCACCTGGAGGGTGTCCGTCGGCACGAACGTGTCCTGCGGGTTCGTGTCCAGCAGCATGAACGTGTCCTGCGGAACGAACGTGTCCTGCGGGTTCGTGTCCAGGGGCACGAACGTGTCCTGGACGGTCGAGTCCATCGGCGCCGAGTCGGGGGCCGCGGACGTGTCCTCCGGGTTCGTGTCTTCGTGCCCGCTGTCCGTGGGCACGAACGTGTCCCGCTCGTTCGTGTCCGCGGGGGCGGTGTCCCCGAGGCTCGAGTCGCCGAGCGTCGAGTCCATGGACATCGACGAGTCGGGCAGGCCCGCGTCCATCGAGCCGTCCGGCGCGGCGAGCCCCGAATCCTGCACGCCGCCGTCGCTCCCGCCATCCGAGTCGTCGTCCTCCACGCACTTGCTGTCGACGCACGATCCGCTGCCGCAGGCGCTGCATGTGGCGCCCCCGGGACCACCGCACGCGGCGCTGCTGGTCCCGGGCTCGCACTGGTCGCCGCTGCAGCAACCCATGGGGCATGACGTCGCGTTGCAGACGCAGACGCCCTGGTCGCACGTCTGCCCGGTCGAGGGGCAGCTGCCCGCGAGGCAGAAGCCCCCGCACCCGTCGTCCTGGCCGCACGTGGCCGTCGCGCAGCTCGGCGTGCACCCGCACGTGCTCGCCGTTGCGCCCTGGCCACCGCCGCAGGTCAGCGGCGCCTGGCACGGCGTGTTCTTGCTGCCCGTGCAGCACGCCTTGCCCTGGCCACCGCACGCGCAGGCCGTGTCGCACGTCCCGTCGGTCGCGCAGCAGCCGTTGCACGTGTTCGGGTCGCACTCGCACGCGTTGGTCGTCGTGCTGCAGATCTGCCCGGTCGGGCACTTGCCCCTCACCCCGAAGCACACGCTGGCGCAGCCGTCCGACTTGCCGCAGCTGCCGGCGGTCCCGCAGTACGACGTGCACACGCCCGTGCCGCAGACGTTCGGGCCGCCGCCCCCGCAGACCGTCCCCAGGCTGCAGCCGCCACAGTCGACGATCATCCCGCAGGCCGTCACGAGCAGGCCACACTTGCCCTCGCAGGCTGTGGGGTCGTTCACGCAGCCCTGCGGGGTCGCGACGTCAGGGGCGCTGTTCGTGTCGGGGGGTGCGGCGGCGTCGGTCGCGGCGTCGGCTTCGTTCGTTACCTGCGGCGCGGCCCCGCAGCCCTGCATCCCCGCGAGCACAGCGAGCACGACGAGGAGGGCGGAGAGCACGCCGAAGCGGTGCCATCTCGTCTCGACACGCGCGGGCGTGGTGGTCGGCACTCCTGAAAGTGTACCTCAGGAGCCACCGGGCCGCGCCAGTTCGCAGTGCACGGGACGGAGCCCGCCTGCGTGGATGTGCGCCGCGCCTCAGCTACCGCCGTCGTCGGGCGAGACGCAGGCGCCTCCCGTGCAGATCTGGCCCGCGCTGCAGGCGATGCACGCGGTCCCGCCGGTGCCGCACAGGGCGAGGTTGCTCTGGTTGCCGTCGATGCAGACGCCGGAGACGCAGCAGCCGGTGGGACACGACGTGGGATCGCAGGTGCACGTTCCCAGCGTCTTCGAGCAGGTCTGGCCCATCGGGCAGATCGATGCGTCACCGTCAGCCAGGCACGTCCCGCCGCAGTCGTCCCCTTCGCCGCACGCCTTTCCGGCGCAGCTCGGCGTGCAGGTGCACTTGCCGGCGTTGCAGGTCAACGGCTCAATGCAGCCGGATCCGGCGCAGCAGTCCTGGTCGGCGCCGCCGCAGGGGCTCCCCTGGCAGGTGACGTTGCAGCCGCCTCCGTCGCAGTCGACGCAGGCCGCGCCGCCCGTCCCGCACTGCGGATCGCCGCCGTTGACCACGCACTTGCTGCCGGCGCAGCACCCCTGTGGGCAGGAGGTCGGATCGCAGATGCAGATGCCGCCGTTCACGCAGCGCTGGCCTTCGGGGCAGGTGTTCGACGCACCCTGGCAGATGCCGCCGCAGCCGTCGCTGGCGCCGCACGCAACCCCGCCGTCGGCGTCGGCGCCGCAGCTCGGCGTGCACCCGCAGACCCCGGCCTGCCCGCCGCCGCCGCACGAGAGCGGCGCGGCGCACGCCGGACCGCTCGTGCAGCACACCTGCCCGTTGCTTCCGCAGCCCTCGTCGCAGATGCCGCTGGCGGGGGCGGGCGTGCACGCGACGCCGCCCGTCCCGCACTCGCTCGGGCCCCCCACCCCGGTGTGGCACTTTCCGTCGGCGCCGCAGCAGCCGGAGCAGGTCGCGGGCCCGCACCTGCACACGCCGCCGGCGCAGCCCAGGCCGGCGCCGCAGTAGCCGGACGTGCAGAGGCTCGCGCAGCCGTCGCTCGCGCCGCAGGCCTTGGCCGCGGGCGTCGAGCAGCTGGGCTCGCAGGCCTGACCCGCGCCGCACACGTTCGCGAGCCCGGGGGGATTCGCGCCGCACGCCTGACCCGCGGGGCACCCGCCACAGTCGAGGACCGTGTTGCATCGCCCGAGAAGCTGACCGCACTTGCCGGAGCAGTCGGCCTTGTCGTCCGGCACGCAGGACGCCTCGGCGGCCGCGTCGACGGACGCTTCGGGAAGGGCGCCATCCGGTGCGTCCACGGTCGCCTCCGCCTCCGGGGCGTCGACGGACCCGCCATCGACGATCGCGAACCCGGAGTAGCCGCCCACACCTGCGATCAAGCCGCAGCCGACCGTCGCGAGAGCGATCAGGGTCGACAGAAACACGACCAGGTAGACCAGCCGCCTCATGAAGGTTCGCCCAGAGTCACTTATGCAAACGAGCCCGTCCAGATTTACCCATCAGAAGGACCGCCGCAGCATTGCCCCTACGCCGACGGGCGACACGACGGGGACGAAGGCGGTGGAAGGGCTCGCGCCGCTGCTGCCGCGGAAGAGCAGGAAGTAACCTCCCGCGGCCGCGAGCACTCCTCCGGCGATGAACGTCACGGTGCTCACCGTGGACAGCGTGTCCACCGAGACAGCGGCGTTGTGGCCGGTCGGGGAGCAGGTCTGGCTCAGCTTGCTGCAGTCGGACTTCGCGATGGAGGCGTCTCCGAGCGCGAGCCCGCCCGAGACGGCGCCAACGACGATCGACGCCGCCCCGAGCCCGAGGAGGCCGAGCCCCGGGAGCGAGACGTGCGAGGGCGGCGGAGGAGGCGGAACGGGAGGAAGCGACGGGGCGACGGGCGGCGGAGGCTCGGTCGTCGCGAGGTGCGCCGCCTCCTCGGGCCTGGGTGGCGGGGCGTCGGGAACGCCGAGGTCGAGCTCTTGCTGGACGTTCGCGCCGTCGCCCAGCGTCAGCGTGTACTTGCGGTCGGCGTGGCCGGTGAGCGAGACCACCACGTCGAGCGAGCCTGGGTCGGCCGGGACGGGCTGGCCGAGCGTCGCCGGGTCGACGACGACGCCGGCCTTGCGGACGACGGCGGTGGGCGGAACGGACGGCGCGAGGCGGAGCGTCAGGTGCGCGATGCGCGCGTCGAGGGCGGCCACCCGCGCCAGGGCGACGGCGCGCCCCTTGTCCTTCTGGCGGAAGCCGGCGGCCGCGAGCGCGAAGTGCTCACGCGCGCTCACGAGCGTGCCGAAGTGCTCCTCGCAGTCAGCCAGGTTGAGGAGCGTCCCGGGCGCCGGATCGAGGCGCTCGCTCTCCGCGAACTTCGGGCACGCCGCCGCCCAGTCACGCGCGACCGCGAGCTTGCGCGCCTCGCGAAACAGCAGCTCGGCGTCCGTCGGGCCGGCCGCGGTCGCACCCGCGGCGACGAACGAGATCGCAGCAGCCATCCAGAAGGGAGAGAGACGCATGGGAGGCTTGGCGAGTCAGGGTGAGAAGCGGCTGTCGAACGGGTCGTCCGACGGCGCAGCGCGCTTCGCGCCGGACGACACGGCGGGAGCGGGACGCGCCGCGGGGGTTGCCGCCGCGGTGCGACCGGACGGAGCGCCGGGCCGCTGGGCCGGAGCGGCCACGGCGGAGGACCCGGGCGCCCCCGGCCCGGTGATCGACGGCGTACCGTCGGCCACGCCCGTGCGCGCCGCGGAGGCGGCGGGCGGCGGCAGGGCGGCCGCGGCCGGGGAGACGTCGTGTCCCGGCACGGCCTGCTGGGCCGTGGGGGCGGGCGGGAGGTCGGGCGCCGCCGCCACGCTGGTCCCGGCCGGGCTCCTGGGAACGAGGATACGGGCGGCGAGGCCGAGGCCGATGGCAGAGACGCCGATGCCGACGGCGAGCATCACCCTGCCCCGACCGACGGCCCGCGCCCCGCGCGCGCTCGTGGGGACCTTCGACCCCGCGGTGATGGGTCGCCCCGTCGTCATGACCGCCGCGGCGGCACGCTGGAGGGCCGTCGCCTCCTCGGCGGCCGCGTCGTCCTCCAGCCGGGTCGACGAAGGAGGAGGCTCCTTCTCGACGATGCCCCTCGCGAGGACGGTGCGGATGGACTCCTGCATCGCGCGCGCGTCCGGCCAGCGAGCATCCATCTCGAACTCGATCGCGCGATCGATGATCGCGGCGACGTCGCTCTGGACGTGCGGCGCCCGGCTCTCGAGCCGCGGCATGGGCAGCGCCATGGCCATGAGCATCTCCTCCTGCATCGTGTGCGCCCTGCGAGGGCGCTCGCCCAGGATGAGCGCGTAAAGGGTGGCGCCGAGGGCCCAGATGTCCGTCCGCGCGTCGAGCAAGGACCAGCGGCCTCGCGCTTGCTCGGGCGGCATGAAGGCAGGCGTTCCGATGGCCGTCCCGGTCTGCGTGGACATGGCGCCGTCGCCGATGGGCTCGGCGAGGCGCGCGATGCCGAAGTCGAGCAGCTTCACGCGGCCGTCCTTCAGGAGAAAGATGTTCGCCGGCTTGATGTCCCGGTGAATCACGCCGTGGGCGTGCGCGGCGCCGAGGACGTCGAGGACGTCGACGCCGATGCGGAGGATCTTCTCGAGCGACAGCCGGCCCTCCCCCCGGCGCGTGTGCTTGTCGAGCGAGTAGCCTTCGAGCAGCTCCATCACGAGGAAGATCGAGCCGTCGTCCAGGCGATCGTCGTCGAGGATCGACACGGCGCCGGGGTGATCGAGCTTGTTGGCGACGTACCCTTCGCGGAGAAACCGGGCGGCCACGTCGGGGTTCGAGACGAGCTCGGCGTGGAGGACCTTGATGGCGACCTTCTTGCCGTTGCGATGAGTCGCGGCGTACACGCTCGCCATTCCGCCCACGCCGATCACGGCGTCAAGGCGCCACTTGTCCTTGAGCGTCTTGCCAACGCGTAGCTCCGCGTTGTCGAGCTGGAGCTTCATCGAAGCCGTCGACACACCCAAAGTGTACACCGTTCCGTCGACGGAAAGCGCGGGGCGCAGCGCATCGGGACCAGGATGTAGGACAGGGAGCGCGCCCCTTCGGCGCCGCGCGGCCTCGTGGAGTATTCTCCTCCGATGCCCCTCGGGAAGCACATCCGCGACTACGAGATCTGGGGCCGCCTCGGTCAAGGTGGGATGAGCGAGGTCTGGCTCGCCAAGCACTGCCTCCTCAGCATTCCCGTCATCATCAAGACGCTCCGGGCGGGCCTGCTCGAACCGGACGATGGCGGCTCCCAGCTACGCGAGGCGAACGCTGCACGCATGCTCACCGAGGCCCGCCTGATGGCGCGCGTCACGAGCGGTCGCGTCGTCCGCGCCATCGACGCGGGCATCCACGAGGGCACCCCCTACCTGGTGCAGGAGTACGTCGACGGGATCGACCTCGCCGAGCTCGACGGGCGCAGGCGAAGGGCGCTCGGCGTCGGGCTCCCCCTGTGGTTCGTCGCCCATGCCCTCGAGGAGACCTGCTACGCGCTGCACGCCGCCCACCAGACGGGCGTGATCCACCGCGACATCAAGCCCTCCAACCTGTTCGGCGACCCGGAAGCAGGCGTGCGGCTCGGGGACTTCGGGCTCGCGGTGTCCCACGAGACCGAGGGCAAGCGAGAGATCAGCGGGACGGTTCGCTTCATGGCGCCCGAGCAGCTGCGCGGCGACCCTCTCGACCGCTACACCGACGTCTACGGCGCCGGCGCGACCGCGTGCGATCTCCGCTACGGCCATCCGCCGTTCGACGACATCGCCTCCGCGCTCGACACCGACGCGCGGCCCCGCTTCCCCGCGCCGCACAGCCCCGCCGAGGCGTACTTCCAGCAGCTGCTCCGCAGCATGCTCTGCCGCGACCCGGGCAAGCGCCCCCGCGACGCCTCCGAGTGCGCGCGCCACTTCGGCCTGCTGGCGCGCGCCCTCTCGCCGCGCGGCGCCGGACGCCCCGGCGTCGTCTGCGTCAGCAAGAACGAGTTCCGCCTGGACGGCTGCACCATCACCCTCGTCGTGGGCGACATCGCCGCGGCCAAGGCAGACGCCATCGTGTCGTCGGCGAACTACCAGCTCAAGATGCGGACGGGCGTGGGCAACGCGCTCCGCCTCGCCGGCGGGGACTCCATCGAGGAGGAGGCCGTGGCGAAGGGCGAGCAGCCGCTCGGCGAGTGCGTCGCGACAGGCGCCGGCAAGCTCAACGCGAAGCACGTATTTCACGCCGTGAGCGCGTGGAACGAGGCGTCGTGCGTGGGGCGCGCGATGAACCGCGCGCTCCTCCTGTCCGACGATCTCGGCATGCGCTCGCTCGCGCTCGTCGCCCTCGGGACCGGCGCCGCGCGCGTGAGCCTCGAGACGTGCGCCAACTCGATGATGACCTCGCTCCGGATGCACAGCGCCCTCGGCGGGACGCGGCTCGGTGAGGTCAAGGTGTACCTCCAGGACGAGGCGAAGCTCCGCACGTTCCGCGAGGTCGCGGAGGACGCCCTGCGCGGGCGCGACGAGACCGCGCTCGGCACCGACCTCGGCCTGCCCGCCAGCGAGGGCGCCGTGCGGGGCGACGCCGCCACCCACATCGACGCGCTGAGCAGCCTAGCCGCGAACGTGCGCTAGGGAGCGGCGCTCGCCTGCGGGCGCCCCGAGCGGCGCCTTGCCCGAGAGGACGAGGATGAGCGCCGGAAGGCTGACCAGGGCGACCGTCAGGCAGCAGAGCTCGCCCAGGACGGCGAGGAGGCCGAAGTGGAAGAGCGCCTGGTTCTTCGCCATGAGGAGCGACGAGTAGCCGATGATCGTCGTCGTGGAGCAGAGCGCGACCGCGGCGCCCGTCGATCGAACGGACTCGAGGATGTCTCTCGACCCATCCTGCTCGTAGCGGCTGATGACGTTGACGGCGTAGTCGACGCCGATCCCGAACGTGATGGGGAACGCGATGAAGTTCGCGAAGTTGATGCGGATGCCGACCATGTGACGGACGCCGGCCAGCCACAGCACGCCGACGGCGAGCGCCCCGATGACGTAGAGCGTGGCCTGCCGCCTGCCGAGCAGGAGGATGACGACCGCGACGACCCCGAGGAACGCCACCGCGCTCGCCAGCGGGCCGTCGCGCCACATGGCGTCGATGATGTCGGTCGAGAGAGGAATGGCGCCGGCGAGCCGCGGGGGCGTGTGGTGGTCGGACGTCTCGCGCGCCACGCGCCTCAGCCCGTCGACGAACTCGCGCATCGTCCGCCCGTCCCACCAGGGGCTGGCGAGCGACGGAAAGACGAGGACCACGTTGCCCATGCTGAGGTCCCTCTCGCGCAGCCCCGTCGCGAAGGTTCGCGGCAGGTCCGCGAGCGTGATGGGGTGCAGGCCCGGACGGATGAAGCGGTCGACGTCGCGCTTCTGGTCGGGTGTCAGCGAGCTGCGCACGGCGGGGGTGAGGTCCTTGCCGATGACGTCGATCTCGCGGATCTTCTCCTCCTGATCTGTGGGCAGCACGTCGCTCAGCGTGCGTATCGTCTCGATGCGGCCGGCGAACGGCGGCTTGTCCTTCTCGGCGCGCAGACGATCGGCCAGATGGGAGGCGTCCTCGGGGTGATCGCCGACGAACGCGAGCGGGTTCAGGTACTCGCCCAGGACCTGGTTCATCCGCTCGCCCCAGTAGCCCTCGCCCGTCTTCCACGTGTCGCGCCGCCGCAGGCGCGAGAAGTCGGTCTCGAGATCGGCGTCGGCCCGGAACCGGACGACCGCCACGACGGACGCGAGCGTGAGGGCGACGGTCGCGAGGAGGATGAGCCGCGGGGCCCGCGCGACGGCGCGCGTGATCCAGACCGACGCGCGGGAGCGCTGGGACCTCGGCTTGGGACGGGTGGATTCGCCTGTGTCGAGCCAGGCGATGAGCGAAGGCATGAGCACGAACGCCAGCACCCACGCGAAGAACATCCCGAACCCGCCGATGAAGCCGAACTGACGGAAGCCGCGGAACGAGGTGATGGCGAGCGCGACGTACGAGACGCCCGCCGACAGCGCCGCGGCGAGGGTGCCGGCGCGCGCGCCCGCGACGGCGTGCTCGAGGGAGGCTCGCACATCCTTGCCGGCGCGGCGCTCCTCGACGTAGCGGGCGAGCAGGATGAGACCGAAGTTGATCCCGTTGCCGACGATGATCGAGCCGAGGAACGCGGTGTTCGAGTTGAGGGCGTCGACGCGGAGCGGAGGCAGCGAGGCGAGGCCGAAGGCGTACACGGTCGCGAGCAGGAGCGGCGGGATCACGACGAGCACGCTCTGCCACCAGCGGTAAAAGAGGATGATCGCCCCCATGACCGCGAGGACGACGATGACCGACGACACGGAGAGGTCGGTGATGAGCGCCGTCAGCTCCTCGACCGCGATCGTCGCGTCGCCGGCGAAGCCGTAGCGCATGCCGTGGGCGTAGCGCTCGGTGCCGCCGAGCTGTGCGATGTCGGCCTTCAGGCGGCCGAGCACGTGGCGACCGGCCTCCGTGCCGCTCGAGCCCTTGGTGAGCTCGATGAGGAGGACCGAGAGGTGACGGGCGTGGTCGGTGAAGCGCGGGTTCGCGCGCCCCGACGCGCCGCCGAGGCGCTCGTCGTACTTCGATCGCAGGTCCTGGAAGTCGAGCGGCGGCGCCCCGCGATCCTCGAGCAGCGTGCCCGTCTTCTGGGCCACCTCGTAGTCGCGCCTCGCCTCGATGCGGCCCTGCGCGGTCTCCAGGTCCGCGACGTCGACGTAGAGCGGCCCATACTTCTCGAGGAAGGCGCGCTCCTGCTCGTCGCCCGTGCGGACGGCCACGACCATCGTGCTCGGGTAGCCCTGCACGCGGGCGGCGAGATCGTCGAGGAAGCGCTCGGCCGCGGGGACGTTCGCCTCGTTGCCCGCGTCCACGACGACGCTGACGTACTCCTGGTCGCCGACGCGGCGCCGGAACTCGTCCAGGGCGACCACGCTCGGAGACCTCCGCGGCAAGAGCTCCTCGAGGTCGCTGCGGAGGTGCTCGTAGAGCGAGGCGGTTCGCCACGTGGCAGGGATGCCGACGAGGAGCGCGAGCGTCCAGAGGAGGCGGCCGTGACGCAGGGCCCAGCCAACGAAAGCGCTCGAAGCCGGTCCCCGCATGCGGGACACGTAGGCACGGCCCGCGCCGGCCCGTCGGTCGTCACGCTCGAGTCAGTGCTTGGTCGCGTCGAGCGGGAAGGCGTCGCAGGCGTCGCCGTAGCCGTCGGCGTCCTGGTCCGCCTGCTTGGCGCCATCCATGGGGCGGATGGGGTTGAAGATGCTCGGGCAGTCGTCCTTGGCGTCGGGGACGCCGTCGCCGTCCTTGTCCGTCGAGGTGATGCCGTCGGGGTACGTGTCGCGGTACGGGACGCACGAGGGCTCGGCCGTCGGGGCCGTGCCCTTGCAAAAGAAGAGCGGGTAGACGCCCTGCGTGGCGGCCTGGATGGCGGCGAGCGACGTCCCCGGCACGTCGTCGCACACGACGCGCGCGTTGCCGCACACCTCGAGCGGCGTGCAGCCCGTCTGGAGCGCGCCCACGAGCTCCGCGTCGCCGTAGAGCGGCGTGCCGCCGCGCAGGACGAGGTGGACGTCCTCGGCGCCTGCCGCGATGACGGCGCGGTAGTCGGTGTTCGTGGACGCGTCGAACACCGCGACGTCGGCCACCATGCCGGCCGTGAGCGCGCCGATCTCGTTGCCGAACCCGGCCGCCGCGGCGCCGTTCGCGGTGGCCATCGCCCACAGCTCGGCGTCGGTGAAGGCGCCGTCGAAGTAGGTCTTGTTCATCGAGTCCGCGCAGGCAAGCTCGCGCAGCATGTTCATCGACCCGGAGAAGAGCCAGTCGGTGCCCAGCGCGATCGTGACGCCGGCGTACTTGTACTCGGTGACCGGCGCGGTATCCCCGTAGAGGCTGACGTTGGACCGAGGCGCCCAGACGAGCGTGCTGCCGGCCTTGGCGACGGCGGCCACGTTCTTGGCGTTCATCCCGACGGCGTGGATGAGGGCCGTCTTCGCGGTCACCAGATCGTTGCTCGCCTGGCTCGCGCACACGAACTCGTTCTGGGCCGCGAGGTTGATGCCTTCGGCGATGTGCGGCGCGTAGACGGCCGTGCCCGAGAAGGCGTAGCTCGCCATCTGGATGGCCGGGTACGCGCACCCGGAGGTGATGAGCCCGCCGTCGGCGAGCTCGCCGCTCTCGTCGCCGAGCGGAAAGGTGTCGAAGTAGGCCGACGTGTCCGTGAGCCCCTGGAGCTCGGCCATGTCCTGGTACTCGCCGAGGTCGCGCGCGAGCCCGGGAACGCCGTCCGACCCGGTGGCGAGGACGGAGGTCCCTCCGCCGAGGACGAGGCGAAGCTCCTGCGCCGCCATGACCGGCAACGTCTTGTCGTCCTTCGGCTCGGTGAGCTCCATGGCTCCTTCCGCGCCGAGGCGCCAGTCGTCGCGGTGCTGGTAGCGGATGGTGCCGTGGTCGCCCGGAGGCGAGGTCGCGTAGGAGATGTGGTCGTGCGTGTTGATGAGGCCCGGCGAGATGACGACGTCGTCGCAGACGATGCTCGTCGCGGCCGCGTAGCCGGCGGCGGATGCGCACGACGCCTCTGCGCAGACGATGACGCCCGCGGCGTTGATGAGCAGCTCGCCCGTGGTGGGCCCGGCCGGCAGGAGGAGGCGGCCGTGGAGCAGCGTTCCGCTCGTGCCCTTCGCGGCGACGGTGCAGCTCGCCGGCCCGGTGGGAGCGGCGTCGACCGCGACGTCGGCAGCGCCGTCGCCCGCGTGCCCTGCGTCCTCGGCGGCGGGGGCAGCGCCGCTGCTCGTGGAGCAGCCGCCGGCGAACGCCAGGGCTGCGCACATCGTGGGAACGACGAGGCGCACGCCGGCAGTACTCATGCGCTCCTTCTTAGCGAGGCGCCCCCTGCCGTGCCAGCACATTGGGAGGCGCTGCGGTGCGGCTCGCCGGGTGGGAATGCGCCCCACGTCTCTCTCGCCCGCGGTTTCCCCCGCGGGGAACGCGTCGGGCGAAGCGGTCCCGGCGACTTCCCCGGCGGGGATGGCACAGGGCAGATTCTTCCGAGCGACCTCCCCGGCGGGGATCGCGCTGAGCAGATTCTCGCCAGCGACCTCCCCGGTGGGGATCGCGCAGGGCAGATGCTCGCCAGCGACCTCCCCGGTGGGGATCGCGCGGGGCAGATGCTCGCCAGCGACCTCCCCCGTGGGGATCGCGCAGGGCAGATGCTCGCCAGCGACCTCCCCGGTGGGGATCGCGCAGGGCAGCTTCTCCCCGGCGACTTCCCCGGCGGGGATCGCGCAGGGCAGCTTCTCCCCGGCGACTTCCCCGGCGGGGATCGCGCAGGGCAGCTTCTCCCCGGCGACTTCCCCGGCGGGGATCGCGCTGGGCACGTCCTCGCCGGCAGCTTCCCCGCCATCGGCACGCCTGGTCTCGCCTCGCCCGGGCGAAGGCTCACTGACCCCGGCAGTGCCTCAGCGCCAGCGCTCGGCCCCCTCGATGTAGTCCTCGAAGTCGAGCTTGCTCCTCGCCGACTTGCTGGTCATGCAGCGCACCGCCCCGAAGATCGGACGGCTCGGCCAGGGGCGATCGTGCAGGCCGAAGCACCACCCGATGCTGGCGTAGCCGTCGGGGTCGCGTCCGTCGAGGGCGAAGCGGTCGTTCAGGTGGACGAGCGCCTCGTGCACCTTCTCGGGGGACCTCATCCAGGTCAAAGGGAGCTTGCCCCAGAGCATCCGCGCGTACCCGTGGACGACCCCGCGCGTCCGGAGCTCGAGCTGCGCGGCGTTCCAGAGCGCGTCGGGCGAGCGCGCGAGGGTGAGGTCCTCGAGCGTGACGAGCGCGGGCCTCGGGTCCCTCTCGTGCTCCGCGAGCGTCTTCTTGGCCCACGCAGGGATGGACGAGAAGCGCGTGTGGTCGGCGGCCGAGCGGGCGAAGTTGTACGCGAGCCCGCGCCGGACGAGGAGCTGCTCGAGGAAGGCGTCGGCCGACTCGCGGACGCCGCCGTCCTCGCCTGCGGCGCGGGCGAGGAGCGCCACCTTGCGCGCGCTGATCATGCCGAAGTGGAGGTAGGGGGAGAGGTGGCTCGTGCCGTCGCGTGAGGGGTCGTTGCGATCGGTCGCGTACGCGCCGAGGCGCGCGCGGACGAAGCGCGTGGCGCGCGCCGTGGCCTCCTTCACGCCGCCCGGGAAGCCGAGCGCCGGCGGCACCGTGTGATCGATCTCGCACGAGGCGACGAGCTTCTCCACGCTCGCCGTCTCGAGCCGCACGGGGTCGAAGGGGAGCTCGAGGCGCGCGGGCGGAGGCTTGCCCGGCCTGGGCTCCTCGAGCGGCAAGAGCCACGCGTCCATGGCGCGGGCCATCTTGGGGCGAAGGGTGCGGGCGGCGCTCTCCTGCTTGGGGAAGAGGGCGAGCGGCACGACGGCCGTGTCGTCGACGGACAGGACGGGGCAGCCCGCGCGCTTCGCGAGGGCCTCGGTCTGCGCCGCGATGATGAACGACGGGTAGTCGTCGGTGACGACGAGGGCGGCGCGCGCGGCGATCTTGGCGAGCACGCCCCGCGCCTCGGCCCTGGTGCGGGGCAGGAAGAAGCGGTGGAGGTAGCCGCGCTTCGCGAGCCCCGCGGCCACGTCCTTCGCGCCCTCGAGGACGAACGTGTGAAAGCGGTCGCTCGCGAACGGGTAGTCGGGGCGGAGCCCCTCGTAGACGACGCACGGGAGCCCGAGCTCGTTCGCGCGCATCGTGGCGTACGCGAGCGCCGCGTTGTCGTCGGGGCGGCGGCAGATCTGCATCCAGTAGAGGACGAAGTCTCCCCTCCCCTGGACCGGCCGGTCGTTCCACGTGCGTAGACGCGGATCTCCGGCGACGAACCGGAGACGCTCGGACGAGGCAGCCATGGCTTCCGGGATGCTCGCGCGGGCCCCCCGCCCGCGCCAGCTCTACCTGCGACCCTTGAAGCCCATCATGTTCTGCACGACCGCCTCGCTCGCCTCCGCGACCTCGGCCTTCTCGCGCTCGCGGTCCGCGCAGTCCTCGCACATCTTCTTGGCCTTGCCGTCGACCTTCACGGACACGACGGTGTCGACCTCTTCTTCACAGACTTTGCAGACCGGCATGAGGCCTCCTCGTTAGCGCACGAAGACATACCCGAAGTTGAGCACGTCCGAGGCGCCCGGCTCCTCGTACGGTCCGCCGGCCGCGCTGCCCGCCGACGGCCCGGGGCTTCCCACGGCGGAGTTGCCCGAGATGCCGAAGCCCGTCGCGGAGTCGGGCGTGAGGCAGTCGTTCTCCTGGTTGGTCACGAGCCCGATGCGGACGTCCGTCCCGCCGACCCCCTGGTTGATGCCCTCCATGTTGCAGTTGAACTGCGGGGTCGCCGTCGGGTTGGTGAGATCGACCCACGCCGTCCGGCCGAGCGTCGTGTTGACGGTGTTCTGGGCGGACGTCGAGATGAGGTGCAAGAGAGACGTCCCGTCGGAGACGGGGATGACGAGCACGTTGGTGGCCGTCGCGCCGGTCATCATGCCGAGGATGTTCGTGAAGGGGATGCTCGTGTAGCTCAAGAACTTCGCCTCGTTCTCCGAGAGGTCGGTCGAGGTCGGGTTGAGCAGCGTGGTGTTCGTCCAGATCGGCTGGTTGTACGTGAACGTCTGCGTGCCGCCGTCCACGAGGCCGTTGATCTTGAGCGCGAGGGTCCACCCGCCGCCCGCGTCCGTCATGTCGCAGTAGACGCCGAACTCCTGGCCGCCGGCGAAGATGTTGTACGCGCCGCTGGGGGCCGTCGGCTGCGTCGCGAGGATCTGCTTGCACGACGTGTTCGTCGTGCAGGTGATCGTGATGGTGGTGACGTTGGCCGTGCCGACGGTGCCGCTGCCGTTCGTGACGGTGCAGATCTGGCCGGTGGGCGTCGACGGGTTGCCGGAGACGGTGACCGCGTAGGCCGTGCCGGTCGGGACCGGCGTGGGGAACGCGAAGGCGCCGTTCGTGGTGACGAAGGTGAGCGACCCGCCGTTGTTCTTCAGCGCGATCGTGTTGCCGCCGGCGAGGCCGTTCACGGAGCCGCCGACCGTGTAGCTCGAGCTGCAGTTGACGACGACCGACGACGCGTTGGCGCCGTTGATGGTCCCCGTGCCGGCGCTGACCGTGCAGACCTGGCTGGCGGGCTGCGTGTGGATGGTGACCGCGTACATGCCGCCGCTCACGACGGGGGTGGCGAACGTGAAGGCGCCGTTGGCGGACACGCTCAGGTTGTCGCCGCCGTTGTCCTGGAGGACGAGGGAAGCGCCCGCGGCGAGCCCCGTGAGCGTGCCGCCGACGGTGAAGCTCTTGGTGACGCAGGCGACCTGCACGCTCGTGACGCTCGCGTTCGTGGTCGTGCCCGAGCCGCCCGTCACGGTGCAGGTCTGCGCCGGGTTGCTCGGCTGCGTGAGCACCGTCACCGCGTACGCCTGGTTGGCGGCGAGGGCGGAGGTGAACGTGAAGGATCCGTTGGCGCTCACCGTGAGGTTGTTGCCGCCGTTGTCCTGGAGGACGACGGCGTCCGTCGCGGCGAGCCCGGTCACCGTGCCGCCGATCGTGTACGGGTTCGCGGCGCAGGCGACGGTCACGTTCGTCACGTTGGTCGACCCGACGGTGCCCGTGCCGTTCGTGACCACGCAGGTCTGGCCGGCCGGCTGGGTCTGGACGGTCACGGCGTACGCGCCGCCGCTCGCGACGGGCTTGATGAACGTGAACGCGCCGCTCGCGGAGACCGACACGGTGTCCGAGCCGTTGTCCTCGAGCACGAGCGTGCCCGAGAGGCCGGTGACGGTGCCGCCGATGGTGTACGTGGCCGCGTCTCCCCCGTCCGTGCTGCCGTCGCCCGAGCCGCCGTCGCCCGCCTCGCCGCCGCCGTCGCCCACGCTCGCCACGCAGGTGACGACGACGGTGGTGACGCTGCTGCTCGCGATGGTGCCGGTGCCGTTCGTCACCGTGCACGTCTCGCCCGTGGGCTGCGTGAGCACGCTGACGTCGTACGCGCCGCCGTTGGCGAGGCCGGTGGCGAACGTGAAGGCGCCGCCCGCCGTGAGGGAGAGGCTGTCCGATCCGTTGTCCTGGAGGACGAGCGTGCCGGTCAAGCCGGTGACCGTGCCTCCGACCGTGTACACGGGGGCCTCGGTGTCGCCCTGCGTCGTGTCGCCGGAGCTCGTGTCCTCGGGCGGGGAGCTGTCTTCCGCGATGAAGCTGTCGGGGCTGGCCCCCGAGTCCTCCACCGTCGCGTCACCGCCGCTGTCGGGCACCGTGCCGTCCTGCGCCGAGCCGGTATCGGCGGGCGTACCGGTGTCGACGACGGAGGAATCACCGCCACCCGAGTCGCTCGTCCCGTTCTTCGTGCTACCGCTGCCCCCGCAGCCACCGAGAACCAAGAGACCGACGAGACCTACCGCAGCGTAAGACGTTAGCTTTGTCATGAGGATCCTCCGCGCACGGCCAGGAGGGAGGGCCGGCGGCGACCACCCGAGAATAGGCGGGGTCTCGCCGTGACGCGGCAACAATTCGCGGACGACGCCCGCTGCGACATCTCGGGACATCGCCCCCTCGCGCCTACGTTTCAGGGGGCCGCCGGCTCGGCGCGGCCAGAGGCCGCAGACGTGCTCGGCGACGCCGCGGGAGACGCGGACGGCGCGACGCTTCGCGAACCAGAGGAAGCGACGACCGCAGGCGCAGGCGCAGACGCGACCGCGGGGACAGACGACGGCGGGCGCCGCAGCGCACCCGCGACGAGGACCGTGACGACGACGCCGCTCACGGTCGCGAGGACCGCCGCGACGACGACGGGGACGCGCGAGCGCGACCTGCGCGGCGCCGAGGGAGCGGAGCTGCGCGCGGGCTCGAGCGCCGGCGGCGGCGGCGCGGGGACGTACGGGACGGCCTCGGCGATCTCCTCGAGGCTCGCGAGCATCTCGGCCGCGGTCTGGAACCGCGCGGCGCGGTCGCGCTGGAGCGCCGTCGACACGAGGCGCGCGACGGGCTCGGGGATGTCCGTGGCGACGGTGCGCAGATCGGGCGCATCGGCGGTCCGGATGCGGGAGAGGATCTGGTCCTCCGTCTCGCCGACGTGGGGCGGGCGGCCCGCGAGGCACTCGAAGAGGATCGCGCCCACGCTGTACAGATCGCTCCGCGCGTCGATGTCCGGGGCGGCCTCGGCCTGCTCGGGCGACATGAAGAGCGGCGTGCCGAGCACGATGCCCTTCTGCGTGATGGCGAGGGAGGCGCGGCCCTCGAGGCGCGCGATCTTCGAGATGCCGAAGTCGACCAGCTTGGCGAAGAGCGGGTCTCCCTCGTGCGGCACGAGCAGGACGTTGTCGGGCTTCAGATCGCGGTGCACGATGCCCGCGGCGTGCGCCTGCGCGAGCCCGCGGAGCACCTGGGCCACCACGTGAAGGGCCTCCGCGATCGGCACGGTCCGGAGCCGGGCGAGGCGCGTGCCGAGATCCTCGCCCCGGAGCAGCTCCATGACGATGTACGGCTGCCCGTCGTCGCTCCCGAAGTCGATGACGCGGACGATGTGCGGGCTGGCGACGGCGCTCGCCGCGCGCGCCTCGCGCTCGAAGCGGGCCGTGACGCGCTCGTCGTAGGCGAGCCCCCGGTCGACGAATTTGATCGCGACGAGCTCGCCCGTGCTTACGTGCTCCGCCTCGTAGACGGCCCCCATGCCCCCGCGCCCGATGAGGCGCACGACCCGGTACGTCCCGGACGCCACGAAGCGTCCGAGGAGCGGGTCTCCCTCTGGCGAAGGCGCAGGTTCACGGCCAGGGTCGGTCACGCCGACTCACTGTAGCATCGGGGGCCGAGCGCCCCTTCGCGCGGACTACTTCTTCGCGGCGGTGCTGAGCTTGTGGACGGCCGAGGAGAGCCGGGCGACGGAGCGCGACGCGGCCTTCGCGTGGACGACGCCCTTCGTGGCGGCCTTGTCGAGCGCGACGATCGCGTCCTTGAGGGCCTTCTCCGCCTCTGCTTTGTTCTTCGTATCGAGAGCGGTGCGGACCTTCTTCACGAGGGTACGGACGGAGCTCTTGACGGCACGGTTGCGCAAGGTGCGCTTGATTCGCTGGCGGTTGCGCTTTTCGGCAGAGGCGTGATTTGCCACGACGAGACTCTTTCTGGTGCAAGGTGCAGCAGCAAACTGGGTTAGACGGCGCTTCTACTGCGCGGGACGCGGCACTTTATGGAGATCCCGGCCGGTGTCAAGCACGGCTCAGGGGCTGGGGCCAAATCCCCAGGCCCGGGGCTCCCACCCGAGCGCCGTGGGGGCGACCCCAAGGGTCTCGCGGCGGACCAGGGCGATGGTCAGCGGCGAGAACAGGAACGTATAGGGCTCATCCCTCCGCAGGCGCAAGACCACCTCGTGCAGGAGCTCGTTCCGCCGCGCAGGCGAGAGCGAGGAGCGGAGCTCCTCGAGCCAGCCGTCGACGTCGTGGTCGGCGTACGCGCCGTAGTTGAGCGAGCCGGCCACCTGGGTCGAGTGCAGGAGGGGGAAGAGGTCGGGCTCGGCGTCGATGGACCACTGGATGGCGGCGATCTCGAAGTCGTGCGCCTCGAGCCGGCGGAGGAACTGCGCCCACTCGAGGGGGACGAGCTCCATCATGAGGCCGAGGTGCCGCAGCTCGTCGGCGATGACGGTGGCCGCCCGCTCCTGCTGGCGGGAGCTCGAGGGGTAGAGGAGCGCGAGGGAGAAGCTCTGGCCGTCCTTGTCGCGCTTGCCGTCGCCGTTGGTGTCGACGATCCCCGCCTCGTCGAGGAGCTTGGCCGCCTCCTCCGGGTCGAAGCGCTGCGGCTCGATCCCGTCGAGCGCGGGGTGACCGGGCGGGAGCGGGCCGAGCGCGAACGAGACGCTGCAGCGCTCGACCTCGGTGCGCAGGGCCTCGCGCGGGATGGCGAGGCCGATGGCGCGGCGGAGACGGCTGTCCTTGAGCTTGGGCGACGCGACGTCGTAGATCCACGCCGTGTAGTCGGCGCCCGCCGCGCGCAGGACCGCGTACTGCTTGGACAGGACGGGGTCACGCTCGACGCGCTCGGCGAGCTCGACCGGGGCGCGGGGCACGACGTCGAGCTCCCCGCGCTCGATGGCGGCGGCGACGGCGGGCCGGCTCGGCATGAAGCGGAACGCGAGCGACGCGAGCGGCGCCTTGGGGCCCCAGTACTCGTCGTTGCGGGTGAGCGTGATCTGGACGCCGCGTGTCCACGAGCCGAACCGCATGGGACCCGTGCCGACGGGCTCGGTGGCGTCGCTCGATCGCGAGAGATCCCCGCGCGGAAAGCGGTGCCGGGGAAGGATGAGCACGCGATCGAAGTCGAGCGACGCGGCCGCCAGGGGCGTCTTCAGCGTGACGAGCACGACGTCGGGGGCGACCTTGGTGACCTTGGTGCCCGCGAAGATGGCGCGATCGGCGGCGCCGACGTCCGGATCGAGGAGGCGCTCGAACGTGAAGACGACGTCGTCGGCGCTGAAGTCCTGCCCGTCGTGCCACAGGACGCCCTTCCTCAGGTGGAAGGTCCAGCGGCGGCGCGCGTCGTCCACCTCCCAGCTCTCGGCGAGCTCCGGCACGAGCACCCCCGTGTGCGGCTCGACCCGCACGAGGCTCTCCATCACCTGGTGGCCCACGATCGTCCACGACATCCAGTCGGGCCGGAGGAACGGCAAGAGCGAGGACGGCTCGGCGTCGAGGTGCACGACCATCCCGCGGCTGCTCGGGGGAAGCGGCGCGGGGACCGCCGCCGCCGGGTCGAGCCGGAGAGGCGGCGGAGGCGTGGCGCAGGTCGCCATGGGCGCGGCGTCGTCCACGGCCGCGCTGTGCGCGTGCCCCCGCGAGCAGCCGGCGAGAAGTACGACGACGCTCGCGAGCAGCGCGCTTCTCACTCCGGTACCGCGAGGCGGAAGGCCGCGCCGCCGAGGTCGCCCGAGAGGACCGCGATGGTCCCGCCGTGCGCCTCCGCGATGCCGCGCGCGATCGCCAGCCCGAGGCCCGCGCCTCCGGCCGCGCGGCCCCGCGAGCCCTGCTTGTAGCGGTCGAAGATCGTGGCGCGCTCCGCCTCCGCGATGCCCGGCCCCGTGTCGGCGACCTCGAAGACGAAGCTCGCGACGCCCTTGTCGTCCTTCTCGCGCAGGACGCGCACGCGGACGCGGCCGCCGCGGGGGGTGAACTTGAGGGCGTTGGCGACGAGGTTGTCGATCGCCTGCCGGAGCTTGGGCGCGTCGGCGCGGATGCGCTGCTCGAGCGATCCCTCGAACGCGAGGGTGACCTTGCGACGCGCGGCGAGCGGCGCGAAGACCGCGAGCGTGGCCTCGATCACGGCGCCCACGGTCGTCGGACGGCGGTCCACGCTGAAGACGCCCGCCTCGAGCCGGCTGGCGGCGAGGACCCCGTCGATGAGGCGCGCCATGTCGCGGCAGAGGCTCCGGATCGTGTTGACCGCGGCGCGACGCTCGCCGGGCTCCACCTCCTCCGAGTCGAGCACCTCGGCGATGAGGCCGAGCGAGCTCAACGGGTGACGGAGATCGTGGACGAGCATCGCGATGTGGTCGCGGCGCTGGCCTTCGAGCATGCGCTTCAGGCGGAAGGACTCGAGCGCGGCGCGCGTCCGGGCGAGCAGCTCGCGCGCGTCGATGGGCTTCGTGAGGTAGGCGTCCGCCCCCTGGCGGAGGCCGGCCTCGATGGCCTGCGGCTCGCGCCGCGCCGCCGTGAGCATGATGACCGACGGCCCGCCGCCGCGACGAAGCCTGAGCCGACGCAAGACCTCGACGCCATCCATGCCGGGCATCGAGACGTCGAGCAAGACGAGCTCCGGCTCGCGCTCTTCGACCATGCGGAGGGCCTCGGCGCCGCTCGCGGCGGTTCGAACCTTGTGCCCATCCTCCGAGAGGAGGGCGTCGTAGAGCGCCAGCGTGTCGGCGAAGTCGTCCACGATGAGGACGTCTCCGCCCGACTGCTCGGGCGACGCCGCGGGGATGGAGTCCCTCACGCGAGCACCCGGACGCTGATGGCGGGGAGCTCGGGCTCGCCCTTCACGGGCACACGGTAGGGCAAGACGAGGGTGAAGGTGGAGCCTTCGCGCTCGCGCGAGCGAACCTCGATCTCGCCTCCCAGGGCGCGGGCGAGGCGGCGCGAGAGCGCGAGGCCCATGCCCGTGCCCGGGTAACGCTTGCCGTCGCCGCCGTCGAGCTGGTGAAACTCCTGGAAGAGCTCTCCCAGCGCGTGGTCGGCGATGCCGCGCCCCGTGTCGGAGACGCCGATGCGGATCTCGCCGGCCTCGAGCTGGAGGACGAGCGAGACCTCGCCTTGCTCGGTGAACTTGATGGCGTTGGAGAGCAGGTTCAAGAGGATCTGCTTCACGCGCTGCGAGTCCGTCATCGTCTCGATGGCAACCTCCGGGACGTCCACGGTGAGCTTCACGTCCTTGCCGACGCGGAGGCTGTCGACCTCGGCGACGCACGCGCGCGCCAGCTGGCTGATGGCCACGGGCGCGAGGCGGACGTCGAGCCGGCCGGCCTCGGCCTTGGCGAGATCGAGGACGTCGTTGATGAGCGAGAGCAGGTGCTCGCCGTTGCGCTTGATGCGGTCGAGCGACTCCTTCGCGCGGGGGCTCAAGGTCTCCTTGGGGGAGGTCGCCAAGAGGTCGGCGAAGCCCAGGATGGCGCTGAGCGGGGTGCGCAGCTCGTGGCTCATCGACGCGAGAAACTCGGTCTTCACCTTGTTCGCGCGCGCCAACGTCTCCCCCTGCTCGGCGAGCATGATGCTCTTCTCGCGCAGGCGGTCGTGCGTCCAGGCGTTGTGGAGGCCGATGCCGAGCTGGCGCGCGCCGTCGCGCACCTGCTCCGCGCGCTCGTCCGAGAGCGGCTCGAGGCCGCCGATGACGAGGGCGCCGGCCGACTCGTCGCCGGCGGCGATCGGGTGGGCGAGCACCCAGCGGAGCGTCGCCTCGGCCACGCCGAGCTCGATCCGCGGCGGCGCCGGCAAGAGGTCCCCGGAGAGCAGCACGGCCTCGCGGCGCTCCATGACGGCGCGGGGCAGGCCGTCGGCGACCATGAGCTTGTCCTCCGCGATGCGGCCGTCGGGGCTCACGGCGTGGAGCGGCACGAGGCGGTTGGCGCCGTCGAGCAGGTAGACGACGCCGATGTGGCCGCCGGCCAGGCGCACGAGCCCCTGGAGCCCGGAGGTCGCGAGCGCGCTCACGTCGAGCGTCTTGAGCTCCCGCACGAACTCCGCGTACGCGCGGGCCGCGGCGTCGCGGGTCGCGAGCGCCGCGTTGGCGCGCGTGAGCTCGGCCACCGCGCGCTCGCGGTCCGACAGGGTGCTCCGCAAGCTCGCGTCCTTGTCGTGGAGCAGCGCCGCCATCTTGACGAGGCTCTTGCCGACGGCGCCGAGCTCGTCGTTGCGGTCGGGGAGCGGCGGCAAGGGCTCGAGGCGACCGGTCGCGAGGAGCGCCTCCTCGATCTTGGCGGTGGCGCCGGCGAGGTCTCGAGCGATCCAGACGCCGCTGAGGAGCGCCATCGCGATGGCAGCGATGAGGACACCCGAGGTCGCCGTCCGCGACGCAGTGGCGGAGGCGAACGCCTTCTTCTCCCGCTCGTCGGCGTCGCGCTGGGCGTCGTCGCGCAGCTCGTTGCAGATGGATCGCATCTCGTCGGTGCGCGCCTTGCCCTCGCCCGTCTTCTCGGAGTCGACCGGGAGGTTTAGCTGCTTCTGCCGGATCTGGGGCTCGCTGATGCGCTCGATCCAGTCGTGGACGGCGCGGCCGAACTCGGCCACGCGGGCGTCCTCCTTTCCGGGCTCGGCGGTCTTCGCCGCCTCCTCGAGGACGACGTCGAGATCGGCCCTGGCCTTCTCGTACGGCGTGAGGAACGAGCGATCGCCCGTGAGGAGAAAGCCGCGCTTGCCGGTCTCGAGATCGCTCGTCAGGCGGAGCAGCACCTCGGCGTCGTCCTCGAGCTTGAGGTCGTGCTGGACGAGGCGGTCGAACTCGTTCTCCAGCTCCTCGTGCGACTGGCGGGCGTTGAAGAGCCCGAGGCCGAGGACGAGGACCACGCCCATCGAGCTCAGGAGGATCTTGCGAAAAAGAGCGCTGGCGAGGAGTCGCACCGCGGCAATTCTGGCACGAGCGGCGCCCCCGTGCCCACAACCTGCCCCCGAATCGAAGGCGAAACCAGGAACCGCGGAGGCGCAGAGGGCGCGAGAGAGAGCTTTTCAAAACTCTCCTTTTCCTCTGCGTCCTCTGCGCCTCTGCGGTTTCCCCTCCCCTAGCGCGCGGGCCGGCCGATCCAGGCCCCGGCGCACGCCAGCCCGAAGGCGACGGGCGAGAACGCGAGCGCGAACACGAGCGCGATCGGCGCGGCGAAGCCCAGGACGATGAGGGTCGCCAGGATGGCGAGCCCCGTCGCGAGCGCGGGCTCGAGGAGCGTCGGCAGGTTCGAGGCGCGGGCGACGAGGAAACCCGCCACGGGAAAGCCGGCGAGGAGACCGGCCGAGAGGAGCGCGAGCGGCGCGGTCGTCGTGACGTCGTGCTCGTCGACGAGGGAGAAGTCGATGTGCGCCCACAGGCCGAGCCCGACGGAGAGCCCGAGCCCTGCGACCATCGTGCCCATGGTGACGAGCGCCCCGAAGAGGATCCAGCGGAGGAGGATCGGCTGATCGGCGCGGCGCAGGGCCTCGCGCACGGTCCGCAGGCTCGGCGGAGCGCGCCCGAACGAGACGGGGGCCCACGAGGTGCGCGAGAGGCGGTTACCGTTCGCGCCGCCGGGCTCGCGCGAGTTGCGCTCGCCGCGCGCGCGGAGATCGCGGGCCGCGAACCAGGCGACGGTGCCCATCGCGACGAGCAGCGGGACGACCGTGACGAGCGCGCCGGGGCCGCGCCCGTAGACGAAGTGGGCGTAGAGCCCGTGCGCGGCGGTCGCCACGATCCAGGCGAACGGGAAGATGCCGTTGGGCACCTTGGGCTGCTTCGCGCGGCCGAGCGCGTAGCCCCAGAGGCAGGCGAAGAAGACGTGCGCGGGCAGGGCGAGCAAGGCGCGGGCGATCCAGATGGCCCCCGCCGGGTGCATGTAGAGGAGCACGGCGTTCTCGACCGACGCGAAGCCGAGCGCTGCCGCGCTTGCGTACACGATGCCGTCGTACGGTTCGTCGAAGTGCTTCGAGCGGAACGCGGGCCAGACCGCGGCGACCTTGAGCGCCTCGCGCAGGGGGGCGACGAGGGCGAACATGTAGATGAGCGCGCCCGCCTCGCCGACGACCGCCGCCCGCATGTCGAGCCCGGTCCACGCCGCGGCGCGCCTCTCCACGTAGATGCTCGCGCCGGCGAGCACGGCGGCCAGGAAGAAGGTCGCGATGACGAGCCACGCGGGCTCGCGGTTCTTGTCCGTCCGGTGCACGACGGCGGCGAGCAGCCCTGCCGGCACGATCGCCGGAACGAGCCACCGCAGCACCAGGAGGACAGGCGACACGCTGCGAGTCTAGGTGGGGCGCTCGAGACGCACCACTTCTGGCCGGACCCCTCGCGAGGTCTAAAAGTGGATGCCGAGGTGACCGGACCCCGAGAGGCCGAAGCCGACGCTGTCGCCCGACTGGTTGTAGAGCTGCTGGGCCGTGGGCCCCGCCGCCGCGAGGAACGCCATCTGCTGGGCGGGGGTGAGGGCGACTCCCCCGGGGCCCGTGGGGAGCGCGACAGGCGGCCTCTGGAGGAACAGGGCGTCTGCGGTGGCGTCGACGCCGAGCGAGATGAAATGGTTGAAGTAGTAGTCGAAGCCGATGGATACGCCGGCGTTGACCCCGTGCACCGCCACGTTCGGGGACGGAGCGGCCGAGCCGCCCGGGAGCGCGGGCGGGGCTTCGAGCGCGGACGCGCTGAGCGTGCCGACGAACGAGTAGCCCGCGTGGAGGGTCAGGTACGGGTCCCAGTGGCCCGCGGGGATGTGGATGCCAGCCTCGCCGTCCACCTGCCAGAGGTTGAAGGCCGAGAGCTCGTGCAGCCGCGCGCGGGCGCCGATCGTGAAGATGAAGAGGCGGAGCCCCGCGGCGGCCCCGAACATCCCGCCGCTCGAGCTCGAGTGCGTGAGCCCGAACGTGGTCGAGCTGAACTGCGACATGTTGATGTACGAGCCGCCTGCCTCGGCGTTCAGGTAGACGAACTCGAGGCCGCGGCCGCTGTCCTGCTTCTCGCCCTTGTCGAGCTCCTTCGCCGTCGCCTCTTGCTCGGGGGTCTTGGGGGTCTCCGTCGAGGCGGGGGGCGGGTCGACAGGCGGCGGGGGCGAGAGGTCCTGCGCGTGCGCGGCACGGGGCAAGACCAGGAGGACGAGACCGGAGAGACCACCACAAGCGTAAGCCAGGAACGATCGCATCAATGGATCTCCGTCTTCTCGTGGTCCGCGGGCGACGGGCCCTCGTCCGGGATGCTATCCGAGTCGGCCACCGGCATCCGGTACGCCTCGTCGAGCCACTTGCCGAGGTCCACCGTCTTGCAGCGCGGCGAGCAGAACGGCGCCGCGGGGTTCGACGCTCGCGGACGCGCGGGTTTCCCGCAGATGGGACAGGCGCTCATGCTTCCCATCTATAGCATCCGGCCGACCGCAGGACAGCGGCCCCCGGGGAAGGGAAACCGCAGAGGCGCGGAGGTTTCGCAGAGGAGGAGAAGAGAGAAAAAGATCTCTCCGCGCCCTCTGCGCCTCCGCGGTTCACTTCCTCAGCCACCTCAATGCAGAGCGGACGGAGCGACGCGGGGCGGGTCCTGCGGCATGGCCGCGCGGATACCGATGGGCTCGTCGAGCGCGCAGCTCTTCTCGAGAAGCTCGGCCACGTCCATCTGGGCGACCTTCTCCTCCATGCTCTGCGACTTGAGGCCGTCGGTCAGCATGGTCATGCAGAAGGGGCAGGCGCTGGCGATGGTGTCGGGCTTGGTGTCGAGCAGCTGGAGCGTGCGCTTCACGTTCACCCGGTCCGTGTTCTGCTCCTCCATGAACATCTGCGCGCCGCCGGCGCCGCAGCAGAGGCCCTTCTGCTTGGTCCAGTACTCGGGCTCCGCGAGCTGCACGCCCGGGATGCGGCGCAGGATCTCGCGCGGGGACTCGTAGATCCCGTTGTAGCGGCCGAGGTAGCAGCTGTCGTGGTAGACGACCTTGCCGTTCACGGGCTTGCGCGGGTTCAGCTTCTTCTCGGAGAGGAGGCCGAGCAAGAAGTCCGTGTGGTGGACGACCTCGAGCTTGCACCCGAAGTCCGGGTACTCGTTCTGGAGCGTGTTGAAGCAGTGCGGGCACGTCGTCACGACCTGGCGGACGCCGCCCTGCTCCTTGTAGCCGTTGAGCGTCGCGGCGTTCGCCTCCGCGAGCGTGGCGAAGAGAAACTCGTTGCCCGCGCGCCGGGCCGGGTCGCCCGTGCAGTTCTCTTCCTGCCCGAGGATCGCGAACTCGACGCCCGCGGCCTTCATCAGCTTGGCGGTCGCCCGGGCGATCTTCTTGGCGCGGTCATCGTAGCTGGCGGCACAGCCGACCCAGTAGAGCACCGGCGCCTTCGGGAACTCCGACAGCGTCGGGATCCCGAGCCCCTCGGCCCAGTTCGCGCGATCCATGCGCGAGAGGTTCCAAGGGTTGCCGTTGACCTCCATCCCCTGGAAAGGCTTCTGGAGCTGCGCGGGGAACTCCCCTTTGACCATCACGAGGTTGCGGCGCATGTCGATGATCTTGTCGACGTACGAGATCATGACGGGGCACTGCTCTTCGCATGCCCGGCACGTCGTGCACCCCCAGAGGACGTCGGGGTGGATGATGTCGCTCAGGTTGATGGGCTTCGACAGCACGGGCGGCTGGATGACCGGGTTGTCCGGGTACACCGGCTCGTGGTGCGCGTGCGCGTCGTGGTCGTCGTGCTCTTCGTGGTCGCCCTTGCCGTGGGCGTGGCCGTGGTCGTCGTGGGCCTCGCTCTTCGCGTGGGCGTCGTGGCCGTTGCCGTGTCCGTGCTCGTCCTTCGAGTGATCGGCGTGATCGGCGCCGTGGCCGTCCCCGTGGGCGGCGTGGGCGGCGTGGGCGTCGACCCCGTTGGTGCCCTTCGGGCCCCCGGCGCGCTCGATGAACTCGCGCTCGCGCTGGTAGAGGTGATCACGAAGGTCGAGCGTGAAGTGCTTGGGCGAGAGGATCTTGCCCGTGCGGTGCGCGGGGCAGTTGTCCGAGCAGCGCCCGCACTCCGTGCACGTGTAAAAGTCGAGGATGGCCTTCCAGGTGAAGTGCTCGATGCGCGCGACGCCGATGGGCAGGGCCAGCGGGTCCTCCGCCTCGCTTGCCGCGCCGACGATCTCCATCAGCTTCTCGGCGTTCGGCGCCATCGGCTCGAGCCGACCCGGGGGGTTCAGGCTGCGCGTGAAGACGTTCGGGATCGCCGTGATGATGTGGAAGTGCTTGGAGTGCGGCAGCAGGTTCAAGAAGAGCAGAACGAGCGTCGAGTGCGTCCAGAAGCCGGCGTGGGCAAGGAAGATGAGGGTGCCGGCGCCGAGCCCGCTGAAGATGCCCGAGAAGAACGAGCCCGCGGGCGACGGATAGAACGAGAAGCCCGCGTGGGCCTCCGCGCCGTGCGGCGCGAGGATGGTGGCGATCGACGTGCACTGGTCGGCCGCGGCGGTGGCCCCCGGGCCGCAGAACGCATCCCGCTGGCTGGCCAGGGCGAGCGACGCCCCGTCGTAGGTCATGTCCGCGACCATCATCGTGGCGATGATGAGGAGGATGAGGATCCCCTCGAAGTGGAGGGTCATCCGCTTCTGGGGGTCGATCACGCGGTAGTAAAAGAAGACGCTGACCCCGGCGAGGACGAGGAGCGCGAAGATATCCTTCACGAACTCGTAGATCTGCCCGAGAGGCTGCCAGGGCGCGAAGACCCAGAAGTTGAACGACGGGTCGAAGCCGCGGCCCCAGAGGATGAGGCTCCGCAGGAGGAGGACGCCAAACCCGAGGAAGATCAGCTTGTGAGCGATCCCGGCGGGTTGGTAGTAGTCCATCTTCTCCTGTTTAAACGCGTACCTCCACGTGCCGAGGGCACGGTCGCCGAGGCGGTCCAGCCGGTTGTCCGGACGGCCGACCTTCAAGAGCTGCCAGCGTCGGTTCGCGCTCCACGCGAAGGCGGCGAGGGCGGCGACGAGGATCGTGAGCATCGCCGGCGGGTTCATCGGGGCTGAATTCTCCAGGTTGCAGGCGGACTTGCGCGCCTGACGGCGGGATGAGCCGCAGGTTTTATAGGGTCACAGGCCTCCGCGTCAACGCGCGTGTCACAATCGGGGTGCCTTGCCCTCACAGCTCGAAGGCAAAGAGCTTGCGGTCCTCGGCCCGGGAGAGGTCCATCTCGGCCCCGAACGTCCGGTTGCCGACCCGCGCGCCGAAGCGGACATGAATGGGCAACGGGGCGTCGTGTGGGTCGGTCAGCTTGATCTCGACCGAGTAGTGGCCCTTGGGCGGGTCGCTCCCCTCGAAGAAGACGTTCTCGACGTTCTGGCCGTTGCACCCCTCGCCGGGGCAATCCCGGTCGAGGCGCAGGCCGGCGGGGGTGGTCCGGGTCGCCTCTGAGACCTTGTCCCCGCTGGGGTCGGTCACGAGGAGATCGACGTCCGCCTTGGGCTCGGTCCAGGCGATCGTGAACTGGAGCAGGCCGGTCCCGATGCCGCACCCTTCGTCGATGACGCCGTTGCAGTTGTCATCGATGGCGTTGAAGCAGAGCTCAGGCCCGGTGGGCGTGCACGCCGAGTAGAGCGTGACGCCCGCCGGCGTCGAGACGTGGGAGACGACGAGGTTCGCCTCGGGCTTCTTGGCGGGGGCCGTGGGCGCGCAGGAGACCAGCGTGACTAGCGCAGCAACAGCGACGCTGAGCGCGCTGCGCGAGGCCTCACCCGTGGCCCCCCTCCCGGCCTCCCCCCGACAATCCGGGGGGAGGAGTCCCCCGGTTCTCATTTCCACGAGCATCGTGTGAGTCCTCCCCCCGGATTGTCGGGGGGAGGTCGGAGGGGGGCCGCACGGGGATCTCAAGGCTTGTCCGCTCTCCTCAGTGCGGGATGACGTTGGTGCCGCCGCCCGGGTTCTGCGCAGCCGGCGTCTCGGGGAGCTTCTCGGTCACCATCTTGGGGTTCATGACCTCGAAGAACGCCTTGCGCGCGAGCTGGCCAACGGGGTCCTTCTCGCTGCGAAGGGCCATGAGCACGCCCTTCTCCTTCATGAACTTCAGGATCTCGATGGCGCTGTTGCGCTTGGCGTCGTCGCCGCTGCGCGCGTCGTTGAGCAGGCGCATCCGGAACTGCACGCGCGTCATCGAGTGCGGCCCGTTGTCGAACTCGATCTCCTGGATCGCGTGCGACAGGATGAGCTTCGGCCAGTCCTGGAGCGCGCCGTTCACCATCACGTGCGCGCACGCCTCGGCGTTCTGGATCCAGCGCGCCACGTCGCCGGTCTCGTAGTTCTTGTCGCTCCAGTACCCGAAGGTCTGGCTGTAGGCGACCTTGAGCTCCTCCATCGCCTCGGGGGGCGAGTCGTTGTAGGTCGCGAGGGCCCGCGCGGCGCTGTCGGAGTCGGCGCCGATGAGGAGCGCGAGGACGGCGTCGGCCTTGAGGTTCACGTCCTTCGCCTTCTCGAGCAGCTGCGGGACCATGTCCTTCGTGAGCCCACCGAAGCCGATGGCGCGCGCCGCCTGGAGGCGCACGGGCACGTCGATGTCGGGCTTCAGCAGGTCGAGCAGCTGCGACGTCGCCTCGCGGACGGGGCGGTGGATGAGCGTCTCGAGGTAGCAGCCGCGAATGAGCTGGCTCTTCGGGTCGGGTTTGTTGAAGTCGTGGACCTTCTTCACGACCTCCTTCATCTCGTCGTCCGTCGCGACCCACGAGAGCGAGAAGCACGCCTCGCCGCGTGACTGCTCGTTGTTCATCGGCTCCTCGATGTACTTGATGAGGAGCGGGTAGGCGCGCGAGTCGCCCCACTGCGCGAAGCCGTGGGCCGCGCCGACGCCGACCGCGCGCAGCGTCATCCCGAGCACCGCGAGGCCGCCCTGCATGAGCGACTCCATCGTCGCGTCGACCTTCTGCGGACGGCGGAAGAGCTGGTGCTCGAGCAGCCCCCAGCTCCCCGGATCCTTGAGCCAGCCGAGGTAGCGGAGGGCGCTCTGCGCGGTCGCCCAGTCCTGCGGGAAGTCCTGCTGCCCTTCCTTGGGGAGCCCCACCTTCGGGTTCGCCCAGTTGCGCATCTTGGCCAGGCCCTTGGTCGAGTTGGCGGCGGCGAGGAAGCGCAGGCCGTTCGCGTGAGGCTGAGGCTTGTCCGTCAGCCAGAAGAGGACGGCGTCCTCCGCCTCGGCGCGGATGTCGGCCTGCTTGTCCGGGTTCAGGATGGCGAGATCGGCGAGCATACGAGCCGCAACGACGCGCTCGTTGTCGTCCATCATGAGCTCGGGGTCGTCGATCTTGTTGTAGAGCTTGAGCGGGTCCTGCTGCATGCGCCACGCGAGCGTGGGCACGGCGCGGATGTCGCCCACCTCGGCGAGCCGGAGGGCAGCCTCCGTCTTCCAGTGCGGCTTCGGGTTGCTCGCGATGTACTTCACGAGCTGGTCGGCGCCGCGCGGATCCTCGAGCTCGCGCATCATGTCGAAGAGCTGTTTGGTCTGGAACTTCTCGCGGTCGGTCGACTCGTGCGACACGCTGCCGATGGCGAGGATGAGCCCGGTCGAGCCGACGCCGTCGCGGAGCGCCTCGAGGAACTTGCCGCGCGAGTCGCGGTCCGCCTTCGAGAGGGCCGTGAGCAGCGGGGCCATCGACGCCTCGTTCGCGATCTTGCCGAGACCGACGGCGGCCTCCCGCGCGACCTCGACGCTCGGGTCGACGACGAGGGCGACGAGCTGGCTCGTCCACTTGGCGTCCCCGGTGCGCGACAGGACCGTCGCCACGAGCTGCCGGACGCTCTCGCTCGGGTCGGCCGCGAGCGACGCCAGCTTGTCGAGCGAAACCATGCTCGCGAGGATCTCGGGGTCGAACGCGGGGTTCTGATCGAGCTTCTGCACCTTGGCGAGGTGGCCCTGGCGGTACTCGACGAGGACCTGCTCGAAGGCCTCCCCCGCGTGCAGGACGGCGAGCGCCCAGCAGATCTGCGGCTTGTCGCTGTCGTCCGCCTCGGCGAGATCCTTGAGGAGCACGGGCTTCGCGGAGTCGGCCGCGGGCGAGCCGTACTCGAGCAGGGCCTGCGCCGCCGTCCCGCGGACGCGGTGATCGTCCGAGGTGAGCCCCTTGTCGATGATGAGCTTGAGGCCCGCGTCGTCCTTCTCCCAGGCGAGCTGCGCGAACGCGTCCTGCTGGAGGAGCGGCACGTCGGCGCGGGCGGCCCACTCGCGCCACTTGGGGATCTGCTCGGCCTTCGGAAGCAGAGCGAGGTCCTTGCGGACGTCGGCGATCTGCTTGACGGTCATCTTGTCGCCCTCGGACCGCACGCCGAGCACGATGAGGACGACCGCGCCCACGGCGATCACGATGCCGAGGATTATCGCGATGGGCTTGAAGGCTCCGCGCTTGAAGTTTCCGTCATCCTGATCGTACATGGTGCTCCACTTCTCGTCAGCGAGCGCCGTCAGGTCGTCCGTACGGCGAGGGCCGGGACGATAACTCGGGGAGCTAGCCCGGGTCGAGGCCAGGCGGCACCGAATCGGGCGGGAGCCGCCAAACGCGAGACCTCGGGACAGTGTGGGCCCTTCGGGGTAGGCTCCCCCGCGTGATGTGGCTCTCGAACTCCACGCTCGCCCGCCTGCGCGATCAGCTCCGGGAGCGCGGCCAGCGCCCGAGCGTGGTCATGCCGAACCCCCACCTCTCGGCAGAGGTCGCCGACGCGATGAACGTCGTCGTGGAGTACGGCCCCCTCTGCGAGGCGATGTACCTCATGATGTCGGCCGACGGCCGGGTCACGAACGACGAGCGCGAGGTGCTGACGGGAGCCCTGCGTAACCTCTCCGGAGGCTCCCTTCGCGGGGCCCAGATCGAGTCGCTCCTCGACGCGGCGGCCAAGAGCGTGGCCGAGCAGGGCCGCGAGAAGCGGATGCGGGACGTCATCGCCTCGCTCCACGAGGACACCCCGCGCGCCGAGGTCGCCTTCGTGCTCGCGGCCGCCATCGCCTTCGCCGACGGCACCATCGCCGACCAGGAAAACGACACGCTCAGCCTCTTCGCCGAGGGCTTCGGGATCACCGAGGAGCGCGCAAACGAGCTGCTAGACGCCGTCGAGGACGATCTCGGCGGGGATCCGACGACGCGGGGACCGACGCTGGGCATTCCCTCCCCCCTGCCTCCCAAGCCGGACGGCACCACCTAGGCTCGTGAAGACTGTCACCGTCGTGGCGGCGATCCTCATCGAGGAGGGTCGCGTGCTCCTCACCCAGCGCAAGGCCGGCGGGCACCTCGCCGGCATGTGGGAGTTCCCCGGCGGAAAGGTCGAGGCCGGCGAAGACCCGCGGGAGGCGCTCCAGCGCGAGCTGAAGGAGGAGCTCGGCATCGACGCCGTCACCGGCGAGATCGTGGACGTCGCGTTCCACCGCTACACGGACGCCGACAAGGCCGTTCTGCTCCTCTTCTTCGAGGTGACCCGGACGAGCAGGTCACCCGCGCCGAGCGCCCTCGACGTGGCCGCCTTCGAGTGGGCCGGCGCGGGCGGGCTCTCCCCCGAGCGCTTTCCGCCGGCCGATGTGGCGGTCCTGCGCAAGGTCCGGGAGCGCTGCCGTTAGGTCAGGGCCGCATCGAGGGGATCGTCGGGATGTTCCGGAGGCTGCCCGTGTCGACCGGGATCGTGAGCTCCTCGGCCATGGCGTCGAGCGCTTCGTCGACCGGGTCCGGCGGCTCGGTCGGCATGCGCGATACCTCGCGGACCATGCGGGAAGCCTCCCGGAGGGGGTGCGAGTCGTGCCTCTGCATCCGGGGCATCAGGGCGTCGGCGGGGCGGACGGCGAAGGTCAGGTCGCCGATGGCGATGTGGTCACCCTCGTTCACGGCGGTCGGGACGCGAATGGTGTGACCGTTGACCGCCGTTCCGTTGCGCGAGTGGAGGTCCTCCACCCAGAGCTGATCGCCGTGCCACCAGAGGCGGGCGTGGAGGCGGCTCACGGTCAGGTCCAGCAGCGGTAGATCCGCCTCCTCCGACCGGCCGATGGCCACCGCGCGGGTCACGGGAATGGGCAGGTCCAGGGTGGCCCCATCGGAGGTCATGAGGCGCAGAACGAGGCGACGGTCCGTCCGGGATTCGCGGTGCATGGGCGCTCCGTTGTTCGTCTGAAGGTTCATCACGCAGCAGGCCCTAGCGACGACCGTGCCGGGAACGGAGTCGTGCAATTTCAACGCGTTGCGGAGGGGCCCAGGCGGCAGAAGCTGCCGGTCGGCAACTTCTGCCGTGTGGGTTCTCGCAGAACCTGCCGACAGCTACTCAGTGGGGCGGTGTCGGCGAAGCCCGCGATCCCATGACGGAATCGGCCACGGCATCGCCGGTGACCTTCGCCAGCAGGATCCCGTTTCGGTGGTGGCCGGTGGCGAGGAAGAGGCCCGGCAAAGGGGAGCTTCCCATCATGGGGGGCCCCTCGACGTGGGGCCGGAAGTTGTTCCAGGTCCCGGCGAGCTGCGCGGCGGCGAGCGACGGCATGACGGCGATGGCCCCGCCGAGGATGGCGTGGACGCCGCCCGCCGTGACTTCCCGGCGAAAGCCGACGAACTCGAGCGTCGAGCCGCACAGCACCCGCCCGTCGCCGCGCGGGACCACGTACGCCCCCTTGCCGAACACGATCACCCGGGCCCGCGGCGGCCGCTCGTCGAGCAGCACCATTTGGCCACGGGCGGGGCGAACGTGCGGCACCGCGCGCGGCACGCCCGGGACGAGCGAGGACCAGCTCCCCGCCGCGAGCACGGTCGCCCCGGCCTCGAGCGGCCCGTCCTCGAGCTCCACGCCGCGGCAGCGGTCCCCCTCGACGAGGAGCCGCTGCACCGTCGCCCCCGCGCGGAACGTCACCCCCGCCCGCCCGCAGGCCGCGACGAGCGCGCGGAGGAGTGCCGGCGGGTCCACCTGCGCGTCGTCCGGAAACCACGCGGCCGCCTCGACGTCGGCAGCGAGCTCGGGCTCGACCTTCCGCGCGCCGGGTCCGTCGAGCAGCTCGGCGCGGAGCCCCGCCTCGAGGTTCCACGCAACGTCCCTCGCGAGCGACGCCGCCTCGTCGGCCGACCGACCGACCCGCAGCACCCCCGACCTGCGGAACCCCACGTCGATGCCGGACGCCTCGCGGAGCGCCTCCGTCCAGGCGGCGTACTCCTCGCGCGCGCGGACGAAGGTCGCCACGAGCGGGCCGGGGCCGTGGCTCTCGACCTGCGCGCCCAGGATCCCGGCCGCGGCGCTCGAGGCCTCGGCGCCGGGCACCGCGCGCTCCAGCACGACGACGTCCGCGCCGCGCCGCGCCAGCTCGAGCGCGGACGCGCAGCCCATGACTCCGCCGCCGATGATCGCGACCCTCATGGCCCGTCACTCCTAGTCGACGAGGGCCTCGACGTCGACGCCCCAGCCCGGCTCGTAGTAAGCCAGGGCCCATGCGACCCCTTGCTCTGTGCGCGCTTCTCCTCGCCGCCGCCTGCGCGAAAGAAGACGCCGCGCCGCCGGCCGCCTCGAGCGCCGGCCCCGCCGCCTCCGCCCCCGCGCCCTCCGCTGCGCGCGCGTCCGACGTCGTGGCGACCTCGCTCGGCGAGCTCCGGGTCACGCCGCTTCACCACGCGACGTTTCTCCTCCAGGTGGGCGGCAAGGCCATCTATTTCGACCCGGTGCACGACGCCAGCTACGACGGCCTCCCCAAGGCCGACGCCGTCTTCATCACCGACATCCACCCCGACCACCTCGACGCCAAGGGGCTCGACCTGGTGACGCGCCCGGACACGGTGATCGTCGTCCCGCCGGCCGTGGCCGAGAAGCTCGAGCCCGGGCACGCCCACGTGACGATCCTGAAGAACGGCGAGTCGGCGGCCGACAGGTCGCTCTTGCCCGGGCTACCCGCGCTCACTGTCCTCGCTGTGCCGATGTACAACCTGACGCGCGGTCCCGCCCCCGGCGCGCTCTACCACGACAAGGGGCGCGGCAACGGCTACGTGCTGACGGTCGGCGACAAGCGCCTCTACGTCTCGGGCGACACCGAGTGCACGCCCGAGATGCGCGCCCTCAAGGACATCGACGTCGCCTTCGTGTGCATGAACCTGCCCTACACGATGCCCCCGAGCGAGGCGGCGGCGTGCATCAACGCGTTCCACCCCAAGGTCGTTTACCCCTACCATGACCGAAACTCCGACCTGGGAGAGCTCCAGAAGGCCGTCGTTCCCGGGTCCGGGATCGAGGTCCGGGTCCGCGACTGGTACGCGAAGTGAGTCTTGGCGCCATCGAGGGGGGAACGCATGGGTAGAAGGGTCGTCACGGTACTGGGAGCGCTCGTTCTCTTGCTCGGCCTCGGCGGCAGGGCGCAGGCCTTCTGCGGCTTTTACGTGAGCGGGGCGGACGGAAAGCTCTTCAACAACGCCACGATGGTCGTGCTCATGCGCGACGGGCAACGCACCGTCCTGTCGATGCAGAACAACTACCAGGGGCCCCCCGAGAACTTCGCGATGGTGGTCCCCGTGCCGCAGGTCTTGCAGAAGGAGAACGTCAAGACGCTGCCGCGCGAGATCTTCGACCACGTCGACCAGCTCGCCGCCCCCCGCCTCGTCGAGTACTGGGAGCAGGACCCCTGCCAGCCGCCCATGGTCTACGCGCCGATGGCCCGGGGTTCCCACATGATGGCTCCCCCGCGCGCCGCCGGCGGGGGCGGCGGCCTCGGCGTCACCGTCGAGGCCCAGTTCACGGTGGGCGAGTACGACATCGTCATCCTGAGCGCCAGGGACTCGACCGGCCTCGACACGTGGCTGCGGCAGGAGAAGTACAACATCCCCGACCAGGCCGAGCCGCTCCTCCGCCCCTACGTGCAGGCGGGGATGAAATTCTTCGTCGCCAAGGTGGACGCCTCCAAGGTCACCTTCCAGGACGGCATGGCGATGCTCTCGCCGCTCCGGTTTCACTACGACTCCGACGCCTTCTCGCTCCCCGTCCGCCTCGGCCTCGTCAACTCGAACGGCACGCAGGACCTCATCGTTCACATCCTCGCCAAGGGGACGCGCTACGAGGTCGCCAACTACCCGAACGTCACCGTCCCCACGAACCTCGACGTGCTCCCCGAGGCGCGCGGCGAGTTCGGCGCGTTCTACGCGGCGCTCTTCGATCGCACGATCGAAGAGAGCCCGCGCGCCGTCGTGACCGAGTACGCGTGGGACGCGTCGTCGTGCGACCCGTGCCCGACGCCTTCGCTCTCGATGCAGGAGCTCGCGACGCTCGGAGCCGACGTCATTCCGTCGACGCTGCAGCCCGGCCAGGTTGGCACCGCGCAGGGCAGGCCCAGCTTCGGCATGCGGCCGTTCTACAGCGGGGGGTTCGTCATCACGCGCCTGCACGCGCGCTACGGCAAGGACGCGCTCGGGGAGGATCTCGTCTTTCGCGCGGCGCCCCCCATCGAGGGCGGACGGGAGATCCGCGCCGCGGACAACAAGCTCGAGCACGGCGCCGTGGCCGGTGGCGGGATCAACAACTTCCAGGCCCGCTACGCCATCCGCCACGAGTGGGACCAGCCCATCGCGTGCGACCACCCGCTCCGCGGCGTCTGGGGCGGCCCGTGGGCGGGCGTGATGAACGCGAACACGTCGATCACCCCGGCCCAGCACCTGGCCTTCGCGCCCCGCGGGAAGCTCCAGCTCGCCTCGCTGGTGGCCAAGGGCGACCTGAAGGAGCTCGGGGCTGCCCACACGGCAGCGCCTCCCGCGACGAAACCGCCGAGCACCGCGGCTCCCGCCGAGGCTCCCGGCGCGCCGAGCGCCCCCAGCCCCTCGCGCGGCTGCGCCGGCTGCACGTCCGCACGGGCCGGAGACACGACGGCCGGCGGGCTCGTGCTGGGCTTCCTCGCGCTCGCGTGGCTCTCGCGGCGGAGGAGCTGAAATCGCTCAGTGCGGCGCGAGGAACACGTGAACGGCGCCCTTGCCGCCCTGGAGCGAGCCCACCGTCGCAAGGACCCCGGCGGGCAAGATGCCGAGCGCCACGCTGCTCCCCACCTCGTCGTGCTCGGCGCGGGCGGGCACCTGTAGCTCCGTGACGAGCTTCCATGTACCGGCCTTCGTGAAGAGGTAGGCCGTCCCCTCGTCCTGCTTGGAGCGGGCGCCGATGACGGCGGTGCCGCCGCGCTGCGCCACGGCCGACCCGAAGTTGTCCCCGGGATCGGTGCCAGGCGCGGTGAGCTTCGCCACCTGGGGCCAGGTCGCGCCGCTCTGGGTGAACACGTATGCCGCCCCGGGGGCCTTGTCCGCCGAGCCGGCGATGATGGTCTCTCCCTCGGGGGAGGGACCGAGCGCGACCTTCCCGCCGAAGCCGTCGTCCTTCGCGCCGTCGCTGGGCAGCAGCTTGGCCTGCTGCGCCCACGAGGAGCCCGTGGAGAGGAAGGCGTACGCCGCGCCCTCCGACGAGAGCGCTCCGTTGCTCTTGGCGGGCGCCCCGACGACGGCAGACTGTCCGTCGATCGCGACCGACGCCCCGAAGTTGTCCTTCGGACCCCCATCCGACGCGGTCAAGGTCGCCTTCAGCGACCATACGCCCGCCGTCGCCGCGTAGACGAACGCGGCGCCCTTGTACCCTGCGCGCCCTGGAGCGCCGACGACGACCACGCCGCCCGAGACCGCGACGGCCTGCCCGAACGCGTCCTCCGCGGCGCCGTCGGGCAACGCGAGCATCGCCTGCTGCACCCAGGTCGAGCCCTTCGCCGCGAAGACGTAGGCGGCCCCCTGGTGCACGTGCGTCCCCACGGTCTTGCCGGATGCACCGACCACGGCGATCGCGCCGTCGAGGGCGACCGCCCCTCCGAAGCCGGCGTTGAGCGACGGGTCCGAGGGCGCGAGCTCCGCCTGAAGGGCCCACTTGGCCCCGCTCTGCGCGAACACGTACGCGGCCCCCGCCCCCCGGACCGACTGGACCACGTGCTGGTAGGCCCCGACGAGGAGGGTGGTGTCGCTCGACGCTATGCTGGTCCCGAACGCATCGCCAGCGGCGCCGTCGGCGGCGGTGACCTTCACGGGCACGATGCCGCCCGCGCGGGCCCATCCAGCGGACGCGAGCGTGGCGGCGAGCACCGCGACGAGGGGAACCCCGCGCAGGTAGGAGGTGGAGCGGCGGGCGGCGGAGGGGCGGGCGGTAGCGTTGAGCACGGCGCTCGAGGCTATCGTCGTTCCAAGGTTGAGGTCGAGAGCAAGAAAGCCCGCGACCGCGCGCCCTCAGCCCTCTTCGGCGGACTCGTCGGTCTCTTCGGTGTCCGTGTCGGTGCCGGGCTTGGCCGTGGACGCGGACTTCTCCGGCGGCTTGCGCGTGCCCGAGGCGACGGCGGAGGGGTAGCCGAGCGGGTAGGCGGTGGAGCTCGAGGCGTCGAGGGGCTTGCGGGGCGCCGTCGGGTCGACCGAGGGCCTGGGCGGGGGCGAGATGGGGCGCTGCTTGTTGGTGCGCTCGCGGCCGGCCGGGTGGGTGTAGACCTTCACGTCGCCCTCGACGCGCGCGACGCAGGCGAGGCGACGCCAGCCGCTGAGGGCGCGCAGGCGCTCCATGAGCGAGCGCGGCCCGCCGGCGCCGGGGACGCCCTCCTCGACCCAGCACATGCACGACGAGCAGAGCCCGCGGCCGCCGCAGTTGACGCCGAGGAAGTCCTCGCTGTTGTTCACGTCGATGCCGCAGTCGAGCGCGACGTCCCGGACGCTGGCGCCCTTCTCGGCCTCGACGATCCGGGCTTCGTTGACGAACGTGACCTTGGGCATGGGCGAGGCTGTGAAGTAGCCGCCGCGCCCTTTTCCGTCAACACTCTCGCGCGCTAGCACCGGTGGCGTTCGGACAAGCCGGGTCTCAATTCTCGGCACCGAGAGCGTCAGCGAGCGGTGACAAGGCGCCCCCAGCCCAAACCTGCGGCACTGCGTCACCGGTCGCTAACGCTCCCGGTACTGACCCAGGGGTGGCGATCTCGGTGAACGGGTTGGCGCTACCGGACCCGACGAACGAGCTTGGCCATCGCGCCGAGGTTCCAGGCGGCGAACGCGACAAAGAGGGCGGCGAGACCCACGGCCCACCCTGCCCCACCCGGCGTCTCGCCGTCGACGAGGAGCCAGGCGGCGGCCGGAACGGGCTCCCCGGTCGCGCGCTCGATGACACCCCGCAGGCCGCGGTTGCGGAGGCCGCCCGCGTCGAAGCGGACGAGCCGGCCGCGGAACTGGGCGGGGGGCACGTAGCGCGACGTCTCCTCGCCTTCCGGCACGCGGACCTCGACCCACACGTCCCGCCGGCCAGCGACGGGCGACAGACGGTACGAGTCGCTCTCGAACGGCCGCTCGAAGCGGACGGCGCCCGCCGCGCCGAGCATGGCCCGCGCCGAGACGAAGCGGTTGTCGGCGAGCGACCCGGGGGACACGTCCCGCAGCTCGCCCAGGTCCATCGGGACGGCCGAGGCAAACGCGTACGAGGCGTCCGGGCGCAGCGCGAGCGCCATGGCGATCGACACCACAGCCGTGACGGCGAGCACGAGCAGGGTCCACGTCCGCTCCCGCCGCGGCGGGTCGGGCAGCGCGAGCAGCTCGGGATCGACCTCGTCCGAGGCGCCCGATGAGGGAGCTCCGGGCGCGTGGGCTCCCGAGGGACCCGTCGGCATCGACGGCATGGGCGGGGACAGTTCGGCGGGCATGCTCGAGTGACCTGCTTCGTAACCTAGCAAAAACGAGCCGTCCCCATACGAAACGACTCTCGAATGTGGTTGAGACAAGCGAGAAAGCTCAAAGGTTCCCGACGGGAACGCGCATGAGCAGCCGCTCCGCGTTTGCGAAACCACGCCGCAGCGCGGTACGCTACGTTCCCCGAAGGAGACGAGAGCTCGGATGGCTGCTGCCAAAGTTACCTGCGCGTCGTGTGGCTTCACGAAGAACGCATCGGATTCGACCCGGTGCGTCTCGTGCGGGGCGAAGCTCGAAGCGGGCGGCGGCAAGGTCCAGCGCTCGCGCGAAGAGGAGATGGAGCGGCGCTACCAGCAGGAGGGGATGAGCGTGCAGTGGCTCTTCATCGCCTTCGCGGTGCAGACCGTCCTCACGGCCGCGCTCGTCTTCGGCCTCCCCATGGTCGTGACCGCCATCGACTTCGAGGGCGGCAACGGGATGACCGTGTGCGTGCCCGTGTGGTTTCTGGGCGGGCTGCTCGTCGGCATGATCTCCCCGGGGCGAACGTTCATCGAGCCGGTCGTGGCGAGCTTCATCGTCGCCATCCCCACGACGTTCTTCCTCGTCCAGAGCCAGACCGTCCGGATGATGCCCACGTTTCTCTACGTGATCATGGCCGCCATCGGCGTCCTCTTCACCCTCATCGGAGCGTACATCGGCGAGCGCATCCAGCTCGGTCCGCCCCCCAAGCCCGTCGAGTAAGCGATGGCCCCCGAGGGACCGATCGACGTCGTCATCGCCGGAGGGGGACCCGGCGGTGCGGTGCTGGCGGCGCGCCTCGCGAAGATGGGCCGCCGCGCCCTCGTCCTCGAGCGCGAGCGCTTTCCGCGCTTTCACCTGGGCGAGTCGCTGCTGCCAAACTCCATGGGCGCCCTCGAGGGAATCGGCGTCCTCGAGCAGGTGCGCGCGCGCTTTCTGACCAAGCGCGGCGCCCACTTCCACGACTGGCAGAGCGATCGCACGACGCGCTTCGCGTTCGCCGAGGCCTTCGACAAGACCTACGACTACGCGTTCGAGGTCCCGCGTGACGAGTTCGACGAGCTGCTCCTGCGGCACGCGGCCGCGTGCGGCGCCGAGACGCGCGAGGGCTGGAGCGTCGAGCGGGTGCGCTTCGAGGGAGCACGCGCGGTCGGGGTCGTCGCCAGGGACCCGCAAGGGGCCTCGCACACGATCGACGCGCGGGTCGTCGTGGACGCGACGGGCCGCGACGCGATGCTCGCCCACGCGCCGCGCACGGGACGCGAGCACGAGCCGGCCCACGAGCGCATCGCGGGTCTCGACAAGACGTCGCTCTTCTCGCACTGGGAGGGCGCCTGGCGGGACGAAGGCGAGCGGGAGGGCGACATCCAGATCGTCGTCGTCCCCGCCGGCTGGTTCTGGTTCATCCCGTTCAAGGACGGGCGGGCGAGCGTCGGCGCCGTGCTGTCGAGCGCGTGGATGAAGACGCGGCAAGACGGCGAGACGGTCGAGGCGATGTACAAGCGCGCCATCGAGGAGTCGAAGGTCGCGACGCGGATGCTCGCCGGTGCGCGGCAGCTCTGGCCCGCGCGCGCCGCCGCCGACTACTCGTTCCGCGTGCGCGACACGTGCGGGGACGGGTGGCTCGCCGTCGGAGACTCGGGCGGGTTCATCGATCCGCTCTTCTCGACCGGCGCGCACATCGCCATGGACGGCGCGTTCCACGCCGCGGCCGCCATCGACCTGGCGCTCACCGCGGGGGACGTGTCCCGGGAGCGCTTTCTGCCGTGGGCGCACCGGGTGCGCGTCGGGGCGTCGCTCTTCATGCAGATGGTCCAGGCGTTCTACGAGGGCGCGTTGCCGCCGCTGCTCTTCGCGGACCGCCAGCACCCCTTCCTGCGGCGCGCCATCACCTCGATGCTCTCCGGCAACGTGTACGACGAGGACGCGCGGTGGATCCGCGAGGTCCGCGCCCGGTTCACGTCGGCCTAGAGCCGCGCTAGGGCAGAGACTCTCGCGACGGGTGCGCCGGACCGTCGCCACGCGCACGGCCCGCGTCACCGAGAGGTCCGTGAAACCCAGGACCGAGGAGCGAAACCGCGAAGGCGACCGCCTGCGGGTGCGCGTTCTCGCCGGCGGCGAGCTGCCGCAAGAGCGCCGCGCTGACGGTGGGCAAGAGCGCGAGCACCAGCGCGGTGGCGGTGAAGGGGTTCTTCACGAGCGCCTCGCGCACCTCCGCCATCAGCATCCATCCGTCATGGCAGACGATCTCCTGCGCGACCGCCTCCACGCTGGGGCGGCGCGAGGCGATGATGAGCACGTGCCGGAGCGGGAGCCAGCGCCGACGGAGGATGCGCCGGATGAGGATCGGGCTGGAGTGCCCGAGCAGGCTCACCCCATGGGGGCTCTTCACGCGCGCCATCTGCTGCCACTTGTCGTCGCCGCGCAGGTCCCACCGGCACGGCGGCCAGGGACGAAGCATGCCGCGCTCCTGGAAGCACACCTCGGGCATCCGCCCGAGGCGGGCCAAGCTCCTGTGCGGGGGCGCGTCCGCGAGCAGATCCACTACCTGGGCGAGCCCATCGTCCGCGGCGGCGTCCCTCAGCCTGACGAGGACGTCGTGCGCGCCCTCTCGGCGTGCGTGGGCGACCAACGACGCCAGCGCCAGTGCGCCGTCGCGCCCGCCCACGTGCCCGTTCCTCGCCGCGTCCAGGATGGCGGCGATGGTTCGGGCTGCCATCGGAGGACTGACCTCCATCCGCTCGCGCAGCACCGCGCGCCGCACCGCGAGGGAGGGCAGCGCGGCGAGGGCGCGCGGGACCAGGAGCGCAGTCGGGGGGGCGAGCGTCGGACCCATGGTGCTCCGGGATCCTTGAGCCTAGCACGCTCAACCGCAGCTACTGCCGCCCCCCATCCCGACACGCCGGGGCGTATTCTGGGCCGTTCTGGGCGCAGGGGTTCAGCGGGCGCGGCGCGGGTCGCGGCGGCCGTCCCGGTTGCCGTCGTGGCGTCCGTCACGGTTGCCGTCGCGGCGAGCGCCCTCGTGGCGATCGTGCGGCCGGCGGCCGTCGTGGTGCTCGCCACCGCGGCCACCACGCCCACCCCTCCCGTGCTCGAGGCCGGGGTGACCCACTTCGTGGGTCTCGGCAGCCACGCGGTGCGCAGCGGGCTCGGAGGCGAATGCAGAGCCGCTGAAAGCAAGGACCGAAGCGAAGAGGAAACCAGCAAGGATCTTCATGGGGTGGAGGACCAGCCTTTCAGGAGGAGGTCTTCGCAAGCGACATGCCGGACCCGGCCATGCCGCAAGTACATGAAAACGCTGGCCGAGCGTCCTGCCGACGCGTCCCGATTCGGGACGGGCGTCGCGAAGCGGGACGGACGGGCCCTCTTCAGGGCCCGGCAGCTCTTCAGCTGTCTTTTGCGTCGCGCACGCGGGCAGCCTTGCCCTGAAGATCGCGCAAGTAGAAGAGACGCGCGCGGCGGACGACGCCGCGGGAGACGATCTCCACCTTGTCGATACGCGGGGAGTGCGAGAGAAACACACGCTCCACGCCGACGTTGAAGCTCACCTTGCGGACCGTGAAGGTGCTCCGGGCCCCGGCGCGGTGACGCTTCGTCACGACACCCTGGAAGACCTGGATGCGATCCTTGTCGCCCTCGACGATCTTGTAGTGGACGCGCACCGTGTCGCCGACGCGAAACTCGGGGAGCCCCGTTCGGAGCTGCGCGGATTCAATCTCCTCGATTTTCGACTGCGTGCTCATCATCACGTTCTCCATCGGAGCGACTGCCGGAAGGGGCGCGGTTTAAAGCACGCTGGCCCAACCGTGTCAACGAACGCAGACGAGTTGAACAGGAAGATTGGAGTGCCCGTGGACCGACGCATCTGCCCGAACTGCCCTCAATCCTTCCGATCTTCCGACCTTCCTGTTCAATCTCAGGGAGTGCCCGGGCCGGACCGGCCATGCTAGGGAGTCACGCCAGACACAGCAGCAACCGGGAGGCAACGTGCTCAAAGTCGGTGACCAGGCCCCGCCGTTCGACGCGGCGACGAGCGAAGGAAAGCGCGTCACGCTCGCGGAGTACAAGGGGAAGAAGAACGTCGTCCTCTTCTTCTACCCGCGCGACTTCACGCGCGTGTGCACCGCCGAGGTGTGCGGCTTTCGGGACATGTACGAGGACCTGGCGGGCAAGGACACCGAGGTCATCGGCGTCTCGCTCGACTCGGCGGAGTCGCACCAGCGCTTCGCCCAGGAGAACAAGGTCCCCTACCCGCTCGTCGCCGACACCGACAAGTCGCTAGCCAAGGCGTACGGCGCCGTGGGGATGCTCCGCGGCATCATCGGCCTCGCCAAGCGCATCACGTTCGTGATCGACAAGGGCGGGGCGATTGCCGGGGTCTTCGAGGGGGAGCTCAACGCCGACACGCACCTGAACGGGGTCCGCGAGACGCTCGGACGGCTGTAGTACCCCGTGCCCGTGCCCCTGCCCGTGCCCGTGCCCGATCTCAGGGAGGCTCCCACGCCGGCAATCCGGGCACGGGCACGGGCACGGGCACGGGGGGGCGCGCATCGGACCGTGGGACGAATCTCGGCGGCCCGCGTAGCGGGCGCTTGACGAATCCCCGTAGATCCGTAGACTCCGCGCCCCTTCAGCCTGCAGGCATGGGAGCTCGCTCCCTCGGTCCTTTCGCTCCGGACCGGTCCTCGGAATGCCGTACGGGCTCCGCACACGCAACACCCCGCCTCCTCGGAGCGACAAAAGGACATCCCCATGAATACGAATCCCGGCGTCTACGGCCGCAAGCTCGGCATGACGCAGCTCTTCACGGAGGACGGCACCGTCCAGCGCGTCACCGTCGTCGAAGCTGGCCCCATCACCGTCGTCGGCAAGCGCACGATCGAGAAGGACGGCTACTCCGCCCTCATCCTCGGCCTCGAGGAGCGCAAGCCCAAGCACACGAACAAGGCCCTCGGCGGGATGTACAAGAAGGTGAACCAGCCCCCGCGCCGCACGCTGCGCGAGATCCGCGGCGGCGCCGAGTTCTGCGACAAGCACGAGGTCGGGGCGACGCTGAAGCTCGACGAGCTCTTCAAGGTCGGCCAGTTCGTCGACGCCCGCGGCGTGACGCGCGGCCGCGGCTTCACGGGCGTCGTTCGTCGCTGGGCGTTCGCCGGCGGCGTGCAGACCCACGGCACCCACGAGTACCGCCGCCACGGCGGGTCGATCGGTACCAACATGACGCCCGGTCGCACGCTCCCGAACCTCAAGATGCCCGGCCAGTACGGCAACGAGACCACGAGCGTCATGAACATGAAGCTCGTCCGGATCGACTCGGACAAGCACCTGCTCCTCATCGACGGCGGGATCCCCGGCACCAAGGGCAGCCTCGTGCTCGTCCGCCACGCCGTGAAGAAGGCCGCCAAGGCCGCCGCCCTCGCCGCCCGCGCCGCGAAGAACAAGTAACCCGGACCGTGGGTGGGGCCCAGAGCCCCAATCATCAACGAGCCTCGCGCCGCGTTCGATAAATGTCGAGCGCGGCTCGATGTCTGTTGAAGGCACGTCGATAGATCTAGACCCCGGGTCGATAGATCTAGACCTCGGGTCGATAGATCTAGACCTCGGGTCGATAGATCTAGACCCCGGGTCGATAGATCTAGACCCCGGGTCGATAGATGTAGACCCCGGGTCGATGGATGTAGACCCCGGGTCGATAGAAGTCGAAGAGCCGGCGGGCTGTCGCCCATTTGGTCGGCGGGCTTGTCGGCCAAGGTGAGGTACGCTCATAGCCTCGCCCCTGCAGAGGGCGGGACCTTGGAGGAATCATGAGCTTCAAATCATTGTGTGTGCTGGTGGGCGTGATGTCGTCGGCCGCGATCGTGGCGACGGGCTGCTCGTCCAGCAGCAAGTCGGAAGGCGGCGCGGACTCGGGTCCCATCGTCTACAGCGACGGCGGGCCGGACGGCTCGGCGACGGACACCGGTCCTATCTCCGACACGGGCGGGGGCGGCACGACCGACACCGGCGGTGGGACGGGCGGCAACTGCCAGATCCCCAACGGAACCTACACGATCACCAACACCATCGCCGCGGGCGGAACCCCGAGCGCGTCCTGTCCCCCGCCGGACAGCATGTTCACCTACCCGCCGCCGGCCACGGACGCAGCTGTCCCCGACGTTGGAGCGGTGGAGACGGGTCCGAACCCGTGCACGTCGACCACCAACGGCTGCACGGTCACGACGACCTGCACCATCCCCGAGACCGCGGCGGGTTTCACCGTCAACTCTACCGAGACGGAGACCATCTCGAGCTCCGGCGTCTCCGGCTCGTCCATGACGAGCTACGTCGCCCTCGACGGCGGGCCCGGCCCCGTTGCCAACTGCTCCTACACCTTCACCTGGACGCTGGCGGACTGACCCACCTCTAGACCGTCCCAGAGGCCCGGCCTCCAGGAGCTTGCTCCGGAGGACCGGGCCTTTTCGTTACACGTCGTCGCTCAGCCAGCTGCGGGCGCGGAGCCAGCTCTCGGACGACACGCCGTGCGTCGCCGCCGTGGCCACCGGGGCAGCCACAGGCGCCTGCTCGGCCTCCTGCCACTCGATGTCCAGATCGACGAGCGTGTACTGCGGCCGTCGGACGGCGGCGAACGCGGTCTGCTGGTAGGCCCGGGCGTGCATCACGTAAACATCGACCATCATGGTTTCCATGGTCCGTCCTCGCGTCGAAAAGAGGTGTAATTTTCCTCTTGGGCGGGATTGCTATCCGCTCGTATCCCTTCAGCAAACCGCGGACCAGCGACCCCGAGGGCCACGGCAGCGGTTTTGCCGTCATTTCTCGTCCGTTCGCGAAGAACGCGGGATCTTCTCGGATCCGCCTCGGCCTAGCGGCGATCCTCTATGCTGAGGCCACATGTCTCGCCGATCTCCCTACAAGAAGCCCGACCACTTCACCGTCGAGGCAAAGAAGGCGGGCTACCCCGCGCGCAGCGTCTTCAAGCTCGAGGAGATCGATCAGCGCGTGAAGCTGCTCAGGCCTGGCATGCGCGTGCTCGACCTCGGGGCCGCCCCGGGGAGCTGGGCGCTGTACGCCTCGCAGCGCATCGGGCCCAAGGGGAAGCTGCTTGCGATCGACCGCAACCCGCTCACGGTCGGGCTACCCACGCACGCGCAGTTCTCCCAGGGCGACGCGCTCCTGCTGACCAACGAGACACTGTCGGTGTTTGCTCCCTACGATGTGGTCTTGAGCGACATGGCGCCCAACACCTCGGGCAACCGCTCGGCCGATCAGGCGCGAAGCTTCGAGCTGTTCATGCGCGCCCTCGAGGTTGCAGCTAGGCTGACGCAGGTGGGAGGCTCGTTCGTCGGGAAGATTTTCATGGGGGAAGACCTTCCGCTAGCACGCACGGAGCTGCGAAAGCACTTCGGGTCCGAGAAGTTGATCCGTCCGGAGGGGACGCGCAGCGTGAGCTACGAGCTTTTCTTGGTTGGCCTGGGACGTCGCGGGGAGGGCAGCGTCACGCCCGCGGCGACGCCTCGCGGTCGACCCGACGATGAGAATGCGTGATGCTGCCGGCCCAGAACCAGCTGCTCGGCGGGCGATTCCTCGTCGAGCGTGAGGTCGGTCGCGGCGGCGTGGGCATCGTCTACCGCGCGATCGACCACGAGACCGGGCAACCGGTCGCGCTCAAGGTCATCGCCATCGCCGGCGTGGACGCGGGCGAGGAGGCGCGCTTCAAGCGCGAGGGCCGCGTCCTCTCGGAGCTCGAGCATCCGAGCATCGTGAAGCTCGTCGCCTTCGGCCAGCTCGAGGAGGGCCAGCCCTACGTCGCCATGGAGTGGCTCGACGGTGAGGACATCGCGCAGCGCCAGCGCCGCCTGCCCCTCACGCTGACGCAGTGCCTCCGCGTGGGCGCCCAGGTGGCCGACGCCCTCGACGCGGCGCACGCGGCCGGCATCATCCACCGCGACGTCAAGCCGTCGAACGTGTTTCTCCTGACGCCCCAGGGAGAGGCTGGCCCCTCGTCCGTCACCGAGCCGCTCCGCAGTCCCCTGCTCACCGCCAAGCTCGTCGACTTCGGCGTGGCGGCGGCCGAGGACGCGAAGCTCACGCGGACGGGCGCCATCGTCGGGACGCCCGCGTACATGGCGCCCGAGCAGGCGCGCGGTGACGGAGAGGTGCTGACGAACGCGGACATCTACGCGCTCGGCGCGACGCTCTTCGAGATGGTGGCCGGCCGCCCGCCCCACGTGGGGCCCACGCCGATCGCGATCCTCGCCCGCCTCGTGACGACGCCCGCGCCGCGCCTCTCGGAGGTCGTGGTCGACGCGCCCTACGCGCTCGACGACCTCATGGCCCGGATGCTGTCGACGGACGCGACCGATCGTCCCTCCGCGATCGAGGTCGCGCGCGAGCTGCGCGTCATCGCGGACGAAGTCGACGTGTCCACGGGTCGGCTCACGCGCGCGGACAACGAGGAAGAGCTGCCGCTCAGCGTGGGCGTGAGCGGCGTCACGTCGACGCGCGGCGTGGGCGGCACGCGGCTCGTGACGTCGATCCTGGCCACGCACGTCCCCAAGGGCGCGCCGCGCGCCCGTCTGCTCGAGCACCTTCGTGCGCGCGGGGCCGACGCGACGGAGCTCGGCGGAGACGCCATCGTGGCGCACCTGGGCGCGAAGAAGGCCCTGGGCGACGAGGCGGCGCGCGCGCTCGATCTGGCCGCGCGCCTCGCCCGCACGCGGGCCTCCGTCGGCGTGGCCACGGGCCGCACGCGCGTCGACCGCACGAGGCCGACGGGCGAGGTCGTGGACCGCGCCGCCGCGCTCGCGCGGGACGCGACGCGCGGCCAGGTGCTCGCCGACACGACGACGACCGAGCTCGCGCGAGGACGCTACGAGTTCCAGATCCGGGGCGACGGCGCCGCCATCGTGGGCTCGCCCACCCTCCGCCCGCGCGAGCTCAGCGGCGCCCCGTTCGTGGGCCGCGAGGCCGAGCTCGCGCAGCTGATGAGCGCGTTCGAGCGCTCGTACGAGGACCGTACGCCCGTCGTGGTCACGGTGATCGGCGCGCCCGGCATCGGCAAGACGCGCCTGCGGCGCGAGGCGCTCTCCCGCATCGCCTCGCACGTCGCCGCGCCGCACATCGCCCTCGTCCGCTGCGAGCCGTTCGCCAAGAGCCACGCGCTCGGCGTGGTCGCCGAGGTCGCGCGCGCCCTCGTCGGCATCTCCAAGGGCGCGAAGCTCGAGGACGCGACCGCGGCCATCGCCACGCTCATCGAGAAGGAGGCGGCGCACATCCAGGGCCCGGGGCGAGACCTCGTCGCCCGCCTGATCGCCAACGAGCCCTTGCCCGAGCCGGACAGCGCCCGGGGCGCGCGCGACGCGCTCTGGATTGCGCTCACCGAGATGGCGGTGGCCGTGGCCAGGAAGTCGCCGCTCGTCGTCGTCGTCGAGGACGCCCAGTGGGCGGACAACGAGAGCCTCGCGTGGATCGACCACCTGCTCGCCCGCGCCGGCGGCCTTCCCTTGTGGGTGCTCGCGCTCACGCGCCCGCGCTCGGAGGAGGCCAAGTGGTTCGAGGGGCGCGACCAGATCAGCGTCGAGCTCCGGCCCCTCTCGCGAAAGACGGTCCGCGCGATCGCCCGCGCGATGCTCGGCGAGATCGCCGCGGGCGAGGCGGGCGAGGCCATCACCGAGACCATCGCCGCGCAGGCGGCGGGCTCGCCGTTGTTCGCCGAGGAGCTCGCGCGCCTCGCCGCGCAAGGGCGTGACGCGGCCAGCGCGCCGACGATCGAGGCCGCCATCCAGGTCCACCTCGACGCGCTCGACGACGACGTGCGTACCGCTGCGGCTCGGCTCGCCGTGTTCGGCGTCCGCGGCTGGGACGCTGGGCTCTCGGCGCTCGGCGTCCCCGGCGCAGGCGACGCCTTGAAGGATCTCGCGACGAGCGAGCTCATCGTGGAGCAGGCTACCTCGCGCTTCAAGGAGACGCGCGAGTGGGCCTTCAAGCACGCCCTCACGCGCGAGGTGGCGTACGCCTCGCTGGGAGAGCAGGCGCGCCGGGACGCACACGCCAAGGCGGGCCACTGGCTCGCGAAGATGGGCGAGGACGACGCCACGGTCGCGCGTCACCTCGAGCTCGGCGGCGAGAGCGCGGCCGCGGCGGGCTATCTCGAGAAGGCGGCCCGCCGCGCGCTCGCCGCCAACGCCCTGAACGACGCCGTGAACCTCGCCGAGCGAGCGCTCGCCTTCGCGGAAGACAAGCCGACGCAGTTCGCGCGCGCGCAGATCCTCGACGAGGCGTGGGCACGCCAGGACGCGCGCGCCGGCGAGCGCGAGACCGCCGTGCGCGCCATGGAGGAGGCCGTCACCGACGTCGCGAGCGAGCTCCGCGCGCGCGGAGCGCGGGTGCGCTACGAGGACGCGAGGGGCGGCGACAAGGAGACGAGCGCGCGGCTCGATCAGGTCCGGCGCGAGGCGCAGACGGCCGGGCTGCCCGACGAGGAGGCCCGCTGCGCCGCAGCCCTCGCCGCTCGCCACGCGTACGCGGGCGAGCTCGATCTCGCCGCCGAGGTCGCAGACAGCCTCCTCGCCATCGCCAACACTCACGGGATCGCCAGCGCCGCCGTCGACGCGTGGCAAACCCTCGCGGTGGTGCGCCAGGCGCGCGGAGAGGTCGGCGCGGCGCTCGAGGCGCGTCGGAGCGCCGCGCGCGCGGCCGCGGACGCGGGCCTCAAGACGCGCGAGGCGACCCTGACCATCAACGTCGGCTTCGCGCTGACCACGATGGGCGCACGCGCCGAGGCTCGCGCTGCCATCGAGAGCGGCATCGCGACGGCGCAGGCGGTCGGCTCGCCCGGCACGGTGCGGCACGGGCAGATGAACCTGCTCTGCTGGACGGCGACGTTCGGCCCCGACCCCGACCTCGACGCCTTGCTCGCCGAGCCGCGAGCGCTCGCCGACGCGGCGGTGACGGGCAGCTGGGTGCCTCAGGACCGCGCGACCCTGGGCGTCCTCTACTACCGGGGCGTGGAGCTCTTGCGAACGCCCGGGCCCGAGGCCGCGAAGAGCGCGCGCACGCTGCTCCACTCGGCGGCCATGGGTTACCGCGCGACGAGCATGCTCGACGTCGTGCCCGTCGCGCTCGGGCGCCTCGCCGAGGCCGAGCGTCTGTGCGGCAACCACGAGAAGGCGCGCGAGTGGGCACGCGAGGCCGCGCGGCTCCTCGACGAGGGATCGCCTAGCCTGCTCAACGAGGCCCCCGTCTTCCTCGCCCTCCACGACGCGTGCGTCGATCTCGGCGAGCTACGCGAGGCGAAGGAGGCCATCGCGCGCGGCATCCCGCGTCTCGTCACACGGATCCAGGGGCTCGCGAGCACGCCCTACGCGCGAGACTTCCTGACGCAGCTGCCCCCGAACGCGGGCTTGCTCGCGGCGGCCGAGGCCTACGGCGTCGTTCCGCCGGAGATCGCGTCGGTGCTGCTCTCGACCTGACGCGCGCTGCGGACGGCGCAAGCGCGGGCGAGGACCGCGTGCAGGAGCGAAGCGCTCTTCGCCCAGGAGCCAGGTCCCGTCGCCTGCACCGCGAGCGGGTCCCACGCGCTCGCGAGCACCTCCTCCAGCGCGCGCGCGAGGGCGCCCGCGTCCCTCGGCGGCAGGAGGCGGCCCGCCGCAGGATCGGCGAGCACATCCGGGATGCCTCCGACGCTCGACGCCACGACCGGTCGCCCGCTCGCGAGCGCCTCGAGCACGGCGTTCGGAGTGCCTTCGGCCCAGCTCGGGAGCGTGAAGACGTCGCACGCGGCGAGCCAGTCGGCCACCTCGCCAAGCGGGCGCGCGCCCGGCGCGAGGAGGGCCCCTCCCGACGCCTGCGCGATGGCGTCGACCTCGCGACGCATCACCCCATCGCCGACGAGCGCCAGCCGCACGTCCGGCCTCGCAGCGCGGACGAGCTCGAACGCACGGAGGAGCTCGCGCACCCCCTTCTGCGGCTCGAGCCGACCGACGAAAACGACGAGCGATCCGGCAGGCGCGATTCCGAGCGCGGCCCGCGCCTGCGCCTTCCCACGCGGGTGAAAAACGGCCGCGTCGACCCCGTTCGGCACGATCGTGACGCGCTCCTTGGGCACCTCGAGCGACGCGAGCTCCTCGCCGAGCGCCCGCGAGACCGTGACCGCGCCGTCGGCGAGCGGCAGCACACGCCGCATCACGCTGCGAGCGCTCCAGCGGCGGGCGATGACGTTGAGGTCGGAGCCGTGGACCTTGAAGACGCACGGTTTGCCGAGCGTCCGCGCGAACAACACCGCCGCGCAAGCGTCCGGATAGGCCCACGTGGCGAAGACGACGTCAGCGCTCCGCCCGAGCGCCCGGAACGGCGCGAGCGACGCGAGGTAGAGCGGCACCGCCACGGGAACGCCGAGCTTGGGCAGGTAGAGCTGCCGCACGTAAAGGGTCTCGACGCCGTCCACGACGTCACGCGAAGGGAGACCCGCTAGCTTCGCCGCGCGCGGCGGCAGCCCCGTCAGCCTCGCGCCGGGCACGAACGGAATGGCCGCGAGCACCGTCAGCTCGCAGCGCTTCCCCAGCTCCTTGAGCTGTTGCCTATTGAACGGAGAGCTCAGCGGCTCCAGGCGATTCGGGAAGATCTTCGTGATGGCGAGCACCCGCATCCGGGCATACGTCTACGACGTCGATCCCGTCCGGTCCACCCGGTGGTGCTCATGCGAATCGTTCATATCGTTCAATGCCTCGGCATCGGCGGCCAAGAGCGCTTGATCCTGAACCTCTCGCGAGCGCTCGCGGCGCGCGGGCACGACGTGACCGTGCTGTCGCTCACTCCGGGCGGCGAGCTGCGGCATGACTTCGGCCCCATCGCCGTCCTCGACGCTCCGCGGCGGCCCGGCCTCGACGCGCTGCTCCCAGTGGGCATCGGACGGGTCCTGGCGCGGCTAAGGCCCCATGCCGTCCACACGCACAACCCGTCGCCCATGCTCTACGGCGCGCTCGCAGCGCGCGCGACGCTCGTTCGCCGCGTCGTGCACACGAAGCACGGCAAGAACGTCTACAGCACGCGCTCGCTCGCCCTCGCGCGAGCGGTCGTGCGCACGCTCTCGGCGTTCGTGGCCGTGAGCCGCGAGACGGCGGACGTGGCGCTCACCAAGGAGCGCGTCCCTCGTTCGCTCCTCACGGTCGTCCCCAACGGCATACCCCTCGACGAGTTTCACCCCGATGCCCAGGCCCGACGGCGACTCCGAGCCGAGCTCGGGATTCCCCAGGACGCGTTCGTGGTCGGTAGTGTGGGCCGCCTCGCGGAGGAGAAGGATTACCCCTTTGTCGTCCGAGCGATGGCGCCCTTACTCGGCGCGCGCACGCGCCTCGTCATCGTCGGCGGCGGACCAACCCGCTCCGACATCCAGAGCGCGATTCCCGCGGACCGCACCGCCTTCGTCTCGTTGACAGGCATGCGCCACGACATCCCGGCGCTCCTCGCCTCGTTCGACGTATTCGCGCTCGGCTCCCGGACGGAAGGATTGCCGCTCGTCGTTCCGGAGGCGATGGCGAGCGGCCTGCCGATCGTCGCGACCGCGGTCGGCGGGTTGCCGAGCGTGGTCCCGGCGGAGGTGGGGAGGCTCGTGCCCCACGGTGACGAGAACGCGCTGGCCCGCGCCGTCCTCCACTTCCATGACCCCGTACACCGCGAGCGCGCGGCAAAGGCCGCCCTCGCTCATGCGCACGCGCGCTTCTCGATCGACACGATGACGGACGCGTACGAAGACCTGTATCACCGCGAAGACGGCGCCCCCGCGAGCCGTTGAGCTCCGTCACCGCGCCCCGATGCGAAGCATGACCACCTTGATCGTATCGAGGATGACGGAGAGGTCGAAGAGGAGCGTGTACGTCTTGATGTAATAGAGGTCGTACTGGAGCTTCTCGAGCATGTCCTCCGCGCTCGCCCCGTACCGGCAACGAACCTGCGCGTGCCCGGTGAGGCCAGGCTTCACGTAGAGCCGCTGTTTGAAGAATGGGACCTGCTGCTCGAGCTGCTGGATGAAGACCGGACGCTCGGGACGCGGGCCGACGAAGCTCATCTCGCCGCGGAGCACGTTCCACAGCTGCGGAAGTTCGTCGAGCCGCGTCTTGCGGATGAAGCGACCCACGCGCGTGACCCGATCGTCGTTCTCCTTCGCGAACTGGGCCCCTCCCTGCTCCGCGTCCGTGCGCATGGATCGAAACTTCAGGATGGTGAAGAGTCGCCCGAATTCGCCCGCTCGAACCTGCTTGTAGAGAATGGGCCCCACCGAATCGAGCCGCACGGCGAGCGCGGTCAGGAGCATCAAGGGAGCCGCGAGGACGATCCCCGACACGGAGAGGGCCACGTCGAGGATCCGCTTCAGGCGGCGCGTACCCCGCCGCGCGGTGAATCCCTCGGCGAAGATGAGCTGGCTCGGCTTCAGCTCGCGGACGAAGATCTTCCCCGTCGTCCGTTCGAAAAAATTGACGCCCTCCTCGACCTCGACGCCCCGAAACTTCACCTCGAGCAACTGCTCGACGGGCAGCGTCCCGCGACGATCGGGATAGGCAACGAGCACGACCTGAATGCGCTGCGCAACGACGATCTCGCGCAGGTCCTCGTAGGTCCCGACGACGAGGTTCTCCGGTGCCACCTGCGCGCGGTCGCGGGCCAGGATCCCGAACAGCTCGAGCCCAAGGTCGGGCCGACTCTGAACGATGTCGGCGAGCTCGCGGGCCAGGTCCCCGACGCCCAGGATGACGACCCGGCGCAGCAATCCCACGTTCGAGCTGACGGAGTAATAGAGGAGGCGCCAGGCAGGCAGGACGAGCGCCGCCAGCGCGATGGCGGCGAGCGATACGCCACGCAAGAACTCGATGTTGAAAACGTAGAACAGTAGCCAGAGTACGAGGCTGCCCACGGCGAGCGACCGCAGGACGCGCTCGCAGACCGCGCGTGGCGTGCGCGACGCCTGCATGTCGTACATGCCCCCGTAGTAGAAGGCCCCCTGCATGACGAGCGCGAAGAGGAGACACTTCTTTCCGAGGTTCGGATACGTGAGCCCTTCGTGGAGACCGAGACGAAGGCAGTGGGCGATGACGGCGAGCACCGCCATCTGCGCGCCCTCGAAGCAGAAGAGGAGCAACCGTCGCGGCGAACGCAATAGTTCCAGCATTGCTGCGCGATTCAATGCACAGCGCACGCCCGCGGCGCGCCACACCGAGGCTCGAGCGTCGCGCCCCTACGGCACCACGACAGTGTCACCGGACTGGAGCGCAAGGTTCTGTTGCAAATCGCCACGCACGATGACTGCGGAGTAGTCGAACGGGATGCGACGCTCGCCGCGCGCGTCCCGGCGCACGATCACGATGCGGTCGGGGTTTGCAAACCGCGTGAACCCACCCGCCAGCGCGAGGCCGTGAAGAACCGTGACCTGCGACGTCGGCGCGAACTCGCCCGCCTTGTTGACCTCTCCCACGATGTAGATCTTGTAGGAGTGCACCTCGGCGACTTGCACCGTGACGGGCGCGAGATCCTGGTAATAGCGCTTGAGGCGCTCGCCGAGGTCCAGCCTGATCTGGTCCACGCTTCGTCCCTGTGCGGGCACCTCGCCGACGAGCGGAAGCGAGATCGCGCCGTCGGGACGAACGGGAACCTGCTGACTGAGCTCATCGTGCTTCCAGACGTTGACCTTCAGCACGTCGCCAGGCCCGACGAGGTAACCTACGGCTCGCTCGGCCGACCAGTTGTAGGCCGGAGGAGGCGAGCACGACGCCGCCAGAAGCGCCGCGAGGACGATGGTCGCGGAGGTTCGCATGCGCCCTTCGTAGCACGCAGATCTCCCCGTGCCGGCTCTCCGTGCGCTCGAGTCAGTGGCGCTCCGGCCGAGGTCCGGCGCTTCACGACGCGCACGCCCGGGCGAGTCTCATGACGTTCGCGAACTCGCCGGCAAGAGAGTGCCGGTGATAACGGCCTATCCCAGCCTCGTCGCGCGGGGTGTGGCTGGAGGGAGCGCCGTGAACGAACGTGCGCAGCGCATTGGCGAGGTACCGGGCAATCGCCTCCTCGTCGCGCGGCGCAATGACCTCACCCAATCCATGCTTGCGCACGAGGCGGGTGAGCGCACCCTCGGGGGAGAGCGTGAGGCAAGGGCGCCCGAGGTGCATGAGCTCGAATATCTTCGCCGGATAGATGCGCTCGACGCCGGGAACGTCGTCGAGCAGGCACAGGGCAAGATGGCTCGCGGCGAGCTGGCGCAGCACCTCGCCGTGCGAGACGTAACCGAGCCGCCGGACGCCGCACCGCTCCATACCGACGAACGCGTCCGCCTCAGTGTCCACGATGCGACCGAGAAAGCGCACCTCCAGGCGCGCCGCCAGGCCCGGCTCCTCGCGGTGCAGACGACGGATCGCACCCATTAGACCTCGCGCGCTCGTGAGCTTGAAGATCGTGCCTGCGTACGTGACGACGAGCCTGCCTTCCGGCGGCGGCGGAAGGTCCGAGGCGAAGTCGTCGGGGTCGTAGCCATTCGGAATCGTGTGGACGCGGGCTGGATCGAGGAACGGGAACCGCGCGAGCAGGTGAGCCCGAAACTCGTCCGTCGCCGTGGTCACTGCATGGGCAGACCGCAGGAGCGCCGGCTCGAGGGAGTCAGCCACGCGCGCCGCGAGACTGCCCATCATCTCGTAGGTCGTGCGGTACGTGCTCCACTCGTCGCGATAGTCGAGCACGACGCCGACGCCTTTGCGGAGCCTCGCCAGAGGCGCGAGCAAGAATTGAGAGAAGGGCGGACCGCTGACGAACACGACATCGGGCGCATTTCGGACGAGCTGCATCGCGAGCGCTGCCTGGGCCGCCGGCTGCCAGAGGATCTGCGGATCGGGTACGAGCAGTTGCTTGGCCACGGCGGTGACGGCCCGGGTCAACCGCGCGACCTCGGAGGGCGCGGCGCGCGCCTTCCATGCCGCAGCCTTCTTGCCATAAGGCGGCTCGAGCGTCCGCACGCGCATGATCTCCAGCTCACGCGGAAAATCGCGCTCGAGCGTTGCATCGCGCACGGGCACGGACGGATTCGCCACGGTAAGAACCGTCGGGGTGACGCCGTGGGCTGGGAGATACTTCACGAGCTTGAGCACGCGCTGCACGCCGGCCCCGCCGACGGGCGGAAAGCCGTACGCCGCGACGAGCACGCGCAATGGTCGGGGGTCGTCTCGCACGCCGCGGAGCTAGCACGCGCCGTGCGCGCCGCCCGTCCCGCATCTCCACTGCATCGACGAGGCCCGCGGTTGTGAGGAGGTCTTCCATGGATCGTCCGTTCGTCAGCATCATCATGCCGTGTCTGAACGAGGAGGCGCACATCGAAGCCTGTCTCGGGGGCGCGCTCGCACAGGATTACCCGACCGATCGGGTCGAGGTGCTCGTGGTCGACGGCGGCAGCAGTGACGCCACGCTCAGGATTGCCGCGGCCGCCGCGGCCACCGACGGGCGAGTGCGGATCCTCGAGAACCCCGACCGTCACCAGGCCGCGGGTCTCAACGTCGGGCTTCGCGTCGCGCGGGGGGACGTCATCGTTCGCATGGACGTCCACTGCGAATACAGCCGCGACTACGTGAGCGCGTGCGTGAGGGTGCTGCATCGGACCGGGGCGGACAACGTCGGGGGCGCGCAGCGCCCTCGCGCCAATACGACCTTTCAGCGAGCGCTCTGCCGTGCGCTCTCGAGCCCGCTGGGCGTGGGCGGCGTGAAGTACCGCTCCGAGGACGAGGAGGGCTACGTGGACACCGTCTTCCTGGGGGCGTTCCGACGGAGCGTCTTCGAGACCGTGGGCATGTACGACTCGCACGCGATCACCAACGAAGACGCCGACCTCAACCAGCGCATCCTCGCCGTGGGCGGGGCCGTCTACCTGAGCCGCGAGATCGTGGTGCACTACTTCCCGCGGACGTCCCTCACCGCGCTCGCGCGCCAGTACTTCAGGTATGGCAAGGGCCGCGCGCGCACCCTGCTCAAGCACGGCCGCTTCGTATCGCCTCGGCCCGCGATTCCCTTCTTCATGACGGCGAGCGCCGCGACCTTGCTCACCATTCCGAGCCTGAGAAAGGTCGCCGGGTGGGCGTTCGGGGCGTACGCCCTCGCGACGGGATACGAAGCGCTGCGCGTGGGAGCGGACGCGGGTCTAGGTGTCCGGGGGCTCGTCTGGTGCATCTTCCCGGTGCTGCATAGCTCGCACGGTCTGGGCTTCGCGGCGGGCCTCGTCACGTACGCGCTCGCGCCGGACTGGACGGAGCCAGAGCGGCTCGAGCCACGCGGCGCAACGACGGCGCGAGGCCGACACCAGGTGCCCGGCTCTGCCGACACCACGGGTTCGGGCGTGCGAAACCCCGCCACCGCGGTCAGGTAGCCGTGGGTTTGCTCGGCGCGCTCCTGCTCGTGTTCCTCGTGTACGTGAGGCCGCAGGAGTTCATCCCGGCCCTGGATGCACTGCCGCTGCTGAACGGCGTAGTTGCGTTGGCCGTAGTCGGTATATCGGCCGAGCTGGCAATGGGTAGGACGTCGAGCGCCTGGTCGCCCCAGGTGCCGTTTGCGCTGGCTCTTCTCGCCTGGTGCTACCTCGTCACGCTGATCTGCGTCGGACGCGACGGCCTCGAGCACACGAACCGCTCGATATTGTTCTCTGCGCTCTTCATGAGCATCGTCATGTACGGCGCGCGCTCATACTCCCGCCTTCGAGCGATCGCCGCGTTCCTCCTCGGGATTGCGCTCTTCCTCGGGGTCGTGTCGAGCTACCAGTCGCTGGGGCAGAAGGAGTGCATACTCCTCGACATGTCCACCCCGGACGCAGACGGGACACGAGGGACGCCCGACGGGCGCGCGTGCGAGGCCGGCTACCTGTGCGAGAAGGAGGCCGAGGCGGCGGGCGGCGACCCGAGCGCGCAGTACGCGTGCGAGAGGATGGGGCTCTTCGGGACCTTCACGATCGAGGGGCGAGTGCGCTGGCGCGGGACGCTGGGGGACCCGAACGAGCTGGCGCTCTCTCTCGGCGCCGCGATTGCGTTTGCCTTCGCCTTCCACGCGACCACGCGCTCCGTGCTGCGACACCTCGTGCTCGCGGTCGCTCTCGCCGTGACGCTCTACTCCGTCGTGCTGACCGGATCGCGGGGAGGTGTCCTCGTGATGCTCACCGTGTTCGGCGTGTACTTCGTGCGGCGCTACGGCGCGAAGGGCATCGTCCTCGGCGCAGTGTTCGCGCTTCCCATCTTGCTCTTCGGAGGTCGCGGCGGCGCGCAGGCAGACGCGTCGACGCTCGAGCGGCTCGACCTCCTCTACAGAGGCATGGACCTGATTCGCGAGCACCCTCTGGTCGGCGTCGGGCAAGGGCAGTTCATCGAACACAGCCTGGGAAGGCTCACGGCGCACAACTCGTACGTACTCTCGGCGGCGGAGCTGGGCGTGCCTGGGATGCTCCTCTGGACAATGCTGGTCTACGTCTCGATCAAGATTCCGTTCGTGGTCGCAACGCGCCCCCCGCCCGGAATCGACCCTCGTCTCGTGCCTTTCGCGACGGCCCTGGTCGTGTCATACGCCGGGATCCTGGTCGGCGTCTTCTTTCTCTCGTTTTGCTACCACCCGATGCTCTTCATCTACTTTGGACTGTCGGGCGCCCTGTTCGGTGCGGTCAAGCGGCGGTGTCCAGAGTTTCGACTCGCGATCGTGCCCAAGGAGGCCTTCGTGCTCGCAGGAGTGGACGTGGCGCTGCTCGTCGTTCTGTTCGTTTACACGCGGCTGAAGGGGGCGGCATGACGGCCCTGGGACCGACGCGGGGCCCGCTGGCGCTCGCGACGGCGGCTCTGCTCGTGACGTGCAAGCAGGAGCAGTGGCCCGGGCCGAAGGCGGAGGTCGGAGCGCCGCCGGCCGTCCTCTCCGAGTCCGTGGTCGCACAAGCGGCCCCCGTGAGCCTGCCTCCGGACCGGAGCCGCATCCTCCTGACGCCGGCGCGCCTGGCTGCGCTCGACGCGCTGGCGCAGGCACGGCACCCCGCATGGACGGCCGTAGTCGAGGCCTGCAAGGAGGCCTCGACCGAGAGCATCCCCAGTGGCTACGAGGCGTGGGATTGGGCGCAGGCGGCGCTCAACTGCGGACTCATCTACCGCACCACGCACGACGAGACGTACGCACGAACGGCGATGATCTACTTCAAGGCGATGCTCGACGACCGCGAGAAAGTCGGCGACGGCAAGGGCGGCGACGCGATCGTTCACCATGACAGCGGCTATCCGATTCGCACGCACGGCATGATGGGCGCGATCGCCTACGACTGGCTGCATGACGCGCCCGCGATGACCAACGAGCTGCGCAAGCACGCAGTCGATCGGTTCGTATCGTGGAGCGACTGGTTCAAGGCAGCCGGGTACAATCGTGACAAGCCGATAAGCAACTACTACATGGGTTGGTTTGGCGCTCTCGGGCTCGGCGGCATTGCGGCCGACGACGACGATGCGCGCGCGTCGGCGATGCGTGTGAACGCGCGCGAGAGGATGCAGAAGGAGCTCGGTCCCGCTCTCGAGAAGCTCGCGGGTGGAGACTGGCCGGAGGGCTGGCAGTACGGCAGTCTCGCCGCCACCATCCTGGCCATTTACGCGGACGCGGAGGGGGCGAGCGCGAAGCCCGCTCTCCCGTGGCTGGGTGACGTGGTCTCATTTCGGACGTACGCGCTCTGGCCGGATGGGCAGCACCTGTTCGATAATGGCGACTGGGAGAAGAAGCCCGCCGTTGCCCCGGCCAACGAGGATCTCTCGATCGCCATCCTGTTTCCGCCCACCGATCCCCTCGGCGCCCACGCCCTCTTCCTCGCGGCGCTCGCCAGGCAAGCGCCGGGAGCCTGGCCCTGGCTGCGGGCGCTCGCGACCGACCCGTCCAAGAGGCCCACGGATCCGCGCCGCGGCCCCTTGAGCTACGTCGCCCGAGGCGGCGGCACGGTGTTCGCGCGTTCGAGCTGGAAGCCGGACGCCGTCTGGGTCGCGCTCACGAGCTCCGCCTACACGGCCGACCACCAGCACGCCGACGCGGGCCACTTCGAGATCGTGCGCGGCGCCGATGCGCTCGTCATCGACCCGGGCGGGTATGGCAGCTACGCGACGATGAGCCACAACACGATTCTCATCGACGACGGCCGGGAGAACATGCCCTATGCCCCCAATCAGGGCGCGTGGGGCAAGGATTGCGCGCTCGCGCGGTACGAGGACGTAGGCGACCTCGTCTACGCCGAGGCGTCCTTCGGCTCGGCGTACGATCCGCCCGGCTACCCGGGAGACCATCCCGCCCGGTCGGTCACGCAGGCAGAGCGCGAATTCATCTTCGAGCGGCGGCGCGACGACGAGGCTCGGGTCATCCTCTACGACCGGGTCTCGCTGATGAAGCCGACGTTCGGCGCGCGCTGGGCGGTGCACGGCGCCGCCCCCCCGACCGTTTCAGGCGGAGTCGCGCGGATCGCATCGGGCCACTCGGTTGCCGTCGTCACGACCCTCCTGCCGACGGCGGCCACCTCGTCCATCCTCCGGGAGCCGACGGTGCAGTCCGACGCCGCGTTCACGAGAAACGAGCCCGCCGAAGGCCTCACCTCGTCGCGACTCGAGATCGGCTCGCCTTTGCGATCGCTGCATCCGCGCTTCCTGAACGTGGTCTCCGTGGGCGACGTCGACGCAAAGGCGCCGAATATGACGAGGATCGAAGGTCAAGGCGCCGACGGGGTAGCCCTCGACGGCAGCGCGTTCGTGTTCAGCGCTGCCTCCCAGGCGACGCCACAAGCGATGATGTACAGGGCCCCGCCGGACGCCACGCGACACGTCGTGGCGGGGCTCGCGCCCAGCGGGCGATACACCATCAGCCTGTGGTTCGACGAGACGTCGTGCCGCGCGACGGTGAAGCCGGAGGGCCCGCTCGTGGCGTCCGCCTCCGGCTTGCTCATCCTGGCCGTGAAGGCCTGCCACCTCACGAGGTGAGGCGCATCGGGCTACTTGGTGAACTCGCGGAACGCCGCGATGGTCTTCTTGAGACCCTCGCGCACCTTCACCTTGGGGGTGTACCCGATCAAGTCGTGCGCGGCATGGATGTCGGCCAGTGAGTCGCGCACGTCGCCTGCGCGCGTCGGCCGGTACTCGGCGTCGAGCTTCTGCCCAACCTCGTCGCCGATGTGCGAGAGGAGCGTGTTCAGCGAGATCCGCTCGCCGCAGGCCACGTTCACCACCTGACCCGAGAGCTTGTTCGAGGTGGTCGCCGCAAGGAGGTTCGCGCTCACGGTGTTCTCGATGAAGCAGAAGTCGCGTGTCTGCTCGCCATCCCCGAAGATGACGGGGCGCGTCTTCTTGAGGGCCGCAGTGATGAAGTTCGGGATGACTGCTGCGTACTGGCTCGTCGGGTCCTGCTTCGGTCCGAACACGTTGAAGTAGCGAAGGCTCAACGTCTCGACCTTGAAGAGGGACGCGAAGGTCCGCATCAGGTGCTCCCCGGCCAGCTTGGAGATTGCGTACGGCGACCGCGGCTGGGGATCCATCGTCTCGATCTTGGGGAGGATCGGGGTGTCTCCGTAGGCCGACGAGCTGGCCGCGAAGATGACCCGCCGGACCTTCGAGTGACGCACGAGGTCGAGCAGCACGGTCGTCCCCTGAACGTTCGCCAGCATCGACGCTTGAGGGTTCTCCACGCTCCGCGAGACGGACGGAATCGCAGCCTCGTGAAATACGATCTCTACGCCGTCGAGCGCGCGCTTCACGGTCTCGGGGTCGACGATCGTGCCCTCGATGAGCTCGATCTTGCCGCGGATCGCCTCGAGGTTCTGCCGACGGCCGCTCGAGAAGTTATCGAGCACGCGGACCCGCTCGCCCTTGGCCAGCAGCGCCTCTGCGATGGATGACCCGATGAATCCTCCGCCGCCCGTCACCAGATAGGTTGCCATGTCCTCTACCTCGCTTTTCGACACTGTTCTTAGTCCGGCGGACGATCAGGAGCAATGCGGCGAGCCGGCGCGAGCGGGCCGGGTATACTCCGGGTGGCTCATGGGGCGTCGGGGACATAGGGGGCGGACGGCGTGGCGAAGGCTCGCGCGGGACGGGCGTGCCACGACGATCGTCGAGTACGTGATGATCCTCGTCATCGTCCTCGTCGTCGCGGGGGTCGCGTACAAGACGCTCGCCGGCAGCGTCTCGCGAAAGCTCGGCGTCGCCACGACGTCCACCGGCGGAGAGGGCGCGGGGGGACCGGCCGGCACCGGCGGAGCTGGCGGTACCTCCGGCACGACCGGCGGATCAGGCGGCGCCCACGGTGACGGCTACTCGGCCTACGACGGGACCGGCAAGCCGACAGGCGCGGGGGGATCCGCCACGACCTCCGACGAGAGCTCGAGCATGCTCGCTCGCTTCGGCCTCGTGTGCGTCGCCGTGCTGGGCGGCGCGGCGGCGATCTTCGCCATCATGAAGGGCAAGCACGCCACCTGAGCCGGCGTGAGGATTTGCGCGTCCGAGCGCGGTGCTTATGGTGCCGCAGGCCATCGCTTTGCGCGGCGACGGCGGGAACAGTTCGCGCAGCGAGCGGGGAACATGACGCCCTCTTCGTATCGCCCCGAGTCCGACGGTCGCCCACCCACGGCTCCACCTCAACCGACGCTGCGTGAGCGGGTCGCGCGCGGCAAGGTCCTCGCGCGCCGGGCGATCGGCTTCTGGCGCGTCGCCTTGCTCCTGTTCGTCGTGGGCACCGGCCTCGCGATCGTCGTGGCGCTCAACGTCAAGCGCTCCTACCAGTCGACGTGCATCGTCCTCTTCAAGGTCGGAATGCACCCGGAGGATCACGACGAGACACCGGCGGAGCGCGCGCAGAAGATGGCGCCGAAGCTCAAGGAGCTCTTGACCACGCGCTCGCATCTCGAGCGGGTGATCCGGGAATTTCGCCTCTACCCCAAGACCGTCGAGAGCAAGGGAATGCTCGAGGCGATCGACGAGATGCGGACCCACGTGGGTTTCCGCGGCAAGGAGAGCGACACGTTCGAGATCTCCTTCGACAACGAGAGCGCCGACGTCGCGCAGGCCGTGACCCAGCGCCTCGCTGAAACGATGATGGGGGAGTTCACGAGCGCCAATACGGCGAAGGCCAAGCTCCAGGTAGACTTCCTCACGGACGCGGAGAAGCGCGCGGAGGACGAGCTCGAAGCGGCGAACCGATCCCTCGCGACGTTCCTGGCGTCGCACCCGGAGTTCACGGCCGAGGCGAAGGAGGCCAACCTCGCGAACCCGATACCGACGATGCCCGGCCTCACGGCCAGCGCGGCCGGCGGCGACGCTGAGCTCGGGGCACTTCGCCGCGAGAGGGCGCGCATCGAGGCGGCTATGAAGGCCGCTCCTGCCGCGGCCACCCCAAGCGTCGCCACCTCCGCGCCGGGGTCCGACGGACCGGGGCACGGTACGCAGGAGCTGGTCCGCGCCCGCGACGAGGCAGCGAAGACCGCAGCCGCGGCACAGGCCGAGCTCGCGGCGCGCCGCATGCGGCTGACCGAGGAGCACCCCGACGTCGTCTCCGCGAAGGTCGCGGCCGAAGCCTCGGCCCGGCAGCTGCATATTGCCGAAGCTCGGCTCGCTGCCGCCGAGGCCGAATCCGCACCGAGTGGTAGCGGCTCTTCCGAGCCGGCCGGCACCAGCTCAGACATGCCAAAGAAGCTTGCCATTCTCGATGCGCAGATTGCGGCGCGCCAGCAGCAAGTCGCCAGGCATCCCGCGCGCGCGAGCACGTCCCCGAGCGAGCCGGTCAACGCCCTCGTGGGGCTCGAGACGGACTGGCAACGGCTTCTGCGTGCGACGGGTGAGGCGAAGGCGCACGAGGAGGACCTCCGGCAGCACACCCAGCGCGCGGTGCTCCAGGCGAGCGCGCTCGCCGCGAAGAGCGGAGACCAGATGGAGATCATCGACCCGGCCTTCCGTCCGCAGAAGCCGTCGAAGGGCGGTCGTACCAACGCGGCACTGGCAGGGATCGCCCTCGCCACCATACTGTCGCTCCTCTACGCCGTCGGTCGCGTTCTCTACAGCGACGCGCTGATCGACGCCGCCGACGTGGAGGCCCTCGGCGTGGTTCCTGTGCTCGGTGTGTTGCCCAAGCTGAGCGCGCGACGAGCCATGCGCGGGCGAGGAGGCGCGCACCATGCCCTCTGAGCCGTCGAGCTCGATCGTCCTCGATGCCGCGGAGATCGTCGCCGTCCCGACCCAGCCGCCGGTCCGCGTCATCCCCGGGACGGCTCAGCCGCGGAACGCTGCCCTCCTGGTCATGCTCGGCGAGGCGTCGGACGAGGCCGCGGCCGCGCTGCGCGTCATCCGCCACCGCCTCGAGCAGCGCCGCGCCGCGGGCATGTGGGTCTTCGGGGTGACGAGCGCGCGTGACGGCGAAGGCAAGAGCACCTTCGCGACCCAGCTCGCGCTGGTGCTCGGCGAATCGCAACGCGCGCGTGTACTGCTCGTCGAGGCCGACTTTCGAACCCCCTCCTTGGCGGAGGTCCTGGGCTTCGAAGTGCCGGACGGTCTCGGGTTCTCCGCGCAGATCGCGCGCCGGATGCTGGGTACCGCGGAGCAATGGGTCGTCATCGCGCTCGGCCCGTCGCTGCACGTGCTGGCCGAGCCGCAAGGCGCCGGCTTTCCGGAGTCGCTCCATTCGACGCATTTCCAGGGCGCGATCTCGCTCCTCGCGCGGGGCTACGACTTCGTCGTCGTCGACTCGCCGGCGATCCTCGGCTCGGGGGACGCGAACGTGGTCGAGGAGGCGGTCGATGGCGTCATCATCGTGACGCGCAGCAAGCACTCCAAGGGGAGCGAGCTCCGCGAGGCTACGAAGCGGCTCGGCGACCGCAAGGTCGTGGGCGCTGTCATCTGGGACGCAGACGTGCCGCAGGTGCGGCGTCCATGAACGGGCGATCGTTCGTCCCGACCCTCGAGCCGCAAAGGCTACCCGGCCCGCTGGGAAGGCTGGCGGGCAAGGAGGTCCACCGCTGGCTCGGCGGCTGGCTTCGGGATCGCGTCGCGAAGTCGCTGACCCCACGCCCCACCGGCACCCAGCACCTCCTCTTCTGCTTCGCCGATCACTACGAGCCGCTCCACGGTTCCGTTCCCTTCACGGTCGGGATGGAGCGGGTGCGCCGGTGGCGTGAGCGGTACCCGCTGATCGCGAGCGGCTTTCGCGACGCGACCGGGCGATCTCCGCGCCACTCGTTCTTCTTCCCCGGCGAGCAGTACGACGCCCGCCTCGTCGAGCCGCTCGCAGAGCTATGCGCACTCGGTCACGGCGAGGTCGAGGTGCACCTGCACCACGACGGCGACACGCGCGAGTCGCTGCGTGCGAGCCTCACGAAGGCGCTCGCAGACCTCTCCTCCCACGGCCTCGTCCCGAGGCAGGATGGACGAGATCGCTGGGCTTTCATCCACGGCAACTGGTGCCTCGCGAACGCGCGGCGCGACGGGCGCTGGTGCGGGGTAGACGACGAGATGACTCTGCTCCACGAGCTCGGGTGCTACGCGGACCTTACCTTTCCGAGCGCGCCCGACGAGTGCCAGCCGAACATCGTGAACTCCATCTATTACCCAACGGGCGATGCGGGGCGGCGCCGCGCCTACGAGCACGGACGCCCGATCCGCGTGGGCTCTCCGCGCGAAGACAGGCTGCTCCTCATCGAAGGCCCCGTCGCGCTCGCACGGCGGGCGGGGTCAGGCGCGCTCCGGATCGAGAGCGCCGCGGTGTCGGCGTCGGATCCTCCGACGAAGGAGCGGCTCTCGGCGTGGGTCGCCCAGCGCGTGGGCGTCCTCGGGAGACCCGAGTGGACGTTCGTGAAGGTCCACACGCACGGCGCCCCGGAGGCTCAGGCTGGGGTGCTCCTCGGCGACGACGTCGTCTCCTTCCATCGCGCGCTTGCGCGCTACAACGACGGATCGCGCTGGCAGCTCCACTACGTCACGGCCCGGGAGATGTACAACGTGGCGCGTGCGGCGATGGACGGTCGTGCCGGCTCGCCGGCCGCCTACTTCGACTACGAGGTGCCTCCGCCCGAACGATGGCGGGGCTAGTGTCCTGAGTCAGTGGAACGTTGGGGAATGGCCTGCTCGACGGTGCGGGCGCAGAATCTCGCGACGCTCGCGATGATCTCGTCCGCGCTCTTCGTCCACACGAATGGCTTCGGCTCGTCGTTT
>Ga0302279_10000249_pt1 | contig 78260 bp, 68 predicted proteins | sample III_Bog_N3_3_FD_194541 | JGI IMG/M metagenome (GOLD analysis project Ga0302279, IMG submission 194541) | Peat permafrost microbial communities from Stordalen Mire near Abisko, Sweden - III_Bog_N3_3 | ecosystem: Environmental > Terrestrial > Soil > Wetlands > Peat | place: Sweden: Abisko...
AGAACCTCTTCGATCTCCGCCGCCATGCCGCCGTCGTCAACCTGGAGGCCATCCACCGCCACCTGTGCGCGGCGTAGTTCCCCGGGGAATCGAACTGTTCGGTGCTCTAGGACGCTGCCTTGAGGAACGGCTCCCACTCCTTGAATCGCCAGGAGCTGCCGAGGAGGATCTGCGCGCTCGTCGACCACTTGGGACGAAACGGTCGTCGCGCGAGGCGCATGTTCGCCTCTTCGGGCGTCTTCCACCCCTTGCGCAGATTGCACACGCGGCACGCGGTCACCAGGTTCTCCCACGTGTCCTCGCCGCCGCGCGACCTGGGGAGCACGTGGTCGATGTTGAGCTCGCGCAGCGGCGGGTGCTTGCCGCAGTACTGGCACGTGTGCGCGTCGCGGAACATGAGGTTGCGCCGCGTGAGGCGCACCGTCACGCGAGGCGCGCGGTCGTAGTGATGTAGGTGCACGATGCGCGGGACGCGAAGCTCGCCGCCGACGATCGGTACGATGTCGTCGCCGTCGCGTACCGGTAGCGTACGCCATAGGTCGAAGTCGTACTCTTCGCCCTCTTCGTCCACCGCTTGCGCCGCTCCGCCATAAAGCAGCACGAACGCGCGCTTCACGGTGGTCACTTGAATGGGTGAGAAATGCCGGTTTAGAACGAGCACCGGCAGGCCGAGCACGTCGGTCATCCGCCCTCCAAAGTGCAAACAAGGATCGGAGTTGGGAGAAGCACCTCGAAGAAAAGTGTAGCACGCAAGATCTCGAGGAGTTGACCCGCCGCCCCCGGGGACTAGATTTCGAGCACCCCGATGAGCGATCCCGAACGGACCCCTGCCGAGCAACCCGGAGCCGGCGACGTCGACGGCGTGACCGTGCCGCGTCGAAAGCGCGGCGGGGAAGGGGCGGACGACCCGCAAGCGTCGCGCCGAGGAATGATGATCGTGATCCCGCTCATCGCGGTCGGGGCGGCCATCGTCGGGTTCGTCATGACCGGCATGAAGGACAACGCCATCTACTCGAAGCCGGTGGACCAGCTGGTCGCGCAGAAGGCGCGGTTCCAGGGGCGCGCCGTCCGCGCCGAGGGGAACCTGGTTCACGGGACGCTCGAGCGCCGCGAGACGCCGTGCGAGTACCGGTTCACGATCGCGAAGAACGGCGTCGAGGTCCCCGTGCGCTACGCGGCGTGCGTGGTGCCCGATACGTTCCGCGACGTGCCCGGGATGGACGTCGGAGTGACGGTCGAAGGCGCGCTCCAGGCGGACAACTCGTTCGAAGCGACGAGCGTGCTCGCGAAGTGTCCGAGCAAGTACGAGATGAAGGATCGCGCCAACAAGGGCGAGCAGATGCCGCACGCGGCGTTGGAGTAATCTCGCCGCGTGGCCGAAGCGTGGGGATGGCTCGCGGCGTATGCCGAGAAGCACGGGCTCTCGTACGAGCCAGACGCTGACGAGCGCTGGCTGCGCGCGTTCGAGCCGTTTGCGACGATTCGCACCCCCGTCCGCTACGCGCACGCGCTTCACTCGACGGGGGGCTCGGCGTCCGTGTCCATCGCTCGGCTGTTCGTGACTCCCGAGGGGGAGTCCGCGCCGGAGGCCAGCTGCTGGATCGCGCTGGCGCAGGACGTTCGACTCGCGGGTGCGCGCGTGGGAGCCGTGTCCGAGACCCATCCCCCGAGTCCGTTCGCGGAGTCCGCCGAGCTGCTGTCGATCCCTCGCAAGGTCACGCGCGACGCTGCGTTCGACCGCGCCTTCGCGACCTTCGCCGTCGTCGACGCCGACGTCGCGCGGGGCCTGACGCCGAGCGTCCGAAAGCTCGTGCTCGCGTGGCGCATCCCGCTTCATTTCGAGATTCGCCCCGGCGCATTCATCCTCGCGCCCATCACGCTCCCGGCCGACCCGGCGTCGCTCGCGTGGCTGCTGGGGGCCGTGGAGTTTTTTGGTGAGAAGGCGGCAAAGAGGGTGAAGTAAGGTAGAAGGCCTCGGTTCCCGGAGGCTTCCCCCATGCGTGCTTCGTTTCGTTCGCTGATGGTCCTCGGACTGCTCGGCACTGCCGCAGCGGTCCCGGCCTACGCGCAGTCGAGCAGCAGCGACGCGGCGCTCACGACCTACGCGGCCTGCTCGGGGAAGCCCTCGCAAGCGGACACCGATGCCGCGCACGGCGCGTACATGGCGGGCAAGGGCTCGTTCGACGAAGCCGACTACGCGACCGCGGTCAATTACTTCAAGGATGCCTACCGTCGCGACTGCACGAAGCACGACCTGCTCCCGATCATCGCGCGCGCGTACGAGCTCCAGGGGAATCGGCGCGAGGCGATTCACGCCCTCGAGACCTACTTGGATCGAGTGCCCACCGCGCCCGACGCCGAGGTTCAGAAGCGGCACATCGCGAACCTGAAGCGCGAGATCTCCGAGCAGCCGACCGCGACCCCGTCCGCCTCGGTCGTCCCCTCGGCCTCTGCGAGCGCAAGCCCCTCGGCGACCGCTTCCGCCTTGCCCATCCCCCCCGTCCCCGCCGCGAGTACCGCGCCAACGAGCGAGCCTCCCGCTGCCGCGCCCCCCCCGTCGTCGCACTCGATCGTTCCATGGGTCGTCGTCGGCGTCGGCGGCGCAGCGCTGATCACCGGCGCCATCCTCTACGGAGTCGGCGGCGGGAAGGTCTCCTCCGCCGAGAACGACTGCCCGGCGCCGAACCACACGGGGCTCAGCTGCACGACCACCGACGCCTCGAACGGCAACAGCGGCCGCTCGCTGGAGACCGTCGGCGTCATCGCCGGCAGCGTCGGCATCGCCGCCGTGGCCGGGGGACTCCTGTGGCACTTCATGGAGCCTTCGTCCTCGTCGCGGCAGCAGACCGGTACGCCGTTCGTCACGCCGCAGGTGGCGCCAGGCTATGCCGGCCTTGGCGTTACCGGCCGCTTCTGAGGTTCGCAGCGCATCGGAACGAAGAAGCGCGTGCCGCGGAGCTCGTTCACGCCGACGTAAAGATCGGCGTCGAACGTTTCGCGTAGCCGTTGCCAGGTCATCACTTCCTCGACCTTGCCGACGGCCACGAAGCGCCCTTCCTTCGCGAGCACCACGCGCGTCGCGTACTGCGCCGCCACGTTGAGATCGTGCATCACCACGACGCACGCGAGCTTCTCGCGTGCAACGCTCGACGCGAGCAGGTCGTAGAGTTCGATCTGGTGTCTGACGTCGAGGAACGCGGCCGGCTCGTCGAGCAACAACACCCGCGGCCTCTGCGCGAGTGCTCGCGCGATCGCCACCCTCTTCTGCTCACCACCCGACAGCTCGTCCACCGGCCGCGATGCGAGATGCGCGAGGTCGCACCGCTCGAGCGCTTCGACGACGACGCGCCTGTCCTCCTCGCTCGCACGCATCCATCCGTCCTGATGCGGAGCGCGCCCCATCGTCACGACGTCGCGTACGGCGAACCCCCAGGCCACCTCGCTCTGCTGCGGCACGACGGCCAGCATGCGAGCCACCTCCCGTCGCTCGAAGGACGCCATCGCCCTCCCGAACAGCGAGACTTCTCCGCTCGAGGGGGGCATCGTCCCCGCCATTACGCGCAAGAGCGTCGATTTCCCGGCTCCGTTCGGCCCGAGCACGCAGACCAGCTCGCCGGCCTCGACGGTGAGGCTCACCCCAGCCAGCGGCTCGGCCCCAGGTCGATCCGCGGAATAGCGAGCATGAACGTCGCGGATCTCAAGCGCGATCTCTCGGATTTGTTCACTCATGCGCGTTGTTTTCGGCCCACCCTCGTCGCGTTTCTTCGTCGCGTTCATCTCGTTCGCGCTTGACTCCCCGCGTTACTGTAGCCTTCTCTTAGATGGATCCCACGCGCGCGCGCCGTCGCGGGTGCGCGTCCCGAAAGGAAGACGATCTTGGAAACGAAGCCCGAGGGTTCCGCTGCGTCGCAGCCGACCGGTGAGCGCGCGCGTCGCGTGATCAAGCGCTACTCGAACCGGAAGCTGTACGACACGAAGGACAGCCGGTACGTCACGCTGCTTCAGATCGCCGAGATGGTCCGCGCCGGCGAAGAGGTGCAGATCATCGACAACAACACGAAGGACGATCTGACCGAGATCACGCTCGCGCAGATCATCTACGAGGAGCAAAAGGCTCACTCGCGGAATGTCCCGCTGCAGACGCTGAAGGACCTCATCCATCAGCGCACCGAGAAGGTTCTCGGCGAGCTGCGCGAGGGGCCGCTCGGGCGCCTGATCCCGGGCAAGACGGGGAGCGAGCCTCCGAAGCCGGGCGAGGCCGATGCTGCAGCGGCCGCGACCGATCCGAAATCGCCGAGCCTCGTGGAGCAAGCGAAGAGCACGCTCGAAGACTGGCAGCACCAGATCGACGAGCGGGTGAAGGCGGTCCTCCCGTCGTTCATGCCGTGGCAGCAGCTCCAGCACGAGGTGAAGCGCCTGTCGCAGCGCATCGAAGACCTGGAAGCCAAGCTCAAGGCGGCGAGCAACTCGTCGGGTGGGCCCGGGCACGGCGGTCGCAAGGACGGGTGAACCGAGGCCGGGAGCTTGCGCAACCGCCTCGAGGTGCTCAGGAATAAGAGCGCTACCTCTTGGGTTGTTCGAGTGAAAGGCGGCTTCTTCCCCGATGTTGAGCTTTCGTCCAAAACCGGAAAAACCGGGCAAAGTCACGGAGATCGATAGCTTCACGGAAGAGGCGCTGTCGCACATGGACGCCATGTACGGCGTCGCCTGCCGCCTGACGCGAAATCCCACCGAAGCCGAGGATCTGGTCCAGGACGCCCTAGTGAAGGCCATGAGGGCCCGCGAGCAGTTCAATGCCGGGACGAACCTCAAGGCCTGGATGTTCCGTATCCTGACGAACACGTTCATCAACAAGTACCGCCGCGGCGGGCTCGAGAAGTCGGTCCTCGAAGGGCCGGACGCCGACCCGCTGGCGGACGGCTGGGTGAGCGCCTCGACGATGCGGCAGCTCCGCGAGCCGGAGCAGATCGCGCTCCGGCCGATCGTCGCGGGGGAGGTGGGTCGGGCGCTCGACGCGCTCCCCGCCGAGTTCAAGCTCGCTGTGATGCTGTGCGACGTCGAGGAGTTTTCCTACGAGGAGATCGCCGACATCATGCAGTGCCCCATCGGCACGGTGATGAGCCGCCTGCATCGAGGACGTAAGCTTCTGCAGAAGGCGTTGTATAGTCACGCTCTGGCGATGGGCATCGTGAAGGGCGAAGACGAGATTTTCGAGGCGAAGCGCGCCGAGCCGACGGACATCGCGTCCTACCGTGCGAAAAAGCGAGGTGCCGCGTGAACGGATCGCATTTCGTGCCGGCTTCGCCGCGCGGGTGTCGCGACCACGTGCGGATGCTCGACGCCTATCTGGATGGCGAGCTCGAGCCGACGCAGCTTCTCGACGTCGAGAAGCACGTCGAGGGGTGTGATGGGTGTCGTGAGCGCGTGGAGCTCGATCGCGCGACGCGCGGCTCGCTGAAGCGCTCGATGAAGACCAACGCCCCCGACGGATTGCGCGCGCGCGCGCTCGCCGCGATGCAGGCGGAGAAGGCGCGAGCCGAGGTGCGAGCCCCGGAGTCGCAGCCGGCGGCCTGGCGGACGTTCGTGCCCCTGGCCAGCGCCGCGGCCCTGGCGCTCGCGTTCGGAGCCCTCGGCAAGGGGACGACCGCGGGTGGCAACAGCGACGCCGTGCACGCCGGCATGGGTGATGAGCTGCTCCAGGAGCTGATCGCCGAGCACTCGCGCCCGCTCCCTCCGGAGCGTACGGACCCGAAGGACGTGCGGGCGATGGAGCAGTACGTGGGAGTGCCGGTGCACACCTCGACGTTCGAGCGCGCCGGCGCGCGGCTCGTGGGTGGTCGCGTGATGCCGATTCACGGAGCGCAGCGCGCCGCCATGCTCCAGTACGTCATCGGCTCGGGCGACACCGCGCAGCGCGTGAGTGTCTTCATCTACGATCCGAGCAAGATTCAGGTGCACTCCAGCGACCTCGCGCCGCGGTCGATCGGTACGGCGGAGATTCGCGTCGGCCGGCAGAGCGGGTACTCGGTCGCCGTCACGCAGAACGGTGGCGTCGGGTACGCCGTGGCCAGCGATCTCGACGCGGAGCACAGCGCGCAGCTCGCGGCTCTCGCCGACCAAGACTACTGAGCGCCGCGCCCGCGCTACTCGGCGATCGCATAGCCGTCCTTGCGAGGGTCGGCTGCGGCCAACACGCGAGCCATGCCCAGCGGGCTGCGCTCCCACGCGATCATCTGCACCGCGGAGAAGGGGTACGAATCCTCACGCACGAGCTCTCCGCGTGCACGGAGCCCCTGGCGCACGTCCTCGGGGACGTCGCTCGGGACCACCAGCTCCGGCGTCGGACCATCGACGTGGACGCGCGGCGCGGCGACGCACGCGCCAGGATCGAGTCCGAAGACCAGGCGCGCCAGGGCCGCCTGCGTCACGCCGGTCGCGATTCGCGATCCGCCCGAGCCCCCGATGGCGAGGATCGGCACGCCGTTTTGCGTCACGATCGTCGGCGACATGCTCGAGACCGGGCGGGCGTGGGCGCGCGGTCGATTGGGGCCGAGGCCGATGACGCCGAAGGCCTTCACGTCGGCGGGTGCAGAAAAGTCGTCGAGCTCGTCGTTGAGCAGGATCCCGGTCTCGCCAGCGATGATTCGCGCGCCGAAGGGCTCGTTGATCGTCGTGGTTAGTGACACCACGTTGCCCTCCCTGTCCGCGACGACGACGTGGCTCGTCCCCTGCTCGCGAATGCGAAACTCTGGCGCGGTGAGCGTGTGGTTCGGATCGATGCGCGCGCGTCGTGCCGCGAGCTGTCCAGGCTCGAGCGCGCGGTCGTACGCAGCCGCGACGTCGGGAACCGAGTCGGGATCTCCCGCGATTCGCGCACGGTCGGCCATCGCGCCGCGGATCGCTTCGGCGACGGTATGTAGGTAAGCGCTCGACTCGAAGCCCATCGCGGCCAGTGGCGACGTACGCGACGCGCCGTACATCTGGAGCACTTCGAGCAACATCAGCCCGCCCGCCGATGGGGCAGGGAACGTCATCACCGTGCGGTCATCGATCGTTCGCGCGAGAGGCGCGCGCACCATCGGTTCGTATGCAGCAAGGTCGGCTGCCGTGAGTGTTCCTCCGAACGACCCCGCTGCCGCAACGATCTGCGCCGCGATGTCCCCTTTGTAGAACGGCTTTGCCCCCTCCGCTCCGAACCGCGCGATCGTCGTCGCCAGCTCCGGTCGCCTGACGACGTGCGCGAACGGGATCGTCGCTCCACCAGGAAGGAGGAACTGCGTCGAGAGCATCGGCACCGTCGCGAGCTCCTGGTGCGACCAGTCCACCGAGCGCGTCACCGTGCGCGATACGGCGAACCCGTCGCGCGCGAGCCGCGTGGCGGCGGAGGCGTCCTCGGCCAGCGTACGGCGAGCATACGTGTGCGAAAGCCACTCGAGCCCAGCGGGCTCACCCGGCACTCCGACGGCGACCCCACGTCGGGACGGGTCCGAGTGCGACGCTCGCGCAATGATCCCGTCAGTGCTCACCTGCGCAGGCGCGGTCTCGCGGAAGTCCAGCGCGTACGCCCGCTTCTCCTTGCCGACGTAGACGAGCGCGAATCCGCCCCCACCCAGCCCGCTCGCGTTCGGACCGACGACGCCGAGGGCCAGAGTCGCGGCGATGGCCCCATCGAAGGCATTCCCTCCCGCATGGATCGCGTCCAGCGCGGCGCGCGTCGCCTCCGCGTGATCCGAGACCACGGCGACGCCGTTCCCCTCGGCGCTAGGCGCGTAGGCGGCGCCGGCAGGGAGCGCGGACGCCAAACCGATCGCAGCGGCGACGGCGAGCGCTTGCGAGACGCGCGAGGGAGACCCTACGCTGCGGACGTTCGAGAGAGAGGGAAGGCGCATGAGGTTCGTTTACGTGATGGATTCGATGGATCGTATCCTGGTGGACAAGGATACGACCTTCGCGTTCCAACGGGCGGCCCAAGCGCGAGGTCATTTCGCGCTCCACTGTTTACCCCGCGATCTATTCCTCGAAGGGGGCGACGTGCACGCCCGCGTTCGCGCGGTCACCGTGAGCGACGAAGCTCCTCATTTCGAGTTCGGCGAGCCGTTCTCCGTGCGCCTGCCCGACGTCGAGGCCGTCTTCATCCGGAAGGACCCCCCCTTCGACGCCGCGTACCTCTACATGACCCTGATGCTCGAGCGGGCTCGGGATCGCACGGTCATCATCAACGACCCGCGCGGCCTCCGCGACGCAAACGAGAAGCTGTACGGCCAACACTTCGCGCGCCACATGCCGAAGACGCTCGTGTCGGCGAATCGCGCACAGATCCTCCAGTTCGTCGTCGATGTCGGGGGTACCGCGGTCATCAAGCCGCTCGACGGTGCGGGGGGCTCCGGCGTGCTCCTTCTGCGGACCGATGACAAGAACGCGCCGGGCATCTGCGAGTCGATCACGCGTGACGGCAACGCGATGGCGATGGTGCAAGAGTACCTTCCGGCCGTGGTGCTCGGGGACAAGCGCGTGCTCGTCCTCGACGGGCAAGTGCTCGGCGCGATCAATCGAATCGCCCGCGGTGACGATTTCCGCTCGAACATCCACGTCGGCGGTCGCGTCGAGCCCTGTGAGGTCACCGCACGCGAAAAGCAGATCATCGCCGACATCGCGCCGCGCCTGCGCGCCGACGGGCTGATCTTCGTGGGGCTCGACTTCATCGGCGAGAAGATCACCGAGGTGAACGTGACGTCGCCCACGGGAATCCAAGAGCTGAGTCGGCACACGGGGACCGACGTGTCTGCCCGAGTGATCCGCTGGGTCGAGTCGCGCGCGCACGATCTCCGCCCCACGCTCGGAAGCATCCCGGCGCCGTGAAGGTGCGATTCACCCGATGCCGCTGACGCTGGTTCTTCGTTCGTCCGAAGGCACCTCCGGCGGCGCCGAGCCTGCGCTCACGTTCGACGGCGAGCGCGTCGTGATCGGACGCGGGCCCAACTGCGACGTCCGGCTGCCGGATCCGAGCGTGAGCCATCGGCATGCGAGCGTGCGGGCGAACGGCAGCGAGTACGTCCTCGTCGACGAGAAGAGCTCGAATGGCACGTTCGTCGGTGGCGCGAGGCTCACGCCGCATTCGCCTCGTCCGCTCAAGCACGGCGAGCTCTTTCGCGTGGGACGCGTGTGGCTCGAAGCTCGCATCGATCAGACCCCCGCCACGCGCGACCTCGCTTTCGCGACCCGTGATCTCGCTCTGGCCCTCGTGTCTCAGGCAATGCGAGCCCTCGGCGAGGAGGCCAGCGCCAAAGTGCTCGTCGTCGAGGGACGCGACGTCGGCGCCGAAATGCTCCTCGCCGACGAGGGGCGCGCGTACCTCATCGGTCGCGACGGGCCGAGCGACCTTCCGCTCGCGGACGTCGATGTCTCTCGCACCCATGTTCAGGTCGTGCGTCGCGGCGGCCTGGTGCTCGTGCGCGACCTCGGCTCGAAGAACGGGGCGCGCTTGGGGGACGTGCGCATACCGGTCGAACGCGACGCCCCGTGGCGCACCGGGACGAACCTCCGCATCGGAAACACGACGCTGGCACTCATCGAGCCCGCGGCGATCGCGCTGGCGGAGCTCGAGGCGGCGGACGATGAGCCCATCGAGCCGGTCGATGTCCCGCCGGCCCCGCTCTCGGCGGAGCCCGCTCCGGCACCGCCGCAGGCCTCCGCGGTGCCTGGCGCGCCGGTCGTCCCCTCGTCGTCCCGCACACGAGCCCCGAAAGGACCGCGAACCGACGTCTTCACCGCAGCAGACTTCGCCGTCGTCCTCGCGGCTCTCGCGGTTCTCGGCCTGAGCATCGCCGGACTCGTGTGGCTCTTGCGCGGCTGAGGCTCACGAGCGAGCGTTCTCCGATGGGAACGAGATCATCCTCGCGAGGCTGGGCCGTGGTCACGGGCGCGTCGGCGGGGCTCGGCGTCGACTTCGCACGCCAGCTGGCAGCTCGCGGGCACGACGTCGTACTCGCCGCGAGGCGTCGGGATCGAATGGAGGCTCTCGCCGCCGATCTGCGCTCGAAGTACGGCGTCGAAACGCTCGTGGTCGAGTGCGACCTGGGTGTGCACGACGGTCCGCATCGACTGCTCGCAGCGCTGGACGAGAAACAGATCGTTCCGACCCTGTTGGTGAACAACGCGGGCTTCGGTGTGCACGGCCTCGCGGTCGAATCCTCGCTCCCACGCCAGCTCGAGATGATCGATCTCAACGTCCGCGCCCTCACCGAGCTCTCCCTCGCGCTCGGCGCGAAAATGGCGTCGCGCGGTGCGGGGGCGATCGTGAACATCGGCTCCACGGGCTCCTTTCAACCCGCGCCGTACTTTGCGGTCTACGCGGCGACGAAGGCCTACGTGCTGTCGTTCTCGCAGGCACTGGCGTGGGAGCTCGCGCCGCGCGGAGTTCGCGTACTCGCGCACTGCCCCGGCCCCACCAGGACGGAGTTCTTCGACGTGGGCTCGGTCCACATCAGCGTGAGCGGTGCGCTGTTCATGAGCAGCGAGGATTGTGTCGCCATTGCGCTGCGCGCCCTCGATGGCGGTCGGCGCGTCGTCGTGAGCGGGTGGATGAACGCGCTCGGCGCGTGGTTCGGGAGAGTGCTTCCGCAGTGGCTCGTCGTCCCCGTCAGCGCGCGGCTGATGCGTCCGACTGCCGTGCACCGGGCTCTCCCGCCATCGTCGTGACCTACTCGCGCTTCGCGCCCGCCTTGGGCGCGTTCGTGAGCGCAGGAAGCGTATGCGCGTCGGCGTTCGGCCCCGGTGCCTTTGCTGCTGCGGCCGGGGGGGCGCGCCGGCTCGTTCCCGGCGGATAGGCCGTCGGCAACCCTTCGAGCGGGATCGCGGCCAGCATCTGCTCGAGCTCCGTCGCGCTCTTCGGCCGCTCCGGCATCCGCTTCTTCAGGCAGCGCATGACCGCCGCGTCGAGCTCCTCGGGGATGGGCAAGTCGGGGCGTCTGGTGCGCATGGGCACCGGCACCTGGCGCTGGTGGAGATCGAGCAGCTCGCGACGCGACTGCGCGCTGATGGGCAGCTCGCCCGTCAGCGCTTCGTACATCAGTACGCCCAGCGCGTAGATGTCCGTGCGTGCCTCCACGTTGGCTCCGATGCACTGCTCGGGCGCCATGTACTCGGGCGTTCCGAGCGTGTACCCGGTCTGCGTCAACGATTCCGCCGAGGATAGCTTGCTCATCCCGAAATCGAGCACCTTCGATGTCCCATCCTCGCACAGGAAGATGTTTCCCGGCTTCAGGTCGCGGTGGACCACTCCCTTCTTGTGGGCGGCCGCGAGAGCGCGGCAGACGCCGATGAAGACAGGGATCGCGAAACCCGGAGCCAGGAGACCATCGCGCGCCAGTTTGTCGGCGAGCGCTCGGCCGATGAGGCGCTCCATCACGACGTAGATCGAACCGTCCGGCATCTGGTCGAGGTCGAACACGCGCACGACGTTCGGATGCTCGATGTGCACCTGGATGTAGGCCTCGCGACGAAGCCGCGCGATTTCACCGCCGTCCTTCGCGGCCGCGCCACGTAGGACCTTGACCGCCACCTCGTGGCCCAGCGTCGTGTGCTCCGCGGCATAGACGACGCCGATCCCGCCGGAGCCGATCTTCCGCCCAATTCGGTACTTCCCACCGAGCACGGTGCCGGTGAGGTCTCCTGGCGTGGACCCGAGATCTCCGCGCAGCTCGAGCCCGCGCTCGAGCGCGGCGATCCGGTTCTTCTCGAACGCTCGGATTGCCTTGTCGTCGCGCGCTCGATCCCAGAGGAATCCGGCCCCGCCGCCGAGCGCACCCGCGAGGACCGCGGCGATCCCCCCCGCCAGAGGCCCACCTACCCCCGCGACGACGCCGCCGAGCGTCACCGCGGCTGCGGCAGCACCAGCGTACGGGCCCATACGCAGCTTCGTGCCTTCCCAGCTCACCGTGTAGACGCAGGCTTCGCCCCCTTTGGCGATGCATTGCTCATGGGTGACCGTCGCATCGGGCAGCCCCCAGATCGTCGGCACGCTTGCGAGCTCGCCTTCTCGTGCGGCGCAGAGGAGCTCCTCACCCTCGTGATCGTTCTTGTCGACTCCGTCGTCGGCGTCTTCCCGCAGCCGGTACGTCATCTTGACCGCGAGCGGCTCGACCTTCTTCGCAGGATCGGTCCCGCCGTCCTTCCTGTCGAGCTCTTCGATCTCCCACGTGCCGATGCGAGTCTGCTCCCGAGCGTTCGACGCGAGGTACCGGTACGCATCGATCGGCCGCTCCGAGACGCGCAGCATCCGAACCTGCGTGCCGAGAGCTTCGGCGTGCGTCGTCCACTCGCCGCGGCTCTTCAGCGCCTCGTTTCCCAGGAGCTCCGAGATCCCGCGAAGCGCACGCTTCGTTGCCTGCGCGCTGAGCCACCCGGTCTCGTTGTCGACGAGCGAGGGCTCGATCCCTGCGTTCGTGAGCAGCTGACGCGCCGCGCGCTCGCCCTTCTCGCTTCGAATGCGGAGCAGGTACGTCTTCAGGATCGATGCCCGAAGCTCCTCCTTCCCACCTTGGCGGACGGAGCCTCGGGACATCGGCGGCGCGGTGCCCATCGATCTCAAAGGGTACGCACGCGACGCCGTCCTGAACAGAGGCCTTTCACTTCGGGCTGGCTTGGCCGCGAACCCTCCGCGCGCCCACCGCGACCCTCGGCAATGCGTATCGTGCTCAGAGCGTCCCCTCTCGGAGCCTCTCCTCTCGCGCTGACGCCATTGCGCGCGGCGCCGGCTTCTCGCTTGCGGGATAGGCCGTCGTGCACGCGTGCTTTGACACGGCGACGTTCACGTTCGGAGAATTCAGGGAGCGGGGGCGTAGGTCAGCCCACCGTCATCCTGGCAATAGCCCCAGGCCTGCCACCCCGCGTTTTCGCCGCTGTTCTGGCAATAGAAGAGCTGCTGACAGCCGGTGGTGACGCACAGGTTGGGACCATTCGAGTCGCAGATGTTCACTTCGCCGATCGGACAGTCCGGCGGCTGGAGGTCGATGCATTGGGATCCGCCGATCGCCGAAGCGCCCGGGGGGAGGTTTTCGTTGACGCACGCCGTTGGTCCCGCGTCCGGACCCGCGGCTTGCCCGTCCGGTCCGGCATCCGATCCCGCGTCTGGTCGAAATCCGGGGCACGTATGGTCGAGCGTCCACGAGCCTCCCGGGTTGCAAGCATAGGCGGCGGCGCAGGTCGGGTCCGCACACACGTCGATCGTGCCGTCGAGAGGGCACCCGTTCGCTGGGATGCCCGTGCAGCGGGTCACCTCGGGGTCTTTGGTCGTGCACCCGGCGATGAGCAGGAACCAAGCCGCAAGGCACACGCCGCGCACGGGAAAGGATGCTCGGCTCATCGTAGTTTCGTGAAACCGTTCTTCACCGTGCCGACCGGCGCCGTGCGCCCCGTCCCGCGTGAGACCGTGGAGGACGTCGCCGGCGACGGGAGCTCGAACGCGAACCCCTCGGCCTCGACGCGCGCCACGCCGTCCTCTTCGCGGACGAATCCCGCGGCGCGCGAGCCATCGATCGCCGTCGCCGTCACGCGATGACGCACGCCGCTCTCGCGCGGTAGCTCGAAGGCGGTCACGTCGCCCGCAGGATCGAGATCGCGCGATACGTCGTCGAACGTCACGTGCGTCGCCAAGAATGGTAGCGGGACCACGACCTTGCGCACCGTCGGGTCGGGAGCGGCGTTCCCGGAGGAAGCCGTCGACTGCGTCGTCACGACGACGGTGCGTGCGGGTCTCTTGTACAGAAGGGCGAAGACTGCGATCGCGCCGACGACGAGCCCTACGGCAACACTCGCGATCATCGCCCAGGGAGCCTTTCGCCGGAGCATGAGCACGGGGCTCTCGTTCGGCGCGAACGAGTAACGTCCGCTGGGCGCGGGCGGGGCGATCGCGGCGATCATCGCCGCGTTGACCGGTACGGCGACGGACTCGTCCTCCTCGCGCACCGGCAGACCGGACAGCGAGAGAATCTGCTCGACGTCGTGCCGCCCATGCATCGCCGCGCGAATCTGCGCGTGTCGATTGCGGATGCGCGCGCCGAATACCGTATCGATCACGCGTGCGACGTCTTCGCGGGACCCGACGTTCGCTGGAGTCGCGGCGCGCTCGATGGCGTCGGCGAAGTCCTTCGCGGTCAGGTACCGCGTCTCGAGATCGCGCGCGAGCCCGCGCATGATGACGTCGTCGAGCTCTGGGGTGAGGTTAGCGCCGAGCTTGCGCAGCCTCGGGATCGGCGCGTTCATAACCTCTTGAAGCGTGTCGATCGCCTCCTCGCCGCGGAACAATCTCCGCCCTGCGATGCACTCCCAGAGGACGACCGCCATCGAGAAGACGTCGCTCTGTACGGTGCACATCCGGCGCTTGTCGATGCGCTCGGGTGCCAGGTACGCGAGCTTGCCTTTCACCTCGTGCGTGCGCGTCACCTGCACGCGGTCCTCGGCCTTGGCGATCCCGAAATCGGTGATGCGCCCCCGGCCGTCGCAGCCGACGAGCACGTTGTGTGGGCTCACGTCGCGATGGATGATGCCCAGATGTCGCCCGCTCTCGTCGCGGAGCTCGTGTGCGGCGTAAAGACCGATCAGCGCGTCGAGGATGATGCGGACGGCAACCCGGCAATCGACCGCCCGCCCTACGGCCGCGAGCTCCTTCCGCAGCTCGGAGAGCGACGCGCCCTCGACGTAGTCCATGACGATGAACGGCTCGCCGCGATCGAACCCGAGCTCGCGCACTCGCACGACGTTCTCGTGCTGAATGGCCGAAGCGAGGCGGGCTTCATCGAGCAGCATCGACAGGTAGATCTTGTCGGTGGCGAGGTGCTTGTGCGGGCGCTTGATCGCGACGAGTGGCGCGCCGGTGCGGCCATCGGTCGCCCGCCCCAGGAAGACGGTTGCCATCCCACCGGAGGCGATCTCCAGGAGAAGCTCGAAGCATCCAGCGTTTCCGAGTGACGCCGGCGGTGCCGACTCCGGAACCGGCGCGTCGGGCATTTCGGGCGAGCTGGACACGATGGATGCCTTGAATCCAAGCACTTCGGGGGCATCGCGTCGAGCGCACCCCGCTTTTGAGGTACGTTCTGCCGATGCGCCCCGCGAGACTCCCTTTCGCCTGCTCGATCGCCGTTGGACCCCTCGCCGCTCTCCTCGTCGCCGCCTGTGGGGGCGCTCAGGCGTCCGCACCCGGTGCCGCCACCGCAGCGGGCGGAACGGCCGTTCTCCAGGACGGCGGCGTCGCTTCACCCTCGAGCTCCGCTGCTACCGCACCCGGAGCGACCCCCGCGAACACTCCGACGACCACGACGCTGACGCTCGCTGATGGCGGCGACGTCCAGGGAACCAAGCTGCAAAGCTCGCAGACGAGCGCCGCATCAGCCGACGCAGTGAATGCCGGGCCCGCGCGCGGAGCCCACGCCTCGGAGCCGGGTCGATCCGTAAAGGACATCCAGGTCATCGTGCAGTCGCACCGCGATGATGCTCGGGCTTGTTACGACCAGGCGCAAACCGCCCACCCCGATCCGTCCATGAAGGGGAACCTCGACATCAAGTGGACGATCGACCCCAACGGCAAAGTCACGGCGATTTCGGCCGACGATCAGCGCAGCGACATCCACGACCCGGGCGTCACCAAATGCGTCATGGACGTGATTCGGGGCATCACGTTCGCGGTCAGCGCGAAGGGATTCGAGACGTACGCGCACTATCCGTTCAACTTCAACCCGCACAACACTCCGAAGCCCGCCAGCGCGCCCTCCCCGTGACGCGCCAGCTGGCGCGCGACGCCTCCCCCTGAGGGCTTTCCCGTGGAGCCCGCTTTTTCTCGCCGCGACTCTGCGATTCGTGGGAGAAAAGGCGAATGGCGGATGCGGATTCGACTGGCGTCGTCGCCGCGCTCGTTGCGCTCGGTTTCAGCTTGAACGAGTCACGTGCGTACCACGCACTCCTTCAGGAGAGTCCCGCGACAGGGTACGAGGTGGGGGTACGCGCCTCGATCCCGCGTTCCGCCGTGTACGGCGTCCTTCGGCGCCTCGTGAGCGCTGGCGCCGCGCGCTCGATTGCCGGGACGCCGGAGCGGTTCGCCCCCGCGCCATCGGATGAAGTCCTCACCTTGCTCCGGAAGCGCTTCGACGCTTCGGCGCACTCGCTCGAAGAGGCCGTCCGCCAGGTGGACACGACTCCGCAAGTGCCGGACGCGTTCAGCGTGAAGGGCTATCCGCGTGTCCTCGAGGAAGCCGAGCGCCTGATCCGCGGTGCGCAGAATCGACTCGTCGTCAGCGGTTGGCCCCGCGAGTTGGGGCATCTTGCGCCCGAGCTTCGTCGCGCCGTCAAACGCAAGGTGTACCTGGTCGTCTTCTCGCACGCATCGCTCTCCCAGATCCCCGGCGAGATCTTTTCGTATGGGCTCGACGAGAACGCTCTCGAAGACTTCTGGAAGCACCGCCTCATCGTCGTCGCAGACGACCAACGAACGCTCATCGGCGCCACCGAGATGCAGCCCACGGACAACGCGGTCGTCAGCGAGACGAACGCGATTGCCGAGGTCGCGACGAGCCAGGTGGCCCTCGACATCACCCTGCTTTCCCAGCGTCAGAAGCGCGACGTGCAAGGAGTCATGGCGAAGATGCTGGGGAACCGTGTCGGTCGGCTCGACACGCTCCTCACGAGAAAGACGGCCGTCGTAGCGCCTCGCACCCGGAGCTGAGCGCTGAATCGGCGCGATGCGCCGCACCTCTGATATTCCTACGTTGTGCCCGGGAGCGAGCAAGACCCGAAGCGCGTAGCGAACGCGACGCTCCCTCACGAGCACGACGCTTACTCCGATCTGCTGCGCGACACGCGCGGCTTGCGCCGTGACCACGCGCAAGCTCGGGAGCAATGGCTCGCTCGCCTTTCGCTCGACAAGAAAGAGGACGCCCTCTTCGAGCTGGAGATCCTCCTCAAGGGACTCGCGTGCTTCGCGAACCCGCGCAACCATCCCGGCCCACCAAAGCATACGGCAGTCGTCGCGCAGGACTTCCGCGAGCCCATGGCGCGCGCGCGCGAAGGGATGACGCGCATCGTCTCGCTCTCGCGTTCCCTGCTCCTCGAGCGCGACCGCTCGCTCGTATTTCAGCGCTACCTCGACACCGTCCTTCCCGACGAGGGGGCGCGCACTCGCCTCGCCCGCGAGTCCCTATCGCAAGAGTCTCCCGAGGATTCGCTCACGGTCATTCGCCAGGGGATGACGAACTTCGTCGAGCTCGCGAGCGGGTGCTCGCGACTTCAGCGCGTCCCCTTTCGTCTCTTTTACGCGCTGCTTGCGTCGGCTCAGCGCGAGGTTCTGGCCTCGGCGTTCTTCAATCCCCTGACGGCTCTCGAGTTCCGCCCCGAGTTCGATCGCATCACGAACGCGCATGTCCTCGACCTGATGCGCGCCGTCTCCGGCGAACAGGGACGCCGGATCGTTGCCCTCACGTTTCTCTCGCTGTTCCGCATGCTCCGCTACCTCGAGCTCGTCGAGGATCGCGCCCGCGACACGGAAGATCATCCACGAAACGTGAGCGGGGTCGTCTTCCTCGTGCTCAGCGTTCTCCGCTCCGACGCGCGCGCACTCACGGGGTACCTCCGTCAACGCACGGGCGCGCTGCTGGCCGAGGGCTTCGAGCGCGAGGTCTTCAGTGTGCCGGCCCACGATCTCGCGCATCGCCACGACGAGCTGCTCGAGGAAGGCCATCGTCTGATCGGGATCAAGGCGACCCTCGATGGCGTCGCCGCGAACCTGCGCCTCGAGCTCCGTCGCGTCTTCGAGCACGACTTTCCGGCTCCCGAGCTCGCGCCGACACTCGACGAACTGCGCGCATCGGTGAAGCTCCTCGCATCGACGTTGCGCCCAGCTCTGCAGAACGCGGTACTCGTCCTCGGCAAGGCGCTCGGCACGCGCCTCGACGAGCACGGCGTCTTCGACGATCTCGCCGCGCGGCGGATGCTGAGCGAGCGCTTGCGCCGCGACGTCTGGATGTTCGCGCAGATCGTCCGCGCCTTCGCGCAGAAGGCGCGCGCGGTTCCGTCGAGCGGTGACGAACGATGGTCGGGCGTCTCTTCGCTTCAGTTCATCCGCGAGTTCCTCTCCTACTTCCGCGCAATGGGCTACCCGCTCTTGCGCGCCGCCGACTACCCCCGCTTCGACTCGTACCTGGCGGCGATGTCCGCGCTCGGCGACAGCGATCTCCTCGAGCCCGCGCGCCTGCAGCACGCGACCGCCGAGAGCGAACAGTTCTACGAGTTCCTCACCGCGCTCTTCGATCAGATTGGGCGCCGCGTCGAGCTTGCATCGATGCCGTTCGACCGCCGTGCGGCGGCGTCGTCGCTCAGGCTCTATCTCGGCGAGCGTGTCGGTACCTCGGCGGAGCCAACGATCGACCCAGCATGACGAAGAGTTCGATTCCCGGAGGCAGCGCCCAGCCGGGGCGCGCGAACTCAGGACTGCCCGACAAAACGAGAGAAGGGCGCAGACCCCGTTGGTCGCGCCCTTCAGCTCGGTGCCCGCGCAAACGCGCAAGGCCAAGACTAGTCAAGTAAGCGATCTTTGCTTTTCGGCTACTCCTCGCCATCGTCGAGCCCGTGGCTCGACGTGGGGGCACCACCAAGCATCGACGGCACGCCCGCGGGCGGAGCCGCTTTCGGTGCCTTGGGAGATGCGGCTTGCTTCGCCTTGCCGCCACCGGCAGCGGGACGCTTGGCAGCCGCTCTACCAGGACCGGTCTTGGCAGCCTTCGCAGGCTTTGCAGGCTTCTTTGCAGCCTTCCGTGCTGGCTTGGCCTTCTTCGCCTTCTTCGCGGTCTTCCCCGCGGCCTTCTTGGTGGTCTTCGTCTTCTTCGCGACCTTCTTCGCAGTCTTCTTAGCAACCATCTTAGGATCCTCCTTTAAAGGTGACCTACATCACGTATATGGTCACCTACGTTCGTGGTCAACACAAAAAGTTGACCCATCCCCTGCTCGCGGCTGCTGAGGCGTCAGTGAGTCGCGTTTGCTTGATGGAAGAGCTCGCCCGCGCGAGGATTTCAGCTCCTTGACGGTTTCCGCCGACGCCCATACCGTCCGCGCCGGCAGGTTTGGCCCATGGAGGTGTCTCGTGGCGATGAAAGCTTTGCGCAGGTCCGGTCTGGGAATTCTCGTTGCGTGTTTGCTCGCCGGTTGCGGTCACACCGACGAGGAGATGGCGGCGAAGCAGCGCGAGATCGACAAGCTCAACGCCGACCTGAAGACGGCGAAGACGCAGATCACGCAGGACGAAGCCTCCGCGCATGACGCCCAGGACGAGATCGCGAAGCTTCAAGATCAGCTGAAGACGCTCGGCGTGAGTGAAGCGAAGTCACGCGAAACCGCTGAGCAACTGCAGCAGGCCGTGAAGGAGTACCAGGATCGGCTGAACCAACTCGCCGCCACGGAGAAGCGCTTCCTCGCGTTGAAGGAGAAGCTCCAGTCGCTGAACAGCGTTGCCTTCAAGGTCGTCGTTCGAAACAACCTGATGGTCATCCAGCTCCCTGGAGACGTGCTCTTCGATTCCGGGAAAGACGAGCTCAAGCCGGGAGGGAAGGACGCGTTACGCCAGGTCGCCGACGTCGTGAGAGCCGACAAGGATCTGTCCGCCCGCCACTTCCAGGTGGCCGGGCACACCGACAACCAGGCATACCCGGCCGGCGGTCCGTTCCACGACAACTGGGGACTGTCGCTCGCACGAGCGCGCCAGGTGCTCCTCTATCTGGTTGCGCCGCAGCCCAAGGGCGGCGGACTCGATTCGAACCACTGGTCCGCGGCCGGCTTCGGTTCGACGGATCCGCTCGCGGGGACCGCGGACACGCAGGCGAACGATGAGCGTCCGAAGAATCGCCGCGTCGAGATCGTGATCGAGCCGAACGTGGCCGAGATGCTGAATCTCGATCAAATCAATGCGCCCACGAGCGGCGGAGCGCAGACGACGACGACGACCGGCACTTCCGCACCGCCGTCGACGAAGTGACCCGCGTCGCGACGATCGACATCGGCACGAACACCGTGCTGCTGCTCATCGCCGAGGTGGGCACGGACGGAACGCTCGTCGCGCGCGAAGAGCGCGCCACGATTACTCGGCTGGGCGAGGGGGTGGACAAGTCCCGCGCTCTCGCGCCCGCCGCGATTGAGCGGACGAACGCTTGTCTGTCGAACTACGCGTCCGCGATCCGCGCCTCCGGTGCCGACCGCGTGGCCGTCGTTGGGACGAGCGCGATGCGTGATGCTCAGGGCGGAGAGGTGGTGCGTGCCCACGTTCTCTCCGCGATCGGCGTCGAAGCGCGCGTGATCTCGGGGGAAGACGAGGCACGACTCACGTTTGCCGGCGCCGTGAGTGGGCTCGCTCTCGATGGCAATCGGAACGCCACCGTGTTCGACATCGGGGGAGGGAGCACGGAGGTCGTCCATGGCACCCTCGACGCGAGCGGCGCTGCAGAAGCCATTATGTTCGCGCGCAGCTTCGACGTCGGCAGCGTCCGCCTGACGGAGCGTCTCGTGAAACACGACCCTCCGACGACGCACGAGATCGAGTCAATCCGCACGGCCGTGGACGAGATCCTTGCAGAAGTTCCCGCTCTGCCGGGGGACACGCGCGAACCCCGCGAGGTCGTTGGCATCGCCGGTACGATGACGACGCTCGCGGCCGTCTCCCTGAAAATGGTTTCGTACGTCGGCGCCCGCGTGCACGGGCACATGATGCTCCGGCGTGAGATCGAGCAGTGTGTACGCGACCTCGAGGCCATGCCCCTCGCGAAACGACGCGAGGTGGCGGGGCTCGAGCCAAAGCGCGCCGACGTGATCGTGGCCGGAGGAATCATCGCGTTGGCCGTTCTCGACCGCCTGGGGGTGAACCGGGTCCGTGTCTCCGATCGCGGTGTCCGTTGGGGGCTCGCGGAGCAGCTCGCGCGCGAATCCTGAGCGCGCTGCGTCACATTCGATTCGTCAGTGTCAAACGCTGAAATTACGTGGAATTTCGAGCCCTAACGGCACGATGCCGGTCGCCGGCCGGTACACCTCAGCCGCGGAAACGGTTTGACAGAAGGCCACTCTAGCCACTAGAGTGCGCCTGCCTGAATTCCTGCCTTCTTCCTGACAGCGCCCATCCGGCCCGGTTTTTCTCCCGGCAGCGATTGGCGGGTCGGGGGGAATAGAACCCGCTCCGATTCCGTTCTGTTACGTCCGTTAGGCCTTTGACTGCAATTCTTTGCAGCCAAAGCGAAGCGAGAAGTCTTGTCTTCGTTCAGACCGCCGGGGCGGGGAAACCGTTCGCCAAGGAGACGCTATGCAAGCTGGTACCGAGGTCAAGTTCAAGGTTGGGGACAAGGCCGTTTATCCCGCGCAGGGCGTGGCCGAAGTCATCCGCATCGAGGAGAAGGACATCGCCGGCACGCGCCAGCGCTTCTACGTTCTTCGCATTCTCGACACGGACCGCAAGATTCTGGTTCCCGTCTCGAACGCGAGTGCCGTCGGTCTGCGCCAGGTCATTAGCGAGCAGGAGATCCGTGAGATCTTCGACATCCTGAAGGAGCGAACCCTCGCGTTCGACAACCAGACCTGGAACCGTCGCTACCGCGGGTTCATGGACAAGATCAAGACGGGGTCGATCTACGACGTGGCCGAAGTGCTGCGCGACTTGTACCGCCTCAAGACGGATAAGCAGCTCTCGTTCGGCGAGCGGCGCATGCTCGACACGGCGCGAACGCTCATCGTGAAGGAGATCGCGATCGCGCGTAAGCAGACCGAAGAACAGGTTAAAACCGAGATCGAAGCGATCTTCGTTTCGAACTGACTCTTCGCAACTCGCCGTAAGCGACGGACGCGCGTGCTCACTTCGTGGAGCGCGCGCGTTTTCGTTTTGTCGCGCGCGTGATGGCTCTCAAGCGTGATCGAGTAGACCGAACTCCCACGCCTCGCCGGGCTCGCGGATCGGGCAGATCGCTGCCTCGACTCGACGAAGGACGTCGCCTGGATCGCACGCCCCGCTCGCGCGAACCGCGACGGCTACTTTCTCATCGCCGCCGCCGCTTTCGGTCCAGCGCCAGACGCGCGCTGCGACGACGCCTTCGACCCCATAGACGAGCTCCAGCGTGCGCTGAACTCGTAGCGGCCTCTCGTTTGTCGATTCCACGTCCATGGCGGCGCTCGACTAACACGAGCGGACCTCAGGTCAAGCCGGCTCGAGCATGGGGCAGGTGAGGGCGCTGCCGGGTTCGGACCCGATCAGGGGAACAGCGAAGCTCCCGACGTGAGGATCGCATAGCGGACGACGGGCATCGCTCCGATGAGGAGCGCGGCGCTCCACGCAATCGCTTCTCGTAAGAAGCGATCACGGGCGAAGTCGTTCAGTGCGGCTCGTGACGCGTCCGTGCGTGCCAGCAGTGCGCCGAGTCCTGCGCCGAGAGCCCACATGGCTGCGAGCAGAATGGCGCCGAAGAGCGGGTAGCCGATGCCGAAGACGCTCGGGCGCAGGAGGCAGAACGGGCACACGTGCTGCGGAACCTCGAAGACGTGAGGTGCGACCTCGAGGACTGCTGCGGCCAATGCGAAGGGGAGCGCAATCAAGGACGCGAGCGCAGCCGCGATGACGGTGGGAACGCGCGTGCGCCGAATCGCGACCAGCGCGAGCACGATGCTCACCGCGATCGCGAGCGTTGCGCCCGCTGTCGCGAAGACTCTCGCCGCGGAGCCGAGGCCCGCCGGGCCCGCGGCGCCGGACGCGACGGAGTCGAGCTGCACGGAGCAGCACGACGCGACCACGGACAGGTCGAGGTCGAGCGCGAACGCGAGCGCGAGGCCGAGATCGGCAACCGCAATCGGCGCCAGAAGGAGCGTCGCAATTGCGAGTGGACGCACGAGAGCGAAGTCGCGAACGCGCGCATCAAAGGCATAGAGCTGCGCGACGACACCGGCGGCGAGCGCGGTGACGCCCGTTGCGGCAAGGGACCGAAAGCCCCAAGGCGAGGCGTGAAATACCCCGTAGCCGCACATGGCGCCGCGTATCGAGCTGCTCAACCGATCCCCTGCGAGCATCGATAGCGCGAGGATTGCGATCTGTAGAACCGTCGCTACGCGGACGAACGTGGAGGCCAGCTGTGCACGGCGCTCGAGGGCAAGTTGCCCTTCGGTCGCTCGCGAGATGTCGAAAGCGCGAAGCACGCGCCAGGACGTCCGGGCCGCACGCGTAAAGAGCGCGACGGCGACGACCCCGGCGACGATGCGCAGCAGGATCCACGGTTGAAGAAGGTTCGCGAAGTGCAAGCGTTACTCAGCGTGCGTGACTAGGCGACCCTCGGCAAGGTCAAGCACCCGCGTCGCGTTGGCGTGCGCAGCCACGCGAGCGTCGTGGGTCGCCACGAGCACCGCGCGCCTCGTCGCCGGATCGGATGCGAGCGCCACGAGCTCAATGGCGATCGAACGCGCATTCGCGTCATCGAGGTGAGCTGTCGGTTCGTCGAGCAGGAGTAGCGGAGCGTCCAGAAGGAGAGCGCGCGCAAGCGCGACGCGTTGGCGCTCCCCCCCCGAAAGAGAACGCGCTCGCGTGCTCGCCAGGCGCGCGACGCCAAACCGAGTGAGCAGCTTTTCCGCGCGCGCTTCGTCCTCAGGCCTTACGCCCTCGGGAACCCTCGGGAGCAGCACGTTCTCTCGAACCGTCATCGCATCGATCAGCTGCAGGTCCTGGAACACGAACCCGACCTTCGCTCGCCGCGCCTCCGCGCGATGCACGTCGCGCATCCGCGACGTAGGCTCTCCGTCGAGCAGGACCTCTCCGCTCGTTGGCGACAGCATTGCACCCACGATGGCGAGCAGTGTCGTCTTCCCGCTGCCGCTGGGGCCCCGCAATACGACGAGCTCGCCCCGCGCAAGGTCGAAGGTAACGTCCTCGAGGATGGTGCGCCGAACGTCGCCGTCGCGTATGCGCTTCGTGACGCCGCGAACGCTCGCCGCCGGGTGGAGCATTGACCCACGGTACCACTACCGCGCTGCCGTCTCCCTCCGGGCCCAGGCGATGTGCCATCATGTGCCTCCAGGCGCCGCGTGTCATAGAAACGGTCGGGGGTGGACTCCGGAACGATGAGAAATCCTGCAATTCCGTTCTGGCATTGGCGGTGCTTTAGCCCCGCCTGGGCACCATGCTGAGCCGTAGAATACCCTTCTGGATTAGCCTGGCGCTGCTCGCGCTCGGGGCGGCGGTGGCCTGCGACCTGAACCCTCAGCCGCTTCCTCCCGGTGACACCGCGAATGGGACGTCGGCGGACGCTGGCGACTTCGGTGCGGTTCCGACCGGGGGGGGAGGCTCGCCGGACGGCAGTGCGACGGTGCTCGGCTCCGAGGATGCGGGGGGAGTGACCTCGGTATCAGACGCCGGAGGCGCCGCCCCAGGCGACGCGGGGGATGCCGGTGACGCGAGCGATGCCGGCGAACAAGACGCGGGCGATGCGGCCACCGACGCCGCCGAGGCCGGCAACGAGGACGCCGGTGACGCAGAAGCGGTCGATGGCTCGGCCGACGCAGACAAGGATTCGCAATGAGCTTCGCCCGTTATCTTCTGGCGTCGTTCATCGTGGCATCGCTGGCGATGGGCTGCGATCTGAACCCGCAGCCGCTCCCCCCGGGCGACGAGCCCGAGGGGGGCGCCGCGGCCGCATCCCCTGGGAACAACGCCAACGGTGGAACGGGCGGTGATGCCGGGGGTACCTCCCCGCCGGAGGTCCTGTCCGATGCCAGCCTCGACGCGCCGGGGGGCGATGGCGCACTGGACGCTACTCTCGATGGCGCGGGTTTCGACGGCGAGAGCGATGCCTCGCTCGATGCCGCGAACGCGAGCGACTGAGAGCTACCTCCGGCGCGCGTTCACGTAGTCCTCGAGCACATTCGCCGTGAACTCGGCGAGAATGCCGTCGGTCACTCGGAGGCGCCGTGACAGATCGCGCGCGATGTTGAGTGTGATCAGCGCGTAGGACTTCAGATCGTGACGGTAGAGCGCGTCCATGTCCTCCGACGAGATCCGGAGCAAACGGGACGGCGCGACCGAGCGCACTGTCGCCGAGCGAGCCTGCATGTCGATGAGCGACATCTCGCCGAAGCAGTCGCCGGGCCCTAGCAAGGCAATGCGATGCTCGCGTCCGGCGCGGCTCTTTTTCACCACCTCGACCTCGCCGTCGAGGAGCACGAACATCTCGTGTGCGAGCTCGCCCTCGCGAAAGACCATCTCGCCCGGCAGAGCCGTCAGCTGCTTGAGGGATCTCGCCAGGTGCGTCAGGACGTCGTCCGACAGCGCTCCGAAGAGGGCGATCTCGCGCAGTTTCTCGATCGTCAGAAGCGGTGGTTCCGATCGAGAGCCGTGACTAGACTGCGTTGAGGATTGGCGCGCGTTGTTCATTGGTAAGCCCTCTAGGGACAATAGCCGTACTCGACCCCGTACGCGGTAGGCACCGGGGACGCGAACGCCTGACATGCTTCGCCGTCGCCGCAGTCTGACGGAGAGTGCCCTACGCGGCACCATGGTAAGCACTGACCAACGCAGACGAGACCCGGTTTGCAATCGTTGAGGTAGGTGCAGTCGTCGCCGATGTTCGAGAGGCCGACGGCCTCGCAGTCCGTGCCGCCGACGCCGTCGTAGATGCAGCCGGCGTTGAGGTCGCCGGTGGGGCCGCAAGCGTTCGGATCCTGGAGTTGGCAGCGGAAAGTGCAGACGTCGTCGCTGGCCAGTGGGCCGCCGTCGTCGCCCAGGACCGCCGTGCATGTGCCGCCTTCGGGCAACTTCGAGTCGCAGCCGGCGTCTCCGCTATTGCTGCAATACGGGCGGCAGACGCCGTTGAAGCACGTCAGCCCGGGCTCGCAGCTCGCAGTGGTCGTGCAGCCGTGCCCCACCTTGGCGTTGCCAGCTGCGACGCAGGACGTCCCGCCCAGGTTGATGTCGCAGGTCTGCACGGACGTACAGCCGCACTGCGGGTCGAGGCCGCAGGGATCGCCCGACGCTGGCGTCTGGCATGTTCCGGTGTCCAGCTTGGTCGTCGTCGCGTCGTCGCTCGTCTCGGGCAACGTCGAGTCCACGAGAAGCTGGAGGGCACCATCGAGCGAGAAGTCCCCCCCTGCCTCGCCGAGGGAAGCATCGTCCTCTGCTGGTTGTGTTTGGGTGGAACCGGAGTCCGCGTCCCGGCCGTTCGAATTGGCTACGGTCGAGCACGCAGCTCCGGCGGCGGCCAGCGCGCCGGCGCACGCGCAGACGACGAACCAACCGCGTTTGGCCGCTCGATTCATCCTCTCGCCTCGCGTTGTCCCGAGCGAGTTCTTACCACGCCGAACCTCAGCTAGCCCGCGTCGGCGGCGGTGCGCCCAAATCCTTCGTGAAGACGATGCGCTTTCGGGACGGCCCGGCGTAGTCCTCGATCTCTGCCGCTTCCCAGCCGAGCGCCAGGTGGAACCGCTGCGAGCCTTCGTTGCCGAGGGTCGTGATCGCCTTCATGCGCACGCAGTGCTCCGCAGCGCAGGTCTCGGTGAACGATTCGTAGAGCATTCGGCCCACCCCGCGGCGCCGGTAGTCGGGGTGAATGCCGACGAGGTGGACGTAGCCCGTCTTGACGGGATCGAGCGCGATGAAGCCGAGGAGGAAGCCAACCAGCTTGCCGGCGTCCTCCACGATGAGGGCCTTGTCCCCGAGCTCGTAGAAGAAGATCGGGTGCGCGAACGTGCCGATCGGTCCGCCCCACCAACGGTCGATCACTTCGACGATCTGGTCGAAGTCTCCTTTGGTGATTCGGCGGGGTTGCATCGATCGGAGACTTTCACGCTTTCTCTGGCGCGCGCAACGCGCATGTTGATACTGCGTCACCCATGGATTCACGCCGCGTCATGATTGCCCCGTCGATCCTGTCCGCCGACTTCGGCCGTCTCGCCGATGAGGTCGCCCGCGTCGATCGGGCCGGGGCCGACTGGATCCATGTCGACGTCATGGACGGGCGCTTCGTCCCGAACATCACGATCGGCCCCGTCGTCGTCAAAGCCGTGCGCGCGGCCACCAAGAAGCCGGTCGATTGTCACCTCATGATCGTCGAGCCCGAGCGGTACATCGAGGCGTTCAAGGACGCGGGCGCCGACGGCGTCACCGTGCACGTCGAAGCGTGCGTGCACGTGCATCGCGCGCTGCAGCACATCAAGTCGCTCGGGATGCGCGCCGGAGTCGTCCTCAACCCGTCGACCAGCGAAGACTCGCTTCGGTACGTGATGGACGTCGTCGACCTCGTGCTCGTGATGAGCGTCAATCCCGGGTTCGGTGGGCAGTCGTTCATCCCCGAGGTGCTGCCGAAGGTTCGCGCGATTCGCGCGATGATCGACGCGACGGGGCGCGACGTGGCGCTCCAGATCGACGGTGGTATCTCGCAGAAAACGGCGCGCGCGGCGGCAGAGGCGGGGGCGCGCGTGATGGTCGCGGGCAATGCGGTCTTCACGCATCCCGACTACGCGGAAGCGATCGGCGCCATTCGTCGCGAGGCAGAAGCCGGGGTCACGTGATGAAGCGCGCGTTGTGGTTCGCTCTCGCCGCGCCACTGGCGCCGCTCGCGGTCGCGTGTGCGAGCGGGATCGAGCACGCTTCTGGCGCCGTGGATCTCGTCTCGACGACCGACGCGGCGAGCCTCGTGCTCCCAGATGCTCTCGAGCTCAATGACGGCGCGGGCGCGTCGGATGCCCCCGTGGCGTTGGCGCCGAAGGGAGCCGAAGACCTGCGCATCTCGACGATGATGGCCAAGGTCGCGCGGGCCCGGGGGCTGGCCGCGCTCCGCTCGGTACCGGGCGTCACGCTCTCCCGCGACGCACTGATCGCGAAGGTGAGGGCGCACGTCGCCCGCGAAGTGCCTCCGGCAGCGATTCGCCAGGAGGGGCAGGAGCTCCAGCTCCTGGGCTTCATTCCGACGCAGCTCGACTACGAGAACGAGACGTTCAAGCTGCTCGAAGCGCAGCTCGCAGGGTTCTACGAAGAGAGCGACGGCACGATGTACATGGCTGCGGATCTCACGGCCGAGAATGCCGACGCGACCCTCTCGCACGAGCTGGTGCACGCGCTCCAGGACCAGCACTTCGATCTGAAGCCTCACTCGCGGTACCAGCCGGGCAAGAGCGATGAGCAGGGGGCGTTCTCCGCGCTGGCGGAGGGGGACGCGACGAGCGCGATGGCCGACGTGATGATCGCCGCGGCTCGACCGGGAGCCACGGCGCTCGATCTTCCGGAGGATCTGTTCGTCGCGCAGGTGAACGAGAGCGTCAGCTCGGGTCCGGCGGCGAGCGCACCCCACATCATGAGGACGTCGCTCGTCGCGCCGTACGTTCACGGCACGGTGTTCGTGAACGCGCTCCGTCGAATCGGGGGATGGAAGGCCGTCGATGCGACGTGGGCGGCGATGCCCTCGACGACCGAGCAGATCCTTCACATCGAGAAGTGGCAGGCGCGCGAGCCCGCGCTCACGGTGCCGGCGCCTACGTTCGCGACGCTCGGGGACGGGTGGTCTGCGGTCGACGAGGACACGAACGGTGAGCTCGGAATGGAGCTCGCTTTCGAGGAGTGGATGGGCGCCAACGGTGCGAAGAGAGCCGCGGCGGGATGGGGGGGCGACCGCGCCGTTCTGCTCGCGAACGGCGATCGCTCGGCGCTCGCGATCCACCTCCGCTACGACGCGGAGCGCGTTGGACCGGATCCTTTCTCGTCCGTTGCCGACGGGCTCGCCGCGAGATTTGGAAGGCCGTCCGCCCGGGACGCTTCCTGGATCTGTCTGGAACGCAAAGAGACCGGCCCGCTCGCGGTGCTCAAACGCGGGCGCGATCTCGTCATCGTCGCGGGCCCCGCGAAGACGGGGTCGAAGTGGAGCTCGGGCGCGACCTGCGTCGTGGCGAAGAAGTGGGCTGCAGAGGTCGCGAGCCAGTGAGGCGCCGCCGCTCGTCGGCGCGAAGCGCGATCACACGGTGCAGGCCTCGCGCACCAGCTGAAGACCCGCATACGAGGCGAGCGTCTGGATCATCACGCGATCGCCGAAGCTGCTGAGCAACCGGTGCTTCACGATCGTCCCCTTGGAGGAGGCGACGGCGATGTACACGGTGCCGACCGGCTTCTCCGCCGTGCCGCCGCTGGGCCCGGCGATTCCCGTCAGCGACAGCGCGATGTCCGCGCCCGAGACGCGGCGTACGCCCTCGGCCATGGCCGCCGCGACCTCGGAGCTCACGGCACCGTGACCGCGCAGCACGTCTTCGTCGACACCGAGCAGCTTCGTCTTCGCGCTGTTCGCGTAGGTGACCGCGTCCACGAGGAGAAAGTCGCTCGCGCCGGGCTCGCGCGTGAGCATGTGACCCACGAGGCCTCCGGTGCACGACTCGGCGATCGCGAGCGTGTATCCGCGGGACCGCAGCGCGCGGCCGACGACGCCCGCGAAGGTCTCCTCGCCTTCGCCGTAGATCACGTCGGCGAGGCGCTTGCGCACTTCCGCGGTGGCCTTTTCGCACAGGGCCCGCGCGGATACGTCGTCGGCGGCCCGTGCGAGGACCTTGACCTCGATCTCCGGAAAGTGCGCGCGGTAGCCGATCGTGACGCCGGGGAAGGTGTCCTCCACGCCGGCCAGGCGCTCGCCCACGACGCTTTCCGGGAGGCCGAAGGTTCGAAGGCGTACCTGGTGACTGTCGTTGGCCGCGAGCGGACGGATGCGCGGCACGACCTGCTCTTCGAACATCCGCTTCATCTCGCGCGGCACGCCGGGCATGAAGAGCGCCGTGGCGCCGCCGATCGTCACGCGGAAGCCCGGTGCGGAGCCGATGGGGTTCGGCAGAACGTCGGCCCCTTCGGGGAAGTCGGCCTGCTTCGCGTTCGATTCGCTCATCGGGCGCCCGATCTTCTCGAACCGCCGGCGAATCGCTTCCAGCGAAGCTTCGTCACGCAGGACCGGCACGCCGAGGGCTTCGGCGACGGCGGCGCTGGTCATGTCGTCCGTCGTCGGGCCGAGGCCGCCCGTGCACACGATGACCTTCGCCCAGCTCGCGAGGCGTCGCAGCGTGTCGATGATCCGCGCGCGGTCGTCGTCCACGGTGGCTTTCTCGCGTACCTCGAAGCCGAGGTCGGTGAGCGCCGCCGCGAGCCACGGACCGTTGGTGTCGACGAGCTCGCCGCGGGTGAGCTCCGTGCCAATACAGAAGACAGCGCACGTCATGGGATGGACGAATCTACAGGGTTCACGTCTCTCGCGCACCGCACGCCGACACGCGCGTCGTGGGACGTGGGGTCGATCTCGAGGCGCGACCAGGTGCGGAGCTCCGTCGCGAGCGCGCTTGCCCATGAGCCGCCGTGGGCGACCGGGCTCGCGTGATCGCGGGTCGTCCACTCGGCGACGTTGCCGGCCATGTCCTCGATGCCGAGCGAGGTCGCGCCGTCCGGGTGGGCGCCGACGCTGTCAGGTCCGCTCCCTCCCTGGGCGCAGGGGCCGGTCGCGAGGCCCCAGGCTCCACGACGGCAGACCGCGCCCGTGTCGCCCCAAGGATAACGGTGCGCGCTGCTACCCGCGGCGGCGGCGATCCACTCGTCTTCGGTGGGGATTCGTTCGCCCCGCTCCCGACAGTGAGCCTCTGCTTCCGCGAACGACAGGCCGTGAAGCGCGCGCGCTTGGTCGGGACCATGGTCCTCGTGCGCCTCGTAGGCGTCGATGTTGAACGCGCGCACGCTGACGACGCGCGGCGCAAGGCGCCCCTCGGCCTCCCAGTCCGAGGGGCCGAGGAGCAGCTGCGTCGCGGGCACACGCACCATGCGGGCCGCTGGCGGCGTCGAACGGGCGCACGTGCCGTAGCCGACGTCGCGGGTGTCGCAGCACCGCCACCCGGCGACCATGAACGGCGCTCCGCAGGTGATCTCGTTTCCACGCCACCGCGTCGTCGCCGCGACCGCGACAGCCCCCGCGATCGCGGCGCCGGCGACCGCGATCGACGTCGCACGGTTCACGTCGCGATGCTCGCCCGGAGCACGCCGATGCCGCTGATCTCGATCTCGAGCCGGTCACCGGAGATCAGCGGGCCGACCCCCTCGGGAGTCCCGGTCACCAGCAGATCCCCTGGCTCGAGGGTCATCATGCGGCTGGCGTAGGCGATGAGGGTGGGCACGTCGAAGATCATGTTCGACGTCACGCCGTCCTGCTTCGTGTCTCCGTTCACGCGGCAGCGAATCGATAGGCGCGAGGGATCGAGCTCCGTCTCGATCCAGGGGCCGACGGGGCAGAACGTGTCGAACCCCTTCGCGCGGGCCCACTGCCCGTCCTTCTTCTGGAGATCGCGCGCCGTGATGTCGCCGACGCACGTGTATCCGAACACGTGCGCGAGGGCGTCTTCCTTCCGGACGTTCCTCGCGCGGCGACCGATGACGACGCCCAGCTCGGCTTCGTGCTCCACGCGCGCGCTCTCGGGCGGCAGGCGAATCGTCCCCCCCGAATCGAGAAGCGCGCTCGGCGGCTTCAGGAACAGCAGCGGCTCGCTCGGCGCTTCGTTGCCGAGCTCCTTCGCGTGCGCGGCGTAGTTGCGGCCGATGCAGAGGATCTTCGACGGCTCGACGGGGCAACGCAGGTCGCGTTCGTCCCAGGCGACGTGCGCCCGTTCACCCGAGGTCGGGCCGCTGTCGCTCCACGGCGGATGGCTGATGAGCTCCGCGATCCCTTCGTCGAGTCGCGCGTAGGAGGTTTCACCGTCGGGGAGGGCCAGCCGAGCAATCCGCATGGTTGTGCCCAATCTTACGAAAGGGATGGGCACCGCGGTTCATCTATTGTGCTGCGCCTTTCAGCGGCCCCTTCCGGGGACGCGGCTCCCCCGTCGACGCGAGGCCGCCGAGCCCCTACGTTCCCGCCCGTGCCAACCAACATCCGCCTCGCCTTTTCCCCCGACAGCGACGACCTGTTCATGTTCTGGCCCCTCCTTCACGGGAAGGTCACGGCCGAGGGGCTCTCGTTCACGCACGAGCGTGCCGACACCGAGACGCTGAACGCACGCGCCGAACGGGGAGACGTCGACGTCATCGCCGTGTCGGTCGCGCGGTACGCGACAATCGCGGGGGACTGGCTGCTCCTCCCGCACGGGATGTCGGTCGGGCGCGGGTACGGACCCGTCGTCGTCGCGGAGCGCGGGCAGCCGCTCTCGGCGCTTCGTGGAAAGCGCATCGGCGTCCCCGGCCTGCGGACGACGGCGTACCTCACGCTACGGCTCCTCTTGCCCGAGTTCGAGGCCGCCGTGATCCCGATCCAGCCGTACGCGCGCGTGTTCGAAGCGCTGCGCGCGCGCGAGGTCGACGCGGCTCTCCTGATTCACGAAGGGCGCCTCACCTTCGAGCGCGAGGGGTTCGCGAAGGTGTGCGACGTGGGCGAAGCGTGGCTCGCGCTCACGGGGCTGCCGTTGCCGCTCGGTGGGAACGCGATTCGTCGCGGGCTCGGCGCCGAGACGATCGCGCGCGTGTCCCGCGCCTGCGCCGCGTCGATCGCCTGGTCGCTCGATCACCGCGACGAAGTGATGACCGCGCTCCTCGCCGAGGAGACGCGCGCGGACGTGAAGCTCGACCGCGCGATGCTCGATCGCTACCTCACGATGTACGCGAACGAGGACACGCGCCGGATGACCGACGACGCGCGCCGCGCGGTTGGCGAGCTTTTCCGCCGCGGCCGCGACGCGGGGGTCATCGATGGCGCGCTCGACGCGGAGTTTGCGCCGTAGTTACGGAAGCGTTGCCCGCCTCGACCTACGCGACTTGCAGATCTGCAAGTCGATGAGGGGGGAGGGCTAATGCGATCAGCGAATTCGGTGATCGCACTAGCCCCGGGGGCAAGCGCGCCAGCGAATTCGGTGATCGCACTAGCCCCGGGGGCAAGCGCGTCAGCGAAAACCGGTGATCGCACTAGCTCCGGGGGCAAGCGCGCCAGCGAATTCGGTGATCGCACTAGCTCCGGGGGCAAGCGCGCCAGCGAAAACCGGTGATCGCACTAGCTCGGAGGGCAAGCGCGCCAGCGAAAACCGGTGATCGCACTAGCTCGGAGGGCAAGCGCGCCAGCGAATTCGGTGGTCGCGCCATCCCCCCGGGGCTCGTGCGTGAGCGAGGACCGGTGATGCGTCCCGGAATCACCCGGGTCCGACGCTCAGAAGTAGTAGAGCGCCGAGATGTTGTCGGTGAAGAGCGCCCACGGATCGGACGACACGCTCGTCGCGAAGCTCGTGGAGCTCCCCGAGAACGAGTTGTTCCCCTGGGTGGCCTTGTACGACTGCAGCTGCAGGTACAGACCGACCGACGCCTGGAGCGCGAGCTCCGGCACGCCGATGAACCCGAAGTGGATCTCCGCTCCGACGCGGGCCCCCATGTCGAGCCGGAAGCCGCTGAGGCTGGTGTTCGGCGTGTTGGCGGGGGCGTCGGCCGGCGGCTTCACGGTGCCGCTGGCGAAGCCGATCGTCGCCTCGGGGACGAGCTCGAAGGTGTAGTGGTGCCCTTCGGCGAACGCGATGGGGACGCCGCCGTGGAGCAGGAAGCCGAGCTGGCTCGGGTTGTCCTGCGTCGTGGTCGTGTTGCCCACCACGGTCGTCGTGGAGCTGCTCGCCGTCCCGAAGCCGATCGCGGCATCGATGCCGAGGTTCCGCTGCAGCCAGTAGCGGCCTCCGATGAGGGGCGCCGTGACGGTCGACGGCGTCGCGGTGAGGCCTCCACCCGCCGCTGCTGCGGCGCCGACGCTGGCGATCGGAATCTGCGAGATCCCGAAGTAGCCGACCGCGAAGTGCCCGACGAAGCGCTCGTGATCGGGCGAGTCGTCCTCGACCTTCGCGGCGATCGGCGTGTTGCCCGTGGACGGAACGGGGCTCGTGGTGGGAGTCGGAGCCCCCTTCTCCTCCTGTTGCGCGCGAGCCGAAGTCGCGAAAGTCGCCCCCAGGATGACTGCGCTCACTGCCATGATCTTCGCGTTCATTTCGGAGCCTCCGCGGCGAGCGCTATCGGATCTCGCGGGTTGGCGCAATCGCCGCGAACGCTATCCTCGTAGGCCCGAGGCGTGCTTTCAGGGGCGTCCGCTGCCTCTGCCGCGCAAGCCCTGGACGCCTCAGCCGTCGTCGCGATCGGTGCAACTGTCGTGAACCCGACAGTCACCGCCCCCCCCCTAGACATTGAAATCTCAGGGGAAAAAGCCTGGTGCACGCGGATCCGTGCTTGCGCACGAACGTTGCTGCATCATCGTTGGGAAGATGTCCGCTGCACCCTCCACCTTTGCGCCCCGCCAACGGGCCCGCTTCGACGCGCTACGTCGCCAGATGTTCGCCGAGATGGGCTGCGCGGCGATGCGCTCGAAGCTGGTGTGGACCGTGCCGTTCAACATCGTCGTCGTCGTGTTGCTCGCTGCGCGCGGCCTCGCGCCGACGCGCGTGTTCCTCCTCGCCGCCGTGCTTTTCAGCACGACGGCCCTGCTCAAGTATCGCCTCCACCAGATGGTGCGGGGCCGCGAGACGCACACCTCGGTCAACTTCATTTTGACGGGCCTGCTCTACTTCGTCGGTCTTGCCATCACGGGGGGCATCGAGAGCCCGCTCGTGACCTCGGGCGTGCCGCTGCTGGTCGCCGCATCGCTCCAGCCGCTGGGGCAGCGTCTGCGCATGGTGTTCTTCGCGACGTTCGGAGCCGGGCTCGTGTTCCTCGCGCTCGCCGCGCACACGCGCTTCGTCGGCATTCCGACGCCGCTGGTGACCGATCTCGCGTACTCGTCGCAGGAGTACGTCGTCATCGCCACGGGCTCCTTCCTGCTCACCCTTTCGTCGCTGTACTTCATGGGACCGGGCATCACGCACGTGTACGAGCGCGTCGCGATCGAGCTCGCGGAGCGGCGCGAAGAGATCTGCTCCGAGAGCGAGGACCGGACGCGCGCGCTGGAGGGGATCGCGGCGCGGCTCGCCCACGAGGTGAAGAACCCGCTCGCCGCCATCAAGGGGCTCTCGACGCACATGTCGCGCAACGCCGACGATCCCAAGGTCGCCGAGCGTCTGGCGATCGTGGCCGGCGAGGCCGATCGTCTCCAGGCGATCGTGGACGGCTTTCTCTCGTTCTCGCGCGGGCTCGACGATCTCCAGCTCGGGCCGGTCGTGCCTCATGCGGTCGGGCGTGAGCTCGCGCTCTTGCTCGAGACCCGTGCGGCCGACGTCGGGGTGAAGCTCGAGGTGAAGGGGAGCGAGGAGCTCGTCCTCAACGCCGACGGTCGCAAGCTGCGTCAGGCGATGCTCAACCTCGTGCTCAACGCGATGCAGGCGTCTCCGTCGGGTGAGACCGTGACGATCGAGATCGCCAAGTGCTGCGGCGGAGCCGCGTGCGTGAAGGTGATCGATCGTGGGCAGGGGATGACGCCCGAGGTGCTCGAGCGCATCCGCCGCCCGTACTACACGACACGCGAAGGCGGGACGGGGCTCGGGGTCGCCATCGCCCGCGGGCTCATCGAGCAGCACGGCGGGCAGCTGCACTTCGAGAGCCGACCTGGCAAGGGCACGACGGTCACGATCGATCTGCCGGCGTGCGCGAAGATGGCGGCGGCGGAGCGCAAGCTCCCCAATCCCGTGCGAACCGCGGAAGTCTAGTCGCCGCAAACCGAGTAAGAGTCATCGAGATGCCGCACCGCGTGCTCGTAATCGATGATGACCCTTCGCTCCGGTTCACGCTCGAAGCGGTCCTGAGTGACGCGGGGCTGAACGTGGAGCTGGCCGAGGGGGGCGCGGCCGGCATCGCGAGCTTCGAAGCGCGCGGAGCGGACGTCGTCTTGACGGATCTGGCGATGCCGGGCGTCGACGGCATGCAGGTTCTCTCCAGCATTCGCGCGCAGGATCCGAGCGTGCCGGTGCTCATGCTCACGGCACACGGGTCGGAGCGCGTCGCGGTCGCGGCGATGAAGGCCGGCGCGTACGACTACCTGCCGAAGCCCTTCGATCCCGACGAGCTGGTGCTGGCGGTCAAGCGCGGGATCGAGACGCGCGAGCTTCGCCTCCAGAACGCGCGATTACGAACGGAAGCACAGCTCGGTCGAACGATCGTCGCCGAGAGCCCGGCGATGCGGCGCGTGCTCGACATCGTGGCGCGCGTCGCGCCGAAGGACGTCACCGTCCTTTTCACGGGAGAGAGCGGCGCCGGCAAGGACGTGATGGCGACCGCGCTCCACGCCCACTCGCGCCGGGCCGACAAGGCGTTCGTGCGCTTCAACGCCGCCGCGATTCCGACCGAGCTCGCGGAAGCCGAGCTGTTCGGGCACACGAAGGGGGCGTTCACCGGCGCCGCGCAGGCGAGGCAGGGGTACTTCCAGCAGGCCGACAAGGGGACCCTCTTCATCGACGAGATCGGGGAGCTCCCGCAGGCGATTCAGGCGAAGATCCTGCGCGCGCTTCAGTCGGGGGAGGTGCAGCAGGTCGGGGGGCGCGCGGAGATCGTCGACGTTCGTCTCGTGGCCGCGACGAACCGCGACCTCGCGGCGGACGTCAAAGCGGGGAAGTTCCGCGAGGACCTGTACTACCGACTGAACGTCGTCCCGATCCGGATCCCTCCGCTTCGCGAACGCCCCGAAGACATCGAGCCGTTCGTGCGCACGTTCGTGCGCCAGTACGCCGATCGCTACGGGATGGGGCAGGTCGAAGTGGAGCCCGCGCTCGTGGAGACGATGAAGGCTCACCCGTGGCCGGGCAACGTGAGAGAGCTGGAGAACACGGTCGCGCGGCTCCTCGCTCTCGCGCCCGACGATAGACTCACGCTGGCCTTGTGGCGGTCGCTCGCCGAGCCGCGCGCCACCGAGCGGCAGGGGGTGGGCGGCGCCGCAGCCGGAGATCCGGGGCCGAGCCATCCCCTCCGCGCGCGCGTCGAAGCCTTCGAACGAGCGATCATCGCCGAGCAGTTCGAGGCCTCGGGACGCAACCAGAGTGAGACCGCGCGCAGGCTCGGCGTGTCTCGGCCGGCGCTGATCGAGAAGCTGCACAAGTACGGCCTCATCGAGCGATGAAAGGGGCAATCGCGGCCGCGACCGTCGCGCTCCTCGCGTGCTCGCGCGCAAAGACGAACGACCCTCCGCCCGCGGCGAAGCGCGTGGTCTCGCTCTCTCCTTCGACCACAGAGGCGATGTTCGCGATCGGTGCGGGGGGCGAGCTCGTCGGACGCTCGCGGTACTGCGACTACCCGCCGGAGGCGCTCCCCCTGCCGCAGGTGGGCGGGTACGTCGACCCGAACCTCGAGGCGATCCTCGGCTTGCGACCCGATCTCGTCGTCGGCGCGCGCGGTCCGGCGGGGCCGAAGCTCGCCGAAACGCTCACGGCACATGGTGTCGCCACGTTCTTTCCCGAGACCGAGTCGCTCGCGCAGATCGACGCGATGCTCCGCTCGCTCGGCGCGAAGACGGGCCATGGTGGTGACGCCGAGCGCGAGGTCTCGCGCATCGACGCGCACGAGAAGGCGATCACCGCTGCCGTGTCGTCGATGCCCAAGATCAAGGTGCTCCTGGTCTTCGATGCGGACCCGATCGTCGTCGCGGGGCCGCACGGGTTCCCCGACGAGCTCGTCACCGCCGCGGGTGGACTCAACGTCGTCACGGAGGGGAGCGCGTATCCGACGCTGGGGGTCGAGCGGGTCCTCGCGCTCGACCCCGACGTGATCCTCGATGCGTCCGGGGGCGGATCGCACGGCGCCGGTGGCGTCATCGCGCGCGACACTCCGGGCTGGCGCGAAGTCGGCGCGGTGAAGCGGGGGCGCGTCGTGGCGATCGCGGACGAAGCCGTGCTTCGCCCCGGCCCGCGAATCGACACAGGGCTGGCGATGATCGCGCGCGCGCTTCACCCGGATGCTGAGCTACCGTGACGCGCGTGGCGAAGGCGCGCATCGATCAGCTGCTCGTCGATCGTGGGCTCGCGGACTCGCGCGCGAAGGCGCAGGCGCTCGTCATCGCGGGGAGCGTGTTCCTGGGGGAACAGCGCATCGACAAGCCTGGCACGACCGTTCCCGATGACGCCGAGATCCTCGTGCGCGGGGAGAAGATCCCGTACGTCTCGCGCGGCGGGGTGAAGCTCGCCGGAGCGCTCGACGGCTTCGCGGTCGATCCGCGCGGGCTCCGCTGTCTGGACGTCGGAGCCTCGACAGGCGGCTTCACTGATTGCCTCCTTCAGCGGGGAGCGGCGCACGTCGTCGCCGTCGATGTCGGCTACGGACAGCTTGCGCAGAAGCTCAGAGACGACCCGCGCGTGACGAACCTCGAGCGCACGAACGCGCGTGCGCTCACGCCGGAGGACATCGGCGGCGCCGCCGACCTCTCGGTGGTCGACGCTTCGTTCATCGGTCTCGCGAAGCTGGTCGATGGGCTCGCGCGCTGCACGCGCGCAGGAGGCACGTTGGTCGCCCTCGTGAAGCCGCAGTTCGAGGTCGGACGGAAAGAAGCCTCGCGAGGGAAGGGGGTCGTCCGCGACGAAGCGGTTCGCGCCGGGGCGATCGCCGACGCGCGCCTCGCGCTCGAGAACGCGGGCTTCGAAGTCCTGGCGGAGGCCGATTGCGTGATCTCCGGTCCGAAGGGGAACCGCGAGGCGTTCGTGCACGCGCGGCGGCGCGGCTGAGTCTCGCGTCCGCTCAGTCCTGACAGCAGTAGGCGGTCTGATTCGTGGGAAGCACCGTGCCCGTCGCCGTCCCGCCGTCAGGCGTACACGAGCCTTGCGACGTCACGTTCGCCTGAAGCATGCCCGAAGCGAACGCTGTCGACGCGTCGACGAGGTCGGGCTGGCACGTCCCGTTCGCAGCGAACGAGATCGGCCCGCCGCCATCGTCCCCGGCGCTTCCGTCGGTGCATCCGATCGCGGGGTACAGCGTCACGCTCGCCGCGCACGAGACGCCCCTCGGGCTGCCGCACGAGCAGCTCGTGCAGCCGCGCGTGTCGTCGAAGCTCGTCGCGCTCGGCATCACGATGTAGGCGTGAGGATAGGCGGACGGACAAAGGGTCGCGCCCGAGACGGCTTGCGAGACGCACACGCCGTGCGTGCCCGACGGGGGCTTCGCCACGCACGCCTGCCCGACGCTGCATCCACCACCCGGACCACTCGTCTCGCCGCACGTTCGCGAGAGCTTGCTGAAGCTCACCGGGGGACTCGTGGCCGCGCCGCCGCTGCTCGCGCACGTCCCCGCGCTCGCCGTCGGGACGGTCGCCGAGCACGAGCTCGAAGGGTCGAGCGAAACCGCGACGCCGAAATCGTCGCAGGTGGCCCCCAGCGTCGCGAGCGTTGCGCCGCACGTCGGGCCGCACGCGACCGCCGAGGTTCCGCAGGCCGCGCCGCTCGCGGTGCACACGCACGCCGCGCACTGCGCCGGCGAGAAGATGAGCCCTTCGTACGTGTCCTCTTGCGTCCCGTAGGTCGATGGGCACGCGGTCGCGCGGCCGTCGTCGTAGAGCGAGTATCCGGTCCACTCGGTCGCGGGCGACGGGACGCACTCGTACCCGGCGGTGCACGCGGGATCGGCGCAGTCGGTCAGCCCGTTGCAGTCGTTGTCGAGGCCATCCAGGCAATTGGTCTCGATGGGCGCGCAACCGTCGGGACCCGCTTCCGGCGCCCCCACGTCGGCGGCGGCCTCCTGCGCGTCAGCCACCTCGACGGGGGCGTCCGGCGCCGTTGCGTCGTGTCCAGGGACGATGACGCTGGCGTCTCCGCCGCTATCCGCGAGCCCCGTCGAGTACAGGGTGCACGCGCCGACCGTTGCCAGTGCGATCCCGCCGATCGACGTCACCGCGACGATCACTCTCGCGCGGCGCGAACCACCTTGGGCCATCGTGGACATCGTGTGCGATCGCGAGCGCTTGGGCAATTTCGGAGCGTTTCGCTACTGGCAGCAGATCGTCGACGGATTGGTGAGCGCCACGCTCCCGCTCGCCGTGCTCGCTCCTTGCCCGCAAAGCTCGTTCGCGACGGAGGCGGAGTACTCGTAGGCCGCGAACGTCGGGTTCGTGGCGGTGGTGCTCACCGTGACATCGTCGCACGCGCCGTTCGCCTGCACGGTCGCCGTCCCGCCGTCGCACTGCGCGCCGGTGAAGAGCGTGACCATCGCGCCGTTGCACTGCCCCGTCGGCGTGCCGCATTCGCACGTCGAGCACGTCCGAGAGTCGGTGATGCTGTTCCCGACGTCGTGCATGTTGCCGAAGCCGGGCGGACAGGCGATCGCACCGCCGGGGGAAGCCTTCTCGATGCAGAGCGAATAACCCGACTGCACGGCCGGGACGCACGCGCCATTGTTCGCGCAGCCAGCGCCCGACGGGACGGCTTCAGCGCACACGTGTCCGTTGGCCGGAACGGGCGGCGGCGTCGGCGTCCCGCCCGCCGGCTGGCACGTGCCAGGGGTATAAGGCACAGGCGTGATCTGCTGCTTGGCCCCGGCGCCCGGCGTGTATCCGGGAGGAGTGGTCGGCTCGCACGCGCCGCCTCCCGCCGGGTAGTTCGTCGCCGGTCCCGGGCACTTCTGCGACGGGTTGCTGAGGATCACTCCGAACGAGCCGTTGTCGCACGAGCCCGCGGTTCCGACCGTGCATTCACAGGGGCACGTCGTCGTCGAGAAAGGGCCCTCGTAGACGGTCGACGAGCTCGCGTAGCTCGTGTCGCAGCCGGCAGGCGGCGCGGAGCTGGAGACGTATTCGACCACCGTCCACCCTGCGGGGACGGCTTGCGTCGTGCACTGCCACTTCGCCGGCCCGCACTCCGGGTCGGCACAATCGACGAGGCCGTTGCAGTTGTCATCGATGCCGTTGTTGCAGACCTCGACGTTGCTGGCGCAAGAGTCGCTGCCGGCCTCGACCGGCGCCGCGTCGTCGCCGTTCGGTGCGTCGCTCGTCGCGGTCGTCGCGTCCTTGCTCGGGGCCGCGTCGTCCCCGACGTTGACCGTCCCGTCGACGAATTCGGCCGCGGTCGCGTCCTGGCTCCCGGGAATCCCGCCGCCACCGTCCGCTTCGACCGTGTCCCCGAGGCCGCCGTTGGCCAGCCCGCAGCCGCAAGCGAAGAGCGCGGCACACGACGTCAGGGCTGCCAGACGAGCAGAGAAGCGCACTCGACAACTCTGTACGGACATCACCCGCCGGGCAACACGAGAACCCAGATGTCGTAGAAGGCGTGCGCCCACACGGCGGCCGCGAAGCCCCGCGTCACGAAAATAAGCGTGAGAACGAGCCCCAGCGTGACGCGGAAGACGAACGACGGAAGCGCAAAGGGGTCGCCGAACGCACCTACATAGTGCACGCCGCTGAAGACCGCCGCCGACACCAGCGCCCACACCGCGGCAACCAGGAATGCGCGCACCGTGAGGCGCTGTGGAGCGTTGCTCTCGAGCGCGTACGGTTCGTGCGCGAAGAGCCGCACGAGAAGCTTGGCGCCGAGGCCGAAGAGCAGCACGCGGAACGCGAGCTCTTCGTAGAACCCGGCGCCGAGCGACATGACGAGGCCCACGAAGGGCCCTTGTGATGTGATCGGGGCGGCAGGGGCCGAGCCGATCGCAGCGAACAGTCGGCCCACGACGTACGCGGCGCCGAGGCGCATGAGGAACGCGTAGAGAACGCCTTCGAGCGCGATCTGGACGAACTTGGCCGGTCGGAACGCTTGGCCGCGGCCCAGGACGCCGAACACCAGAGTGAACACGACGCCGATCGACGCCGTGATCAGCAGATAGATGGCCCTGTTCCCTTCGGACGCGCGAAGCAGCGGTCCCGTGATCACGTCCGTCGCGTTCTGCACGCGGAGGAAGATCACTCCCGCGTGGTACGCGATGAAGATGGGCAACGTGAGCCCGAGGTCGACCCAGGCCCCGGCTTTCTCCCGCAGAGCGGTGTCGGCCGCCGGCGTCGCGCTCATCCGCCGCTCACGCGCTCGGGCGTAGGCGATACACGATCGCGACGATGACGATGGCCCACAGCATCAGGTTGAGCACGAACGGTACGTCGCGCAGCATTTCCTGCGTCGGCGACTCGGCCTTGAGCCCACGCCCGGCACGGCCGGAGACCAGGAAGAGGAACCGGAGGATGCCGAAGGCCGTGCACGGCGCGGTGAGCCACAAGTAGTCGGAGTGGAAGAACTCGCGCGTCGTGGGGTCGAGCGTGTAGGCGACATAGGTGACCGCGGTGGCGGCTCCCGTGACCGCGAGCGCGATGTTCAGCGAGGTCGGGGTATACGCCTCCAGAGCCTGGCGCTGCTTGCCCGCGGTGGCGCTCGCGAGCTCGTGACGTCGCTTGCCGAAGCCGAGGAAGAGCGCGAGCAGCGCCGTGCACGCCAGCATGTACGCGCTGACGTGGATGTTCGTGGCGATGCCGCCGGCGACCACGCGCAGCACGAACCCGAACGCGATGAGCGCGACGTCCAGGAAGGCGATGTGCTTCAGCTTGAACGTGTAGGCGAGGTTCTCGACGAAGTAGACGAGCGCGACCACCGCGAACATCGGCGCCAGCGCGTACGCCGTCCCCAGGGAGAAGACGACCAGGCCCCCGGCCATGATCTTGGCCATGCCGAGCGGAACGTCTCCGCTGGCGATCGGGCGCGAGCGCTTGACCGGGTGAACGCGATCGGACTCGACGTCGGCGAGATCGTTGATCGTGTAGACGGCCCCCGCGAGCAGGCAGAACACGATCGTCGCGTACACTGCGCGCCCGGTGACGATCAGGTTGAGAGCCGGTACGCCGTTGGGGCCGGTGACGAAGACGTCCTTGTGAAAGAACATCGGCGCCAGGACGAACAGGTTCTTCACCCACTGATGGGGGCGAATCGTCTTGATGAGGCCACGGAGCATCCCGTGAGCGACTCTACCCGAGGTGGGCGCGTCCGACGCAACGCTCGAGGAGGCGGGAGACTGGAGCATCCGGGTTTCTTCGTCGTGTGCCGGAAGCGTGGCCGGCACTGTCGCGAGCTTTAGCCCGTCCGGGCTCCGTGTGCACGTTTCGGGCAGGAACGTCCCGGTCGAGCAGCCAATTCCTTGACGGAGCCTCGCAGAGCCACGACAACGAGTGTCTCGTGAGTCCTCGACCGCGCCCGAAGCCCGCGTTTGCCCTGATGGGAGCGCTCGCCGTGACCGCATCCCTGGCCCTGCAGGCGCCGGATTCGCGCGCGGACTCCGCCGCGGCGCTGGCCAAGCTCGACCAGCTGCGGGCCGACGCGCAGCGCGCGACCGGGCCTGCGGCGTACGTCGCCCTTCGCCGCCTGTGGCGCGAGTGGGACCAAGGGGATCCGGCGCTCGTCGAAGAGGCGATCACCGAGGTTGCGGGCGACCCGCACCTGTCTGCACCTGTTCGCTCCTACGCCCAGCTGCTTCAGGCGTACGCGCGTCGGCGGCGCGGGGATCTCGACGGTGCCCGCTCGCGGATCGACGCGCTGGGGTTCGTGCGGCGCTGGCTCGTCGTTGGACCGTTCGACAACGAAGGGAAGGCTGGCTTCGATCGCGTCTTCGGTCCCGAGGAGCAGCGCGCGCAGCCGATTCTGCTCGCGCACGCGTACGAAGGGAAAGAGCGCACGGTGCACTGGCGCGTCGCGCCGAACGTCGCTGGGTTCGGGTGGCTCGACCTGGGGGCGCTCGTCCGCCCCGCCGAGAAGGTCTGCGGGTACGCCGAGACGTTCGTACGCGACTCGCGCTCGCAGAAGCGAGCCGTGTCCGCCCGTCCCATCTCGATCTGGGCAGGTAGCGCGGGCGCCGTTCGCGTCTGGTGGAACGGCGCCGAGGTGCTGAGCGACGACAAGTATCGCTCGCTCGACGCCGACCGCCTGGCGACGACCGTGACGATGGATAGCGGCTGGAACCGCCTCCTCGTCAAGGTCTGCGGCGACGAGGATTCGCCGATGCTATCGCTGCGTCTCGCCGGGGCGGACGGCGCGCCCGACGCCAATCTGGAGACGGACGACGACCCCATACGCACGCTGGACGCGAAGTTCCGCCAGAGCGCCGCGGCCAAGAAGCTGCCGCCCAAGGTCGCACCGCCGGGTGGTGGTCGCGTCGAGGGCCCGCTGCAGGCGTTCGAGCGCGCGGCCAAGTCGGGCGACGCGGCGACGCTCGAGGCCTACGCGCGCTACCTCCTGTTCACGCAGGGAGATGACCCGAGCGAGCACATCGCGCGCGAGCTCGCGACCAAGGCTGCGACGAAGGCGCCGACCGTGGAGCGCCTGCTCCTCGCCGGTGAGCTGGCGGAGGGGCGCAACCAGCGCGCGTCCTGGATCGAGAAGGCAGCCGGCCGCGCAACCGCGCAGACGCCGGTGGACGAGCGCGTGGATGTTCTTCTCGCGCAGGCCGCTCACGCGCGCGGCGGCCCGAACTGGCGAGACGCGATCCCCTTCTACGATCGCGTTCTCGCGCTCGATCCGGACAACGTCACTGCCACGCTCGCGCGCCACGACCTCTACTCCGAGGCCGGCCTCCACGAGACGGCGCTCGTCTTCCTCCGGAGCGCGCTCGACCGGCGACCGCGCAGCGTCGGGCTCATCCGCGCGATGGTGGACGCCCTTCGCGGTGAGAACCGAACGACCGAAGCCGACGAGATGGAGGAGCGGTACTCGGCGCTTCGCTTCGACGACCCCGGCGTCACGCGCCGGATCGACCTCGCGATCGCGCGCCGCGACCCCGCGACCGCAGCGCGATGGATCGATCGCTTGCTGGCGATGAACCCGGATGAATCCGGCGCTCTCCGCTACGCGGCACGCGAGTACCTCGAGCTCGGGGACAGGCCGCACGCGGTCGCGATGTACAAGCGGGCGCTCGACCTCGCGCCCGAGGACACCGACACGATGAAGGAGCTCGCCGATGCCTACGGCGTCATCGGTCGAGGCGACGAGCAGGTCCGCTTGCTCCGGCGGGTGCTCGAGCTCAAGCCGCAGGAGAAAGACGTCCGCGAGTACGTCGCCCACACCGAGCCGAGCAAGCCGCGGCCCGACGAGAAGTACGCGCGCAAGCCGGAGGCGTTCCTGGCCAGGCGAAATGAGCCCGCCGGGGGACAGAATCGCCGGACGCTCGTCGACCTCACCGTGAGCACGGTCTTCCCGAACGGGCTCGCCAGTCGTTTCCGGCAGATCGTGTTTCAGCCGCTCACGGACTCGGCGGCGACCGAAGCGCGGGAGTACGGCTTCGGCTTCGAGGCGGACTCGGAAGCGGTCCAGCTTCGCGGTGCTCACGTGTATCGCGCCGACGGCCGAGTGGACGAAGCCATCGAGAGCGGCGAGGGCGCCGCGGACGATCCCGAGATCGCGACCTACACCAGCGCGCGCGCGTTCTACGTCCGGTTCCCGCGACTACACCCCGGAGACGTCGTCGAGCTGCTCTATCGCGTGGAGGACGTGGCACCGCGCAACGCGTTCGCCGACTACTTCGGCGAGGTGTCGACGATGCAGACCAGTGAGCCGATCGGCCACGCCGAATACGTGCTCATCACGCCGAAGAGCCGCACCTTCTACTTCAACAAGCCGAACGTGCCGGGCCTCACCGAGACGCAGGAGGACGCGGGCGACAGTCACGTCTTCCACTTCGTGGCCGAGAACGTCCCGCCGATCACGCCGGAGCCGCTGCAGCCTCCGTATGGCGAGATCCTCGGTCACGTGCACGTGTCGACGTACAAGTCGTGGGATGCCATGGGGGCCTGGTACTGGGGCCTCGTGAAGGATCAGTTCGTCGCCGACGACGAGGTCCGCCGGCGCGTCGCCGAGGTGACCCGTGGGCTCAAGACCGAAGACGAGAAGGTGCGCGCGATCTACGACTACGTCGTCACCAAGACGCGCTACGTGGCCCTCGAGTTCGGCATCCACGGATTCAAGCCGTACCGATGCGCGCAGATTTTCGCGCGTGGCTTCGGCGACTGCAAAGACAAGGCGACGCTCATCGTCACGATGCTGAAGGAGCTCGGCATCCCGGCGACGATCGTCATCGTGCGCACCGAGAACCGCGGCGACTTCGACACGGATCCCGCGAGCCTCGCGCCGTTCGATCACGCCATCGCTTACGTTCCGTCACTGAATCTCTATCTGGACGGCACGGCAGAGTTCACCGGGTCGCGGGAGCTCCCCGCCATGGATCGGAATGCGCTCGCGCTCCAGGTCAACGAGGGGCACGCCAAGCTGGTTCACCTCCCGGACCCCCCGGCGACCGAGAGCGTCACGACGAAGAAGGTCGAGGCGTCGATCGGGGCCGACGGGGCCGCGACGATCGATTGGCGCACGGACGTCGCGGGTGTCTCCGCAGGCTCGTGGCGGGCGCGGTATCATGCCGAGTCGACGCGCAAGCAGCGCGTGCAGGAGGATCTCGGCGCCGAGTTCGCGGGACTCGTCCTCGACAAGATCGACGCCAGCGACCTCGAAGATCTCGAGAAGAGCGTGACCTTGCACGCGCACGGCAAGTCGGCGCAGTTCGCCCGCAAGGAAGGGGGGTCGTTGAGCGTCCCCGTGGGGCCGGGCGAGCACATGGTCCGGGAGTTCGCGCCGCTCTCGTCGCGGAAGCTCGACGTGCGCCTCTACGCGCAGAGCACGACGGAGAACGACTGGACGGTCAAGCTCGCGCCGGGGGCGCGCGTGCTGAGTGCTCCCAAGGCGATCGACCTCCCGAGCCCGTTCGGGACGTTCTCGCTGACGGTCGAATCGACGGCGAGCGGCGTGCACGTGAAGTCGTCGCTGGCGGTGACCAAGCTCCGCATCCCCGTGACCGACTATGGCGCCCTGCGCACCTGGTGTGAGCAGGTCGACCGCGCACTCTCGCAGCGACTCGTCGTCGCGCCGAAGGGATGATTCGGATGCGGGCGCGAACGAGCTGGGTCTTGGCGGCGGCGATGGCCGTCAGCGCGTGCGGTGCCCACCTGCCCGCGCGCGAAGCGAATGCGCCCGCGACACCCAGCGGGTGGAGGGACGCGGCCGAATCCTCGTCCGACGGGGAAGTCATCGGACAGTGGCTCCTGGCCGAGACGTTCGCGCCCGGGGGGACCGTTCAGCAAGCACAGCGCGCCCGGAAGAGGCTCGACCCGGCGAAGCACACCGGAATGTGGGCCAGCCTCGCCCGCGCGGTCGACGACGAGCTGCACGGTGCCCCGCAGTCGGCTGCCGACGGCTACGTCGCTGCGATCCTCGCCGCGCGGTCGAACGACGAGCCGCTGACGGCGCTCGCGGCCTGGTACGCGATGCACCACTTGCTCGGCCTTCGCGGAGCCGTGAACGAGCTCTACGCGCGCTACGAGGCGAAGCTGGGACCGCTCGTCACCGATCCGGGGCGCATCGGCTGGCGCGCTGCCGCCGAGCTCGCCGAGTGGTCGATCGCCGAGGCGTTCGACAAAGCGCGCGCGACGGGGGATGCGTACGACGCGCTCGTCAAGAAGCGATCGGGGTGCGCGTCCGGCGTGCAGCTCGCGGGGCCCTTCGGTCACGGGTCGGAGCTCGATCGCAGGCGCTCGTTCGACGCCGAGCTCCCTGGGCCGTGGCCGCCGTCGTGGAGCCCCGATCCGCTCCGGGGCTCGGTGCCTCACGTGCTGCGAACCGAGCAAGCGCGATGCCTCGCGACGAGCGCAGAGCATGGGGAGGATGGCGTCTTCTATGCCCAGTCGTTCTTCACGACGAAGAACGAGCGCGATCTCCTCATCGCCGTCTCCGGTGCGTTGACCGTGTGGGTCGACGACACGAAGGTGCTCGAGCGATCGCTCGACGACTGGGGGACGTGGCAGCGCTTCGGCGTCGCCCTCCACGTTGGACCGGGGCGCCACCGCGTCGTGGCGCGGCTCCTCGGCGAATCGGCCACGGTGCGCCTGCTGCAAGTCGACGGCGCGCCGGCCGACGTGGCGACCGATTCGGACACGCGGGCGCCCTACGAGATCTTGCCGCCGACGCTCCTCCGCAATCCGAACCCGGTCGACGAGATCGTGAAGGCGGAGCACGCCTCGTCCCCGCTCGAAGCGTGGCTCGCATCGTACGCGGCGCACGTGGATGGAATGGATGACGTGGCGACCGTGCTGGTCGATCCGCTCGTCTCGCCCGAGAACGCGGCCGGGCCGGCGCTCGAGGAGGCCGCTCTCTACGCGCAACGGGACCCCGCTTCGCCGAACGAGATCCGCGCGCGTGCCGAGAAAGAGCTGGAGACTCGCGCGCTCAAGGCCGACCCCGGGCTCTGGTACCCGCAGGCGTGGCTGATCCTCGACGATGGGGAGAAGAAGGGGCTCGTGGAGACCGTCGAGCCGCTGAGGCAACTCGCCGCGAAGTTCTCCAACCAGCCCGAGGTGCACGAGCAGCTGGCCACGATCTACGCGCGCCTGGGCTGGCAGGGCGAGCGCATGCGCGCGCTCGCGGATCTGGCGGCCCGCTTTCCGGACGACCTGAATGCGCTCCGGATGAACCTGGAGGCGCTCGACCAGGAGGGCCCCGTCGCGGAAGCCGACGCGGTCGCCGCGAGGATCAAGAAGCTCGATCCCGATTCGGAGGTGGACCTCGATCGCGCCCTCGCGCGACACGACTGGAAAGGGGCGATAGCCGAGCTCGATCGCCTCCAGAAGCGGAGGCCCGATCGCAAGGAGATCGCGGCGAAGCTGGGCGACGTGCTCGCTCGCGCGGGCGACCCGAGCGCGGCGGCGGCCCAGCTCGAGAAGGCGCTGGCGAAGAATCCGCTCGATGCGTCGGCCCGGTTCGCGCTCGCCGACGCGAGGTTCGCCAAGGGGGACACGCACGCGCTGCGGAAGGCGCTGGCCGACGCGCTCGCCGTGGGCTCGAAGGCGAGCGAGCTGCGCGACGCGATCGATCTGCTGGAGGGGGCGACGTACCTCGAGCCGTGGAGACTCGACGGGAAGAAGCAGATCCGCGACTTCGAGGCGTGGGAGAAGAAGGGCCATCACATGGATGGCACGGCGGCGCGCGTGCTCGACTACTCGGCGCTGTGGGTTCACCCCGACGGATCGAGCGACATGCTCGAGCACGAGATCCTGCGCATCCAATCGCAGGAGGAGATCGGCCGCGAGAGCGAGCAGCAGCAACCCACGGGTCTGGTGCTCCGTCTTCGCGTGATCAAGCCGAACGGGACGCAGCTCGAGCCCGAGCCGGTCGAGGGGAAACCGACCTTGACCATGCCGAACCTCGAGGTCGGCGACTACGTCGAGATCGAGCACATCACGTCCGAGGCCGGGGATGGGAGCAAGGGGAAGCGCTACCACGGGCCGACCTGGTTCTTTCGCGAAGCCGACAAGGGGTACTGGCGGAGCGAGTTCGTCGTCATCACGCCCAAGGACAAGAAGCTCGACATCGAGACCCGCGGCACCGTCCCCGCACCGCAAGAGCGGGACGTGGGGCCGACGTTCCGCGAGCGACGATGGCTCGTCGAAGACTCGCCCCCCGCGCCGGAGGAGCCGGAGAGCGCCCCGCCGCAGGAGTACCTGCCGAGCGTGCGCCTCGGCTGGGGGGTGACGCTGGACGACACGGTCGCGCGGTACGTCGACCTCGGGCAGGACACGACCCCGCTCGACCCGCGCGTGCGGGCTCGCGCGCAGGAGATGGTGAAGGGGATTCCCGAGGCGAATCGAGACGAGCGCGCGCGCGCCGTCTACGGCTGGGTGCTCGAGCACGTCGAGGACGGACAAGAGAAGGACGGGCGCAAAGTCGTCATCGGCAGGAGCGGCTCTCGCCAGAGCGGGTTCTTGCACCTGATGCGACAGCTCGGCGTGCCGATCGATCTCGGCCTCGTGAAGGACCGCCTCGCGCTCTCGCCGATTGGCCCCATGAGCGACGTCGATGACTACGACTCGCTCGCGCTACGGCTCGACACGGGCAGCGGCCACCGATGGCTGACCGTGCACGACAAGTTCGCCCCGTACGGTTACGTCCCCGCCGAGCAGCGCGGGCAGACCTGCGTGATGCTCATCCCCGGGACGCCCCGCGACACGGTCACGAGCACCGGCGCCATCGACGGGATCAAGTACGAGGGGCGGGCCGAGCTGCGCGATGATGGTTCGGCGACGGTGGATCTGGCCCAGAGCTTCGACGGGAAGCTCGGGATCCAGATGCGCAACGTGCTCGACAAGATCCCGGAGGGGCAGCTCCACGACTTCGTCGAGACGCGCCTCATCGGGCACAACCTGCCGGGCGCGCGGCTCCGCGACCTCAAGATCGAGAACGCCAAGAACCTCGGTGCGCCGCTGGTCGTGCGCTCGCACCTCGAGGTGCCGCGCCTGGCGCGCCCCCAAGGCGTGGAGCTCGTGCTCAGCGCGCTGTTCCCGCTTCACCTCGCGCGAATGGCGACGCTGCCGCAACGGCAGACGCCGCTCTTCCTGCCGACCTGGGCGCACGTCGAGGTGAACTTCGACATCCTCACGCCGAAGGGCATGCGCCCCCCCACCGCGCTCCCCAAAGGCGAGGTGCGCGACGGAGAGCGCCTCGTCGTCGTGAACGACGAGGTGAACGGCCAGGCCATCCACCTGTCGCGCGTGATCGACATTCCCGCCGGGCGCGTTCAGCCTGCCGAGTACGCGCGGTTCCAGAAGTTCGCCAGCGACGCCGACTCGCTCATCGAGCGAGAGATCGGCCTAGGGAAGTAGTCGCGAGGGGCTAGGCGCGACTACAGCTCGCGCTGCACCATCTCGTCGAGCTCCGCTTCGCTCGTGGTCCCCGAGCGAAAGGCCGTGACCTTTCCCGTCTTGGAGATCACGACGAGCGTGGGGAGGCTCTCGACACCGAAGGCCGTCGCCGCTCGGTCGCCTGGGTCCAGCGCGATGGGATAGGTGAGACCGTGCCCCTTGGCGTACTGCGCGGCCGTCCCGCTCTGATCGCTCGTGTTCACCCCGATCACGGCGAGCCCCTGGTCGTGGTAGCGCTGCGCGATCTTGTTCACGATGGGCGCCTCCGCGCGGCACGGGCCGCACCACGTCGCCCAGAAATCGAGCAGCACAGTGTGGCCACGGAGCGCGGCGAGCGAGACGTCGTTCGAGTCGCTCGGGGCATTGGCGACCAGCTTGAGCGCCAGCTCCGGTGCGTCCTTCCCCGCCATGTTCCCTTCCGCGTGACCGAAGAGCTTCGGCAGGTAGGCGAACGCGAGAATGGCACCGAAGATGAGCAGCCCGGTGGCGAGCCCGCTCGTCTTGTCGTCGTCCGGCGCCGGTGACTTCATCCCCCTTTCCGATAGCACGCGTTCACGATGGAGGCGCGCCGTCGAGCTTCACGCCGCTCTCGATCGCCCGTTCCCGAGCTTCCCTTGCGGCCGCGATCGTCACCGAGCGCGGGCCGGGCAGGTGAACCAGGAAACCGGCGCCGCCGAGCTTCTCGCTCTTGGTCACCTCGATCCGCCCGCCGTGCTCGACGACGATCTTCTTCACGATCGCGAGCCCCAGACCGGTGCCGTCCTTCTTCGTCGTGAAATACGGATCGAAGACGCGCTCCCGCGACTCGGCCGGAACGCCGGGCCCGTCGTCTTCCACGGCGATCACCGCCCCCTCGCCTTCGCGGCGCGCGCTGACGACGACATGGCCGAAGACCCCCTTGGCCTCGTCGGCGCTCTCTCCCTCGTGCGCGTCGCGGATCGCCTGCACCGCGTTTCGCACGAGATTCACCAGCACGCGCCGGAGCATCTGGCGATCGATCGCCGCCGGAAGCGGCTCACGAGGGACGTCGAGGCGAACGTCCACGTTGTGGTGCAGCGCCGTCGACTCGTCGCCCGGTGCGTCCTCCAGGGCGGCGAGCTGATCGGCCGACTCGCGCAGGAACTCGCGCAGCTCGGCATCGCGTAGCTCCGCGTGCGGCAGGCGGGCGAAGTTCGAGAAGTCACCGACGAGACGGCGAAGCGTCCCCACCTCTTCCTCGACGATCTCGAGCGTCGTGTCGAGCAGCGCGCGGAAGCGCGGGTCGTCCCCCTTGTACTTCCGGTGACACTCCTGCACGGCCAGCTGGATCGGCGTCAGCGGGTTCTTGATCTCGTGCGCGAGGCGCTGCGCCATCTCCTGCCACGCGCCGATGCGCTGCAGGAACTCGATGCGCGCGCGCGACTGCGCCATCTCGCCGATCATGTCGTTGAACGCGCGCGCCAGGTCCCCGAGCTCGTCGTTCCCGGTGACCGGAACGCGCACGGACATGTCCCCCGCGGCCACGAGGTTGATGGCGGCGCCGAGTCGGTTGATGCGTCGGGTGACGCCACGGGCGAGCAGGATGCCGAGGAGCAACGTGAGGAGCATCGTCGTGCCGAGGAGGGCTCCGAAGGCGTTCAGGTAGCCGCGGTACAGCTCTCCGCGCGACTGCTCGAGCGCGTGGTACTTCGTGACGACGTTCGCGGTCTTCTCCAGCTCGTCCAACCGCGTGCGGTCGATGGCGAACGTGGCGAGGACCGCCGCGCCGTCAGGGTCTTCGGTGAGGGGCCGTCGCTGTTCGAGGCTCCGCTCTTTCGTGTCGTCCACCGGTCTCCCGCGGTCGCGCGTCGCGAGCGTGCGCCCGCCCGCCCCTTCCACCGTCAGCGTGACGAGCTCGGGGAAGCGCGGGAACAGCTCGTTGAGCTGCGCCTCGACCAGCTCGCTGTTGTGCTTCTTCGCGGCGATCCGGAGCACCTCGTCGGCGGCGATCGCGTCCGTCTGGTGCCGCATGTCGTCTTTGATCGCGCGGACGTAGTCCTTGTAGACGTCCACGCCCCGATCGAGCTGCCGGCCGACCTCGGGGTCGAACCAGATGGCGGACGCCGTGCGGAACAGCGAGGTCGCGATGAGCAGCGCCGCCGCGAGCGGGAGCACGGCCGTGAGCAGGATCGCGAGCGCGAGCCGTCGTTCGATTTTTCCCGGGAGGCGAACCGCCACGTGGAGGAGCTTAGTCCAAGCTCGCCGCGCGCTCACGGTGGTACGGTCTGATTCGTGGGGTTGCGTTGGCTCGATACCGCATGCGCGTGCGCGATCGCAGGGTGCGCCACGCCCGGACCATCGCCCGCGCAGGAGCCCGCACGCGAGGCGAAGGCAACCGCAGGACAGGGCATGAGCGCGCACGACGATCACGCGGTCACGTTCGAAGACGACGAGGCGTTCCTTCGCGCGCACGGCGACCTGGAGCGGCTCACCCTCCCGGGAGGCGGGCGCATCCTCGTCTCGGCGAAGTACCAGGGGCGGGTCATGACGAGCGCGGTCGGGGCGGGCGGGCGCAGCCTCGGGTTCGTGCACCGCGCGTTCATCGAGGCGGGGAAGAGCGGGACGCCCTTCGACAACTACGGCGGCGAGGACCGCTTCTGGCTCGGGCCCGAGGGGGGGCAGTTCGGCCTCTACTTCCCGCGCGGGAGCACCTTCACGTTCGACGAGTGGCAGACGCCGCACGAGATGCAGGAGGGGGAGTGGGCCGTGGCGCGGAGGACGCCGACGGAGATCACCTTCACCCACGCGATGAGCGTCGCGAACGTGTCCGGCGCGGCGTTCAAGGTCGATGTCGAGCGCACGGTGCGCGCGCTGGACGCGCAGGCGGCGTCGTCGCGGCTGGGGATCGCGATCGATGCCTCCATCGGGTGCGTCGGATTCGAGAGCGTGAACCGGATCACGAACGCGGGCGAGGCGCTCTGGGACGAGCGGGGCGGCCTCGTCTCGGTCTGGATCCTCGGCATGTTCGCGCCCGCGCCCGACGCGCGCATCGTCATCCCGTTCGATCCCGCGGGCGACGGACCTGTCGTCAACGACCGTTACTTCGGAAAGGTGCCTCCCGCGCGCCTCTCGGTGCACGAGCGTGAGGGGTATCTGGTGCTCTCCGCCGACGGGCACTACCGGAGCAAGATCGGCGTCGGGCCTTCGCGCGTCCGCCAGGTGGCCGGGAGCTACAGCGCGAGCGCGAACCTGCTGACGATCGTGCAGCTCGACGAGTCTCCGAAGGGGCAGAAGTACGTCAACGGCATGTGGGAGACGCAGAAGGAGCCGTACGGCGGCGACGTCGTCAACGCGTACAACGACGGCCCCACGGGGCCAGGCAAGCCCTCGCTCGGCGGCTTCTACGAGCTGGAGACCAGCTCCCCGGCAGCCGCGCTCGCGCCGCACGGTTCGCTCGTGCACACGCACCGCACGTTCCACTTCGTCGGCCCGCGCGCTTCGCTCGACCCCATCGCGCGCCGCGTGCTCGGCGTCTCGCTCGACGACGTCACGCGCTGAGCTTCCTGCCTCGCAGGAACCACGTGCGCATCTTCCCTTTCCCCTTCACGTCGATCTCGCCGCGCGGCTCGAAGTCGTACGTCCCCTCGAGAAGCCGGTGCGTCTCCTCGGTGACGTGAACCGCGCCCGGGGAGCCGTGCGACTCCATGCGGCTCGCGGTGTTCACAGTGTCGCCCCACACGTCGTAGATGAACTTCTTCTTCCCGATGACGCCGGCGACCGCGGGTCCGGTGTGGATGCCGATGCGTACGTTGATCGGCTCGTCGAAGCGGTTGAACTTCGCGACGCCCCCGACCATCCCGAGCGCCATCTCGGCGATCGTCTTCGCGTGGTCCTTGTCGCCACGGAGGCCGGCGACGGCCATGTAAGCGTCGCCGATGGTCTTGATCTTCTCCACGCCGAGCGACTCGGCGAGATCGTCGAACGTTGAGAACATCTCGTTGAGGCCGCGCACCAGCTCCTCGGGCGAGAGGCGCGCCGAGAGCTTCGTGAAGCCGACGATGTCGGCGAAGAGCACGGTCACCTCGGGGAAGCCGTCGGCGATCGCGCGCGAGCTCGACTTCAGGCGGTCGGCGATGCTGCTCGGCAGGATGTTGAGCAGGAGCGCTTCGGACTTCGCGCGCTCGGCGTCGAGCTCCTCCATCTGCGTCGCGATCGTCTGTCGCTGGATGAAGACGCGACGCGATTGAAGCTGGTCGGCGCGGGCGACGATGGCGCCGATGCTGCCGACGACCAGGATCGTCGCGGCGATCGAGACGGTCGTCGCCGTGTCGGGGTGGGAGGTGGTCGCCGCGAACAGGAGAAAGAGCGCGCTCGTGAGGAGCGTGTAGGCCGACTGCGTGGTCACGTTCATCCTGGCGATGAACGGCCCGAGGGTGACGAAGAGGAACGCGTACGACGTGTAGAGGGCGAACGGCATCGGCGGGGCGATGGCGCCGATCCAGAGGACGACCACGTTCACGGCCAGCCCGAAGGCGAGCGCGGCGGGCTGGTGGAACCGTGCGTACGCGCGGGTCTGGGCGAGCAGGAGGACCGCGACGGCGACGGGGAGGAAGATCCCGTAGCGGATCGCCCAGGCGTGCTCGCGCAGCGGGCCGAGGAAGAACGCGTCGTGGATCCCGTAGCCCAGGAAGAAGAAGCTCGCGACCGCGAGGCTGAAGCGCGTGTACCGCTTCACCTCGAGATCGAAGTACGCCGACAGGAACTCCGCTTCGAGCGCGTCGTCGAGGAACGCCCCCGTGAGCGCGTGCGTCGGCGGCAACGGTAGGACGGAGGACCTCACGTCCACGACACTTCGAACGGCATCCGCACGAGCTCCATGCCCTGACGCTCGCCGTCGTGCTCGGTCGGCAGCCAACGGACCCGCCCGTTCCGGGTACCGGCCGCTTCGAGCACGTACTCGAAGTACCCCACCGCCGCGGCGGCCCACCACTGAACGGCGATGCGCGGCATGCCCGTGCGGGCGCCGCGCACGAGGTTCGCGGCCACGACGCGCGATTCGATCGCGCCGAAGTCGTAGAACGACGACGACATCCGCGGCATCCACACCGCGAGCGTCTCGGAGCTCACGACGCGGAGCAGAGGGCGGTAGATGCCGCTGAACTTGTCCTGCGCGTGCCATCGCGAGAGCTCGCGGCAGTGGCTCCCGAACGAAACGCCGCGGAGACGGGCCGCAGCCTGGCTCTGGTACAGCTTCGGAATGAGGTCGTACCAGCCGTCGGGCTCGAACTTGCGCGCGAGGAACGTCGCGATCGTCGGGTCCTTCTCGCGCACCATCTGGGTGATCGCCGCCACGCCCCCCGGAACGCGCTCCTCGTGGAACCGCACGTCCCCTTCGTAGCCCCACCCTTTGATGCGAAACGGGCCGGCGCCCGGCGCGAACGGCGCCTTCTCGGGCAAGGCGAAATGCGGGTCTTCGACGTTGCGACCCGCCGGCGGCTTCAGGGACCCCACCAGAGCACCTCGTGGACGAGCTGTTTGCCCGCTACCGATAGAATCGCGCGAATGCGGTCGGCGTCCACTCTTACGATCGGCTCGGGGAACGCTTCGCACGGGAAGAAGGCGCTCTTCTCGAATCCGCTCGACGTGAGCCAGAAGAGGTGGAGGCCGTGCGCGTTGGCGCCGAACATGAGGAGCATTCGCCCCTCGCCGACGAGCGCGAAGTCGAGCCAGGTGAACGCGAGCTCGTCGAAGCGCTCGGGCGACGGGAAGGCTTCGCCCAGGTCGCGCAGCTCGGGGAGGTGAGCCCGGGTCCACTTGTGCAGGATGTCGTAGCGGGGCTTCACCAGGCGCGGGAGCCGGCGGTCGGGGGGGGCGATGACGGGGAGCGTCTCGGGGCGCGCGGTCGGGTTCTCGACGTGGGCGCGGTAGCGGTCGGCCAGGGTGACGCCGCGATCGAAGGCGTCGTCCGCGAGCGACTTCAGCCACCAGTGGAAGACGGCGAGCTCGCCCGACCCTGCGCGCGATTCGAGCTGCACGAGGCTCTCCCACAAGGGGCGCCGGACGCGCCAGGCGCCCGCGTGTTGCCGCACGATGCACGCGCCGACGTACGCCGCGCCGTGGACGACGACGTTGAACAGCTCGTTCTCCGGCGAGCCCGCGGCGCCGTTCGCGGCCCAGGCGTCGCGCCGTTCGCGGGTGACGGCGGCGCTGAGGCGGTGGACGCTCGCGTCCGTGAAGTCGAGGGCGAGCGCTTCGTGGCGCTCGGGAAACATCGTCGCGGCGGCGGCGACGAAGATGCGCGCGGCGTCGTCGAGGTGCGCGAGGATGGCCGGGTTGTTCGCGGGGTTGGCGTCCGTCGCGCGGGCCCCTGACAGGTCGCGCTGTGCGTCGGGGGGATAGAGCGGGAGGAAGTGCGCGTGGAAGAGCGACTCGGGCGTGGAGAGCGTCGAGGGAGACGGCGAGGGCGCCGGCGTTGCGGATCGGTCCACACGAGAAGCCATGGCCGGTCTATAGCAAACGGAACCCCGTGCTGACGCCCGACGTCCGATTCGAAGGTTGGACCACCGACGATTGGATGAATCTGCTCCATCTGTGGAAGCCGCGCGCGACCGCAGAACGCGAGCCGACTCGTCCTCGCGGCGGCGTCATCGCGATTCACGACGGGCGGCGCGTGCGCAAGATGCTGCACACGGGCAAGGGGCGCCTCGACCTCCCGCGCGACCGCTGGCCCATCCCGCTCCCCGAGCTGGCGCGGCTTCACGAGGCCAGCTGGGCGATGTCGGCGCACGCCGGCGCGCTCGACGAAGTCATGGAGCGCTTCGGCGCGCGGTCGCGTCGCGGGCAGGACCTCGCGGAGCAGGCGCTGACGCTGGCGACGATCGCGCGCGAGATGATCGGCGAGGGGGCCATCGACCACTGGCCTCACCGCCTCCGCGGAATCCCCCCGCCCACCAACGCGATGGTGCGCCGCGCGATGGACTCGGTGTGCCCGCCGGGCAAGGCGATCGTGCTCGGGATGTTCCAGGACGGCGAGCTGTGGACCGCGTTCATCGCCCGCCGCCGCGCCGCGAACTTCGACGTGATCGCCGGGCCCGACGAGCTCCGTCGCGAGATGGGTCTGCTCGCCGGCGACTGGCGGCGCGACTACCGGCACCTCGTGCGCTCGGTGGAGGAGCGCTACGCGCCGCTCGCCTTCGGGTGCTTCTCCGAGGTGGAGACGTTCCGCTCGCTGCAGGTCGATTCGCGCCCGGGCGCGTGGGCGCGCGCGATGCTCGTGCGCGACGTGATCCTCTCGCCGATCCCGGTCGCCGTGGGGCTCGCGCTCGGCGCGGACAGCGCGCGGTACGCGTTCGAGCACGTGCGCGTGATCACGAACAAGCTCGACCCGTTCGGGTTCCTCGATCCCGTGCTGCGCGGGGTGCGGGCGCGTCTCGGGAGCGCCGCGGGGGACAAGGACGTCACCGGCACGCTGGGGTTCGACCCGATGGCGGCGTTGCGGGCGCTCTTGAAGCGGTGAGCGTCGTCGCGCTCACGCGCAATTCGTGTTGAACGCGACCCCCATTCGCGCCTAGAAGCGCCCCTTCCAAGAGATCGGCCACTGGCCGAGAGGGGGATACTCATGAAGACGAATTCGAAGACCGCGAAGACCGCGAAGACCGCGACCACGAAGACCAAGACGTCCGGTGCGACGTCGTTCCAGACGGCGATCGCCGACGTCCTCGCGACGGCGCAGGCGATGCGCGCGTCGCTCGATGCGCTCGACCTCGCGTCGCTCACGGAAGACGAGCGGAAGCACTCGGCCGGCAAGCTCCGCACGGGCGAGCCCGCGGCCATGACGACGATCCTCGACACGGTCGATGCCTTCCCGCAGCTCTTCTCGGCGCTCGCCGCGAAGGACAACGGGACGAACCCGAACGCCGTCGAGACCGCGCCGTCGCGCGCGTCGCTCGCGCGGTCGCAGACGCTCGCGCCGCTGGCGATCGTGCTCGAGTCGCTGCTCACGCGCGTATCGGACGACATGCTCGCGTCGGCGGCGTCGGCGAAGGACGTGACCGTGCCGGCGTACGCGATCGGCAAGGCGAGCGCGGCGTCGGACGCGAAGGTGCGCAAATCGCTCGCGACGGCGATCGACTTCTACGTGAAGAGCTCGCGCCACGTGGGCAAGGCGAGCAAGTCCGCGAAGCCGGCGAAGGCCGCCAAATCGACGGGCGCGACCGCGGCGTCCTGATTTCGGCCAGAAATGGTCTCTTTTTGACCATCGTGGTCAATCGAGAGAGCACGGTGGTCTCGGGGGGGACCATCGTGGTCGATCGGGAGAGCACGATGGTCTCGGGAGAGACCGCCGTGGTCACGCGCGAGGCCGAGGACGTCGATTCGCAGACCTCGGCCTCGTCGCGTCACTCCGACGCCGAATCGATCGCGGCGTCCGTCGCCGCATCCCCCGTCGCATCGCTCCCCGCGTCCACGACCGTCGCGTCGTTCCCGGCGTCGCTCCCCGCGTCCACGCCCGTCGTCGCGTCCGCCTCGGCGTCCGCCGTCGTCGCATCCGGCTCGCCCGCATCCCCCGCGTCCCCGCCGTCGCCCCCCGCCTCCCCGGCCTCGGGAGGCACGTTGATGATCGCCCCGTCGTCCTCGCAGGTCGTGTCGTACGTGTTCGCCAGCAGCGCCGCCTCGCACAGCGCGGTGCTCCCGGCGTCCGAGTCGTAGGGGAAGATCGGGTACGGCGGGCACATCGTGCTCACGTACGCGACGGCGACGCCCCCCTCGAGCGGCTCCGACACGATGCAGATGGGCGCGCACGGCGTGTTCGGCTGCGCCCCCTCGACGACGTCGATGCTCTGCAGGTCCCCCAGGCAATAGTGCTGGGGCTCGTACTGACGCCCCGTGTACACGTGCGACCGCGGGCTGTCGTCGCACGCGAACCACGCGCACGCGCTCCCCGCGACGGCCGCGACGAGCAGGAACCCGCGCCCTCGCACGCCCTTCACGGCTGCTGCGGCTCGATCGTGCGCACGCGCAGCTCGAGGAGCTGCTCGGGCGAGACCTTGCTCGGCGCATCGGTCATCAGGTCCGTCCCCTTCTGCGTCTTGGGGTACGGGATGACGTCGCGCAGGCTCTCGGCGCCCGACAGCAACATCGCCAGGCGGTCCATCCCGATCGCGATCCCCCCGTGCGGCGGCGCGCCGTAGCGAAGCGCGTCGAGGAGGAACCCGAACTTCGCGCGCGCGTCCTCATCCGAGATGCCGAGCGCGCGGAACACCTTCGACTGCACCACCGGATCGTGGAGGCGGATGGAGCCCCCGCCGATCTCGAACCCGTTGAGCACGAGGTCGTACCGGTGGCAGAGCACCTTGCCCGGATCGGTCTCCAGCATCGCCACGCAGTCGTCGTGCGGGCGCGTGAAGGCGTGGTGCGCGGCGGCCCACGTCTTCTTCTCGTCGTCGTACTCGAAGAGCGGCGGGTTCACGACCCAGAGGAAGTTGAACTTCCCCCCGTGCCCGCTGTCCGGAATCAGCCCCGCCTTCTTCGCCAGGTGCGTGCGGAGGTTCGCCATCACCGTCTGGACGACGCTCTCCTTGCCGAACTGGAAGAAGAGCAGGTCGCCGTCCTTGGCGCCGGTCGCCTCGTTGATCGCCTTGCGCAGCTCGGGCGTGATCGTCTTGGAGAGCGGCGACTGCGTCCAGTTCCCCTCCGCGTCCACCTTCGCGCGCGCGAGCCCCTTGGCCCCCATCCCTTTGACGAACTCCTCCAGCTTGTCGAGCTCCGCCCGCGACAGCGCATTGGCCGCCGGGACGCGCATCGCCTTCACGATCTCGGCCGGCAGATCGCGCCGGTACTTTCCGCTCGTGAACTTGTCGGCGATGTCCTTCCAGAACGGGATGCCGCCGCCGCCGTGCTCGATGACGAGGCCGGTGACGTCCGTGTGGGGCATGTCGAAGCGGAGGTCGGGCTTGTCGTTGCCGTACTTGCCCATCGACTCTTCGAACGGCATCTGCGGAAAGCGCCCGCTCGGGTAGTGCTCGAGGAGATCGACCTTGAGCACCTCCTTCCACACCTTGAAGATGAGCCCCTCCATCACGCGGAAGACGTCGTCCTGCGAGACGAACGACATCTCGACGTCGATCTGCGTGAACTCCGGCTGGCGATCGAGCCGCAGGTCCTCGTCGCGAAAGCATTTGACGATCTGAAAGTACTTGTCGAACCCGGCGACCATGTAGAGCTGCTTGAACAGCTGCGGGCTCTCGGCGAGCGCGAAGAACTTCCCCGCGTTCATGCGGCTCGGCACGAGGAAGTTGCGGGCGCCGCCGGGCGTGTACTTCACCATCACCGGCGTCTCGAGCTCGAGGAAGCCGGCGTCGTCGAAGTAGCGGCGCGTCGTCTGGTGAATGCGGTGACGGACGCGCAGCGTGCGCTGGAGCGGGGCGCGACGCAGATCGAGGTAGCGGTACTGGAGGCGCTTCTCCTCGTGCGTGTCGATGTTGTCGGCGATCTCGAACGGCGGAGTGTCGCTCTTGTTGAAGACCGTCATCTCCACGACCTGCACTTCGATGTCGCCCGTCGGCAGACGCGGGTTCTTGTTCGCCCCGCGCGCGATGACGATGCCGCGGATGCCGACGACCCACTCGCTCCGGAGCGCCTGCGCCTCGTCGTGCGCCTTCTTCGGCAGATCGCCGAACCCTTTGCGGTCGGGATCGAACACGAGCTGGGTAATCCCCTCGCGGTCGCGGAGGTCGATGAAGACGCACCCGCCGTGATCCCGGTAGCTCGCGACCCACCCGAAGAGGACGACCTCTTTGCCTTCGTCGGATGCGCGGAGCGCGCCGCAGTCGTGGGAACGTTTCAGCTCGTCGATGAACCTGGCCACTGGGAACCTCTCCTCTGCGGGGAATTAAGGGGTGGCGTGGGAAGGTAGTAGAACGTCCTCGCGTGCGCCAACCCGACGAACAAGCGAAGTCCGATCCCACGACCGAAGCGGACGCACGCTGGAACGCGCTTCCGCTCGTGGTGTGCGTGGTGCTCCCGGCGTGCCTGGCCGTCGCGCACGCCGGGAACATGGCCGACGCCGCCCACGACGAGGCGATGATCCGCGCCGTAGGGCTGGGGTGGACCGGCGCATGGCGCGCGCTCGACGCCCCCTGGTACGCGCTGTTTTCGTGGGTGCCGCTCGGGACGCGCGCGATGCGGGCCGCGCTGGCGACGGCGCTGGCGTGCGGCGGGGGAGGGGCGTGCGTGTTCCTGCTCGCGCGTGCGCTCGCGTTCCGGACCGCGGGGCCGAAGCGGATGGGTATCGTCGCGGCAGCGATCGCGTCCTTGGCCGCGACGCTGTCGCCTGCCTGGCAGATCGAGGCGATGGCCTCCGCAGGCTCGTGCCTGGGGGCCGTGCTGGCGCTCTTACCGCTGGCGGTCGCCGTGACGTGGCGCGGAGAGACGAGCGCCCGGACGGTGACGACGGCGCTGCTCACTGGGCTCGCGGTCTCGTACGAGCCGCTGGTCGGTCTGGCGGCGGTGTCGTCGCTCGTCGCGTGGGACGTGTTGCGCCGTGAAGCGGGGGCGCGCGCGTCGAGGGGGACGCTCGCGCGCGCGGCGGGGGCGTTCGTGGTGGGGTGCGCGCCGCTCGGAGTCGCGCTGGCGCGGAGGGGGGCACCGCTCTCGACGGGCGCGTCTCTGTTCGCGCTCTTGGCGGGCGAGCGAGGGGAGAGCGTCGCCGGGATGCCCATCGCGCTCGCACGCGAGGACATGGGGGTGATGTCGTGCGTCGCCGTCGTCGCGGGGACGGTGATCGCGGTGCTCGCGCCGAGCGCTCGTCCGCTCGCGCTGTCGCTGCTGAAGATCGTCGCCCTGGGCGTAGTCGCCATGCTGTGCGGCGCGCCCGCCGGCCCGTCTCGCTACGGAGCCCCGGTGCTGGCGGCGGTCGGCGCGGCGTACGCGATCGCCGCCGTGGCCCTGCAGGCGATCGTGCGCGTGGTCGACGAAGCGCGCGTCCCGTTCGCGCACGCGAGCGCGGCGATGATCCTCGTGCTGGAGATGGCGCTCCCCGCGCGCGCGGCGGACGACTCGAGCGCGCGCGCCGAGGCTCGCGCGTCCACGCTGACGGGCGTCTGGGACGACGCGGCCTTCGCCTCGTTCCCGGCCGGCGCGGCGCTCCTCGTGGCGAGCCCGCGCGTCGAGACGCGTCTCGACGCCGCGCGCGCCGCCGGCGAGATGCGCGCGGACGTCGCCGTCGTGCCGCTGTTCGATCTCGCCGGGCGCGGGGCCCTTCGCGAGCTGGCGCGCGACGCGAAGCTCGAGCCGCTCTGGCACGACGCGGCGCTGGTGGGGCCGCCGCAGGAGTGGTCGCTGTCGTCGCTGGCTTCGTGGCGTCCGCTCGTCGCGCCGTACGATCCCACGTGGGACCGCGCGCTCGCCCGTCACTTCGTCCCGCTCGGCCTCTTCGCCCGCTTCGAGCCCGAGCCGCGCGGCGCCAGCGACCGGAGGCGCGCGCTCGACGAGTTCACCCCCGCACGCGACGCGCTCTCCCCCACCATCGACACCGACCTCGAGCTCCGCGCGCTCACCGCGATGCTCCTCCGCTCGCGCGCGATCACGCTCGCCGCGACCAGTGAGCGCGACATCGTCGGCCGCGCCCTCGAAGACCTCCGCCCGTTCTCCCCCCGCGACCCGGTCGCCGTCGAAATCGTTCGGCGCATGACCGCGACCCGCGGCGCCATCGACGTCAAGGACTTGAATCCCTGAGCGGGTGACTCCCGCGAACCCTCACCCCCCCAACCCCCTCTCCGACGAGGGGAGAGGGGGAGCATCGCGCGTCTTCTCCCCTCTCCCCTCGTGGGAGAGGGGCCGGGGGTGAGGGGTCGCGTGTTAGCGTTCGCACCAGGAGGGAGCGATGGACGCGAAGGATCTCCGCGAGGCGTTCGGCGAGCGTGGCATCAAGAAGGTGAAGGTCGGAGGCTTCGACATCGACGGCGTCCTTCGCGGCAAGTACGTCTCGCTCGAGAAGTTCTGGAGCGTCGTCGAGAAGGGCTTCGGCTTCTGCGACGTCATCTTCGGCTGGGACATCGGCGACGTCCTCTACGACAACGCGCGCGTCACCGGCTGGCACACCGGCTACCCCGACGCCCACGCCCAGATCGACCTCGACTCGTTCCGCGTGCTCCCGTGGGAGCCCGACACCGCCGCGTTCCTCGTCGACTTCACGCGCGCCGACGGCTCACCACACGACGCCTGCCCCCGCTCGCTCCTGAAGACCATCGTGGCGCGCGCGAAGGACATGGGCTTCTCGGCGACCTTCGCGTGCGAGTTCGAGTTCTTCATCTTCAAGGAGACGAGCGAGTCGCTGCACCAGAAGGGCTTCCGCGCGCTCACGCCGCTCTCGCAGGGGATGTTCGGCTACTCGTGGCTGCGCGAGGGGCAGAACGCGGAGCTCTGTCACGCCATCCTCGACGAGATGGCGGCGTTCGACATCCCCATCGAGGCGCTCCACACGGAGACCGGCCCCGGCGTGTACGAGGTCGCGATCCGCTACGACGAGGCGCTCCGCATGGCGGACAAGGCCGCGCTCTTCAAGACCGCGATGAAGCAGATCTGCACCGCGCGCGGTCTCTCGTGCACGTTCATGGCGAAGTGGAACGCGGAGCTCCCGGGCTCCAGCGGGCACCTTCACCAGTCGCTCTGGAAGGGGAAGACGAACGCGTTCTTCGACCCCAAGGACCCGCTCTCCCTCAGTCCGACCGCGCAGAGCTACCTCGGCGGGCAGGTCGCGCTGATGCCCGAGCTCACGGCGCTCTACGCGCCGACGATCAACAGCTACAAGCGCTACGTCCCGGGCGTATGGGCGCCGCTCACGGCGTCGTGGGGGGAGGAGAACCGCACGTGCGCGATCCGGACGATCGCCGGGGGGATGAGCGGGACGCGCCTCGAGTACCGGCAGACCGCCGCCGACATCAACGCGCACATCGCCATCGCGACGTGCCTCGCCGCGGGGCTTCACGGCATCGAGAAGAAGATCAAGCCGCCGAAGCAGGGGAGTGGCGACGCGTCGAAGACCGACGCGGGGTTCGCGCCGCTGCCGCGCACGTTGAAGGAGGCGAACCAGGCCCTCGCGGCGAGCAAGTCGGCGCGCGCGATCCTGGGGACGCCGTTCGTCGAGCACTACGTACGGACGCGCGACTGGGAAGTGCGCCAGTACGAGCGCGTCGTGACCGAGTGGGAGCTGAAGAGATACTTCGAATCGATCTGACTCAGTCGAGCTTCACGCGCAGCCCCCTCGACCACCCCGAGCCGGCCACGTCGACGCTGGCTGTCGCTCCGCGCGCCACGCGCAGGGTCGGCTCCCAGCGGATGCTCGTGCCGTCGGGGGCGACCTCGCGGTAGCGCACGCCGACGTCGAAGGTGCCGTCGCCCCGCTCGCGCGCCGCGAAACGGAGCTCTTCGTGGTCACGGGCGTCGTGCGCGACCGCGGCTTCGTGGGTCGCGTCGACGCTCGTTCGACCGCTGAGGACGACGCCGTTGTCCTCCTTGCGCGTGACCTCGTACTCGAGCGTCACGCTCGCCGGCTCGTGCGCCGGCTTCGCCGTCTCGGGGGGCGCCGCCGCCGCGGGGTGCGCGCACCCGCCCGCGAGCAGGGACACCGCGACCATCGGAATCACCATCGTTGCACCTGTCATCGACATCGACCCACCTCCTCGTTCTCGCTCACTCACGTTGCGTTCGTGGCTGGGAGCGCTGGGGGCCGTGCGCGCATTCCCGCCGAGGATGTGTTCGCCAATTTGTCGCGCAGGCGCGACTCCCAAGCGCTCCGGTTCGGTGCTACGCCGTCCTCCCATGTCCCTCGCAACATGGTCCTTCCCGACCACGATCGTCTTTGGCCCCGGTGCGCTCAGTGCGCTCCCCGCTCACGCGAAGCGCCTGGGTGCTCGCCGCCCCCTCATCGTGTGCGACCCCGGTGTCGTCCGCGTCGGGCTCGCCGCGCGCGTCCAGAAGGTGCTCGAGTCGGCGGGGCTCACGGTCTCCGTCTTCGACAAGGTCGACCCGAACCCGGTCGAGCCGAACATCGTGGACGGCCTCGCGGCGTACAAGGCGCACGGCGCCGACCTCGTCGTGTCCCTCGGCGGCGGCTCGCCGCTCGACGCGGGCAAGCTCATCGCGCTCCGGGTGACGCACGATCGTCCGCTCCACGAGTACGACGACGCCATCGGCGGCGACGCGCACATCACGTCCAACGTCCCCCCGATCATCACGATCCCCACGACCGCCGGCACCGGGAGCGAGGTCGGGCGCAGCGGCGTCGTCACGCTGAAGGCCACGGGCCGCAAGACCGTCATCTTCAGCCCGTACCTCCTCGCCAAGGTCGCCATCCTCGACCCCGAGCTCACCGTCTCGATGCCCAAGCACATCACCGCGGCGACCGGCTTCGACGCGCTCACGCACTGCCTCGAGGCGTACTGCTCGCTCGGGGACCATCCGATGGCCGACGCCATCGCGCTCGGGGGGCTCGAGCTCTGCGCGAAGAGCCTGGCGCGCGCCGTCGAGAGCCCGAACGATCTCGAGGCCCGCGGCGACATGATGAAAGCCGCCATGATGGGCGCCGTCGCGTTCCAGAAGGGGCTCGGCGCGTGCCACTCGCTCGCGCACCCGCTCTCGAGCGAGAAGAACCTCCACCACGGTCTATCGAACGCGCTCTGCCTCCCGGCCGTGGTCGACTTCAACGACGACGTCATCCACGCGAAGATCGAGCGCATCCGCCTCGTCCTTTCGCCGAACGCAAAGACGCTGTCCGAAGGGCTCCGCGCGCTGCGCACACGGCTCGGGATCTCCAGCGGGCTCCGCGCCGAAGGGGTCACCGAAGCGGACATTCCGAAGCTCGCCGACAAGGCGTTCGAAGACGCCTGTCATCGCTGCAACCCGAAGCCGGTGACGCGCGCCGATCTCGTGAAGCTCTACGAGGCGTCCCTTTGAGCCCGCGTCACGCGCTGACGATCGCGGCGCTCGTCGCGGCCTCGCTACTCGCGTCCGGGGGCCCGAAGGGGGCGCTCGCGCAGCCGGCAGCCCCCTCGCCGGCGGCCCCCGGAGGGGGTTCGGGCGCAATGAGCGGCGTCAACTTCGACATGACGATGCTCGTGAAGGCGCCGCTCGGCTCGTGGTCCGACTACACGATGTCGAAGGCCGGCTCGGACAAAAGCCTCACGATCCGGTACGCGATCGTCGAGAAGACGGCGCAGAAGCTCGGCCTCGAGATCGACACGCCGACGCCGCAGGGCGAGGTCGTGATGCGTTTCGACTTCGTCGCGCAGCCCAACGCGTGGAAGCTCGTGGGGGGCAAGATGCAGCGTGGCGACGAGAAGCGCGACATGCCGAAGGAGCAGATCGACGCGACGCCGCCGCTGAAGAACGATGCGCGCCCGGGCGATCTCGTCGGCACCGAGAACGTCACGATCCCGTCCGGCACGTTCGCCTGCAAACACTACAGGGCCAAGGTCGCCGCCGACCCGCAGAGCCCGGTGATGGACATGTGGGTGAGCGACAAGGTCTCCCCGACCGGGCTCGTGAAATCCGAGTTATCGCCGCTCGGAATCGGGATGCAGCTCGCGGCGCAGGGCTCAGGGGCGCAGTCGAAGACGAAGTGACGTGGCGGGTGTAAGCTCTCCAGCCTCCATGCTCCCCGAAAAGAAGCAGGTGCTCATCGTCGATGATGAGCCGAACCTGCGGAAGATCTTGTCCGCGCAGCTCTCGCGCGACGGCTACGACGTACTCACGGCAGAAGATGGGGAGAAGGGCCTCGCGGCGCTGCGGGAGCACCACATCGATCTGGTCATCACCGACCTCAAGATGCCGAAGATCGACGGCATGACGCTCCTCCGCGAGGCGCTGCGCGAGGAGCCGCAGCTCCCCGTCGTGATGATCACCGCCCACGGCACCGTCGACACCGCCGTCGAGGCGCTGAAGATCGGCGCGTTCGACTACCTCACCAAGCCGTTCGACAAGGACGAGGTCCGGCAGATCGTCGCCAAGGCGCTGAAGACGCGCCTCCTCGCCGGGCAAGACGCGACCCTGGTGAAGGAGGCACCGAACGCGCGGTTCGGGATCATCGGCGCAGCGCCCGGGATCGTCGACCTGTACGCGGTGCTCGAGCGGGTGGCCGACACCCCGACGACCGCGCTCATCACCGGCGAGAGCGGTACGGGCAAGGAGCTCGTCGCGCGTGCCCTTCACGATCACTCGTCGCGCAAGGACAAGCCCTTCATCAAGGTGAACTGCGCGGCGATCCCGAAGGAGCTCATCGAGAGCGAGCTGTTCGGGTACGAGCGCGGAGCCTTCACGGGCGCGGTGAGCAGCAAGCCCGGGCGCTTCGAGCTGGCGAACGGCGGCACGCTGTTCCTCGACGAGATCGGCGAGATCCCGGTCGAGATGCAAGTGAAGCTCCTGCGCGCGCTGCAGGAGAGCGAGTTCGAGCGCGTGGGGGGGATCAAGACGATCCGCGTCGACGTGCGGCTCGTCGCCGCGACGAACCGCGAGCTGAAGAAGCTGATCGCCGCGGGCACGTTCCGCGAGGATCTGTTCTACCGACTGAACGTGGTGCCGATTCGGCTCCCCGCGCTGCGCGAGCGCGCCGGAGACATTCCGCTGCTGGTCGAGCACTTCCTCACGAAGTTCAACGACAGGCTGAAGAAGCACGTCACCGGCGTCGAGCCCGAAGCGCTCGACGTCCTCAGCGCGTACTCGTGGCCCGGGAACATTCGCGAGCTGGAGAACGTGACCGAGCGCGCCGTGCTCTTCTGCGACGCGCAGAAGCTCCGCATCGAGGATCTCCCCCCCGAGGTCCGCGGCGGAACGCCGCCGGCGCCGCAAGCACAGCTGAACGCCGCGGATCTGCAGGCGGCGCTGTCGAGCGAAGGGGGCCTGAAGGAGCACGTGAAGGTCGCCATGAGCCGGCTCGAGCGCGAGCTGGTCAGCCGTGCCCTCCACCAGACCAACGGGAACGTGACGCACGCCGCTCGTCTGCTGAAAATCTCGCGCAAGGGGCTCCAGCTCAAGATGAAGGAGCTCGGCCTGCGCGAACCGGTGCCGGGCGAGAAGGACTGAGCCGCAGGGCGATTCCGCGATCATGCTCTTCGATTGGCGTCAGCTTGCGTGGTCGGTGCTCGTCATCGTCGTCGTCGTATCGACGAGCGGCGCGCTCGTCTTTCGCCGGGGTGCGGCTCGCCGGTGGGGTGCCGGCGTCTTCGGCGTGTGCGCCCTGATTGCGCTCGTGTCGTGGACGCGTTTCGGCGACGTGCAGAGCGTCTTCGTGGACAGAGACGAGGGGGCCCTGGGGCCGCGCCGCGCGAAGATCGAGCGGCACGAGCCGATCCACTTCCACGAGTTCTTCCACTACTACATCGGCGCGAAGTACTTCGCCCAGCTCGGCTACGGCGGTCTCTACGACTGCACCGCGCTCGCCGATCACGAGATCGCCGAAGAGGACAAGACTCCGCCGCGCATCGGCCCGTGGGTGCGCGATCTCGACGACGTGCTCACCGACAACTCGTACGCGGATGCGTTGAAGCGGTGCACCGATGGTGCGCGCAAGCACTTCAGCGACGCGCGGTGGGCGTCGTACAAGCACGACATTCGTGAGCTCGCCCGCCTGGTCCCCGACGGCTGGTGGAACGACGTCATCTACGACGCGGGCTTCAACCCGCCGCCGAGCTGGGTCGTGACCAGCAGCGCGATCGCGAACGCGATCCCGATTCGCGCCGGCACGTTCCGCACGTACCTCGTCACGACGTCGCTCGACGTCGTGCTGCTCCTCGTGTGCTTCCTCGCCATGCGCCGCTCGTTCGGCACGCTGACCGCGCTGCTCGCGACCGTCTACTTCGGCGCCAGCTTCATCTCCAGCTACGGCTGGAACGGCGGCGCGTTCCTACGCTTCTCGTGGCTCACCGCGGTGATCCTCGGCATGTGTGCGCTGAAGCGCGAACGATGGATGCTGGCCGGAGCGCTCTTCGGCGTCGCCGTGTGCGATCGCCTGTTCCCGGGGGGATTCGCCGTGGGCGCCATGATTCCGGTCGCGCTCCGCATGCGGACGTCGATCCCGCATCGCGCCATCTTCAAGCGGTTCTCGATCGGCCTGGCCTCGGCCATCGGCATCCTGGTCGTCGCCAGCATCGTGGCGTTCGGCTTCGAGTCGTGGCGCGTCTTCTTCATGCGCATCCTGCGACACGGCGACATCTATTACACGATGCACATCGGCCTGAAGAAGGTGCTCACGTACCGGGAGTGGACCCCGTCCCAGAACTTCATGGGCCACGACGGGCTGGTCAACTTCCGCCACTGGAACATCCGCCTGCGGGAGACGTGGAGCAGTGCGCGCGCGTGGGCGCTGCCGATTCAGCTCGCGTTCGCGGCGACGGCAGCCTTCGCGGCGCGGCGGCGCCCGCCGCACGAGGCTGCGCTCCTGTGGGGCGTCATGTTCATGTTCGTCTTCAACATCCCGGCGAACTACTACTACGTGGTCCTCACCGTCGTGCCGGCGCTCCTGTTCCGCGCGGCGGCCGTCGCCACGAACGACGCCGAGCGCTTCCGTTCGTACATCGCCTTCTCCGCGTTCAACGCCTTCTGGATGTTCACGCTGATCGCGTCGCGCATCTCGAACGACGTGCTCGTCTACAACTTCTACATTTGCATCACGTTCACCGCGATGCTCTGCATCTGGATCGGCGCGTGGATCCACGGATCTCTCACCCGCGCATCGCGCTAGCGTCGGGTCGCCTTGTCTGCCCCTACTTCGATCCTCGACCGCGTTCGCCACGCCCTCGGAACCGTCATTCGAGGCAAGAGCGAGGTCATCGATCTCCTGCTCGTGGGGGTGCTGGGCGGTGGCCACGTGCTGGTCGAGGACGTGCCGGGGGTCGGGAAGACGACGCTGGCCAAGGCGCTCGCGCGCGCCTTCCGCGTGACCTTCACGCGCGTGCAGTTCACGCCCGATCTGCTGCCGAGCGACATCCTCGGATCGCAGGTGCTCAGTCCGCGCGACGGCAGTTTCGCGTTCCACCGCGGACCGATCTTCACGAACGTGCTCCTGGCTGACGAGATCAACCGCGCCAGCCCTCGCACACAGAGCGCGCTGCTCGAGGCGATGAACGAGTCGCAGGCGACGATCGACGGGATCACGCACGTGTTGGCTCCGCCGTTCTTCGTGATCGCGACGCAGAACCCGGTCGACTACCAGGGGACCTACCCGCTCCCCGAAGCGCAGCTCGATCGCTTCCTGCTTCGCATCGGCGTCGGGTATCCGCCCACGGAGGACGAGTTGGCCATGCTCGTCGCGCGCCAGTTCGAAGATCCGCTCGAGAAGGTGGAGTCGGTGGCCGACGCGAACGACCTTCTCGAGATGCAGGCGCGGGTGCGCGACGTCGAGGTGAAGGAGTCCGTCGCTCGGTACCTCCTCCGGGTCGTCGCGGCGACGCGCGGGCATCGCGATCTGGAGCTCGGTGTGAGCCCTCGCGGGACACTGGCGTACTTTCGCGCGTCGCAAGCGAGGGCGCTGCTGCAGGGGCGCGGTTACGCGACGCCCGGCGACGTGCAGGCGCTCGCCGCCCCCGTGCTCGCGCACCGCGTGCTCCTGACGACGCAGTCCCGCTACGGGGGCGCGTCGCGAGAGTCGATCATCGCGTCGATCGTGAAGGGGATCGACGTTCCCACATGAGGCAGATCAACTTCGCCCGCTGGAACCATGTCCTCATTCCGGCGACGAAGGACGGACGCGACCGACTTCGCGGCGGCTGGACCGGGAGACTGGCGTGGCCGCTCGTCGCGACGTACAGCGCGCTCACGGACGAAGGGCGGACCGTGGCGCTGCTGACGCTCGTCGTCGCAGGCTTCGGGCTCGACGTCGTGAACTCCGAGCAGCACGTGCTCGCGGCGATGCTCACGGCGATCCTCCTCGCGTCGCTGCTGGCGCGTCCGGCCTATTCGATCGCCGGGACCGTTCGCGCCGAGGTTGATGTCCCGCGACGGGTGCTGCTCGGCGAGGAGCTGGAGCTCGGCGTGACGCTCGAGAACCGCGGCGCGCGCGACCTCCTTGCCGTGCGCGTCTCGGGGCCGTTTCTTCCATGGGACGGGCGGTGGGTGAACGACACGGGCGGCGTCCCTCGGCTGCGAAGCGGCGAGCGGGCGCGCGTCACGCTTCGAGCGAAGTTCGTCGCGCGGGGAGAGCATCACCTCGATCCGTGCCGTGCGGCGGCGCTGGTGCCGTTCGGCCTGGCGCAGGGGAGGAGCGCGCACACGGCGGGCGCCCGCTTCCTCGTTCTGCCCCGGCTCGCGCGCGTCGTGCAGCTGACCCTCCCCGAGACGCGGCGCGCAGAGCCGGCCGGCGTGGCGCTCGCATCCCGGACGGGCGAGTCGATGGAGCTGCTCGGCGTGCGTCCGTATCGACCGGGCGATCCCATCCGCCACCTCCACGCCCGAAGCTGGGCGCGCACCGGGCAGCCGATCGTTCGCGAGTACCAGGAAGAGTACTTCCGTCGTGTCGCCGTCGTCGTCGACGTGGACGGCCGGGACGAGCAGCGCTCCGAGGCCGCGATCTCGCTCGCCGCAGGCGTCGTCGCGCACCTCGCGCGTGGCGAGGCGCTGATCGATCTGCTGGTCGCGGGCGAGCGGGTTCACGACCTCACGCTGGGGCGGAGCCTGGGCTTTCTCGAGCAAGCCCTCGAGCTCCTGGCCTGCTTCGAGCCGCCGCGCGCGTCGCTCGATGGACCGCAGCGGCTGCTCGCGCAACTCGAGCCTCACCTCTCGCGCCTCTCGTGCATCGTCGTCGTGGACGCGGGCTCGCGTGCGTCGGCCATCGTCGACCACGTGCGGACCTTCGGCGTGGGGTGCGCGTGGCTTCGCGTCCAGCGTGGGGCGAGCAGGAGCGATCGCGCGGGAGCCCGGCTCGTCGATCTCGAGGCGATCCAGCGGAACGAGGAGCTCGCCTTGTGAAGGCGCGCGCGCTCTACGCCGCCCCGCTCGTCGTCGCCATCGCTCTCCACGCGTGGACGAGCGCGGAGTACGCGCAGGACGCGATCCTCCTCGCCATCGCTCTCGCCGCGATTCCGCTCGGCGGGAGCGTGTCGCTGGGGACCGCCGTCAAGCGCGTGCTCGGGGTCGTCCTTTTCGTCCTGGGGGGGATCGCCGGGTGGGCGCACACGCCCGACCTCGGGTACGGGCCCGGGGCGCTGCCGCGCGTCGCCTCGCTCCTCGCGGTCGCCACGCTTCTGCTCGCGATCGCGCGCACGTACTTGCGCGAGGGAGAGACTCGCGAGCGGGCGACGTTCGTTTTCGGGATGCTCTCCGTGGCGGCCAGCGGTGCGACCCGACTGGGGCCGGCGTACGCCGCACTCACGGTCCTGTATCTCGCGAGCGCGTTCGTCGCACTGCGCGCGCGTGATCCGGCGCGTGCCCGCGCGTCCCATCTGGGCACGCGTCATCGCGTCGGGCTCGTGGCCGTCGCGGCCGTCGCGTCCGCGATCGCCTTCGGCTTCGTTCGCGCCGTCCCCCCGATTCACCGCGCCGTTCAGCGCGCGTTCGACCGCGCGTACACCCCTCACGACATCGTCGGCTTCGGCGCCGGCGCGTGGCTCGGTTCGATGCGCGACGCCATCAAGAGCGAAGACGAGGTCCTCCGCCTCGCGCCTCCTCCACGGTCACGTCCCATCGATTATCTCCGCGGCGGTGTGTATGACGAGTACCGCACCGACGGCTTCTGGGACGAGACGCCTGCCTCCGCGCGTCTCCGCGATGTCGTCGTCGGGGAGCCGGCGCTAGGCACTTCGGCCGTTCGCGTGCGTCGCATCTCGGGTTCGGCGAGTCGCTACTTTCTCCCGATCGATGGGCGCGACCTCAGGGCCGACGCAGGCACGGTGGAGGTCGATGCGCTCGGCGCCGTGCTCACGTTCGGGTCCTCTCGCGCCCGGGCCTACACGTTCTCGCTCGGCGACCGCGACGCGCTCTCTCCCGCGCCGCCGGGGCCGGTCGATCTCCTCGTGCCGCGCGCGGAGCGGAGCGCAATCACGGCGCTCTCGCACGAATGGACCGATGGCGCGCCCACGCTGGAGGCGAAGCTCGATGCCATCCAGCAGCACCTGCAGCACGACTACCGTTACTCGCTCGACTTCCTTCGCGAGGCCGACGATCCGCTCATCGACTTCCTCTTCGTGAACAAGCAGGGGTATTGCACCTACTTCGCCTCGGCGTTCGCGCTCCTCTCGCGTGCGGTCGGGGTGCCGGCGCGCTTCGTGACCGGCTACCGCGTGGCCGAGTGGAGCCCGCTCGCGCAGGAGTACGTCGTGCGCGACAAGAACGCGCACTCGTGGGTCGAGGCCTGGATCAACGGTGCCTGGCGCACGTACGACGCGACGCCCATGCAGGAGCTCACCCAGGACAAGCCGCACCTCTCCGGGCTGGGGACCCTGGCCGCCGACGGCGCGCGGCGCATCGAGCAGGCGGTGACCTACGCGGTCGAGCATGCGACCCCGGCGCAGCTATTCGTGCTCCTGGGGGGGCTCGTGGCGCTGTGGGCCGCCGTCCGACTGCTGCGAAGTCGGACGGCGAGGATCGCCCGCGAGCGTGACGGGGAGCGGGTCGATCCGCCGCTACCCTGCTTCGAGCGGCTCGCGGCGTCGCTCGCCGGTCGGGGACTCGGGCGCGCCTCCTCCGAGCCCCTCGACCGGTTCGCGCGGCGCCTGGAAGCCGCGGGCCTCGTGGACGCCGCCGCGCTCGTGGACCGCTATGCCGCCATCCGCTACGGCGGAATCGGGGAGCGCGCGGCGTTGGAAACCGACGTGGAGCGGTTCCTGGGGTCGCGTTCTACGTGAGGTTTCGCATAGTTTCCCCCGTCGCTGAGAAACCTGGGTAAAGCGCCACCCGCGCGTCCCAATCGCGCAAACTTTCAATCGCGCGGTTGCCGCGTAGCGGAGGGCGTGCAAATTGACGCCGCGAGGTGGCTCATATGCGTTGGCTTTGGGGTGCGCTGGCTGTTGGCGCTCTTTCCCTCTCAGGCTGCGGAAGTAGTGGTGCAGGCGCGAGCTCGTTCGGGACGCCGGACGACTCCGGGACGGCGGTCACGTACGACGCGACGGCCGTCAACCTGATCCCCGACGCGACCACGTCCAACGACTCCGGGCTCGCGTGCACGCCGCGCACCTGCGCGCAGGCGGGGGCCAACTGCGGTCCGGTCGCCGACGGCTGCGGCGGCCTGCTCGCATGCGGCGTCTGCGGCACGGGGGAGTCGTGCGGAGGTGGCGGCACCCCGAGCGTCTGTGGTGGCGCGGTCACCTGTACGCCCAAGACGTGCGCCGACCCGAGCGTCGCGACCCTCTGCGGCCAGCAGGCCGACGGGTGCGGTGGTCTGATTCCCGCGCCCTGCGTCACGTGCACGGGCACGACCACGTGTGGCGGCGGGAGCCCCGGTACGCCGAACGTCTGCGGCGGCACCGCGGCGTGCATTCCCACCACGGCAACCGCGGCCTGCGTCGTCCCCGGCACGGCGAAGCCGATGAACTGCGGGGTGATGGCCGACGGCTGCGGCGCTCTCGTCGCCTGCGGCGCGGACGACGGCGGATCGTGCCCACCCGGCGAAGAGTGCGGCGGCTCCGGTACGCCCAACGTCTGCGGCGCAGCCAACGTGACGACGCTCTCCGACGGCGCGGTCGTGTCGACCGACGGCGGCGTGAGCCTCTGCGTGCCGTTCACGACGACCGAAGCCTGCACGATGACCGACGGCGGGAGCCTCTGCGGCCCGGTCAGCAACGGGTGCGGCGGGACGATCACCTGCCCGACCACCTGCGCCACGGGCGACTCATGCGGCGGCGGCGGTATTCCGTCGGTGTGCGGTCATCCGGCGTGTGTCGCCATCCCGCCGACGACGGCGTGCGCGAACCCCGCGGGGGGGACGTACTGCGGTCCTGTGAGCAACGGGTGCGGCGGCGAAATCATCTGCCCGACGGTCTGCGCGACGGGCGACACGTGCGGCGGCGGCGGCGTCCCGTCGATGTGCGGTCACCCGGCGTGCACGCCGCTCACGGCGTGCCCCACCAACCCGGCCAACGGCCTTCCATACAACTGCGGCCCCTGGCCGGACGGCTGCGGGAGCACGATCTCGTGCGGCTCGTGCTCGTCGCCGAACATCTGCGGCGGCGGTGGTCAGCCCAGCCAGTGCGGCGATTCGGTGCTCGACGCTGGAGCGTCCTGCGACGCGGGGCTCAAGTGCGACTTCCCGACCTGCCCCGCCGGCACGAACACGACGACGCTCACCGGGACCATCTACGACCCGGCCGGAAACGATCCGCTCTACAACGTCGTCGTCTACGTCCCGAACACGACGCCTGACTTCCCGCTCTCGCACGGCGTGCCGTCGTGCGACTGCTCGTCCGTGTATTCCGGCGATCCGATCTCCCCGACGACGACCGCGACCAACGGAACCTTCACGCTCACGAACGTCCCCGTTCCGGCGAGCGGCCAGGTCCCCCTCGTCGTCCAGGTCGGCAAATGGCGGCGACAGCTCATCTGGGCAGGCGTCCAGACGTGCACGACCAACACGACGTCCATGTCGACCAACTCCGTCGCTTCGCTGCTCCGACTCCCCGGAGCGGAGTCACCGAGCGGTGCGGTGCTCAGCTCGACGCAGACGATCGACGAGCTTCCGGAGATCGCCGTCTCGACCGGCGGCGCCGACTCCATGGAGTGCTTGCTCCAGCGCATCGGCTTCGCGAAGAGCGAGTACACGACCGGCGCAGGCGGCACGGGTCACATCCACATCTTCACCGGCGCCAGCGCCGACGGGCCCTCCACCAGCGCCGGCACGCATAACTCCGCCGTGGGGCCTGACGGCGGCAACTCCGTCTCGCACACGAAGCTCTGGAACGCGACGGCCGACCTCGATCCGTACGACATCGTGGTTCTCTCCTGCGAGGGGGAGGAGACGCGCGGCAACGGGACCTCGGGTCAGCTGGACAGCGCGGATCTGTCGAACCTCGTGTCCTACACGACGAACGGCGGGCGCGTGTTCGCGTCGCACTTCCACTACGCGTGGTTCAACCAGGGCACGTTCGGAGGCGACAACCTCGGCACGTGGACGCCGAACGCCGACAACCCCAACACGGGCTTCGGCACGGGCGCGTACTCCGATCCGATCTACGACGGCACCGACACGAGCCAGCTCAACGCCACCATCGTCACGACGTACGCCGACGGCGGGGTCTTCCCGCGCGGCACCGCCATGTACCAGTGGCTCGGCAACGTGACCGCGCTCGGAACGAACGGCGCGCCCGCCCACGAGCTGTATATCAGCGAGCCGCGGTTCAACGTCTACGTCCCGCTCACCAGCACCGTGGCGCAGTCCTGGCTCGTACCCGACAACGCCGGGTACACGTATTACGACGAGAACGACAACCCGCAGACCCTCGGCAACTCGACGCAGTACATGTCGTTCGACACGCCGGTCGGCGGCACCGGGGATGCCGGGGCTCCGTACTGCGGACGCGCGGTCTACAGCGACCTGCACGTCGGCGGGGCCTCGGGCGACTACCCGGGCTTCGAGAGCAGCGGCACGCCCATTGCGCCGACCAACTGCGCGACCGGGACGCTCTCTGCACAGGAGAAGGCGCTCGAGTTCATGCTGCTCGACCTGGCCTCGTGCCCTTCGTCGGACAGCAACCTCCCCCCCGTGCCGCAGCCCTCCTGCACGCCTCTCACGGCGTGCCCGCCGAGCTATACGTGCGGCGAATACCCCAACGGCTGCGGGGACGGCGGGTTCATCAACTGCGGGACGTGCGACGGCGGGGCGACCTGCATCGACGGCCAGTGCAAGGCTTGTACGCCGCTCACCGTGTGCCCGACGGGCGTGACGTGCGGCGACGTGCCGGACGGCTGCGGCGGGATCCTCTCCTGCGGCAATTGTGCATCGACATCGGCGTGCATCAACGGCACGTGCTCCGCGGGGTGCACGCCCGCGACGAGCTGCCCGCCGGGCATCACCTGCGGCGTCTCGGCCAACGGCTGCGGCGGGACCATCACCTGCGGCACAGGTAGCTGCGCCGCGGGCTTGACCTGCGGTGGCGGCGGGGTCACCGGGGCTTGCGGTGCCGGTGACGCCGACACGTGCAACCCGTTCACCTGCGGGGGCCTCGGACTGTCGTGCGGTCCGGCCGGCGACGGCTGCGGCGGGACGCTCAACTGCGGCGACTGCACTCCGCCTGACACGTGCGGTGGTGGTGGCGTTCTCGGGAAGTGCGGCGCGCCGAACTGCACGCCCAAGACGTGCACGCAGCTGGGCGCGAACTGCGGTCCCATCGCCGATGGCTGCGGCAACGTCATTCAGTGCGGCAGCTGCACGGGCGCCAACACGTGCGGCGGTGGCGGCACCGTCAACCAGTGCGGCGTTCCGGCGTGCACGCCTCGAACGTGCGCGCAGGCCGGCGCGAACTGCGGACCGGTGGCCGATGGCTGCGGCGGGACGCTCAACTGCGGTACGTGCACTCCGCCCGATACCTGCGGCGGCGGCGGCACCGTGAGCGTCTGCGGCACCGGCTCGCAGAAGTGATCTCGGGCTGAGGTCTGCGCGGCACGCCCTAGGTGGCTGGTGCCTTTCGACAGGACAGCCCCCAGATCATGGAAACATTCTCGGCGCTCCGGATGTCTGAGCTGGCATGAGCCTGGGACGAGCGCCGACGCACGAGGATCTCTACCGTT